>QWBY01000408.1_pt1 | contig 31213 bp, 35 predicted proteins | sample 1972471 | NCBI WGS metagenome assembly QWBY01 (sample SAMN09866722, study PRJNA288562) | Human gut metagenome isolate term6_stool, whole genome shotgun sequencing... | reverse complement strand
GGAAGAAGCTGAAGGAAGAATCGCATTGGAAGGTGCTTTACCGTATCCGCCAGGAGTACTCTGTGTACACCCGGGTGAAAGATGGTCAAAGACCGCTTGTACATACTTCCTTGACTTAGTTGAAGGTATCAATATGTTGCCGGGATTCGCACCGGAAATTCAGGGCGTATACGTTCAGATGGGTGAAGACGGCAAGAAACACGCATACGGCTATGTATTGAAGAAAGAATTCGAAAAGAATTTCGTAAAATAATATAGCTTATGAAAACAGGTGAGAGAGAAATCTCTTACCTGTTTTTTTGTATAAATAATGTATAAATAAATATATAGAACAGTTAATCTAAAAAATTGCTTTCATTAACAAAAATAAAATACAACGGCAAAACATATTCTTAAAGATATGCAATATTTAATAAAGAAATGTATAAATAATTGATTTTACTATGAATAAATCATAATGGATACAAGATATAAAATATCGCCGTTGCACGGTACACGAAAAATGATTGTGAACAAAGTGAGTCAGATCGTTATTCATGAAAGTAATGTTGGCGTGCATTGAAAAAGAATATAAGCTTTTAAAGAATAAGTAACGATATAAGCTGTAAAATTGTCGTAATTTCATGCAAAAAGAGCGGGAATTTCCAGTTTTTTGTTATTATAAATTCTCATCAAAATATAAAAAATTAAATATTTAATAATAAAATTATGATTTATGTTATATGTAAATATTTGAATAAAGGCGATAAACTTCTATAGTAATTATATTTATAAAGATAAAAAATAAGTTATAGAAAGTTGCTTTTTGATTAATGTAAAGTTGATTTATGAATAGAATATATCGACGGGTATGGAGTAAAATTCGAAATAGTTGGGTAGTGACATCGGAAATTGCAAAAGGATATTGCCGAGGAAATATAAAAAGCAATAGGAATGTATCCGTTATACTGGCATCGATTATTTTATTCGGTTGTATGTCGGCGCCTTTTACGACATCTGCAATTGATTTGACTCCGGAAGAGCAAAAAATATGTGACAAAAGGATTATCTTCGATGGACGGAATAATAAATAGAGTCAGTGCAGGAGCTGCAGCATTGTCAGCACTTCGTCCTATTTCCAATGAGTATGATCCTGATGACAAATTGGACTTCTCGGTAGGATTCGGATATTACAAAGGTGAAAATGCGGTAGCGATAGGTGCTTACTACAGACCCGGTCCGAATACGATAGTTTCTCTAGGAGGTGTGTTTAACGGAGATGATAATTTGTTTAATGCCGGACTTTCATTTAAACTCGGTAAGGGAAATGAAGCTGCAATGCTTTCGAAAAAAGTGTTGCTTGGTGAAGTTATCAGACTTACGAGAATAAATAAAGAAATGGCAGCAAAAATAGAGTTGCAGGAAGAAAAGATAGCACATCAGGAAAGTATGATTAGTGAGCAAGATGCACGACTGAAAAAGATTGAAGCGCTTTTGGCAGTCAAGTAGTACATACAAAAAGAACTTCGGAAATTTCCGAAGTTCTTTTATTTGCCGATTATATATCGTATTTATATAAATTCTGTTGTGCACTCTTTTTTACGAATTCGCTGAAGTGATCGATAATGTATTCACGCAGCAATACGGCAACGAGTGATAATTTGGTATCTGCTTTCCATGATAAATTCAAGTAGCGGTGGCACTTCGGAGATTCGATTTTTATAACTGAAATTTCGTCTCCGATAGCGCTGTTCCAAGTGATTTCCGGAACTAAAGCAATACCTAATCCGGCATGTACAAATTCTCTTACGGTGTCGGGACTGTCACTTTCCATAACTATTTTTGGAATAAAACCTGCTTCTTTGCAAAATGTATCTGTTGCGGAACGTAAACCCATACCTTTGGGTGCGGCGATGAAATTTGCATCCGAAAAATCACTCAACTTGGCATTTGTCAAATTTGCATGAGGATCAGAGTTATTTACAATCATTACAAGATTTTCTTTAAACAATGTTACAGTATGATTGTCGTCAATCGGTTCGACACTTGAAAACAATGTCAAATCCATTTGTTTTTGATTTATAATTCCTCTGTTGTTCGGTTGAACAACTTCAAGTAATGCTTTCGGATGTTCCTGTTTGAATTTCATAAGAAAGACGGGAATTGATTTCGATGCAGATAAAATGACTAAACGTACAGTCATCTGTTGCAAGTTTTGTGATTCACTTAATTCTCTTTGAAGAGATTCCAAGTCACGTAAAAAATTTTTTGAGTATTTAAGTAATATTTCTCCGTTTTTTGTAAGTTTTATGTTTCTTCCGTAATGCTCAAACAAGGTTACACCCAATTCATCTTCCAATCCGCGGATACTTCTCGAAAGAGCCGGTTGTGCTATATGTAATTCTTTTGCGGCATTTGTCATATGTTGAAGTTCCGCTGTTTTTTGGAAATAAAGTAGAGTTGTGAAATTGAGTTTCATATGAGTATCCTTTCATCTGTTGTGCCGAATTTAGATAGTACTTGCAAATTTGTTATTATAGTTGTATACTATAAACAGATATAAAAAATATCTTTATATAAATTATGTTCAGTTTAATTATTAAGCAAGTTTTATGAATGGAACTATAAGTATAAATATTGCTTAACAAATTTTATTATAACATATTTATTATTAGTTTTACATTTTGTTATTAATAAAAAAACGATATTAAAAATGTAAGGAAGGAGCGTGAGTGTAATGACAACATCAAATAATGTTATGAAAAGTAATTTGACTGCAATATTTTCGAATGAATCGGTTTTAAGTAAAGTTGTTATTCAGACCGCGTTCCTGTTTTTGAATTCTATTGAAGCAATCGTATGCGGAATGAAAGCTTGGAAACCGTTGGGAAGAGATTTGTAGTATTTCATGTATGCTGTCGTCTTTTTTGACGATATTTTGATGAGCGTCAGTAGATTGTAATATGATGGGCATTTTATGTCCGTGTACTTGGTGATTACCGGTGCACTGTGTTTTTATAGTGGATTAAACAAATCATATACCGAATATGTATTGAAGACGCTTATTGCGTCTTTTTGTTATTTTAAGGAGAGTTTTACTTTATGTGGTACGAAATGAAGCGTGATGTAAAGAAAATGGGTTCGATAATGACACCTATTTTAATTGCGCAACTTTCGATTGTTATTATTAACTTTGTGAATACAACCATGTCGGGACATGCGGGAACTTCGGACTTGGCAGGTGTTGCTATAGGTGCCGGTATTTTCGGGCCGCTTATGGCTGCAATTGTAGGTTTTTTGATGGCAGGTTCACCGATTATTGCGCAATACGTAGGTAAGCACAATGTTCATTCTGTTCCGGCAGTTGTTCGTACAGGTCTTTACTTTGCAATTATTATAGGTGCACTCTGTTTTATCGGTTACTTTTTTGCAATAGATTCCCTTTTGTCGGGATTATCTCTTGAACCCGAGGTAGATCATATAGCAAGATATTATTTATTGTTTATGATCGGTGCGTTATTGGTTATTTCATTGGTTATTCCGTTGCGTTTGGTTATAGATATTGCCGGAAGCGCTTCAACTTCGATGAAATTGTTTATGCTTGCGGTACCTTGCAACATTTTAATGAACTATATATTTATGTTCGGACATTTCGGGATGCCGCGCTTGGGCGGAATAGGTGCCGGAATTGCCACATTATTGACCTATCTCTTCGTTCTCAGTCTTTTTATTACCGTTATTATGAAAAACGAAGAGTTCATGGGTAAGGAAATTTTCTCCAACTTCAAGCAAGGATTTGTTGATTGGAAAGAATATTTGTCTATCGGAGTACCGAACGGATTGTCAATTCTTATGGAAGAAGGACTTTTCGGTGTAATTTTGATACTTATGACAAAGTTCGGAACGGAAACTCTTGCTGCATATCAGGTAGCAAGCAACTTTGCAAATTTGTTGTACATTATTCCGCTCAGCTGCTCAATGGCGCTTACGATAATGGTAGCTATGGCTGTAGGTGCACGTAACTATGAATTGGCAAGACGTTACAGACGTGCAGGACTTGCCATTACATTGACTTGTTCTTTGTTGACTATGGCTGCAACCGTATTGTTCGGAAGAGTTATAGCTTCTGCGTATACGAGTGAAGCGGTAGTAATAGAATTGGCAAGAGGTTTCTTGATTTATGCGGCAGGCTGGCAATTTTTCGATGCCGTTGCAGCACCGATTCAAGGTGTATTGCGTGGATATAAAGATACAAAAGTTCCGTTTTTACTTACGGTGCTTGCATATTGGGCAATTTGTTTCCCGATAGGTTTCTACTTGGATCATATTTTGAATTTTGAAGCTCATTCATATTGGTTGGGATTGGATTTCGGTGTAGGATGCTCTGCAATTTTCATGGTATGGAGACTTAGAAAAATTGAAGGCAAGTACATTGACGACCTTGAAGACGAAGAAGCTCCGAAGTTTAAATCGTCCTTTGATAAGGCTCATAACAAACGCAGTTACAAACCGCAAAAATCTGTACGTAAATTAACTGCAGAATTATCTAAAGTTGTAGAAAAAGTGCGGTGTGACGGAATAATGAATGCATTTTTTCTGAATAATTTCAGAATATTGATGTGGATATGGAAAAATAAATTTCATGATCTTAAATTGAAAGTTGTAGGAAGAGCATCTAGGGCATACGTGCCATAGGGTCGCTAATGTAAAACCACCCTTTTGAGGGTGGTTTTGTTTTATAAAAAATTTATAAAAATAATTTGAAATTCAAACCGGATATTGAAAGTGAATTTGGATTTGAATTTAGAACACAAACGTGAGTATGAGTAAATTGTTTTTCAGTAATAAGTTATTTTAATATGGCGTAAACGATTAGAAATAATTTTAAAATATTTTTTATTGCATTTCATATTATGAATTACAAAATAAAAAAAGTCATTTCATTACGAAATGACTTTTTGTCGTTGCGGGTTCGGAATCAAGTAAAAAAATGGAGCGGGTGAAGGGAATCGAACCCTCGTATCCAGCTTGGAAGGCTGGCGCTCTACCATTGAGCTACACCCGCAGATGGTCGGAGCAGCAGGATTTGAACCTGCGACCCCTTGGTCCCGAACCAAGTGCGCTACCAAACTGCGCTATGCCCCGGCAACGTAATTGATTATATCAGCTAATAAAAATATTGTCAATTTATTTTGCAAACTTTTTTTTAAAAATGAAAAAAGCTATATAAATGCGTATTCATTATATCACCTTTTAAAAAATTTTTACAAGTATAATAAAAACGGTAAGTAATATTGAACAGGTTTAATTGTTTGTGATATTATTAAGGTGAATTATGAGCGGAGGTGTTCAAATGTCCAAACATATTATTACTATCAACGAATCTTCTTTACAAGATACAATGAAGTTTGAAGGTTGCAGCGAATGTCATACATCATGTCAATCTGCTTGTAAAACGAGTTGTACCGTAGGTAACATGGTTTGTACCGAACAGGAAGATGCAGAAGTTGCAGCAGAAAAAAGAGCATAATATGAAATCCCGTACTGTGATTGCAAGTGCCTTGTGCTTTTCTCCGTAGAAAATTTTGAGCTTTAAGGCAAGTGTTTTTGAGTTCGGGATTTTTATTGTGTAAAAAGGAGAGATTTTGTGAGTATCGTAACTCCTATGATTCATCGTTTCAAACAACATGGAATGAATATTGTTTTGGACGTAAACAGCGGTATTGTTCATGTTGTAGATCAAATTACATACGATGTACTGGAATTTTATAAGGGAACAAACAGAAGTGAAGTTTTCAACAAACTTTGCGGTAAATATAATAAGGATGAATTGATTGAAGTCATGGATGAGGCCGATGAGTTGATTAAAGCTCGAAAGCTGTATGCACCTATGGATTCGGCTTACAAAATTGCAGTCAATGACAGACCTATTATAAAAGCTATATGTCTTAATATTGCACATGATTGTAATTTAAGATGTAAATATTGCTTTGCCGGTCAAGGCGGATACGGTAAGTGGCGTATGCTTATGAGCTTTGACGTAGCAAGACGAGCTATAGATTTTTTGATTGCTCACAGCGGACCTCGCAAGCATTGTGAGGTGGACTTTTTCGGCGGCGAACCTTTGATGAATTGGCATGTAATTCAACAAACGGTTACATATATACGTCAGAAAGAAAGAAAACATAATAAAATAGTAAGACTTTCTTTGACAAGTAACGGTATGCTTTTGGATAAAGAAAAAGTTAAATATTTAAATGATAATCATATAAGTCTTATATTAAGTATTGATGGACGGCGTGAAATGCATGACCGTATGCGTCCCGGAGTACATGGTGAAGGTACTTATGACCAAATTGTAAAAAACCTGAAGTATTGCGTAGAACATAGAAACGGTGAAGAGTACTATGTTCGAGGCACATTTACAAAATATAATTTGGATTTTACAACCGATGTAAAAGATATGGTGGACACAGGATTTCCTGCATTATCCATGGAACCGGTAATAGGCGAAGAAGGTACGGATTATTCAATCACAAAAGAAGATTTGCCGGCGATAAAAAAAGAGTATGAAAAATTGGCAGATTTTTTTATAAAAAGAGAAGAAGAAGGCAGACCGTTTTGTTTTTTTCATTTCAATATGGATTTGTGGAAAGGACCCTGTTTACCGAAACGTCTTCGCGGATGCGGCGCCGGATTTGAATATTTGGCTGTAGTACCGAACGGAGATATTTATCCCTGTCATCAGTTTGTAGGACGAGACGGATATGTTATAGGAAATGTATATGACGGTTTGAAAAATATGAAAATGATGCGTGAATTTCGTGTAAATCATGTTTTCAACAAACCGGAATGTATAAATTGCTGGGCAAAATTTTTTTGTTCCGGCGGTTGTCATGCAAATAATGCCGCTTTTACCGGTGATATGCACAAACCGTATAATCTGACGTGTGAAATACAGAAAAAACGTGTGGAATGTGCAATGATGATTCAAGCTTATAACAGTTTAAAAAAGCCGGATGTAATGGCAAGACCAGGAAGCAGGCAAGCAAAATTGAATGTATTGAGAGAAAAAATATAATGAAAACTTCTTATCTTGAGAGAAATTGCTCAATGATAAGAAGTTTTTTATATTGCTTTTCAGCATTACTTTATTATCGATATTTTCATGCTTATTTGTTTGTATGGATATAAGATTTAAGCTATAATGAAGAAAGATAAAATACGATGAGTATATAGGAGGAATTCTTATGAAATTTAAACGATTGGCTGTATGTGCAGTTGCAACTTTAATGCTCGGAACGGGCATAGCTTCACAAGTATCCGCTTTTAATTTGGGAAGTTTTTTAGGTGGAGTTGTAAAAGTAGGTGGAATAGGGTTTTTAGTAAATAAATACGGTGATTCCGTAAACAGTGCAATTAATTCTCTGATGATGAAAGAAGGTGTCGGTACAAATTATGCAACGAAAGTTGTACCTATTGTAAGTATAGGTGATTCAGGATATATCGGTGCAGCACAGGTAATCGGAGATGCAAATCAAGTAGCTAAAGTTAAAGCTGTGGGTCAATTGGAAATAGGATGGAATGACAGACTTTTCAGAATAAAAGGACTTGTTCCTATGGACAGTATGGATCCGACCGCATTTTCAAGAGTTCAAGGTGTGGGAGTTTCAGCTGTAATAGACGTAAGAATTTAAGGGGGATAATTTATGAAAAGGGCTATACTTGTTGCAGGTATAACAATGATGTTAATAGGCTCGGTGTCAGCAATGGAACCGGTAACTTTAAACGGTAAAATGGATAAATTGGATTCAGCGGTATTCGGAGGAGTTCAAAACGGTTCTTTGATTCATCGTGTTGATGCAGTTGACTCCGTTATTTACGGAAAAAGCAGAAAAGGAGACGGACTTGATGAACGTGTATCAAATCTTTACTCTGAAGTAATTCATGATGATGAAGGTGAAACACCTTCACTCGGTACACGAGCAAATGCTTTGGAATATTATATAACGGACGGAATAAAGCAAACATCACTTGAAGAACGTGTTCAGGATATGGAAAGTACCGTATTCGGTGCTGCAAAAACCGGCCCTTTGAATAAACGTATCAATGAATTGGAAAAAGAAGTTTACGGAAATCGTCATTTTGCAATGCAAAATATTGAACTTCCGGCAAACACCGTATTCAAAATAGCATTGAATGAAGACGTAGGTACAAAAACAAATGAAGAAGGGGATTCCGTTTCATTTACAGTTGAAGAAGACGTAGTTGTAGGAAATGTTCTTGTTCTTCCGAAAGGTGCACAAGGAAGCGGAGTTGTTACAAAAGTGGTAAAACCGCGCAGTTTCGGAAGAAGCGGTTCACTTGATATAGCATTCGATCAAGTATTTTCAATAGATGAAGAAGAGATACCTACCGTACTGGGGCCGGAAGCCAGAGAAAAACTTAAAATGGAAGCTGCCGCAGTAGGTGCTTCTGCAGTAGGTGCATTGGCTTTAGGTCCTATCGGGTTGGTGGGAGGATTTTTCGTAAAAGGTAAAGATGTCGAAATGCCTGCGGGATCGACACTTTATATACAGACAAAAGAAACGGTTCAGACAAGAGGTATGGTAATGGTACCCGGTGAACCCGAATTGATTTTAAACGAAAAAGTAAGCTCAAGTGCAAAACAGGAAGATGCAAAAAAAGATACAAAAACCTTAAACGAAACCGAAGTTATAAATCTTTCAAAAGATGAAAAAGGTGTAGTAAAAGTAAAAAATGCGGGAAAAACGGTTTCGGAGAATAATAAAGCAGTTTCAGCGAACAATAAAGATGAAAAGACGGAAGAAAATATAAAAAAAGATTCATCAAAAGAAAATAAAAAAGAAAGTAAAACGCTGAAAGATGCTGATGATATATCTATGGTGATTGTAAGAAATGAGTAAATTCGAGAAAAAAGTTTTATTTTTGACTTTAATAAGCGTATGTCTTGGCGGAAGCGGTGTATTTGCGACCTCTTCCGCTAACGCTATGTCCACAACATTATCTAATACGCAAAAAAATATTTCCGAGAAAAGTACAAAAAAATCCCCTTTGAGCTTATCTGCAGACAAATTGAGATATAGCGATTTAACTAAAGAGGTAAACGTATCCGGTAATGTTGAGTTGATACATGATGAGGATGTATTTCATACCGATAAAATAGATGGAAATACCGATTCCGAAAAATATATTATTCCGAATTTTCTGAATTGGACAAGACAGAATTTTGAAGTTAATGCAAAAAAAGGTGAATATTACGGAAAAACTTCAGATGCATATTTGTATGACATCGAAGGTCTTTATCAAGGAAAATATTATTTCAAAGGTAAAGAATTGGAAAAACAAGGAAATAACGGATTATTCATCGTCAAAAACGGATACTTAACTACCGAAAGTGCGATGGCGAAGGTTCCTGATTATAGAATAGAAGCCGAAACTTTGGAGTTTTTACCCGGAAATTCCTATATTGTTAAAAATGCAAAACTTATGGTTAAAAACACTGAAATTTTGCATATTAATGAACGTAAAGGACAATTGGGAAAGCGTAAAAAAATAAATTTATGGTACTTGCTTCCGAGAGTAAAAACAAGCAGAGATTTAGGTATAGGAATATATAATACAATTTATTATCCGTTAGGATTGCGCAACAATATCAATTTTTATATTGAAAATGAATGGTACACAAAAGCGGGATATATTCCTGATGTGGGTTTTGAAAAAGATGAAGATAACTATAATATAAAAATTCATGTAGCAAGAGAACAAAGCAGCGTGAATGACGATGTTTGTTTCATATGGAAAAAACCGTCCGTAGATTTTGAAGTGAAAGAAAGACAAATCGGAAATTATCCGCTATATATAAAAACTTCGGGAGATTTAGGATATTGGTCGGAAAATGAAGTTAAGGGAACTCATTTCGGTATGAATATAAATGTTGTCGGAAAAACTGTTCCCATAAATAAAAAAGTGGATTTCGATTGGTCTTTGGGATATAGCTACGATTATTACGGATTCAATAAAAAAGTCCGTACCGACAAATATTATAATTTGGAATTCAGAGGCAAATTTAATAAATTTGATATGGGCATAAAATATACAGATCATAATTTCAGCGGGGAAACACCTTATAGTTATGACAAATATGAAAATATAAAGCCTGTTGCAATGAGAATAAAAGTTCCGATTACAAGATTGGATGAATTTGAAGTTAAATATGTAATAGATACCTCAAGCGGAATTTTGAAGAACAGATACTATATATATTACAGAGATATGCATTCTTTAGAAGGAAGAATAAGTTATGATTCCGTAAAAAACAGAATTGATGCAGCAATTGATTTTAAAGATTTTTAAGATGTTTATTTTGAGTCGGGAAACATATGAAGCTTAAAAAGATATGGATATGTAGTGCGGTTATAGCGGCAGTTGTACTTACGATACTCGGAATGTACGGTGAAGATTTAAGTCTTTTGAAGCGTAATGAAAAAACTGAAGAAACAAGTTATGCGTATGAAAGCGGAAATACGGGAAATTCCGATTCAAAAGCAGAAGTTGAAAAAGTGTATGATGCAGGAATGTATTTGAGATCCAAACCTTTAAAAGATCCTTTTCATAGTGAAGGTATAGCTAAAATAGATGCGGAAATAAAAAACGGTATGAATGTAAGAAATACGCAAACCGCTAATTTGAAGCATGAATATAAAGGGCGAAAAAACACGCCGGTTCCGGATTTATACGGTGTGGCGGCATTGGGGAATTCACGAAAAGCATTGCTTTCATACGGCAGTAATACGATAAATGCAAAAGAAGGCGACAGAGTAGGAGATTGGACTGTTGTAAGTATCGGAGATAAAACGGTTGAACTTGCAAACAATTCGGAAAGAAAAATATTGGAGTTGAAATGAAACATAAAATTTTATGCTTGGGTAGTGCGATACTGTTGACCGTATGCACAAATTGTTTTGTCGAAGCGTCCGATAATTTCAGCTTGCATGTGCAAAATGCACCGTTGCAACAGGTATTACGGAGTTTGGCGGAGCTGTCGGGGAAAAATGTTGTTATTCCGGGAGATTTGAAAGGTACGGTTACTGCAAGTATTGATAATGTTACGCCGGAAGAAGCGTTGAACTCATTACTTTTGATGAACGGACTTATAATCAAAAATGAAGGTTCGACAATGATAATTTATAATGCAAAAAGTGAATCCGACTCGGCAAAAACAATAAAAACATTTAAATTGTCATATGGTAAATCAAATGAAATTGCAAATGAATTGAAAAATTTAACCGATAATGTACAAGTTGCATCGGATGTGGGGACAAATTCCGTAATCGTCAATGCGACACCTCGTGCAATGTCGGAGTTGGAGCATATTATAAAAGCGCTTGATATACCGGAAAAGCAAGTAAAAGTAGAAGCGGAAGTTCTTGCCGTAAATCGTTCTTATGCAAAAGATTTGGGTATAGATTGGCAATTCAAAAGTTTGACGGGACAGGTAGAACAAAGAAATGTATATGATAAAAGCAGTAAAACAAAAACATCATACTTGAAAATCCCGGAAGATTATGCAGGAATATCATATGGGAAATCCATTACAGGAAATCCGTATACATTTTTCTTTCAAGCTAAACTCAATGCACTTCTTTCGGACGGTAAAGCCAAAATTTTGGCAAAGCCGAATGTAGTTACCTTAAATGGGAGAACTGCGGAAATTTTAATCGGAAGTAAAATACCGGTTTTAGTTGAACATATGGAAAACGGAACTAAAACAACATCTATTGAATATAAAGATGCAGGTATAAAATTAACATATACGCCGAATGTAAGTAAAAACAGTGAAATAACTGCAGATATAATTGCGGAAGTATCCACACCTTACCTTGTACCTGAAATGAAAGCGTATCGTATAGTTACAAGGCAAGCACACACAACGGTAAGATTGAAATCAGGAGATATGCTTACAATAGGTGGATTGATAGATAAAGAAGAAGCGAATAATATAAGAAAAGTTCCGGTTTTGGGAGACATACCGATACTCGGAAAATTATTTCAAACCGAAACGGAATCAAAAGAAGAATCTGAAATAATAATTATTATTCGTGCAAATATTTTAGAGTAATAATCAAAATCGGGAGAAAGAATGTCAGTTTTAAAAATAACGGGATTGGGTAAATCATATGGGATAGAAACCATATTTAAAGACGTATCATTTGAAATAAGAAGCGGAGAACGTATCGGACTTGTAGGTGCAAACGGTGCGGGTAAAACAACACTTTTAAAATGTATAATGAATACTGAAGAACCCGATACGGGAAGTGTAAAAGTTACAGATTCATCGGTGATAGGATATTTGCGTCAAGATTTTGATTATACTTCAAGCACACTTCGGCAAGAAATGGAAGAAGCTTGGAAAGATGTACTTTATTGCAAAGACAAAATGGAAAACCTTGCACGTGAACTTGAAAAAAACAAAGATGATCAAGAACTGATAAAAGCATATGGAAAAGCACAGACAAGATTTGAATTTCTCGGCGGATATGATTATGAAGCGGAAACTATGAAAATACTGACGGGATTGGGATTTACCAAAGAAGATTTCGACAGGGATATTTTTTCATTTTCAGGAGGACAAAAAGTAAGAATAAATTTAGCGGCGGCATTTGTAAGACATCCGGATTTTTTACTTTTGGACGAACCTACAAACCACTTGGACATGGAAATGCTCGAATGGTTGGAAGAATTTTTATGCTCATATAAAGGCGGTATTTTAATGATATCGCACGATCGTTTTTTTCTTGATCGTGCGGCAACGGGAATTATAGAACTTGAACATAAAAAAATCCGTACATTCAGAGGAGGATACACACGTTATTTAAAAACGAAAAAAGAACAAGATGCTGCTTACGAAAAAGCATATGAAAAGCAACAGGAACATATAAAAGAAACTGAAGCGTACATAAGAAAATATAAAGCCGGAATAAAATCAAAGCAAGCAAGAGGTCGTCAATCTCAGCTTGACAGACTTGTAAGACTTGAAAAACCTAAACACTTGAAAACTTTGGATTTTCATTTCAAAAAAGTTGACGACAGCGGAGAAAAAGTTTTGGATATGACGGATGTAAAAGCCGCATATGGAGAAAAAACAATATTTGAAAATTTGGAAATTCACATAAGAAAAGGCGAAAGAGTAGGTCTTATAGGCGCAAACGGAGTAGGTAAAACTACACTTTTGAAGTTAATAACAAAAGAAGAAAAACAGAAGCATGGAATAATACGTTTAGGAAGTAATGTAAAAGTAGGATACTACTCACAAGAGCAGGATGAATTGAATCCGCAGTCGACAGTGCTTAATCAAGTAAGAGATATGTTTGATTACGGAGAAGAAAAAGCCAGAAATATTTTAGGTATGTTTTTGTTTAAAGGTGATGACGTATTTAAAGAAATTTTTTTGCTTTCCGGCGGAGAAAAAGCCAGATTGTCATTACTATGTCTGTTTTTGAAAAATCCGAATTTTTTGGTGCTTGACGAACCGACAAACCATTTGGATATACCTACGAGAGAAATCATGGAAGATGCACTTGAAGCATTCGGCGGAACAAGCATAATAGTTTCTCACGACAGATATTTTCTTGACAAAGTAACCACAAGAATTCTTGAAATGGAAAAAGGTAGAGTTACCGAATATTTAGGTAACTACACATACTATAAAGAAAAGAAAAAAGACCTTTTGGCATTTAATGCAGACAGAAACGGAAAACCCATAGAAGCAAAAGAAAAGAAAGCGGAAGTAGCTCACAAATCGAAGGATGTAAAAATTGAAAAGCAAACAGCGCCTGCAAAAGGCGATTTGCTTAAGCTTGAAAAAACAGAAATGGAAATAAATCGTCTCGAAGCCACAATGAAAATGTATGACATGCAACTCGGCAGCGGAATGACGAATTATGAAGAAATTGCCGAGCAATATACAGATATAAAAAATAAATTGCAAAAACTATATGTAAAATGGGAAGAACTTGCAGAAGAAACGGGCAGTTGAAAAGTGCGAAATAAAAAATGTCTTATTTACGGATTTCAAGTAATAAGACATTTCAATTCGCACTTTTAGTTTGCAACTAAAGTTTCAAAATCGGGATCACCATGAAAACGCATGAAATGATCTTGAGTTGCGGCAGTTTTCTTTACATCGATACCGCCTTTATCAATCGCTTTTTTCAAATAAAATAAAGCTTCTTTTTTATCGTTCATATCTGCAAAATCGGTAGAAATACCGTAATAAGACCAAGTATTCTCCGGGTCTTTGTCGATAACTTTATTGAAATATACAATGGACTCCTGATACCTTTTTGCAAGTTTCAATGCTATTGCCATTTCATAAAAACCTTGAGTATAATCGGGATTTATTTTCAGTGAAGTATCTATTAATTTTATTCCTTCGTCCGGCTTGTTTCTAAATGCAAGCAATAAACCTTTCAAAGATAATACTTTGTAATTGTTTTTGTTATACGAAACGGCTTCATCTGCAACCGTTAAAGCAGCATCAAAATCATTTTGTTTATATAAATTATTCGCTTTTTCATATAAATCTTCAGATTTTTTATCCAAAACGATTGTTTCGGTTGAAGAAATATCATTGTTTTTGACTTGTGATACGTTATCGGAGCAACCTGTAAATGCGAATACACATATAAAAATAAATAAATATTTAATTATATTTTTCATTGGAACCTCACATTGCAAACACATATATATACATAGTAAAATGAAATCGACATTTTGTAAAATAATTATAATCTTAATTTGAAAGAGGAAATTTTATGAAAAAAACAGCATTGATTACGGGTGCCGGCAGCGGAATAGGACGTGAAACCGCTCGTGCGTTTGCTATCAGAGGGTATAATATTATTTTGTGCGGAAGAAATCAGGAAAAACTTTTAAGTATTCAAAAGGAATTAACTGTAAAATATGAAGCACAAGCATATGTAAAAAAATTGGATGTTACCGATGTGGAAAATATTAATGCGGTTGCAAAAGAATGTCTTGAAGAATTTGAAGGTATAGATGTACTTGTAAATAATGCCGGACTTGCCAGAGGATTGGAACCTTATAATCAAAATCGTGAGGACGGTATATTGGAAATGATTGACACCAATATAAAAGGTCTTATGATGATGACACGTGAATTTTTGCCGTCAATGCTTGAACATAATACGGGGCATATTATAAATATAGGCTCTACTGCCGGATTATATGCATATGCAGGAGGAGCGGTATATTGTGCAACAAAATCTGCTGTAAAAACATTCAGTGACGGAGTGAGAATAGATGTAATCGACAGTAACATTAAAGTTACAACCATACAACCGGGACTTGTGGAGACACCGTTCAGTGAAGTAAGGTTTCGTGGAGATAAAGAACGTGCGGCAAAGGTATATGAAGATATAGATGCACTTCAAGCGCAAGATATTGCTGAAATAATTGCATTTACAGTAAGTCAACCGCTTCGTGTACAAATAAGCGACATAGTAATAATGGCAAATCAACAAGCTACAGGATTTACAATCAGCAAGAAAAAGAAATAATTGAGTATTTGACAAATTAAAGCACTTTAAGTAAAATATATTTTGTTAATGCCGACATAGCTCAGCCGGTAGAGCGGCGCATTCGTAATGCGTAGGTCGCAGGTTCAAATCCTGTTGTCGGCTCCAAATGAATATTTGCGGACTTTTCGGAATTGAAAGGTCCGTTTTAATTTGAAAATGCAGTAAAAATGTATTGTTGTAAAATAAAAATATATTTAGTAAAATGAAAACATATTTGAACGCATATTTATTTTTATAGGAGGATAAGATATTGGGAGAACTTTTGACAGTAGCAGGACTGATTAAAGTGTTGAAAGTGTTGGTTGTCGATTTGTTTTTGGCAGGTGATAATGCAATACTGATCAGTATGGTTGCAGGCCATCTGGAACATGATTTAAGAAAAAAAGCTATATTTTTCGGAACGTTCGGTGCTATTGTATTGAGATTGGTTCTTGCGTTTTTGTTTGTAGAAGCGCTACACACAATTCCATATCTTCACCTTATCGGCGGAATTTTGCTTTTGTGGATAGCTATTGAGCTTATGATACAAGATAAGCATAAACATAAAAAGCATATCGGTGCCAAGAAAAAACTTTTAAGTGCAATATGTACGATTATCATTGCAGACGGTGTTATGAGTATAGATAATGTACTTGGAGTGGTGGCTGCTGCCGAAGGACATATGGTTCTTGTAATGGCAGGTATATTGGTAAGTGTGCCGATTATTGTATGGGGAAGCAACTTGTTTGCAGATCTTATAGAAAAGTACCCGTGGATTTTGTATTTGGGCGGTGCGATTTTGGCATGGAGTGCCGTCGGAATGATTATACAAGATTCATCGGTGAGTGCCGTATTGGGAGATCAGCATCTTACATTAGGTTCTGCCGCAATGGTTTTATGTTATATAATATCTAAAATTATAAGCAGAATGAAATTGGCAGGACATGTAAAACGTGCAAAAGAAAGACATGCACAAAAGAGAGCCGAAAGAAAAACAGGAAGAAAAGAAAATTTGTAAAAATAAAGAGATTGCCGAAAAGGTAATCTCTTCTTGATTTTTGTCCGAGTTTGGTTTATAATGTATAAGCTTGTTGTACAAGCGACTTCCTAGCCCATGAAAAGCATGGGACATAGGTCCGATAAGGAGGCGATTAGATGAATAAGTATGAAGTTATGTTTATCGTAAAAGTTTCTGATGAAGAAGCTATTAAGTCAGCAGGTAAACTTGTACAGGACACAATCGTTAAAAACGGTGGTACTGTAGAAAAAGTTGACGAATGGGGAAGACGTCAGTTGGCATACGAAGTAAAGAAACAGACAGAAGGTTACTACTTCGTAATCGACTTTACGATGAAACCGGAAAACATCAAGGAACTTGATCGTGTAATCAAGATTCGTGAAAGTATTATCCGTCATATTATTGTTAAACAGGATGACTAAGCAGAGGTAGAGCGATGAATTCAGTTCAGGTTTTAGGCAATTTGACAAGAGACCCGCAGATTAGAGCTACAAAAACGGGTCGTGCGGTAGCATCATTCAGTATTGCCGTTAATCGAAGCTATACGACCGCACAAGGTGAACAGAGGGAATTGACCGATTTCATCAATGTGGTAGCATGGGGAAATTTGGCGGAAGCAGTAGGTAATCAGCTCAGAAAAGGAACCCGTGTCTTTGTAGAAGGACGTTATTCAACACGTTCATATGAAACTCCTGACGGACAGAAACGTTACGTTACTGAAGTAACTGCAAACTTGATTGCATTACCTTTGGGAGCGAACGGTCGCATGAATGCGGCGCAGTCCGACAGTATGAGTCAACCGAGCAATAATTTCAGTCAGTTCGGAGAAGTAAAGCATGACGAAGACATTCCGTTCTGATATATAGGAGGGATAATAGAGAATGATTAGAAGAGATAAATCAAGAAAACCGAGAAAGAAAATCAGTCAGATTTTCGGAGACAAGTTGGACAACTTGGATTATAAGGATGTTGCAACATTGCGCCATTTCATTTCCGAACGTGGAAAAATTCTTCCGCGTCGTGTAACTGGTGCTTGCGCAAAACATCAGAGAAACATCAATTTGGCAGTAAAGAGAGCAAGAGCAATTGCTTTGTTGCCTTTCAGTGCTGATTAATGTAATAAAAAAACGGCTGTACAGCCGTTTTTTTATTGTATTTATTTCTTTGAATTTTTTTTCAAATCAGGCTTGATTTCCATATCCTTAAAAGCCTGTAACATTTTTATACGATGAATAATGCTTTGACCTTGCGGGCTCTGTAAATAAGTCAAAGTTGTTTTGGGGACCATTCTGCGTACAGTTTCCCAATCATCATGAGCGAGAGCATTTCTTACCGAAGATGCACTTACCACTTGATTTCCTTTTTGTTCACGTGGAATAACCTTCAATTCGATGCCGTTTTCAGAGAAAACTTCACGCATTGCATTATTATAGGCATTTGTAGTCATATCGGTAGGTTCTTCACCTACAAAACGTACGGTTATGTTGAGTGCAGGTGCTATACGTGTTGCAAATACCGTAGCATCCAATTTTGTTTGTGCTGCAAGCTCATCCGTTCCCTTTATAAAGTAAGTGGGGAATGTAGCATTTGAAATAATAAAATCACCGCCGCTTACAACTTCCACGTTGTGCATATGAGCGACTCCCTGTTTGATAAGAGAGAAACGATCTGAAAACGGAAAAATTGAACGATCTTCCTGAACTGCAAAAATAATAACTTCATCGCAATTATTTATTGCATATTCGATAAGAGAACGATGTCCGAAAGTAAAAGGATTGCAATTCATTACAATTGCACCGCGGTTTTTACCTTTTCCGGTACCCAAAAGAGGACGAATACGCGCCAAATACTCATCTAATGTATTTGTTCCACGTTCAAGTAACGCCGCATAAGGATTTGCAACTGCAACACATTTAAATCCCATATGTTCAAACACAGGAACGGTTTCAGGTTTTGTAAAAATCTGATTACCGGTTACACCTCTTCTGTCGGCTTCACCTTGCAAATTGCGTATAATACGATGAGTTAAACCTTTTCCTCTATATTCCTCGCAAATTGCGATATCTCTCATAACACGGCCGCCCAAAGAACCTGTACCGATTAATTTACCGTCATCAAACAGTCCCATTGTATAATCAATAACACCTGTGAAAGTAAGATCGAATTTCTTTAAAAATTCTTCAACTTTTGCTTTTTCAACAGGATTTGTCAAAAATATTTCGCGTTCTGTAATCATTTAAATCTCCTTTTTTAAAAATCTAATTCATTATATCAAAAGAAAAGATAGAAGTTAATAGATAAACAATAGAAGATTTATATAAATAAATCATACTATAAAAAATATATTTGAATAGAAAAATGATAAAAGGTATCCATGTATATCAAGTGATTTTTAAATTGCGCTCATAAGGTAGACACCTATAAGACATACGGCAAGACCGATAAATTTTTTTATAGTGATACTTTCGTGAAAGAAGAAAAAACCTAGTAAAAACAAAACTGTACTTATGCAAATATTTGCAAAAAGAGAACCTTTACTGATATCACAGCCGCTTCTATAGAGAATAATCCAGCCCGATTCAATGGCAAGTACTGCGGCACCCATTGCAAAATTTACCCAATTCAATTTGCTTATTTCGATAGAAAAATTGTCAGTTCTTGTAAATAAAAATAATCCTATACTTAAAAGAAAAGCAAATCCGTAAGTTACGGTAAGCCCCAAAAAAGGATTTAAGTATTGAGATATAGATTTACTTAAAAAATGATAAAAAGAATTTCCCGTTACAACTACGAGAAAGGGAATTATAAATGCGAAATCCATACTACCACCTCATAAAATATTGTAACATAATAATATAATATGCGTTGATTGTACATTATATGTAAAAATCTTATGTCATATGAGATTTGCAGTTTGAAGTATTTAACGAAAAATTTCGGAATGGAAAACGTACTGATGAAACCGAAAATATTTCAACGAAATAAAAGTGTTGCATGCAAGTAATGAAAAAATATTGAATTTTCCGAATAAAATCACCTTTTGCGGTTGACAGAAATAATGCTGCTCTCTTATAATTATGGTGAGCATCAACAGGTCTGTGGTTGAAAATCGATGCCAGTCGCAGGCGAAACGATCCACGTAAGAAGATAAAAATATCTTTGAGCATGGTGCGGTTTAGGTGTAAGACCTGCCGATTAAATTCGAGAGAATCAGTAGTGAGAGGTATATTCCGCGTAGCGAACGTTCCTGCAGGCGAGTGTGGGGGAAAAGACCAGGTCAGCTGTTTGACGCTTATTTTTATAACGAGCGATGATCGAAAAAAGTACATTCGATTATAATTCAAAGAGAATGCAGGTCACGGCTGAGAGCCTGCTGAATGATAACGAAATGGAAAATGCATTCGTGAGCTGAAAAGTGGAATTTACAGTATACTTTTCCGTATGTTCGCGATAAGAACAATGGTGCAATAATTATTATTGACAGAGTGGAACAACGGACCACCGCCTCTGTAGGACGGTGGTTTTTAATTGTAATAAATAAGGGGAGGAACTTATGGAGGAAATTAAAGTTTATAACACGTTGAAACGTGAAAAACAGATTTTTAAACCGATAGAAGAAGGTAAAGTGAAAATTTATGTTTGCGGAGTAACACCTTACAATCATCCGCACATAGGAAATGCACGTCCTGCAGTTACATGGGATATAATTCGCAGATATCTTGAATATATAGGTTATCATGTAGATTTCATTCAAAATTTTACAGATGTAGATGATAAAATTATAAATAAAGCGAATGCCGAAAAATCGGATTGGAAAACCGTTTCTACACGATACATTGATGCGTACTTCAAGGTAATGGACGCATTACATATACGTCGTGCAGATATTTATCCGTATGTTTCAAAACATATGGAAGACATTATAGATATGGTAAAAACTTTGATAGAAAAAGGCCATGCTTATGTGTTGGGAAATGACGTATACTATGATATTTCCACGTTTAAGGATTATTGCAAATTAAGTGGACGTAAAGTAGAAGATATGCTTGCCGGCGCACGTGTAATGGTAAATACCGCAAAGAGAAATCCGGGAGATTTTGCACTTTGGAAAGGTGCAAAACCGGGTGAACCGTTTTGGGAAAGTCCGTGGGGAAACGGTCGTCCGGGTTGGCATATAGAATGCTCTGTAATGTCCACATACTATCTCGGTGCTACATTTGATTTCCATGGAGGCGGAAGTGATTTGATTTTCCCGCATCATGAAAATGAAATTGCACAATCCGAAGGAGCAACCGGACAAAAATTTGTAAAATATTGGTTGCATAACGGATTTATAACAATCAACTCGGAAAAAATGAGTAAATCATTGAATAACTTCTTCCTCGTAAAAGATGTTTTGGAAAAATATTCCGGAGATGCATTGCGTTATTTCCTTTTGTCGACACATTACAGAAGCCCGCTTGACTTCAGTGATGAAAGACTTGAAGAAGCGGAAAAGAACATGAGCAAGTTGAAAGATGTAATTGCTCGTATCAAAGAAATGGAAAAGGAAGAAGGAAAAGTTGAAACCAACGAATCCGTTTCACTCAAAAAGGCGGCAGCACGAACAATTGAAGAATTCCGTCAAGCAATGAATGATGATTTCAATACGGGACTTGCAACAGGAGTATTGTTTGATTTTGTAAAAGACATAAACATTTACTACAATGCCATAAATTCCGGAGTTGCAATTGACAAAGAAGCAGTAATTGAAGCGAAGGAAACATTTAAAACGATTTTGGATATTTTAGGAATTTTGGAAAGTGAATGGAATATTCAAGAATCTTATGCCGGCAGTGATTATGATTCATTAATGGAAATGATTTTATCCGTACGTGAAACCGCACGTAAAGAAAAACAATATAAATTGGCAGATGAAATCAGAGATAAATTGGCAGAATTGGGAATAACTGTAGAAGATTCCGCAACGGGAGCAAGGTGGAAAAAGCGTGGAGTTTAAACGCGTATTGTTATTAAGAAAATTAATGGTAGAAAGACTCGGTAAACAAAAAACAATTTTAACCGAACAAGATTGTTTTTCAATGGATGCATTGACATTGGCTTACATGGGAGATGTGTGTTGGTCACATTTTATTCGTAGTCAATTGATAGCAACCGGTATTTACCATGTACAAGTATTGAATGATATATCAATGAGTGCAGTGTCCGCACGTAAACAAGCGGTAATAATGAATGACTTGAGAGATTTATTTTCCGAACGTGAAATAAAAGTGGCAAAACGTGCAAGAAATACGAATTCTACAGTTCCCAAAAGCGCAACTGTGGAAGAATATCGTGAATCTACCGCATTTGAAGGTGTATTGGGATACTTGTATCTGTCAGGGCAAACAGAGAGATTGAATTTTATAATGGAAAAAGCACTGTGTTTTTTGTTAAAGGAACTGCAAAATGCTTATAAAAAATAAAACACATAAAAACTCAAATAAAACACAGACGGTAAAAAAACAATTTTCACAAAAAAATAAAAGAAAAACATTGAAAAAATCGGAAGATTTATTTATATGCGGAAGAAACAGCGTAAAAGAAGCTTTAAATGAAAATCAAATAAAAAAGATTTTCATAAAATCCGGAAACAACGATCAACGCTTGAAAGATATAGTAAAAATTGCGCAAAATAAAGATATTCCGGTACAAATCGAAGAGCAGGAAATATTGGATAAAATGTCCGACGGAGTACGCAATCAAGGCATTGTTGCAAGTATGAAACCTTTTGAATATTCCGACTTGGAAGAAGTACTTTCAAAAGCGAAAGAAGATCCGTTGATTGTATTACTTGACGGAGTTGAAGATGTACGCAACATCGGAGCGATAGTTCGTACTGCAGAATGTGCCGGAGTTTCCGCAGTGTTGCTTCCGAAACACAAAAGTGCTCCCGTAACTGCAGCGGCGATAAAAACCGCTGCCGGAGCATTTTCATATTTGCCGGTATGTGAAATAGGTAATATAAGACAAACGCTCGAACATTTGAAAGAAAAAGGTTTTTGGGTAGTAGGTGCGGATATGGAAGGTGAACTTCTATACTATGAATCAAACCTGAAAGGACCTTTGGTAATAGTAATGGGAGCGGAAGGTAAAGGAATATCTTTACTTACAAAGAAAATGTGCGATTTTTTAGTACGTATACCTATGAGAGGCAAAGTATCTTCATTAAACGTATCGGTCGCTGCAGCACTTTTGATTTATGAATCCGTCAAGCAAAGAGGCTAATATGAAAGACTTATACTTAGTTGACGGATACAATGTTATATTTTGCATGAGCGATCAATATCCTACGCACGACTTGGAAACCGGAAGAAAAATGCTTATTGACGCACTTCAAGATTTCGGTGCACATAATGACATTGAAATAATAATAGTATTTGACGGACAAGGAACATCGTTGAAAATTCGTGAAGAAACATTATCCGAATATTTTCATATAGTGTTTACACCTGCAAGAATGACTGCGGACAGCTATATAGAACGTGAATCATACAAGCGGCGTGATGAATACAGATCAATATTTGTCGTAACGTCTGACGGGCCGGAACAAAATCAAGTTTTGGGACATGGCTCGTATCGTTTGGCAGTTGCCGATTTGGAACGTATGCTTAAACAAGATAAAAAAAGGCAGCATACATTTATAAAAACAAATAATCTGAAAAATATGCGCAGTGAAATAGGAAGAAATTTACCGATAGATGTACAAGCAAAACTCGAAAGATTACGTAAAAAATAAAAAAGTTGACCTCAAGTCTTTTGTGGTATATACTGAAAATGATTAATTTCTTGGTAAGACCATATCTGCAATGCAGATAACAGGAGGAAAGTCGTGAAATTTTTATTAATCGGAATTACTATGTTGATATCTGTTTTATTGATTGTAGTAACTATTGCACAAGAATCCAAACAGCCGGGAATGGGAAGCTCCATCGGGGGAGGAACTCAAGCTATGGCAGGCGGAAAAGCACGCGGTAAAGATGCGGTTTTAGCAAAATTTACCGTTATATTCGGTATTGCTTTTGCCGTACTTTGCATACTCTTGGGACGTTTTATGAATACATTTTAAAAATGTAAATACGGGCTTGCGTTGAGAACGGGTTATGTGCCGTCTTAAGCAAGCTCTTTTTATTTAGGAGAAAGAATGGAAAGAAAAATTTTAAAAGTATATAAACCAGGAGCAATTGTTGAAGGTATATATCAATCATGCGGAGATAAATTCGGATTTTTGATAACAGATGAATTTCATGAAGATGTATATATATCAAAATCTGACAGATTAAATGCATTAAACGGAGATACAATAGAAGTAAAAATAATATTCTCATACTATGGACGACATAGAAATGAAGGTACGGTAAAACGAATAATTGCACGTGCAAACGATACATTTACAGGCACATTCAAAAAAACAAGATTCGGAGGGGAAGTAGAACCCTTAGATGCAAAAATACCTATAATAATAGATGTATTGGACGGAGATACGAAAAATGCACAAACGGGACAACGTGTAACGGTAAAAATAGATCGTTGGCCCGGGAGAAGGTCAAATGCACAAGGCATAATAACTGAAATATTGGGTTATGAAGGCGATGCGGGAGTAGATATAGACACAATAATAGCGGAACACCGTTTACCGCACATTTTTGGAAATAAAGTACTTGAAGAAGCAAAATCCTTAAGTGAAAAAATCATTCCTGAAAGAAATATTGAAGATTACAGAAACTTACAACTTATAACAATAGACGGAGCGGACTCCAAAGATTTGGATGATGCCGTACATTGTGAAAAAACGGAAAACGGAAATTTCATACTCGGAGTACATATTGCAGATGTAAGCAGATATGTAAAAAAAGCCGGAGAACTTGATAAAGAAGCATATAAGAGGGGAACCAGTGTTTATTTGTCGGACAGAGTAATACCTATGCTTCCGTTTAAGTTATCAAACGACTTGTGCAGTTTGAATGCAAATAAAGACAGATATGCGGTTTCATGTATAATGGAAGTAACTCGTGAAGGTAAAATAAAAACAAAGAAAATAACACCGTCAATAATACGAGTTTCAAGAAGATGTACTTATCCCGAAATAAATCAAATATTTGAAGAAAATATTATAAGTGAAGAACTGAAACCGTTTGTACCCATGCTTTCGGATTTTCGTGAATGTACGGAAATTTTACGAAAAGAAAGAATACAAAGAGGAGCACTTGAATTTGACTTTCCCGAATACAAAGTAATTCTCGATAAAGAAGGTAAACCTTTACGTATAGAAAAAAGAATACGAGGCATATCCGAAAGAATGATAGAAGATGCCATGATAGCCGCAAACGAAACCGTAGCAAGATTTTTGAAAAAAACAGGAAACACATCTGTCTATCGTATACATGAAATACCCGATAACGACAAAATAAAGAATTTAAGAAAACTTATGGAAGTTTGTGCAATACCGATAAAAATACCCGAAAAAGTGCAACCCGAAGATTTACAAAAATTATTAAGATATGTAAAAGATAAAGATATCGAATACGCAATACAGGCAATGACATTGAGATCGTTGCAACAAGCAAGATACAGCACTGAAAATGAAGGACACTTCGGAATAGCATCTACGTGTTATACACACTTTACATCGCCCATAAGAAGATATCCCGATTTGATGGTACATCGACTTATAAAAGATGCACTTACAAAACAAAAAAGTAAATCTGAACGTGAAAAAGAAACCGAATTTCTTGTAAAAGCAGTTGAACATTGTTCTGAAACTGAGCAAAATGCAACACAAACGGAACGAGATGTAACAGATTTAAAAATTACTGAATACATGACGGCATTTGTAGGAGAACCTTTTGATGCACAAATTACGGGAGTAACTTCATTCGGCATTTTTGTAGGATTGGAAAACGGAGCCGAAGGATTGGTACATGTAAACGACATGGAAGATGATGAGTATGTATACATGGAAGATACTATGTTGCTGAAAGGGAAATACAGCGGAAAAACTTATCATTTGGGAATGCCGCTTAAAGTTACACTTGTAAAAGCGGATATCGAGAAAAAGGAACTTGATTTTATCATAGGAGAACTCAAATTTCCATTGGATATGTTTAACGAACAAAATACAAAAACAAATACAAAAAAGAAAAAGAAAAAAGTAAAAAACAAGCGTAAGTAAAAATAATAAAAGAGGTATATATGATAAAAAAAGAATTTACATTGCCCAGTGCGGTTAACCGTAAAGCATATCACGATTATTTTATACATGATACCTATGAAGCCGGAATTGTTCTTACAGGAACGGAAGTAAAATCAATTCGTTCAGGACGTATGAATATAAAAGACAGCTATGCACGAATTGAGAAAGGTGAACTTTGGCTGTGGAACGCTCATATAAGTCCGTATGAACAAGGAAACAGATTTAATCACGATCCTTTGCGTACACGTAAATTGCTTGTACATAAAAAAGAACTGAATAAATTGGAAATTATGATGAAAACGAAAGGCTATACATTGATACCTTTAAAAATTTATTTTAATAGGGGTAAAATAAAGTGTCTCATAGGGGTAGCAACAGGTAAAAAGCTCCATGATAAAAGAAGAGATATAGCCGAAAAAGCGGTTAAACGTGATTTGGACAGAAGACTTAAAGAAAGAAATTATAATTAAAAAATCATTGCTCAAATTTATGAATATAATTGAGCAATGATTTTTATATTGCGAATATTTTATTGTCCCTTCAAACCTTTGAAAAGAATTATAGGAATCATAATAATTCCTATTTGTCCTGCAAAAGGATATAAAATAGAAATTAAATTTCCAAATCCTATACTTGCACCGAAGTAATCTATAACTCCTAAAACCAAAGTTAAAATCAGCAATAAATTTTTGGATGAAATAAATCCGCTTACCCAGTTTATAACAAGCCAAAACATAGGTGCTCCTGTCGAATAAATTCCGAGTAATAAAATAATTGAAAAAATAAGAGCAAGAACAGGAGCGTTTTTACCTGCCAAGTATAAAAGAGGAACTTCAAGGCCTGCAATTTTATCGGGATAACATAACATTGATAAAACAATCAGAATAACCGGAAGCATCAAGAAAACTCCGCCTAAAATTCCGCCCCAAACAGCTTCACGTTTGGAATTTGCGGAAGCACCGAGTCCGCTTAAAAACGGAATGGCACCTAAAATCATACAAGCGGCATATAAAAGACCGCTGAACCAAGCTGTATCCAAAAATTTGTATTGACTGAACCACCATCCACCGGTAGCACGTAATTGAAATAATTGCTGTACTTGAAAGTCAGTTAAAACACTTGGTAAATGTCCGAAATTAGCTAAAGTTGCAACACCTATCAAAATAGTAAAAACGGTAATAATCGGACCTATCATTCCTACGACATCAACCATACGTTTCAATCCCATGAGGACGGTGATTATACAAGCCGCAGTCATAAGTATCGCACCTATTTTAGGATTTACATTGAAATATTCACCCGTTACGGCACCCGTACCGGCAATCATAATGGAAACTACACAAAATAAAAATACAACAGTAAATATTTCCAAGCAAAAACCCAAATGTTTTCCGCAGTAATAACGAAAAGCGGTAGTTTGAGTTTTTAATTTCAAATCATAACCCTTTGCCATAAGAATTGCACCAAGGCCGGCAAATAAAAGCATACTTACCAAGGCACCTATAATTCCGCTAAAACCGAATGCGGTAAAAAATTGCATTACTTCTTGTCCGGTGGCGAATCCGGATCCTATGGAAAATGCTATGTAAGCACCCGCCAATTTTATAACATTTAAAATACTGAAACGGTTATTCATACTATACTCCTATACTACAATGTTTCCATATTTTAGAAAATAAAATCAAATCAATTCACTTTGTAAAATCTTAATTCTTTTTATACATTCATCGGGATCTGCAGGAACACGTATACGAATATGACGTTTTCCGATTGCATCAAAATCTTCACCACGTTCAGATTTAATACCGTACTTTATAAATAAATCATAAAGATTTATGTCCTTGTCTGTATATAACAATACAATCGGAACGGTCAAATCGGTTTTTGAAGATTTCAAAACGGTCAAAGAATCAAGTAATTTCTTTTTATTTGCAGCAATTTTTTTGCAACTGTCTTCAATGTGCTTTCTGTCCTTCAATGCCAAAGGAATAATGTAAGAAGCTACACCGGTTATAGTCATTTCTCCGGGATACAAAGACATGTACGGAATGAAATTCTTGTTCATAACCATGTATCCCGTACGTAAACCTGCCAAACCGAATCCTTTAGACAAAGTTTTTATAGTTATTACATTGGGGAACTCATTTACAAGTGTTACCGCTGAATTGGATAAATCCATGAAATCTCCGTAAGCTTCATCAACAATCAAGTAAGTATTTTGCTTTAAAGCATAACCTGCCAATTTGCGTAAATCATCAATAGGAATAATTTGTCCGGTCGGGTTGTTGGGATTATCTATGTATATAACATGATGAGAAGGTTTCAAACTATTTATTAAATCATCTATATTTAATTTGAAATCGTCTTCTTCTTTCAAAAGAACCAAATCTATATTTGCACCGAAAGAACGCATATCACTTAAAGTTGAAGAAAAAGTAGGTGCAACAGCTATAACATTTGTAGACTCATCTATTATGACCCTGTCCAAATTCCAAATAACACCCATGGAACCGGTATTTAATGCAATTTGTTCAGGAGCTATTTCTACAACATCTGATAAGTATTCAGCAATAGCTTTCCGCAAATTCGGATAAGGGAAATCAGGATATCTTGAAATAGTGTCGAAAGCTTTTTTGAAAATTTCCGGTGTGATTTCAGATGTAAATCCGAACGGATTGATTCCTAAAGAACAATCAATTAAATTATCTGGAAAAACTTCATCGGCATGCACATAAGTTGTAATTTTGTAATTTTCCAATGTTTTACGAATTCTGTACTTCATAAATACCTCCTGTAATAAATTGCATATCGAATTACCTGCAATGATTTAAATTTTCAAATTGAATAAATTTTAAATTAAAAGGAAGACAATAGCTTGTGCCAAGTATTGTCTTCCTTCAATTTACTGATTTATTTACATACAACAATCAATTTGCTGCACATAAGTTACTTTTTTCAAGACAAAACTTGGCATTGATACCATAAAAGTAGTAGTAATATGCCATGTTAAAAAATCCGAAAAAAGCAACACTGAAAACTCTCTGCATTTTAAAAATGAGAGAGAGCAAAACAAAAGAAGGCTTTATATGAATATCAGTTAAATTAACGGATAATTTATTCATAATAACCTCCTTCATAAGCATTTGAAAATTTTTCTAATTATATACTATGCAAAACAATAATGCAAATGAAAATTTTATAAGTTGCAATTATTTAATCAAAATAAATTTATATTTATATTGATTAAAGCATAAAATGAAACACCTTCCCTGCATTGTAGAGAAGGTGTCTATATATTATTTTAAGCCCTTTATCAATATAACAGGAATCATCAATACTCCGATTTGTCCGGATATAGGATACAAAAGTGCAATAAGATTTCCGAATCCCAAACTTGAACCGAAGTAAGTTATAACTCCTAAAAGTACGGTTATAGCAAGAAGTATTTTTTTAGAAGAAACAAAACCCTCAATCCAATCCATAATCATCCAAAACATCGGTGCACCGGTAGAATAAACACCGAGCAGTAATATTATAGAGAAAATAACGGCTAGAACAGGAGCATTTTGATCTGCAATATACAAAAGAGGTACTTCAAGCATGGTAATTTGATCCGGATAACATAACATTGCCAAAACAATTAAAATGATTGGGAGCATCAAGAAAATTCCGCCTGAAATTCCGCCCCAAACAGCCTCACGTTTGGAATTTGCAGAAGCGCCCATTCCGCTTAAAAAAGGAATTCCTACAACAATCATGAAAGTTGCATAGAGTACACCGCCGAACCATGCGGAATCCAAAACGGAATAATTACTGAACCACCATCCTTTGGTTATACGTAAATTTAGCAAATTTGAAGCTTGCAAATCTGTTAATGTATTAGGTAAATGCCCTGTTTTTATAAGAGTAATCAATCCTATCAAAATAGAAAAAACAATAATTATCGGTCCGATCATACCTATAATGTCGACAAGACGTTTAAGCCCTGCAATGACTGTAATCACACAAGTTGCCGCCATAATTACAGCGCCGATTTTAGGAGTTATATTATAATACTCACTTGCAACGGCACCTGTACCTGCAATCATAATTGAAACAACACATAGCAAAAATACAACCGTGAATATCTCCAAACAAATTCCTACATATTTACCGCAGTAATAACGAAAAGCGGTAGTTTGAGTTTTTAATTTCAACTCATAACCTTTAGCCATAAGAACCGCACCGAGTCCGGCAAATAAAAGCATACTTACCAAAGCACCGATAATTCCCCTCAATCCATATGCAGTGAAAAATTGTAACGGTTCCTGTCCTGTCGCAAATCCGGAACCGATGCAGAATGCTATATAAGCTCCGGCTAATTTTATAACGTTTAAAATGCTGAAATTTTTATTCATAATTTACTCCTATAATTCTTAAAACAATTGACACCGATTTATGTAAAATTTTTAATTCTAAATCGTGCAAGAACTATAGAAGAATTTCTTTTTTGAAAAAATATTTTTTTAATTCTACTCAGCTCATTTATATTTTTTAGCGGATAATCCATGAAATCCTCCTTCGGTTTAAATTGCAGTTATATTCCTTTCGTAATAAAAAAGAGAGCATACCTTGACAAGTATGCCCTCGAAGCGGTTGTGTTTATTTTATGTAAGACAGTGATTTTTAGTTATACATAAGTTGCTCTTCTCAGTACTATACTTGCTAAGTATTCGAGTAAAAAATTGAATACACTGAAAAAACTGAAAAAGGCAACACTAAAGACTTTCTTTACAGAAAGCACAACAAGAGAAGCGATTACATGAAGTTTTGTATTTATTGAATTACTCATGATATACCTCCTTGTTGTAAAAATAAATTTTATAAATTATATCCTATTGAGAACGTTTATGCAAACGGAAAATAAAGTTTAATTTGAAAAATAAAAAAGTCCCGTATAATCGGGACCGTTGGCGGAGAGAGGGGGATTCGAACCCCCGTTACGGCTTATCACCGTAAACATGATTTCCAATCATGCACCTTAAACCACTCGGACACCTCTCCATGTGAATGATTGACTTAAATAGTATACCGATTATTGTTTGATGTGTCAAGTATAATTGAAAACATGAATTGATTTTAGCAGACCGCAATATTAAATTTTGAAATTTATTATTTTCAACAAAAAGATTTTTACTTACATTAATATGTAAATAAATAATATGGAAAGAAAGTTTAAATATTTTTCAATAAGATGTTGACAACTTTTTATTTGCATGTTAATATAATCAAGTCGTTATGATTCGACACGGTTCTTTGAAAACTAAACAGTACAACGAAAAAATGCAAAACATTTTTTTGTAAAAAGCCGATGTGCGAGTTTCAATATGAAACCGCAATTAA
>QWBY01000406.1_pt1 | contig 31315 bp, 22 predicted proteins | sample 1972471 | NCBI WGS metagenome assembly QWBY01 (sample SAMN09866722, study PRJNA288562) | Human gut metagenome isolate term6_stool, whole genome shotgun sequencing... | reverse complement strand
ATAATGTTAATGTCAAGTCATTCAGTAAACAAGAAAATATTTGACAAGTAAAACAGAAATACATCGTCAGATCTGACAAGTGAATTCAGGAAAAGACAGTATGATACGGATGAGCGGGCGAAAGGTCACCTTTTGCGCGGCCATTGCTGACCTTTTAGCCGACGAAAGGTCATCTTTTTGTTGCCGATGGCTCAATGTCGGAATGCCGATTGAGAAAATGCCCGCTTGTTTTGCGTTGTTGCTGTCGGCCGTTCTGTCCGCAACTGATGGCTTACGGCACCAGTGTGTGGGTGTGAAACCGCCGATATCGAGATTGGAGGGAAAAAAGAATCCCCCACCGTCACGGTGAGGGATTTCTCTTATCAAATGATTAATGATTTTACCTTAAATGCAATGGTTTGTCGCCGAAGGATTAGTATGCGAACAAAGGATAGTCCTTCATTGTTGCATTCACCTTCTCGCGAACTGTTGCAATGACCTTTTCGTCTTCTGGTGATGAGAGGACGGTGTCGATGAGCTCTGCGATGAGCTGCATCATGTCTTCCTTCGCACCACGGGTTGTCATGGCAGCTGTTCCGAGACGGATACCGCTGGTCTGGAATGCCGAGCGACTGTCGAACGGAACCATGTTCTTGTTGACGGTGATGTCGGCTGCAACGAGTGCGTTCTCTGCCACCTTACCAGTCAGTTCGGGGAACTTGCTGCGGAGGTCGAGCAGCATGGAGTGGTTGTCCGTTCCGCCGCTGACGATGTCGAAGCCACGGTCGATGAGTGCTGCTGCGAGTGCTGCTGCGTTTTTCTTCACCTGTGTTGCGTATTCCTTCCAGCTTGGCTCAAGGTTTTCGCCGAATGCCACGGCCTTGGCTGCGATAACGTGCTCCAATGGACCGCCTTGGTTGCCGGGGAATACTGCTGAGTTGAGCACTGCCGACATTTTCTTGAGGTTTCCGTTCTTAAGAGTGATGCCCCATGGGTTGTCGAAGTCCTTGCCCATAAGGATGACACCGCCACGTGGACCGCGGAGAGTCTTGTGGGTAGTGGTTGTGACGATGTGGGCGTACTTCACTGGGTTGTCGAGCAGTCCGGCAGCGATCAAACCTGCTGGGTGTGCCATATCAACCATGAAGATAGCGCCGATTTCGTCGGCTACCTTACGGATGCGTGCGTAGTCCCATTCGCGGCTGTATGCCGAGCCGCCGGCAACGATGAGCTTTGGCTTGTGCTCGCGTGCGAGTTTCTCAAGGTTGTCGTAATCTACGCGTCCTGTTTCCTTGTTGAGGGTATAGCCGATGGGGTTGTAGAGAATACCTGATGTGTTGACAGGGCTTCCGTGAGAAAGGTGGCCGCCGTGGTCAAGGTCCATTCCCATGAATGTGTCGCCTGGCTTAAGACAAGCGAGGAATACTGCTTGGTTAGCTTGTGCGCCTGAGTGTGGCTGCACGTTGGCATATTCGGCTCCGAAAACTTTCTTGATGCGCTCAATAGCTAAATTCTCCACGATGTCAACAACCTGGCATCCACCGTAGTATCTCTTGCCGGGGTAGCCTTCTGCATACTTGTTGGTGAGGTATGAGCCCATAGCCTGCATGACCTCGTCACTTACGAAATTCTCGGATGCGATAAGCTCCATGCCTTTCAGCTGGCGCTGGTGTTCCTTCTCGATAAGATCAAAAATCTCAAGATCTCTTCTCATATTGTTTAAGTGTTTATTGTCTTTTCCAGCTAACATTTTTCATAGTGTAATGCCTTCGAAGACTAGGTTATTATTATTGCTTGCAAATATAAGCAAAATCTGTAAATCGCACAAATAAAAGATAGAAAATATTGTCTTCGGCCTTTGTTATTGGCTGATACTGTGCCGCTGATTTCTCACTTTGGGACAATCGTGCATCTTTCTCTCGGCATCATTCGCAGAGTTCCACCTTATCTATATATTGCTCCTTGTCGCAATAGTGGCATTTCAGTATGCCGTGGGTCTTGTCAACGGTGTTGAAGATGGTGGTCATCGGCTCGTTGTTGGTGATGCACTTGGGGTTGTTGCATTTGACGATGCCATGCAGCTCGTCGGGTGTCGTCACCTTTTTCTTCTCCACCACCTCGTAGTCCTTGATGATGTTGAGGATGATGTTTGGCGCCACGACCGACAGGCGTGATATTTCGTCATCGGTGAAGAACTTGTCGCTGACCTTGATGATGCCTTTCTTTCCCACCTTGCTCGATGAGAAGTTGTAGCCTATGGTGACAGGTGTGGCGAGTTGCTGTAGTTCGAGCAGGTTGAACACTTGGAATGTCTTTCCCGATGGTATGTGGTCTATGACGGTGCCGTTCTCGATGGCGGCTACAAGTCTTTCTTTCTTTGACATTTTCTTTCTTTGTTGTTGGTGTTGATAATAGGGTAGGGTTGGCTTTGTCCTATTCCTTCTTCTGTACTATATTTATGGTGTCGAAGATGTCGCCTGCCGTTACATAAACTGTGAGGGTGCGTTCCTTGCCCGTCGTGTTGGGTTCGATGGTGAGCCAGTAGGTGTTGCCTTTCACCTCAATCTCGTACCAGTCTTTTTTAATATGGCGGTAATCCCATTCTTTGACTTCCTCGACGGCGAGAACTTTCTTGCCATCAACGGTGACGTATGTATCGAGCCATGGTCGGCTGTAGTTCGTGCAGGTGACGGCGAACGTTCCTCCTTTCGCCTCGGCAGTAATCTTGGTGGGATTGCCTGGGTGATCAGCTACCCATTCCATTGGATCCCACAATCCCACTGGGTCGGTCTTGTCGCCACAGGAGGCGAAGCCAAGCAATGCGCTTGCCATAAGCAGGCAGCATGCGATGTGTTTTGTTTTTCTCATACTTGTAGTTATTCTCGTTGAATTGCGATGGCGGGTCGTGGCCTTTCGGTGTCGGCAGTGGCCCGCATGGGTTATAGTATCGTCTTGTCTGCCCTCACCTTGTCGAGTGTGATGCCGAGCGAGTAGCAATAGATGGCCTCGCGTGCGAAGAGTCCGTTGCGTGCCTGCTGTATGTAGTAGGCGTGCGGACTGTCGTCCACGTCGTAGGCAATTTCGTTGACACGTGGGAGTGGATGTAGGATTTTCATGTTCGGCTTTGCCAGTGTGAGCATGTTGTTGTGTAAGATATAGACATTCTTCACGCGCTCATACTCCATGAGGTCTGAGAAGCGTTCCTTCTGCACGCGTGTCATGTAGAGTATGTCGGCGTCGGCAATCAGTTCTGGTGTGAAGTCCTCGTGTTCGGTGTATCTGATGCCATTTTCCTTGCAGTAGAGTTTGTATTCTTCGGGCATGGCCAGTTCCTGTGGTGCTATGAAATGGAAGGTGGGGTTGAAGTGGCGCATGGCCATGAGCAGCGAATGCACCGTCCGCCCGTATTTCAGGTCGCCCACGAGGTAGATGTTTAGGTTTTCAAGCGTACCCTGTGTTTGGCTGATCGTGTAGAGGTCGAGCAAGCACTGCGATGGATGTTGGTGTGCTCCGTCGCCTGCGTTGATGATGGGCACTGGCGCCACTTCCGAGGCATATTGCGCCGCTCCCTCGATGTAGTGTCGCATGACGATGGCGTCAGCATAGTTGCCCACCATGAGAATGGTGTCCTTCAGTGTCTCGCCTTTGCTGACACTCGACACCTTGGCGTCGGTGAATCCTATCACCTTTGCCCCCAGTCGGTTGGCCGCCGTCTCGAAACTGAGGCGCGTGCGTGTCGAAGGTTCGTAGAATAGGGTGGCGATGACTCTTCCCTTGAGTAGCTCTCTGTTGGGGTGTGCTTCGAACTCCTTTGCCATGTCGATGAGATAGAGTATCTCCTCGCGTCCGAGCTTCTGGATGTTCACGAAATTATGTCTTTCCATTGAAATTTGTGAGTTTGACCGTTTCGACTGTAAAGGTACGGAAATAATTTTGTCACTCCCAAAAAACAAGGCAATAATTTTGTGCTTTCCTTAAATTAAACTATCTTTGCAAATGAATTATGTCAGTTGGCCGACATTCCGCCGGCGACATGATGACAGAAATATGGATACATGAGACGACATCTCGTACATTTCTTTTGGGGAACGCTGATATTTCTTGTCGGTTCCATGGCTGTCTTTTTCGTGGCCGTTTGGAACGGATGGGTGGGCTATATGCCTGACATGGAGGAACTTTCGAATCCTGTCGATAAGCTTGCCTCACAGGTCTATTCCAGCGATGGCCAGTTCATCGGAACATGGAACCAAGACAACGCCAACCGTGTGGCGATCGATTACAACAGTCTCTCGCCACACCTCGTCCATGCCCTCGTAGCAACCGAGGACGAGCGCTTCTACGAACATTCCGGTATTGACTTCATTGCCCTTGGCAGAGCTATCGTCAAGCGTGGCGTCATGCAACAAGCGAGTGCCGGAGGCGGTTCGACCATCACCCAGCAACTCGCCAAGCAAGTCTATTCCGAAAAGGCCCGCAACACCCTTGAGCGACTGTTGCAGAAGCCTATCGAGTGGATTATCGCCGTGAAGCTGGAGCGACATTTCACCAAGGAGGAGATATTGGCCATGTATTTCAATTACTTCGACTTCCTTCACAATGCCGTGGGCATCCAGCGTGCGGCCAACGTCTATTTCAACAAGGAGCCACGCCATCTGAGCGTCACCGAGGCTGCCACACTTGTGGGCCTCTGCAAGAATCCGTCGCTCTTCAATCCGCTGCGCTACCCCGACCGATGCCGCGCCCGTCGCAACGTCGTGCTCATGCAGATGGAGAAGTGCGGCTACATCACACAGGAGGAGTTCAAAGAGCTTATCCAGCGTCCACTCGGCATTGTCTATACCCGTGCCAAGCCCATTGATGGCTCGGCCGACTATTTCCAGTCGTTCCTCCGCCAGTACATGATGGCCGAAAAGCCGGAGCGGGAGAACTATCAGGAGTGGCGCATGCGTGAATTTGTGCTCGACTCCGTGGCATGGGAGAGCGATCCTCTCTATGGGTGGTGCAACAAGAACCAGAAACGCAACGGCGAGAACTACGACGTCAACACCGACGGACTGCGCATCTTCACCACCATCGACACACGCATGCAGCAATATGCTGAACAGGCAGTACGCAAACACGTGGGAGGATACCTGCAGGCAGAGTTCAACAAGGCCAGCCGATACAAGAAGAACGCACCGTTCTCCAACAATATCACACGAAAGACCATCAAGGACATTCTCAACCGCTCGTGTAAGCAGAGCGTCAGATATCGCACTTTGAAGGAGCAGGGGGCAACCGACGAGGAAATCGTACGTAGCTTCCGAACACCACATGTCATGACGCTCTTCACTTACCACGGTAATGTTGACACGCTCATGACGCCCATCGACTCCATACGCTACTACAAGTCGTTCCTGAGAGCAGCTTTCATGAGCATGGACGTCCACACGGGAGCGGTGAAAGCCTACGTCGGGGGCATCGACTACGAACACTTCAAGTACGACATGGTCATGGGAGGCCGCCGACAAGTGGGTTCTACCATCAAGCCCTACCTCTACGCACTGGCCATGCAGAACGGCATGACGCCCTGTTCCACCGCCCCCAACGTGCAACGGACCTACGGCGGATGGACACCCCGCAACGGATCGCGCTCGCGTTATGGGCAACAGGTGACGCTCCGATGGGGACTTCAACAGTCTAACAACTGGATTTCGGCCTATCTCATCAATCTCCTTGGTCCGTCGCAGTTCGTCAACATCCTGCACGACTTCGGATTCTACAATCCCGACATCGACCGCAACACGTCGCCCGTGCTCTGCCTCGGCCCGTCCGAGCTTTCGGTGGGCGAGATGTGCAGTGCCTACACCACCTTCGCCAACCACGGAGTCAGGTGTGCGCCACTCTTCGTAACCAAGATAGAAGACAGTCATGGCAACGTCATCGCCAAGTTCCAGCCACTCATGAACGAGGTCATATCGGAGGAGAGTGCCTTCAAGATGCTCGATATGCTGCAGGCAGTCATCAACGGAGGAACGGCTGGACGACTGCGTTTCCGCTTCAATATCGACGGACAGATAGGTGGCAAGACCGGTACCACGAACAACAACTCAGACGGCTGGTTCATGGGCTTCACGCCACAGCTTGTAAGTGGCTGCTGGATAGGTGGCGAGGACCGCGACATTCACTTCGACCACACTTCAATGGGGCAGGGTGCAACCATGGCGCTGCCCATCTGGGCCTACTACATGAAGCTGGTCTATGCCGACAAGCGGTTAGGCTATTCACCATCGGTGAAGTTCGACATTCCCGCCAACTTCAACTCGTGTGAGACTGCCGATTCCATATCGGTCAACGGCATACAGGAGATTTACTTCTGATGCGCCGTCGGCTGCCACAATAGGTCTGTGCTGCATCAGCCCGTCAATCGGACGACGGCAGACCTTTGGGCGGCAAATACAAAGAAACTCAATCAATAAATAGTGATAATTTTCTCAAACAACTAATCGTTGAGAAGCTGGCTGGCTCGTGATGAGTCAGCCAGTTTTGCTTTGCTGAGGTCCGTTCTCTTGTCGGACGGCGTCCTCCAATCGTTCATTGGAGATTTTTTTGTGCAAAAAGAAAGCAAAATTTTCTAATGATCGATTTGGGATTAATTGTTTTTACCAAAACGATTATACGTTTTCATTAAAACGATTAATCGTTTCCAGTGAATCGCCTTGTTGTTCTTTGACAATAAAGCTGCTCTGCCGTGGCAAATGGAGAGTTCAAGACTATTGGGCTTTTCTAAGTTTTCTTGTCACGAACGGACATCGTTTATAGATTGAAACTCACCTTGGCTGTCAAGCTGCGTTCTCGTAGATTGTTGATGGAAAAAATCCGTTCGTTTGTGGTAACGTATCTTCTCTCGTAACGGTTCGCTCCGAATAGGTTATTGCAACTCAGGCTCACTTCGTAAGTTTTCGTGCGATAATTTATTGACAAGTCAGAGAAGAAGTTGGTGTTCACCGTTTTATCATTGCTGTGGTATAATTCGTTGTCCCATTCTATCTGCCAATTTCCCGGCATGATGAAGAATTTCAATTCATGATGGAAATATCGTAATGAGCTTTTATCATAGCCGGCGAGCTTGTCATCCTGCCGCATGTAGTTCATGGAGCTGCGTTCTTCGACGGAGAAGAAATCTATCGGGTGGTACGAAGTCTCAATGCCCAGACTGCCTCTTTGCATTTTGAGGTCGGTCAGCTGTCCGCCGAGCATGAGTTGATATTTGTCCCATCCGTACAGGGCTTTTGCCGACACAGAGAATTTTCCCCATCCTATTGATTTTCCCAAACTTCCGTTTATCATGCAACTTTCTCTCTTTCCGTGCTCATTTGTGACTTCGCGTTTGTAGAATCCTTTATCGAGTGTTGCCGCATACAAAGCAATGTTTCGGATGACGTTTGCGGTAAAGCCCATGCTTGTAAAAAAACCGCTTATGGCATCTCTGTAGCTCCACGAGTTTCTGAAAGTGTGCACCGTGACGTCCTCCGGTTTTCCCTTGCCTTTCGTCAGGGTCATGTAGTTTATGTAAATCGGTGAGAGGCTCAACTCATCCATGCTGTTTGCGATAGTCGCCATTGAGTAGGTCAGAGTGGTATTGATTTTCGATGAGAAATCGTATTTAAAGTAGAGCGATGGCTCGGCGGTGAATGTACTTTTTGACAGAGAGTTCAGTTTGCGATACATCCATCCCAGCCGCCCGGACAACGTCAGTTTCATATTCTTATCCTGATAGGCAAGCACTGGTGAGACGTATGGCAGTAGCTCCGTGTAGCAGTCTCTTCTATCCGTCAGATCGTTTGCCGTGTTGAGGTGCTTGTTTTGGAAATCGACTCCGACTTTGTATGTGACGTTGAACCCCGCTGTTTTGTGTCGGAAATAGGAATAGGTGTTCCATTTTACGGTGTGCAGTCCCAGCCTTTCCGTTATTCCGTTGCGCAACAATAGTCTGCCGGGCTGATAGCCATATATAAACTGTGAGGAAACTGAGAAACTTCTGTTGCCTTTCATATTGGTGATGTATTCCAAGTCGTCGGCAATGTATCGTGCGCGCAGTGTTACTTCCTGGTGAACGGAGATACCGTTGAGCAGCGTGTTTCCTCTGGCGTAATCGAAATCAATATATCCTTTCAAACTGTTTGCGAGATAGATTTTCTCTTTGTTTACCTTATACAACAGCTCGCCTTTCCATTCGTTGCGTTTGGTAAAGGCATTTTGTTCTTCCGTAATGAGTGCGTTTCCGCTTTCTGCGTCCAGATATATTTTTTCGTTTCTGCTTTGTTGTTCTGTTTTGTCAGTCAATCCGTTGAGCTGAAACCGCAGGTCGTTGTTTTTGCCAGTCTTTATCAGCCAGTTGGAAGCTATTATGTACGTGTCGTTCAGCCGGTAGCGTCTGCCGGCAAGTGCGGGTCTGTTTATCTCTATACCGCTTAGTAATCCGTTTCCCAGCGTCAGTGATCGGTTTGGGGTGAGGTCGCTCACTTCGTGTTCAATGTCTTTTCCCGTATTGTCGGTTTTCAGCAGCGATATGCTTTGCATTTTTGGAGAGATGAACATTCCCATCAGTCTTAGCTCCCTGAGCCATTTTGTCTTGTGTTGCAATGTAAGGCCTGTTCCGACATCAGCTATCCCTTGCCAGATGTTTTTTGAGTCATCTCTCAGGACAATATTGATGGCTGCCTGCTCGCTGAACTTTATTCCTTTCAGTGCTTTTACCGGTTGGTGGTTTTGCAGTACTTCCACACTTTTCACCTTGTCGGCACTGATGTTTTCGTTGGCTATGGAATACTTTCCGCCCAACAAGTCCATGCCTTCTATATAATAGGTGTTGATGTTTCTCCCCTCATAGGAAATCTTTCCGTCGGCTCCTATTTGCAGTCCCGGTATCTTTGCGATGACATCGGCAATGCTTCGGTCTTGCTTCTGCCTGAAGGCGTTCACGCTGTAAATCAATGTGTCGCCTGTCTGCCTTATTTTCTGCGCTTTCACCTTTACTTCTTTCAGTTCGTAGGAAGTTTCGTACATTTTATAAGTGCGACCGTTCTTGAACTCGTTTACGGGTAGTTTCAGCGTTTCATATCCCATCATTCCGATTGAAAGCTCAGCGGGATTTTTGCCGGGTTGTACATCCACCTCAAAATACCCCTTTTGGTCTGAATGGGTGTATGCGACAGGCTTTCCCTCCACATTCTTCAGGATGACGGTTGCCCATTCCATAGCCGTGTCGTCCTTGTCTTTGACGTACCCGTTGAACGACTGTGCAAAGGTCTGGAAATGCCAGAGTATGCCCAGTATGAAAAGTGTTGTAAGTCGTTGCATTACTTCAAAGTCTCAATCAGGCATGCCGTTTCCGCCTTCTGCCTTATGTCCCTTCCATTGGCATCTTTTTTGGAAAGCACCCGTATGCCCATCACCCGGCTCAGCAGTTCATCGGAGTTCTTTCTCATCAACATGCTCAGTTCTTCCATTTCCTTGGCGGTGCAGTGGTTGTACTTCTCATCCCTCAATCCTATTTTGCTTTGGTTACCCTTTGCGATGCCTATGCAGTCGAATGCGAAATCTCCCTTTGCGTCACGAGCGTATAATATCATTCCCGGCAAACCGCATAGTTTCCAAGGTCCATCAGCGATGCTGATCTCAGGAGTGTAGAAGGCTGTCCATGTTCGTCCGCGATAGGTGGTAACGGCCTTATAACAGGTGTAACCCGCTATTGTGGTATCGGCTTCTTCAAGCGTCCATTTCATTTTCGGCATATCTTCTTCGTACATGAAGGGCTTGAAGAATACATCGCTGACAACGATTTTTCCTTTTTCCGGGAAGTTTTTCAATACGCTCATTGCCGTTGAGTAGTCAGTCAGATTGCGTTTTATCACTTCTTCGCGAGCTTCATAAGCATTGTGACCGGTTTTCAGCAAACTGTCCGTGACAGCTCTGCTTCGTTCAAAAGTCAGACAATAAAATATGGATTGCTCATTGCTGATGTCCAATACCATGATATCGTTTTCCGGCTTTTGGATTTCTTCCACTTGCCTATGGCTCATATTGTAAGTGATGCTTATGTTGTTTTGTCCATATCCCGCGAATATGTTGAGACTGGACATAATGAATAAAATTAAATATCTTCGCATTTTTTTCATGATTAAGTAGCTTGAAATATTTCAAGCTACTTAATTATAGGATATGATTTAATTGACTCTTCTTTTCTCCAAATCATGTGCAGTGTGAATAGCTGCAATTTCTTCATTTGTTAATTCTCCCTCATAGATAGCTCGTGTTCCATCTTCGAAAATAATAACAGTGTAAGTTTTTTGTGGCTCACTGTTAGCTACTTTTAGTGTTGCGGGTTTATCATCTTGTGCCATCATTGGTATTGCTGGGAAAAGGCAAAGACATGCCAATAGACTTACTTTTGAAAAGAATTTCTTCATAGTGAATAATTTTTGTGCCTACTCTTTTGTTATAAGCTTTTCGGCTACTGCTTCTTTTACAGTGTAGTCTGATAATCCAGTCGACTAGAAATTTTTATTTACAAAAATACTTTTTTTTTAAAAAAAAGATACGTTCCCCCTTTCTTTTTAGCATATGTTTTTATAATGCATCTTAATTTAAACTATTTTAAACAACTTATAACAGATGTGCGTTTATATCGGAAACTGTTGGAGCAGAAAGTGAGATGAGGAGGTACACCTGAGTGTACAAACCTATTTTTTCAAAGTTCGCTTGCTCACGGGCGAGTGATGGGGGATATGGCGGGCTTTTTGGAGGTGTGGGAGAACAGAGCTGTTACTCAAAATAACAGGGGCAGGAATTGTATGTCGCAATCTGCTGACAATCAGAATAATATCAACGGGATACTGATAGGTGAGCTTTTGCCACGCCATTCATGACCTATCACATGGCAAAAGGTCAGCTTTCGGGAAATGATCGGCAGACCTTGAACTGATGGAACAAATTATTTGGAATGCGATAGGGATAAGGACGGGTTGATTGATATAAATCAAAAATTCGAGGAGAAATGCGATTTCTTCGCTGTTTTGTTTGCTTGTGTCCGCAAAGTGCTGTAATTTTGCATTACAAAAAGATAAATAGATTGTTTAGGTTAGTAGTAATAGATTAAGGTTTTAGTAGTTTTATAGGTAAAGAACAAAGCGATTGTTCAGGACCCAAGCAAATAGGATTAGTTTAGGTAATTAAGATTTTTTCATTAAAAGGGTAACAAAATGATGCAAGATTTAGGGTAGTACCGTGAGGTACGAACCTAAAATCAAGCTTCATACAAGGACATAATACAGTATTAAATAGAAAATGCAGAGCGTGATGCCCTGCATTTTTCATTTTCTTCCATTCCCCGTTTGTGCCACCTTCCTTAGAAGGTGTAGCCGAATCCCACGTTGAGGAAGATGGGGTACATGTTGAACGTGATGGTTTTGAAGTCTTTTTCGAAGATGTCAGTGAAGGCCCATGCCAAGTCGGCATTAACTGTGAAATGTCGGAAGGCCCGCCATGTTCCGCCCACTTGTGCTCCCCATTGGAAGTGGTTGAGGTTGGAGCTGAAGTCGTAGGCGGCGGTTTTGCCGTCGGTGAAGGCGAGTTTCTCGCCCGTTGGATCGGTCTCTCTCAGGTATCCGTCGCTGACGTGTCCCGTGAACTCGCCGTCCAACCGGAGCGATGCAAACAGTCCGCCCCTGACTTTCCAAGCGTTGTTGAAGCGGAAGTTGGCCATCACGGGTATGGTGAGCATCGTAGTGTTGTATTTTGTTTTCACATAGCCCGTCCAACGGCCTGCCACGCGACTTCCATCGTCGATAATCTCCATACTGTAGTTTTTCACTTTGGCACCTGTTATCATGCCTTTTTCCTCCACTTTCAGTGCTACCGACACGCCCCAGTGTGGGCTCTTGTCGAGCCATTTGGTCACCATGCCTTCCAGCGAGCCGTTGAACCGTGGGCTGTAGCTGTCGATGGAGCGCACCTCCACGGGCAGGGGGATGGGCGATGCGCCGCCGATGTTGACGCCAGTCTTCACCTCAAATTCCCATCCGTTGCGTTCCGACTGCTCAAGTGCGTCGTTTCTTACGTCCTGTGCGTGTGCGAAGGGGCATATTAGGAGTGCCATGCCTACGATAATTGCCTTGCCGACGGTCGCCATTCGTGCGGTGGTTGTCGTTCCGTCGGTTGTGTTGCTTGTTGAATATGTTGTCTTCATTCTTCTTTTCAGATAATCGTTAATAATTGGTTGGCCTTGTTTTCCGCCTCCCTCTGGGGGTCTTTCCCTTTCCGGGACGACCGGTGGGAGGGTTTACTCGTAGAAGAGTTCCATTTCATCGACGTAGAGTGTGCTTCCCACTGCTCCGTTGAACGTTGCCCCGTCCTTGCTCGACGACATGATGATGGCAAGGTTGTATTGGCCTGCCTTCAGTTTTGCGGCATCCACTTTTCGCCCTTTCACTGGTTCAAAGTTGATGGCGAAGCGTGTCCATTCGTCGGTCTCTTTCTTGTCGTTGAGCCTTGCCATGAGCACGATGTTGTCGCTTGTCAGTGAGTTGGTTCCGTCGAGATACGGCACTTCGGGTGTCACTTCGTAGAACACGGCATAGATGTCGAATTCGTCTTTCTTGCCAGGCACTTCGATTCCTTTCTTGTTGGTGAATTTTTTACCAGCCTTGTATTTGTAGTAGCCCACGAGTGCCTGTGGAGTCTTGCGGAACGGCTGTCCGAAGCGGGTCGATTTCGCCATGTTCTTCATATTGATTTCAAATGTTCCCATGAACAGGTTGCCGGCGGCCAGTGGTGCTCCGAACGACGCTCCCATTGCCCCTGTGCTGACAGTCTGAAGTTTCGCGCATTTTCCCTGCACTCCTCCGTCTGCCTGGCTTGTGGGATACGATTCGGCTGGGTCGGCAGCGTTGGTGAACATGAAGCCTGCGTTTCCGCTTCCCCATGTCATCTCCGTGCCGTCGATGGTGGTGTCATAGAAGATGTGGTAGAATTTGTGTGGTGGGGTGTTTGGATCCCAGCTGCTGGCGTACTCGTACCATTTCATGTTTTCAAAATGATAGACGGTGGCAACGTCATCGGAGATGAACGACACCTTGTAGTTTTTCTTCCATTGTCCGTCCTGCGATGTCACGGTGTAGGTCTGTGGGGTGGTGAAGTCGCGCACCGTTCCGCTTTCGGGCTCAATGGTGGCTCCTTCGGTGAGGGTGAACTTGGGTGCGAGTTGTGTCACTTCGTCCCAGCCGTTGACGTAGAGTCGCACTTCGTTGTTGGTGATGACGGGTTTGCGGATGAGCAAGTCGCCATCTACTTGGCACGAAACGATGTCGGCCTCTGTATTGAGGGCTTCGTCCCTGATGCACGATGTGAGTGTCAGTGCCAACAGGAGTGCCAGCATTGTGAGTCTCACGCTTGTTGATTTAACCATAATTGTCATACTGATTTGAATAGAGTTATGGGTGGGTTTTGTGCGTCGTCGCCGTGATTGCCTCATGGAGGTGCATGGGTTGACGCCTTGTCGGCCTTTGTCCTCTTTGCTTCTCGGAGTGCGTGCGTGGCGACCGTGTGGGCTTCCATCGTTGCTGGCTCGCTGACGCTTGGCTTTCTGCCATCGAGAACATCATCTACTCAGGCCGATTCTTTGGACCCTTCCAAAGTGAAATCGACTGCAAATTTACGTAAAAAATATCAGAAAGTTGGAAATTTGTGTTGAATAGTAAGCATCTTTTCGTTTTTTTAGCCGGCTATTGCCCTGTGCTCTCTCTCCGTTCTGCCTTGCTGTCGCTGGCCGGAGCTTCCGCCTTCTACTCGCGCAGCTGTGTGGGCGTTACGCCGAGGTTGGTCTGTAGGTAACGGGTGAAATAGGCCACGGATGAGAAATTGAACTCGTAGGCGATCTCGGTCATGGTCTTTTCCGTTCCGCGTAGCGTGTTTTGCAGTTCTGCCACGGTGTAATGCGTAATCCAATAATTGGCGCTGTGTCCGCTGACTTTCTTGATAACTTCCGATAGATGTTTCGACGTGACGAAGAGTTTTTCGGCATAGTGTGGTATGTTGCGGTGTTCACGGAAGTCGCCTTGCTCAAGCATCTCGAAGAATTTGTTGGCCAGTGTCGATGCCTGTGTCGATGTGTCGCCCTTTCCGTAGATGCGACTTGTGAAGTCGAAGCAGTCGATGATGAGCTGCCAGCTGACCGCTATCATCATTTCGTGCTGGAATTTGTTTTCCTTCACAGAGAGTTGGTAGAACACATTCTCGTAGTCTCTGTGCCACCGCTCCTGTTCCTTGGGCAGCAGCTCCATGACGGGATTGGCATTGAGCAGCAGTATGTGACGAAGGGTGTAGTTTGAGCGCAGGGCCGTGAGGTTGTGGTATTTCGGGTGTACGAACATGCCCTCGACAGCGAAGTCGTCAGTTTGCCGTCCGACACTCATCACGCTGCAGTTGTTGGCCACGAGCAGCATGCCGGGCTTGAGTTCGAAGGCCTTGCCGTCGTAGGTGAGGTCGCTGCTGCCCTTCATACAGAAAGCATAGAGGGTCATTTCCTGTGTCTTTGCGTCGTCGGTCAGGTTGATGTTGTCAGTTTTGATAATCCATTCGTCATTATATTCAATCATAGGTGGGTAAGTTTAGGCTATTGAAGATGACTGATGCGCCAGTTTGATTGTTATTTTTGCAAATATACGAAAATCTGTTTTGAAAAAGAAAAACTGGCTTCTTTTTCTTAAAAAAAATCGCAATAGTGTTCTGAATATTCGATTTTTACAGAGTTGTTGCCCATTCATTGCCCCATCATTTTCGTTTCTTTTCCCGTCAGTATTTTTTTCTTGAAAGTGGGCTTGTTGTGGGCTTGTCGGCCGATGAACGACTGAAGAATGACGAAAAAGAGGCGGAAAGAATGTAGCAAGTTGAAATAAAAAACGCTAAGAAAATAGGTATGTTCGGTTTTGAACACTTGCTAATCTGTACCACACCTTACTTTCTGAATGCGAAAGCTGACCTTTTGCCATGCGATAGGTCATGAATGGGCGAACAAAAGCTTATCTTTTAGTTTTCAATCAATATCTTGCTGATTAGCAGTGGCTTATGAAGTGAGTTTTCAGTTCTGTTTTTTGTTATATGATTTCGTGGCGATGGTCTGTCGCCTCTTCGGTGTCGAGCATCCGTTTGCCGTCGTCGGCACGGTCGTGGGGAATGCAAAGGCAGACACCGTCAGGGCTTCGGAGCCTCGTCGGGTGTCTGCCGTTGGTTGTGTCGGTCACCCCCTCACGAGCCTTTGCTGACTGGATGGGGGATCGGCGATTAATAATTCTTCGGTGCTATCTGGAAGTAGCTTTCAGGATGGTTGCAAACCGGGCATACGGCTGGTGCTTGCTTGCCCACTACGATATGGCCGCAGTTGATGCACTGCCAGATGGCCGAGCCGTCCTTTGCGAACACAAGTTTGTCCTCTATGTTCTTCAACAGCTTGCGATAGCGCTCCTCGTGCTCCTTCTCGATGGCGCCTACGCTGCGGAATTTCACTGCAATCTCAGGGAATCCCTCTTCGATGGCTTCCTTGGCCATCTTCTCATACATGTCGGTCCATTCGTAGTTCTCGCCCGCTGCTGCGTCGGAAAGGTTGTCGGTTGTGGTAGGAATATCGCCTTCGTGGAGGAGTTTGAACCAAATTTTGGCGTGTTCCTTCTCGTTTCGCGATGTCTCCATGAAGATATCGGCAATCTGCTGGTAGCCGTCCTTGCGTGCTTTCGATGCGTAATATTGGTACTTGGTATGTGCCTGGCTCTCACCTGCAAAGGCTGCCATGAGGTTGGCCTCCGTCTTTGTACCCTTGAGGGCTGCTGGTTTGAACTCATTGAACTTCTCTGCCTTTACGTGGCATACCGGGCATTCTGCCGGTGCTTCTGTTCCTTCGTGAATGTAACCGCAAACGGTGCAAATAAATTTCTTTTTCATAATGTTCTTGTATTTATAGAATGAAACATCTTGTTCGTTTTCGTATGTCGTCGGAGCTATTGTCTATGTGCTGCCGCTGTGCCGTCTTTTTCCTGTTGTGGCCCGGCGATAGCCTTTCTTCGGCCCTTCGCTGTCTTTGGGTCGCCCCTACGTTGTCTGTGCTTCGGCCCCTTGTTGCCATTTTCTATTGGCTGTTTGTCATGAGAGGGTATTTTTGCTTTTGTGCAAATTTACAATTATTCCATTAAATTGCGTAATTAATTTGCTTTCTTTTGCAGTGAAGACCGAAAATTAGACAAAAGATAAATAAGTCTATGCCTTCACCAGAATTGACTATTTCGTTGGCGAAGGGGAAGGCAACTGGGTGGGAGAGCATGAAAAAGAGACACGCCTTGCCGGTGTGTCTCTTTGAATATGATGTGCTTGTCCTGCTTTCTTAGAAAGCGATGAACGGACGAACGGTAAACAATGGTCTTGTCTTGTGGTAGGTTGTCTCATCGAAACCAGATACTGCCACACCCTCATCAGAGAGGTTGAACGATGTTGGTCTGCCGTATCTACCGAATGCAAGGTAGAAGGGGCTATTTGTAGTATTGTTGCCGTCTGTACTTACTGCGTAGATTTTGCCTGCCGTCAGGTTATATCCAATCTGGCGGTCGGTCAAGTTCAGGTCGGCAGTGGTCAGCTTGTAGCAAAGAGCCAATTCTGCTGTGGCGTACATTGTCGCATCCTCAAAGTTTGACATATAGCGGTCTGTGACATTTGGCCAGTGATTTGCTCCGAGGAATTCTTCTTTGAAGTTGTTCTGGAGACATCTTACCCACTGTGCCCAACTTGGGATGAACCATTTTGAGCAGCCTGCTGGTACGACCATCTTGCGGGTGCCGTCGCCCAAGTCGCAAGGAGAGTTCTGCTGGTGGAAGTAAGTTGCCGTCAGGTAGAACACTGAATAGCCTTCATTTTTGGCCTTGATGATCCGGACACCCGCAGCGATGTCATTTTTAGCAATGTCGAGAGGACTGTAGGTGTAGGCGTAGCCGTTATAATCGTTCTGCGGATTTGAGCTGCGAACTTCAAGAGGATAGTTGTCGTATACGTCTGTTGAAGGGCCCCATGCGTTCATGTTGTTGTCGCCTTGCTCCAGCTCTGTCAGTGCGATGGCGATGTGCTTCAGTGGATTGCCGTTCTCATCAACTGCAGGACCGGCGAAGTCTTCTGCATCTGCTTGTGGAACTACCCATGCGATAGGCCATCCCGGATGTGATGGGTCTTTTGCGCCGGCGTTGTTGTTGCCGTAGTATCCGTCGATAGTTGCTGAGACACCGTCGCTGAAGAGGTAGGTGTTGATGTTGCGCTCCGGGGTGATGTTGTTGAAGTGCAGCATGTGTCCATATGGATAAAGCTCGTCTGTGTAGAACTTCACCGCTGTTTCTGAGTTTTTAGTTCTGCCATAGGTCTTTTTATATGTTTTACCGTTTTCGAGCAAAATCTGGATGGTCAGAGTGGAAGCGACGTGAATATCAGTCTGGAAAGTCTTGAAGTAGATGTCGGGAGTCTTCCCGTCGGCACCGACAGTCATGTTTTCAGGAACGATGGTCAGGTAGCCGATGTAGTCTTTCATTGATGCGTCAATTTCGCCATTATAGTCCACCTCTGCCTTGGTCTTGAAGCCCTCGCCTGAAACGAGTATCTTCACGATTTTCTGATCTTTGTCAGCGGCTTCCAGTTGGGCAACGAAATGAACGGTGTTGGTCAGCTTCTGCAGCTTGGTATAATACTTTGGAGCTTGTGTCTCACCTTTGGAAACGTTCACTTTGCCCCACATGTAGTCAACGTCTTTCAAGCCTTCTCTTGTGCCTTTCTGATGGTCGATGTCGAGTACGAGCTTGGTGTCTGCCAATTCATAGTTCTTTGCCGGATACATCACCATGCCTCTGGGCTCTGTGGTTGTGCCGGTGAAAACTGCTTTGTTGTCAGTCATCCTCACAATGCTGAACTCTGTAGGTGTGGAAGAGAAGCTGCTGCCGGAATAGAATTTCATCTTGTCGGTTGATTCCCACTTGCAGATGAAGTTTTTGCCGTCGGGGGTGTAGGTGACACGTGTGCCTTTGGCATTGGCTGTGGCATTGTTGTCGGTTGGATAAGTTGCCGTAAGCTCTATTCTGCGTGCGTTCTGCTCGCCGTTTTCTCCTGTAACTGCATCGTCGCTGCTACAAGCTCCCATTGCCAGTGATGCGATGGCAAGAGAGGCCATATATAAATATTTGTTCTTTTTCATAATGAAATCCTTGATTTTTTAAAATAGTTGTTCACTTATCATATTGGCAATGGTGTGTTTACCAGTCTCCTTCGGGGGCATCGGTACCGTCCTCGTCTGGGACTTCCGTTGGCTTGTCTTCTGGTTTTACCGGGCCTGATACAATCAATAACGATTGGTTTTCAAGCATCAATTCCACCATCTCCGGTTTTACATAATGCTTTCTTTCACTCTCTTGTTTAACTTTAACCATGATAAAAATTCAAAATTAATATTAAATTTATTCCTGTTTGTAAATATCTGATTTGGCCAGATTGATATTTATTTGAAATTATTTAGTCATAATGGCTGCAAATGTATCAATAAAAATTTATACGCACGATTTTTTTTAGCATTCTATTTTTTTTTTTTTACATTTTTTATTGGTTGTTTTCAAGGCTACAGTTGTAGTGGCTGAGTTGCCAGACGCTGTGCAAAGAGGTTGACGCTGAAAAAATGGGGCAAAGGTTTCCGTTTTGTTCTTTTTGTGACACGATTGTGCCAGTCAGTCACAGCGGTTTTTCGGCGGGCGGTAATGGCGATGCCGTTGCGGACACCTCCTGACCTACTGTTGGGCGCTTAGAGGGTGCATCCGTAGATTCCCATCGTCAGTTAGTGTCTGTATTGATATTCTTCGAAATCGGTCAGGAGGTGCTGATGTCATTATTCAACGGTGAAGTTTATGCCGAATATCTTGTTTTTGTAAACATCAGTCTGTCAGCATGTTATCTGATGGTGACTGAAAGGTGAGGTTTTGCGGGGTAAAAGGTGAGCTTTGGGGTGGCGATAGCTTAGCTATTGGTGTGCGATGGCTGACGATGCGCTGCTGACGGTGGCTGCGTGGGGTGGGCGATTGAGGATTGGGCGAAAGGTGGAGAGTCTGTTGTGACAATAAAAAAACGGGTTGACACAGTGTCAGCCCGTTTGTTATGATGTTTGGTCGGGTGTTGGTCCGATTTTCATTTCGGCCGTTGCCCGTCAGCCGATAGGCAGCCTATGCCTTGCCCAGCAACTTGTTGGCCATGTTGAGTGCGGCGCGTCTGCCGTCTCCCATTGCGAGAATGACGGTTGCTCCGCCACGCACGATGTCGCCTCCGGCATAGATTTCCGGTTTGGAGCTTTGCATCTCGTCGTTGACGGCGATGGTGTTCTTTCGTCCGAGCTCAAGGCCTTCTATCGATTTGGGCACCAGTGGGTTGGGCGACACTCCGACAGCCACCACCACTTGGTCGCAGTCGATGGTGACGGTCTTGCCTGTTGCCTTCGGCCGGCGTCGTCCGCTTTCGTCGGGTTCTCCGAGTTCCATCACGTCGAGTATGGCTCCGCTGACGCGTCCGTTCTCGTCGGCAAGATATTCCTTCGGGTTGTGTAGTGTGAGGAAGTTGATTCCCTCTTCCTGTGCGTGCTTCACTTCTTCGGCTCGTGCCGGCATTTCCTCAAGCGAGCGTCGGTAAACGAGTGTCACCTCTGCTCCGAGTCGCTTCGCTGTGCGGCATGAGTCCATGGCGGTGTTGCCTCCTCCCACTACGAGTACTTTCTTTCCGATGATGATAGGCGTGTCGGTGTCGGGGTTGGCAGCGTCCATAAGGTTGACGCGTGTGAGGTACTCGTTGCTCGACAGGATGTTGATGCTGTTCTCGCCCGGTATGCCCATGAAGTTGGGGAGTCCTGCTCCCGACCCGACGAATATGCCTTTGAATCCGCCTTGCTCAAGTTCTTCCACGCTGATGGTCTTTCCCACTATGGTGTCGGTCTGGAAGTGTACGCCCTGTTTGCGGAGATTCTCCACTTCTACTTCAACGATGCTGTTGGGGAGTCGGAATTCTGGGATGCCGTATTTCAGCACACCTCCGATTTCGTGTAGTGCCTCGAAGACATATACTTCAAAACCGCGCTTGATCATGTCTCCTGCGAAGCTCAGACCGGCGGGGCCTGAACCGATGACTGCCACCTTGATGCCGTTTGCCGGCTCAAGTTCAGGGAGTGCTATGTTGCCGCTCTCACGCTCGTAGTCGGCTGCAAAGCGTTCCAGATAGCCGATGGCTACTGCCGGTTCGTTCATCTTCAGGTGGATGCAGCGGCTCTCGCACTGTTTCTCCTGTGGGCAGACGCGTCCGCATACTGCCGGTAGTGCCGATGTGTCCTTGAGCACGCGTGCCGCATTGAGGAACTGTCCGCGCTCGATGTTCTTGATGAAACTTGGTATGTTGATGTTCACGGGGCAGCCTTCGACGCAGGTTGGCTTGGCGCAGTCGAGGCAACGCTGTGCCTCTCGCATGGCCATTTCCTTTGTCAGGCCCTTGTTCACTTCCTCAAGACGAGTGGTGGCACGATAGACGGGGTCGAGTTCTGGCATGACGACACGCTCAATGGCGGTGCGCTCCTTCGGTTTCATGCTCTTGCGGAGGACGGTGCGCCACTCGGCATTGCGGTCGGTGAGCTCCGATAGCTCTGCCTTTGTCTCCTCGGAGGGCTTCATCTGGCTCTTGGTGGGGATGGGCTGACGGTCGCTGGTGTCGTCGGTGTGGCGCACGTTGGTCGATTTGCGTTCCATCTCCTCACGCTCAACACCTTTGAAAGTGCCCATGCGCTTGAACATCTCGTCCCAATCGACGAGGTCGCCGTTGAACTCCGGTCCGTCGATGCAGACGAATTTTGTCTTTCCACCTATGGTCAGGCGGCATGCTCCGCACATACCCGTTCCGTCAACCATGATGGTGTTGAGTGAGACATCGTTGGGAATGCCGTATTTTTTGGCCATCAGCGAGGTGAACTTCATCATCATGGGAGGGCCGATGGCGACCACCTTGTCAACGTGCTCTCGCTGAATGACTTCTTCTACGCCCACTGTCACGACGCCTTTCTTTCCGTAGGAGCCGTCGTCGGTCATGATGATGACTTCGTCGGAGTACTTTGCCACGTCATCGACCATGATTACCAGTTCCTTTGTGCGGCCAGCGAGTACCGATATGACACGGTTGCCGGCTTTTTTCAATGCTGTGAGGATGGGAAGGATGGCCGCAATGCCGATGCCACCTCCTGCGCAGATGACCGTTCCGTAGTTCTCGATGCGCGAGGCATTGCCCAACGGCCCCACGATGTCGAGCACGGAGTCGCCGGGTTCGAGCTCACACAACTTGGTCGATGAGAGACCCACTTCCTGAATGACCATGGTGAGGGTTCCTTTCTCTGGATCGGCCTTGGCGATGGTGTAGGGTACACGCTCGCTATTTTTGTCAACACGCACGATAACGAAGTTGCCGGCTCTGCAGCTGTGTGCAATGAGTGGCGCTTCGACTACGATGCAAAAGACCTTCTCTGAGAATTGTTCTTTGCTGATAATCTTGTTCATGATAGAGTGATTGTCCTTCTCGGCAACTATCTCGTTTGAAAGAGGGTTTGATAGTTGGAGTCGGTGGTTATTTTGTAATAGGATATTTATTTCATGTGGTATTCGTTCGGGGCTTGTTCTGCGATGTTTGCGAGGGCGGCATGTCAGTCACCAGCTCATGACGAGGCCATGTTTTTGTCGTCGGACGTAGCCTTTCAGCCCTGGTTTTCAGCCTTTCAGCCCCTGGTTGCTTGTCTATTGTCCCTTTGTTGCAGCCTTTCAGCCCCTTGGTTGATTGCCTTTAGCCCCCTGTTGCTGCCCGCCGGCCGTTGTTTCGGCGTCTGGCGGGATGGCGAGGGGGGAGGCTACAGTTTGTCGTCGAGCATCTCGAAGCCGCAGTAGGGCACGAGAGCCTTCGGCACACGGATGCCTTCGGGTGTCTGGTTGTTCTCGATGATGGCGGCGACGATGCGTGGCAGTGCCAGCGCCGATCCGTTGAGGGTGTGGCATAGCTCGATCTTTTTGTCGTCGGCATGTCGGTAACGGCAGTGCAGTCGGTTGGCCTGATAGTTCTCGAAGTTCGATACCGAGCTGACCTCAAGCCAGCGTTGTTGTGCCGCACTCCACACTTCAAAGTCGTAGCAGATGGCCGACGTGAAGCTCATGTCGCCCCCGCAGAGGCGCAGAATGTGATAGGGGAGCTCAAGTTTGATGAGGAGCTGCTCTACGTGATTGAGCATTTCGGCGAGCGACTCGTAGGAGTGTTGTGGTGTGTCGATGCGTACGATTTCCACTTTGTCGAACTGGTGGAGGCGGTTAAGTCCGCGAACGTCCTTTCCATAGCTACCGGCCTCTCTTCTGAAGCACGACGAGTAGGCGCAGCGCTTGATGGGTAGGTCGCCCTCATCGAGTATTTCGTCCCTGAAAATGTTAGTTACGGGCACTTCGGCCGTGGGTATCAGGTAGAGATCGTCGAGCTGTGCGTGATACATCTGTCCCTCTTTGTCGGGCAACTGTCCAGTACCCAGTCCCGATGCTTGGTTGACCAGCAGCGGCGGTTGAATCTCCAAGTAGCCGCTCTTGCGTGCCTCGTCGAGGAAGAAAGCCTCAAGGGCGCGCTGAAAGCGTGCCATCTTACCTATATATATAGGGAATCCCGCACCGGTGATTTTCACACCGAGGTCGAAATCCACAAGGTTGTATTTTTTGCACAAGTCCCAATGGCAGAGCGCTTCTTTGCCAAGCGACGGCTTCTGTCCGCCTTCCTTCACCACTACGTTGTCGCTGGCGTCGCGTCCCTCAGGCACTTCTTCGCTGGGAATGTTGGGAATGGTCAGCAGCACTTCAGTCATGCCGGCCTGTGCCTCGTCCATCTGCTCCTGAAGGGTCTTGTCGGCGGTCTTGAGCTCGGCCACACGGTTTTTTATTTCGTTGGCTTCGTCTTTCTTTCCCTCCTTCATCAAGCCCCCGATTTGTCGGGAAAGCTGGTTCTGCTGCTGCTTGTTGCCGTCGAGTTGCTGCTGGCATTCGCGGCGAATCCTGTCGAGCTGCAGTACCTTCTCGATGGCTTCGCGGGCTCCTTGGAAGTGTTTCTTTTCGAGACCTTTGATTACACGTTCTGTTTCTTCACTGATAAGCTTTAATGTGAGCATGCTTCTTTACCTTAAAATTGTGCTTGTTCTGAGTTTTTTCGCTGTGCGGACGGGCCTTGTGGCAGCCTCGTCGTGGTGCGTTTGGGGGCTGTTGACTGCCTTTCTCCTCTCTGTTGACCGCCGCAAGGGTGTGCCGTGCGTTGTCAAAGGGAGTGGGCAGTGTTGCTCATCCGAAAGCCTGTGAGGGCAAATCTCAGAACAATTTTTCATTATTCAGTGAACAAAGTTACAAAAAATATATTTTAAATTCACGAAAATCATCACTATTTCTTGTGATTTTTTTTGACCCGTCGGCTTCCGTTGCTTGCCCCGCCTCTCGCTGGCACTCTGATTCCGTCGCCCGTTTGGTGTGCCTTTCCCGTTCGTTCCCGTCTCCTTGCCCTGTAAACGCATGAATCCCAGACCTTGGTTGAGGTCTGGGATTATGTTGTTTGTTTGGAATAGTTTGTTTGTTTGCTTACGCTTGTGGTGTTTGTTTGCTTGCGTATGCTTCCTCAGAGAGTACAGAGACTGTGCTCTTGTTGAACTTTCCTCTGTGGAAATAGACCACACCGTCTGTGAGTGCATAGAGAGTGTCGTCCTTACCTTGGGCAACATTTACACCGGGATAGTGTCGGTTACCGCGCTGGCGAACGATAATGTTGCCTGCGATAATCTTCTGACCACCACCGATCTTAACACCTAAACGCTTTGAATGTGATTCGCGGCCGTTCTTTGAACTACCGACACCTTTTTTATGAGCCATTTCTTAGTCCTCCTAAATTTAAGCGTTAATTGTTTTAATCTCTACCTGAGTGAACTGTGCGCGATGACCATTCTTTTTGCGATAGTCCTTGCGACGTTTCATCTTGAAGACGATGATCTTATCGCCCTTCACGAGTGGTGTTACCACCTCAGCAACTACTTTTGCACCACTGACAGTAGGCGCGCCAACTGTGACTGTTCCGTTGTTATCAACCAACAGAACCTTGTCAAACTCAACAGTCTTGCCTTCTTCGGCATCTTTCAGGCGGTTGACATAGAGCTTTTTGCCCTCTTCAGCCTTGAACTGCTGACCGTTAATTTCTACGATTGCGTACATTTTATTTGTTGTAAACGGTTTCACCGATAGGCGACAGAGCATCTTTCCTGTACTTATACGAGCCCATTCGGCATAAAAAACGGTGCAAAATTACAAAAATTGTTTCTATTAACTGTCCTGACGGCTTGGGTAACCTCGGTATATTATAAAGAATTAACAATATATAACTTATAGGGCGGTTTCTTTTCGTTATTCTTCTCTTTTCAATATGGCTGTCATGGTGGGTTGGGTGGTCTCCAATTCTATTGTGTAGGAGGCTTCATAGAGTAGGGGGAGTGTGTCCTTACCTGCCTTCATGACTTGCTTATAGGTAATTTTCTTGTAGTCTTCGGTCACGGTCGTGTCGTTCTGATAGTCGTATTGCTGTTCCGTTGTGTCGTTTTCGAGTGCATTCTGGGGTTCTACTTCCATTTTTTCGTACTCTTCGACCGTCATTGCGGAGTCCGCAGAACTTGCCGCATCTATGCAACTGTCGAGGTAGGCTGTGTCAGCCACCATCGTGTCAACCTCTGTGGAGTCGGATACGGTTGTGTAGATGTATTCGTATTTTTGTTGTTGTCTTTCGAGGCTGAAGCTCAGGTCTTTTTTCAACTTGGCTGTCTGCGTCGTGTATCTGTTGTTTCGGTTGGTTCCGTCGAGCGGTTTCCCGATGGTTGCCGTCCCTTTTTTGAATGGTATGTGATAGAAGTTGTTCCACATAGTGAACCCCGGACAACAGACGTTGAGGAAAATTTTGGTGAGTGTGCTGCCTATTTGTGGCATCTGAAGCATCTTCATTGTTTCCTCCATTTCCTTTTCCGTCTCTTTGTCGGCCTTTCCCGATGTCAACAGTATCTCATGAATCTTTTCGCATATCTTTTGCCAATGTCGCTGTCCGTCCATGATGGTCCATGTGTCCATGTTGGGAGACAGGAGTACGGTGATTTTGTTTTGTTTGAAGTAATCGAACACCGCTCCCACCAGTGTATCAAACTCCTTGTCGGCGTCCGACTGGTTGTATTCGGGTGTCTCGGCAATCTCCAAAGTGGCTACTATGACGTACGGGGTTACATCGTTTATCTCTATTGTGAATCGGTTTTTCAGCTGGTTCTTGTATAGTGCCATTGCCAGTCCGCCTATGTATTGTGTTTGCATGGAGGCTTCCGGCATTATTTCTAACGGTGCGAACAGGCCAAAATCGGGAATTTTCATGTTGGCTGTTTCAGGATGGATGTTGTCGATGGTGAGGCAATAGCTTGCCCTGAGCCCCTTTCTGAATTTCTGATGGTAGTTGTCCACAGTGGGGTTGGTGTGTCTATGTGCCAAGATTGGTAGGCAGACTGCTGCAAGCAGCAATAGTATTATTTTTCTCATGATGGTCGTTTGTTGGGTTGTTGGCAGCTTATTGTTCTCTTCTGAGTATGATTCCCACTTTAGGCTTCTTGCCGTCTCTTTCAATTTCGTAAGTTTGTTCGTAGAGAGTCGGCATCGAGTCTTTCCCGATAATCAGGTGATAGTGCCTGTGCTCCAAGGTAAATCGGGCGGTTTTCTGCGCCTTCTCGTCGGGTTGCGGATCTGTCGTGTTCCCGTTTTCGTTTCCATCAGTCCACACGCTGTCTATTTCGACGGAGTCTGCCTCATCGTATGACCAAGCGATGGCTCGGCGACTATACTGGTCGGATGTCATTTCGAACGAGTTGTCGGCAGCCATTTCGGCCTTTTCCACCGTGTATGTCTGTTCCTTATCGCTGTCGTTGATTGGTTGCCCCGTGGTTTTCTGCCCCAAACAGAAAGGTGTGTTGTAGGCTTTCTCGAACCAGTGGAGGGCGGGACATGCCATGCGGATGAAAAATTCCAACAGTCTTTGTCGGGGAGTCGGGTACTGGAGCTGGTAATCCTCTGCTTTTTTCGCATCGTAGTCCGTACCTTTCCGTATTCCCATGCGCTCCGACAGATTGTCCCAATGTTCTTTTCCGCCCACCAGCATCCAACTGTTCATGTCGTTGGGGAAGAACATTGTGAATTTGTTTTCCTCCAAATACTCTGTCATGGCTTTCGTGACCTTGTCAACCTCTTTGACATCAGTCTCTTTCTTCTCTTTCGGTTTGTGAATGAGCAGCGAGAAAACCGTGCCGTAGGGTGTCGTGTCAATCACCTCAAGCGTGAACTTGTGGCACTCTTCGTCGGAGAAGGCATATCCAGAGAGACCAAAATAGCTGTACATGATGAGCTGTATTTGGTCAGATTGGTCGAGAAGCGAGTAGTACTTGGGGACATCTGTCTCCTCAACGCCATCGCTGTCAATGGTAATCTGGAAACTGTAGGTAGCTTTCTGACCTTTCTCAAATCGTGGCCGGTAGGTCTGCGCCCCAGTCGTCGTCAACCCTTGCGCCATGGTCGTCAGGCAGAGGAGTGTCGTCAGTGCGGTAATTAGTATTCTCATGCTAATTGATTGTATGATAATTCATCAGCAAATGTAATTATTAAAAACGACAAACGGAAATGTTTTTCAGTAAATTTTCAATTTTTTTTCTTTTCGTTCTTTTATTTGGTGGTATTGGATATATTCAGTAACTTTGCCGATGAAGATAAGACAGTTTATGGATTCACAACCCAATAAGAAACCCACCTATACCGTACTGGTGGCCATCTGCGCCGCCGTGCTCGTGTTCGGCTCGCTGCTGCTGGCCTTTCTGATGGCTACGCGCGACATGGCGCCACCGCGCAAGTACGAGGTCGATATGTCGGGCTCGGTCATCGGCATCGATACCACGTCGAAGATTCCCGTGCTGACGAAGGAAGAGGCCAAGGAAGTCGAGGTCAAGGACCACAAGAAAGTCGATTACGTCGAGCCAGCCCCGAAAGCCGACGAGGAGAACATACCGGCACCGGAGCCCATCATCGTGCCGTCAACACCCCCGACGGTGATAGAAGAGTCAGCCCCTGCGGAGACAAAAGCGCCGAAAATAGAAATCAAGTCGCCCAAGGTAGAGCCGATAGAGTAGGTCGTCTTCAGCCCCCTGTCAGCTGCCACAAAAGCCGTGGCAATCCAAAAGCTGACCTTTTGCAGCGTGAAAGGGCAGAGATGACCGTGTGAAAGCTCACCTTTCGCAGTCCCGTTTCTCTGATGCCGTCCGTCGTTGCCGTTTCACTTCTTCCTTCGCCTTGCTCTGTCGCAGGTGTCAGATGAATCCCCCGCTTTCACGAGCCATGCACATCAGCTCGTATTGCCTTGATATTTTCTCGTAGGAACAGAACCCGACCCTGTTGCGAAAACCGTCGAAAGCCCTCCGCTCAATCACCTTTTTATATTGTGCGTACCTGTTTTCAGATGCCACAATCAGGAAACGGCTGTGGAAATCCTGCAAGTCGCAGAATTTGGTTATGGAGTTTTGAATGTCCGTCGAGTGCTCCACCTCGAAAAAACTGTGGGGCATCTTGCGCTTGTTGAACCATATCACGTCAACCGTCCTTGCACGGTTGGTCAGCTCGCTGTAGGAGAAATCGGGAATCTTAATGGTCGAACACACTTCGATCAGTGGTCTCTCAAGGAATTTCCGGTTTTGGTCTTGTGCCGGCACGTAGGTGGTATAGTTCTCCATGTTGCCTATCTCGGCAATGAGCCCTTGGTAATAGCTATGCGTGAAAAGCTCCTCTTTCTCCTTGTCGCCTGTCTCAATCCCCAGTTTCCGCAACACCTCGTCGCGGCATTCCTCCAAAGCCCATAATCCTGGCTGTATCCTGAAAATCTCATTCGACATCTGCACAATCCTGCGGATCGACTCGTTGGGTGTCTTGGTAGCCCATTGCGATGTGTTCACATGTCGGTATAGGTTGCCGAGCGTCGAATAGCCCCCGTGTTGGCGGAGGGTTTCTATCACTTGTTGAGTCTGTGTCTGTTTTCTTTCCATAATTTCTCGATTTAGGTTGCCTTACTCAGTCTCTGAGTCCGACGGCTCATCGTCTGGCCGTCACGTGGTAACAGTGCTGGCTCCGCTCGAAGATTATCCAGCATTCGCCCTCCTTGCGCAACTCGCAGATGACTTCGCCCAGTAGGTTGGCCATCAGACGGTTGCTCGGTTGCATGCCGTCCATGCTGATGCGGTTGAAGCGAGTGAAACTGACATCGAAGGTTGTGCCGTACATGTGCGACGAGTTGGTGGCGGCGACCCTGTTGATTTTTTTCAGTCCGCCGATATCCTCACGGGTGCGGAGCATCGACGTGACGATGATTCTGTGTTCTCGGTAGCCGGCTTTCCGGAGTTTCTTCTGAAATCGCTTGGCGATGGTCTTTAGAACCCATTTCCCGCCACTGGTGAGGTAGGGATTCGAGTGGGGCATGGGGTCGAGTAGATAGTATCGGTTGGTCTTGATTTTCCTCAGTCGCCAGGCTCGCAGCCATATTCCGCTGCGCCGTCTGATGGGTTTCGACAGTCCGTAGCGAGTGGCGGCTTCGAGTTGCTGGCCGCCCAAGTCGGCTATCTGGAATCGTCTGTCTATTTCAGGGTTGTCTTGCCTGAACGTGTGGCCGCCCTCGCCAAACCGGCTGCTCGTGCATCCTTCCATGACCAGCAGCAGAAGGGCAGCGATGATTGCCGTCAGGTGTCTGGCGGTGATATGTTGGCAGTTTGGCATGTGTCCGTTCATTTTCTCCTATATTATAAATAGGTGAGCTTGCAAATTCAGTATTGTTGGATTTCGATGTTGTTTTTGTTGGCAAAGGGTCGCTGTGGGCGCCTAAAGGCTGTCGCCGTCGTTGTCAACTCGTTTGATGGGGCGCAGGCGATGGGGCTTCACCACTAAGGGTACGTTCTCGATGAACACGTTGCTCGTGTCGAGACCCAGTGCGCGCGACATGCTCAGTTTCAAGTGGGCAATCAGCGAGTAGAGGCTCATGATGAGGCGTTCCTTCTTCGAGAAGTGGTTGAGGGCTGCATAGATTCGGTTGATGATGACGAAGATGAAGTTGCCCGAAATGCCGTGTTTCTCAAGCGACGGGTAGCAGCTGTCGAGCGTGAACTCCTTGCTGGCCACCAGCTCCTCGATGATCTGGCGGAAATAGTGGTTCACCAACGGCTGAACGCGGAACCCTAATTTCAGGTTGATGCGGTAGAGCGTGTCTGGAATCAGCGTCGTGAACTCGTATTCCAGTGTTTGCGGCTCGTCCTGATAGTCGATGTGTAGCAAAATGTAGTGGTCGGCCCGCATGGGGTGCTTGTGGATGATGGAGTAGAGAATCTTTTGCTCGATGTCGTAAGTGCCCGAAAGCTTGCTCATATAGACGATATTGGTGGCAAACTTGGCTATCGTGGTGTCATGCTTGATGTCCGAAATCACGCCATACCACTCCCTGATGTCGCGCACATCGACCTGTTGACTGCGGATGAGTTTGGCATTGTGCCATACATACATCACGACGAACATGACACCGGCCATGAGCATCGTCACCCATCCGCCATGAACGAACTTGAACATGTTGGCAATGAAGAAGATACCCTCAAGTCCGATAAAGAAAACCACAAACGGTATCGTGATGAGCGGCGACACACGGCGCTGCCCCAGATAGGCGAAGAGCAGGAAGGTGGTCATGAGCATCGTGATGGTGATGGCCAGACCGTAGGCGGCTTCCATATTCTCGGAACTCTCGAAGAAAAGAATGACGAGGATGCAGAGCACGTAGAGCGCCGTGTTGACAAACGGTATGTAGAGCTGTCCCTTCACGTCGGTGGTGTATTTGATTTTCTGACGTGGCCAGAACTTCAGGTTCATCGCCTCACTGAAAATAGTGAACGAGCCACTGATGAGGGCTTGACTGGCGATGATAGCGGCGATGGTGGCCATGGTGATGCCGAAAAACAGGAAACTGCGGGGCATGATGGCATAGAAAGGGTTGACGCCCGGAGCAAGACTGTCGGCATGGTTGATGATCCAAGCTCCCTGACCCAAGTAATTGAGGATGAGCATCGACTTGACGAAAACCCAGCTCACGCGGATGTTCTGCGCACCACAGTGGCCGAGGTCGGAGTAGAGTGCCTCGGCGCCGGTCGTACAGAGGAACACCGCCCCAAGGATGAGGAACCATTCGGGATCATGTATCAGAAGCTCCAGCGCATAATAGGGATTGAAAGCCTTGAGAATTGGCAGAAAGTCGGCGATGTGACCGATTCCCAGTACCCCCATCATCGTGAACCAGACGAACATCAGCGGACCGAAAAATCGCCCGATGGCATTCGTTCCAAATTGCTGAATGAAGAACAGCACCGTAATGATACACAGGCAGATGGGAATGATGGGTGTCTCTGGCTCGTAGGCTCTCAGTCCCTCGATGGCCGAGAGCACCGTGATGGAGGGAGTGATTACACCGTCAGCCACCAGCGTGCTCGCACCGATGATGGCCAGTAGGTAAAACCACCTGCGGCTGTGCCGCCTGATGAGCGCATAGAGGGCCAGAATGCCGCCCTCACCCTTGTTGTCGGCACGGAGCGCAATGAGAACGTACTTGATAGTGGTCTGTAACGTCAGCGTCCAGATGATGCACGACACAGCACCGGTGATGTATTCGGCATTGATGGTGCTGCCGGCCTTCACAATGGCCTTCATTACATAAAGTGGCGATGTGCCGATGTCGCCAAACACAATGCCCAGCGTCACGATGACGCCGATAAAGCTCAGCCGGTTGTGTGCGGCCTGTTTCGTTTCAGAGTTCAATGCCATAGATTGTCCCTTTCGTTTAATCTGAAAATATCGCTGCAAAGGTAAGAAAAAATCGGAATCTGCAAATTTTTATCAATCCTTAATTCCGCAACACTATTATAAATTAAACTTTTTAAGTACCTGAGCAACAAAAAGTAGCTCAGGATTTTGCCATGTCAGAATTTTCACTTATCTTAGTGTTGCAAACAAAAGAGAATCCGACGATAGATATGGCGAAGATACAAATTAAATCTGAGAGACTCACTCCTTTTGGGGGATTATTTTCAATCATGGAGCAATTTGACTCCACATTATCATCTGTAATCGAC
>QWBY01000806.1_pt1 | contig 31477 bp, 27 predicted proteins | sample 1972471 | NCBI WGS metagenome assembly QWBY01 (sample SAMN09866722, study PRJNA288562) | Human gut metagenome isolate term6_stool, whole genome shotgun sequencing... | reverse complement strand
TAAGATAAGTGAATTCTTTGACATGGCAAAATCCTGGGCAACTTTTTGTTGCTCAGGTACTTAAATAGTTTAAGTTATAATAGTGTTGCGGAATTAAGGATAGGGAAACTTTTTGAAACTGATATAGTGTGTTCGATTAAATAGCCCCCAAAAAACTTGTAAGATATATTGTTTCTTTTTGAAAACATGCTATACCAATGGGAAATAATAAGTTTTAAACATCAAAAGAGATTTTAATGCGTATAAGTCTGTAGGAAAATGCTCGACAATAAACCACTACAAAAGTGTTTTTATGAAAATATATAGTATATTTGTACTTGCTTGTTGAATGCACCAATTCTTTAATTGGAGTGAAACATTTAAAATTAGAAAAATGAAGAATATTCAATTTGTGCTTATAGTTGTAATGGTTTTGTACGCTTGTTTACGTCAAAACATTTACAAAGATATTGTTGGTACATGGAATACTAATAATGGAGAAAAAATAGTTTTGGAATTAAAATAAATACGAATAAAGCAACTTGGTCTATCATTAATAATGAGTTGATTCACATTACATACGAGTTGCCAAATAGAAATGGTCAAGGAGGTTTAGACCTTTACTATTCAGATTCTATTCTGTTTTTTTGGCAAGGAGACCCTGATGATAATAAAAAAATAGAATTTAAAGCACAAGGATAAACTTCTTTTCCATACCAAGACACACAACACACGGTTTATATACAAAATCAGACCAAATGCCTGCTGCATTCGTACCGTTTCTTGCCTATACCTATTCTATTCATTACAACAACAAGACAGGCTTCTTACAGAACGGCTTAATGGTGAGAGAAAGAGGCTATTTGCGTCAAAAGAAGTCAGAAATTCTATTGTTTCCACCATTATTTACACGTAAAGAATAATTTACTCACACGTAAAGAAATATTTATTTACGTGTAAATAATTTATAGCAGTTTTGGTTTTACAATATGAAAAATACTTGAACATACCCTATTTGCCTATCCAAGACGGAGAACCTAATAATGAACGAGAAGGTAGATTTACCCATTTTTAGGTATTGACAGTTTATAATATTAACCCTACCTTTGCACACGAATTGTATATTTACATACAAAAGAACTTTAAATGATACCAAAAAGGAAGAGAAATAAAACTATGGGGCAATGCCCTAATACAGAAAGTGCGCTGTCAGAATTAAAGACAGCGCACTTTATTTTTGAACAATTATGGATAATATTCGTTTTTACCACACTTCTATTATGAAAGAGACAAGAGTCAAGAAGAAGCCATCGGCAGGAGTATTAAGGAGAACTGACGTGCGGTTGCATGGCAAGAGGCTTTGCTTGGCATTGCTTTGCCTGCTGTGCACAATGACAATCTCAGCACAGAAAGCCATCGTATATGGACAGATTACCGACGACAAGACTGGCGAGTCTATTGCTGGCGCATGGGTTTCGATAGCAAAAGATGGGAAGGGAACGGTTGCTGATGCCAATGGTCGCTATATTCTGAATATTCAAGGACGACAGCAAGTGCGATTGAACTTTCAATATTTGGGTTATAAAACAGAAAGTCGGGAGATAGCATTGCGCGACAGCGTATGCTGCAACATACGCTTGAAGCCCGTTGACAACGTGCTGGACGAAGTAACAGTAACCACCCGAAGCGAGATGCGGAAGCTAAGAGAGTCTGCCATGCCCATATCTGTTATCGGGCAGCGGCAACTGCAAGGCACAGCCTCTAATATCAACGACGTGCTCGCTCGCACCGTAGGTGTTACGGTGCGGAACACTGGTGGCATGGGAAGTGCGTCGCGTATATCGGTTCGTGGATTAGAGGGAAAGCGAATGGGTATGTACGTTGACGAGGCACCTATGTCGCAACTCAGCAACTTCGTGGCACTGAACGATATTCCTACAAATATGATTGAACGTATAGAAGTATATAAAGGTATCGTCCCTTACAAGTTTGGCGGTTCGGCATTGGGCGGGGCTGTCAATGTTGTAACAAAGGAATATCCACCCATTTACTTGGATTTTTCTTACGAAATTGGGTCGTTCAATACTCATCAAGTCTCTTCCGTACTGAAACGAACCAACCGCAAGAGTGGCTTGCAATTCGGTGTTGGCGGTGTGGTGTCGTATGCCAAGAACAACTATAAAATGACTTTGGCTAATCTTGACGGCCGTATTGTTGAGCGAGACCACGACCGTTTCAACAAGATAATGGGAGGTATGTCGGTAAAAGCTACCCAATGGTGGTTCGACGAGATGAAGTGGGAACTCATTTTTATGAAGACTCGACAGGAAATACAGGGCATTGACCTTAACGTACGAGAGGCTTATAACCATTCAATCAACTACGTTACAGCATTGACACTGAAACGTAACAACTTCTTTTTAGATGGTTTGGACTTCGATTTCAATGCAGGCTACATCATCGGAAAATATGGATTGTGCGACAAGGCTGAACATCGCTACGACTGGGACGGCAAGGTGCTTCCTCCCGTTTCACCTTTTGGAGGCGAGCAAAACAACTTTGCGTCAGACGGCAACAACCGTTCCAACGAACTGGCGGCAAAGCTCAATATGGGCTATACCCTTGATATGCACCACGCATTGAACCTTAACATTTACGCAGACCATAACTCCCTGCACCCTAACGATTCACTGATGGATAAGTCGTTGGGCTTCCGTGCCAACTTCCCAAGCAAGATGAAAACGCTGACCGTAGGACTTTCGTACGACCTAACACTCTTCGACGGACGCTTTCAGAATGCTTTTACATTGAAGGAATTCCTCTTTTCATCTCACTCTCGCAGCATCGACATCTTCTCTGTGAAGGAGCCTCAACCTGTGAAAACCTCCAAAAACTACATTGGATTCAGCAATGCCATGCGCTATAAATTCACAAACGACTTGATGCTGAAGGCTTCTTTCAACTCGGAAGTACGTATCCCGACAAGCGAAGAACTCATAGGAAACGGTTATTCGATACTCGCCTCGCCAGCATTGAGACCCGAACGCACATCAGGAGTAAACCTCGGGCTTCTCTATCGCCACATAAAGGCAGATGGAGGACTTATAGAAGTAGAGTTGAATGGCTTCTACAACCAGTTGGAAGATATGATACGCTTCACCCCCGACATGATTCCAACTATGGCACGCTACCGAAACTTCGGCAGTGTACGTACGAAAGGAGTAGAGTTGGAAGCCAAGGGCGACATCTGCCCACTTCTCTATCTCTACGCAAACGGAACCTATCAAGACCTTCGCGACGTCCGAAAAACAATCCCAGGAACAGAGGTAGAGAACCCTACACGCAACAAGCGCATTCCCAACGTGCCTTATCTGCTTGCCAACTTCGGTGCCGAACTGCACAAAGAAAACCTCTTTGGTGGCAGCGGACAGAACACACGGCTGCTTTTCGACGCTTCGTATATACACCAATACTTTTACGATTTTGAGGTTAGTAAGTACCAAGAACGCAAAATTCCAACCTCAATGACAATGGACGCAGCCTTAGAACACAGCTTCTGCAACGACCGTTGGACGATTACTTTCAAGGTTAAAAACCTTACCGACCGTCGTATTGTTTCTGAATTAAACCGCCCGTTACCAGGTCGCTACATAGGAATAAAGGTGAGATACCTATTTAAATAATTAATTAATAAACATATAAAACAATGAGAAATTTAAGATTTATCCTTCCCGCTATCGCAATGATGGCACTCGTAAGCTCATGCAGCCACAACGACGAACCTACACCAAACCCCGTCGAACCTACACCAAACCCCGTCGAACCTACAGGAAAGGCGTTCAAGGGAATTATCTTTGCCGCTGGTATCACCAATCCTGAGGGAAACAGTGGCAGCGTTTACATGCAGAGTCTCCCCGATATGGTGCCAGGAAACTACGACAACAGCAATGGTATTCCTGTAGGATTCGGTACCGCTCCGATAGTTGCGAAATCGGGAAATATCTATGTTTTGCCAGACTATATGGGCAATACAAAAGCAGAAATTACACGTTATAGGATATATTCCGACAACAAATGGCACAAGAAAGGCGCACTGCAGATACCACCAAAGGCAGCCGCATGCTGCGTAACTGAACTGAACAGCGAGAAAGCATACGTCAGTTTGCAGGGTTTAGGCAGCATAATAGTGTTCAATCCTACCACTATGACCCGTATTGCGGAGATTGATTTGAACGGTCTTAAACAAACAGACACGAATGTTGCTCCTGCAGCTATGGTCATAAGAGATGGTAAACTTTTCGTCGGTCTCAACCAAATGAACGCACAATTCATGCCAGCGCGCAACAATATAGAGCTTGCAGTAATAGACACAAAGACCGATAAAGTAGAGAAACACATCGTCAATACTTCGTTGGAAATGAGCTTTGCCACCCGCCCTATCGACCCAGGCTCTATCTTTATAGACGAAAACAAAGACATCTATATTAACTGTATCGGTTCGTTCGGCTTTATCCCACAATTCCATGGCGGTATTGCACGTATCAAGAACGGAACTACCGAGATAGACCCCGACTATTGCATACGCCTCGACCAAGTAGAAGTAGCAGGACTGCCAACGAAGTTTGCCGACTTCTTCTCTACATTCTACTACGCAGGTAACGGAAAGGTCTACACCTATGCCAATTCGTTTGCCCTCGACTCAAAGGGTTTTGAAAATCCTTATGTAAGCTTTACCAATATACCTGTTGTAGTTGATTTGAAACAAAAGACAATGAGTACTATCGAAGGAATGGAGATTTCCAACCCACAAGGCATCGCTATTGGCAAACACAGAAACTTGCTTGTATTCGGCAGTTCCAACAAGAAGGCTAACGGCTTCTATACCTACGACCCTGCAACAAAGAAAGTAGCAGGACCAATTATGCAGGTAAAGGGAAATCCAAGTTTCTTCCATAGCTTTGCAGAATAAGACAATCAATCGTGCCTACTATTTACTAAAAGCTACTGTCTATGCAAATACAGAAAGACGAGATACGCAACCGGATACTTATCGTTGCAAGCAACGAGTTTATGAAGAACGGTGTGAAGCATACGTCCATAAAGACTATTGCAGACAAAGCTGGGGTAGCAGTAGGCAATGTATATAATTACTACAAGAGCAAGGACGACTTACTGAAGGCTGTCCTTGCTCCTCTTTTCAAGGCTTTCAAGGATTATCGCAGCAAAACTGGCGGCGAAGAATATATAACGCTCGACATTTTTCACCATGAATTCTACTATGAGATGATGCGCGAACAGGTGGCATCGCTGATTGTTCCCTTTCGGAAAGAGTTGCGTTTACTTATATTCGAAACAGCCGGCACATCGTTGGAGAACTATTTCGACCAACTATTGGAAGCGACATATACCGACGGAATAACTTATCTCTCCCGCATAAAAAGCCTATTTCCACATATCAATTCAGACATTTCCCTACACTTCACCCGCATTCTTTGCGATTTATGGGCAGGTGTCATTAGGCATATCGTTACCCACGACGACTTAACCGAGACTGAAATAAACCAAATCATTACCGACTATATACATTTCACCCTTGGCGGCTGGCGCGAACTGATGGGTATTGAATAAAGGTAAATGAATACTACGGAAACCTTTTGGGCAAGTCTTAACACTCTGCTGGTAGAACAACACGCAAGAGAAATAAAGAAGGAAAAACACTTTCAGCTTGTAAAGATATTTCTACTAAAAAATGATAATTTCGATTTGGCATTGCGAAAGCGGCTGTTTTGCACGGTAAAAGCGGAATTAAAATAAATACGAATAAAGCAACTTGGTCTATCATTAATAATGAGTTGATTCACATTACATACGAGTTGCCAAATAGAAATGGTCAAGGAGGTCTAGACCTTTACTATTCAAATTCTATTCTGTTTTTTGGGCAAGGGGACCCTGATGATAATAAAAAAATAGAATTAAAGCACAAGGATAATTCTTATCCTGCAAAATGACCTATACGCCCCAAAATACGCTATTTTTTGACTTGCATAGCATCGATTCAAAGCGAAAAATAGGGGAAATTTTGACCAATTTGTATCTATCTGTAAATCAAGTACTTATAAATCAAGTTTCAAAACCTATTGTTTTACCATTCAAAACAATAGGTTTTGACATTCAAAATAGCCTGTTTTGAGCCGCAAAATAGACTATGTTAAAATCGTATCCAAAAGATATTGTTCTAAATTCCAGAAACTCGTATGAGTTGTAAAGATTTATTTAGCTTTACAAAATAAGTGGGAATAGTGTAAAGTAGAAATTACAATCATGCACAGAAGTGTTATGTTTGTGCAAAAAGGAATATAAATTATTCAAAAAGTTAGATGTTTGTACCGATGTATAATATTTTTTTTCTAAATTTGCACACCAGAAACTCATGCGCAATGAGCGAATTTGGGTTAGAAAGGTAATAAAAATATGGCAAAGAAAATTCAATTTAGTCTCATTTATAGAGATATGTGGCAGAGTTCAGGAAAGTTTCAGCCACGCAAGGATCAGTTGGAGCGTATTGCCCCAGTATTTGTTGAAATGGGTTGCTTGGCTCGTGTAGAAACAAACGGTGGTGCTTTCGAACAAGTAAACCTTCTTGCAGGAGAAAATCCTAACAAAGCAGTACGTGCATATACAAAGATACTTCACGAAGCAGGCATCAAAACTCACATGCTTGACCGTGGTTTGAACGCTTTGCGTATGTACCCTGTGCCTGATGATGTACGTGCCTTAATGTACAAAGTAAAGCATGCACAAGGTGTAGATATTCCTCGTATCTTCGACGGACTGAACGATATTCGTAACATTGCACCATCTATTAAATGGGCAAAAGAAGCTGGCATGACTCCACAAGCTGCGCTTTGTATTACAACATCGCCAGTTCATACCTTAGAATATTACTGCAAACTTGCTGATGAAGAGATTGCAGCAGGTGCAGAAGAAATCTGTTTGAAGGACATGGCTGGTATCGGTCAGCCTGCATTCCTCGGACAATTAACAAAGATGATTAAGGACAAGCACCCTGAAATCATCATTGAATATCACGGACACTCTGGGCCTGGTCTCTCAATGGCATCAATGCTCGAAGTGGCAAAGAATGGTGCCGATATTCTTGACGTAGCTATCGAGCCATTGTCATGGGGTATGGTTCACCCTGACCTTATTTCTGTTCAAAGTATGTTGAAGAATGCAGGTTTCGATGTGCCAGAAATCAATATGGACGCTTACATGAAAGCGCGTGCCATGACACAGGAATTTATTGACGAATGGTTGGGCTATTTCATCAATCCTAAGAACAAAATCAGCAGTTCTTTGTTGCTTGGTTGTGGTCTTCCAGGCGGTATGATGGGTTCAATGATGGCAGACCTTGGTGGCATTCACACTACTATCAACAACTTACGCAAGAAAAAGGGCGAACCAGAATTGTCGTTAGACGATATGTTGGTAAAACTCTTCGACGAAGTTGCTTACGTTTGGCCTCGTGTGGGCTACCCTCCATTGGTTACTCCTTTCTCTCAATACACTAAGAATATCGCCTTGATGAACCTCCTTACTATTGAACAAGGTAAGGGAAGATTCGTTATGATGGACGATTCTATGTGGGGTATGATTCTCGGAAAGAGTGGTAAAGTGCCAGGAAAGATTGACGAAGAACTCGTTAAATTGGCGAAAGAGAAAGGTCTTGAATTTACTGAAGCCGACCCACACACATTGCTTCCACACGCATTGGACGATTTCCGCAAGGAAATGGACGAAAATGGTTGGGAATATGGAGAAGACGACGAAGAGCTTTTCGAATTGGCTATGCACCCAGAACAATATCGCAATTACAAGAGCGGACAAGCTAAAAAGAATTTCCTTGCTGACCTTCAGAAGGCTAAAGATGCTAAGCTTGGTGCAAAAATTAGCGTTGAAGAAGCAACAGCATTCAAGCACGCTAAGGCAGATGCGATTGTTTCACCTGTCAAAGGACAAATATTCTGGGAGTTCCAAGGCGATGGTGAAGCTGCACCAGCAGTAGAACCATTCATTGGAAAGGAATATAAAGAAGGTGAAAAGTTCTGCTATATTCTTGCTCCATGGGGTGAATTTGTTGAAGTAAAGGCTGCTTTGGGCGGTAAATTGGTTGAAATCAACGCAAAGCAAGGCTCTAAAATCAATAAGGGCGATGTGATTGCCTACATTCAACGCGACGAAAAGTAATTATTGAAACACTATATTGGTAGCGATTTATTCACAAGTTGCAGAGAGTTTAAAACTTTTGCAGCCAGTGAATAAATCGTTTACTTATAATAGAAGGTGTCGCTCGTACAGTCTTTTCTGAAGATTCATTACCAATCATCATCGTTCAATAGTGAAAAGTCTTACTCAATAAATAGGAAAAATGGAATTGCGAGGGCGATTAATAGGAAGAATACACGAAGAAGAGGTAAAACAAATTGCTTCTATTGTGCAAACAATGTACGATGAAGAAGCTTTCGATGATTTCTTTCAATTGCTATTCGATGACGAACGAAGAGTTTCGGAGAACGTTGCATGGATAATGTCGCATTTTAATAAAAGTGGACGGGAACGATTAAAGAGCAAAAAGCAACTCATGATAGACGAAGCGCAGTGCACTTCTAATCCTACCAAACTTCGAATACTGCTTTCAATCCTTTTAAAGCAAACTTTTTCAGAAAGTGAAATCGAAACATCATTTCTTGATTTTTGCCTTAACAATATCACGAATTTTGCTCAACCCATAGGCATAAGGTCGCTAAGCATATATTTATCATTCCAACAATGCAAGTTTTTTCCAGAACTTTTAAGCGAGTTAGAAACCACATTGCACTTTTACGATAATATGCCCTTGACGCCAGGACTTAAATGTGCCAAGACAAAAGTATTGAGAGAAATAAAAAAAATAAAAGAAAATGGACTATCAAGCCATTATAGATAAATATTATCCCGAAGCAAATGAACTTAAAAACATTTTGCTTGTACACAGCCGAAGCGTTGCTAACAAGGCTTTGACAATCGTAGACGAACGCCCCGAATTACACATTGATAGGCAATTCGTGGAAGAAGCAGCAATGGTACACGACATTGGTATCTTTCAATGTAACGCATCGGGCATTCATTGCTTTGGCGATGCGCCTTATATTTTGCATGGACGCATCGGGGCTGAATTGCTAAGAGCCGAAGGTTTCCCACATCACGCTCGTGTTTGCGAACGCCATACAGGTACAGGACTAACGAAAGAAACAATTAAAAAGCAAGCAATACCTTTACCAGAGCAAGATTTTTTACCCGAAACTATCGAAGAACAACTCATCTGTTATGCCGATAAATTCTTTTCTAAAACGCATCTTGATGTAGAAAAGACATTCGAGCAAGCCGAAAAAAGTTTGGAAAAGTTTGGTGATGAGTGCGTGGAAAGGTTTCGAGCATGGCGCAAATACTTTGAACCCTCAAAAAGTTAAAATAGAAAAATAACTCCCATTTATCCCATTATTTGCTTAATTTTGCACGATAATAGGCAATGAAATTAAAGTTCATCATACCGCTTTTATCATCTGTCATCGCAATTGCCATGGCAGTACCTTCTATACCCTCACGTTTTAAGCACCAAATAGTTCCGCAAAACGATACGACAATTGCGGTAGACCCGTTGCTACATCGTATGAAAAAAGGCAATGAAGCAGTCGCTCCACAAGTAGATACCACGAAAATGGACTCACTTCAGTTGGCTATTTTCCGCCATAACAAAGCCGTAGACGATTCCATTCGTACCGATAGTATCATGAAATCAAAGTCGAATGGAATAGAAGCACCTGTAAAATATTCGGCAGAAGATTCACTTGTTTACGACGCTACAAAACGCATGGCATATCTTTATGGTATGGCAAAGGTAGACTATCAGAAGATGAAACTCCAGAGTGATAACGTTGCACTCAATATGGATAGCAGCCTTGTGCGTGCGAATGGTACAACAGACTCAACCCAAGAAAACAATATCAAGGGGAAACCTGTCTTTACAATGAGCGGTCAGGAATACAGTAGCGACTCTATGGCATACAATTTTAAGTCGCAAAAGGGTATGATAAAAGGAATATACACGCATCAAGAAGAAGGTTATCTCAGCGGAGAAAAGGCAAAACGTGATTCGTCAGGTGTGGTCTATTTGGAGCATGGTCGCTATACCACTTGTGATAAGCCTCACCCTGATTTCTATATAGCCCTTTCGCGTGCCAAAGTTCGCCCTGGTAAAGATGTTGTTTTCGGTCCAGCCTACCTTGTTGTTGCCGATGTTCCGTTGCCTTTAGCAATACCTTACGGATTTTTTCCTTTCAGTAAAAAATATTCAAGCGGTATCATTATGCCAAGCTATGGCGAGGAATATGAACGTGGTTTCTATCTCCGTGACGGTGGATATTACCTTGCTTTGAGCGATAAATGGGACTTGAAAATATTGGGAGAAATCTATACGCGTGGTTCATGGGGAGTGAGTGCTGCCACGACAAGGGGCTTCCCGACTACATGGAACAAAAGAGTTTCAAGGTTCAATGGCATCATTCGCAAGACCCAAAAGCCAATCCTAATAGTTCTTTGTCAGCAAGTGTGAATTTTGCAACGTCAAGTTACGAGCGCAATAATCTCAATAGTATGTATAATCCGCAGGCTCGTACACAATCAACTCGTACATCTTCAGTAAGTTGGGGTAAACAATTTCCTAACATCGGACTATCATTTAGCGCAACAATGAACTTGAGTCAGAACATGCGTGATTCTACAATCCAGCTTACTTTGCCCGATTTAAACGTTAGTTTGAGCAGACTTTATCCTTTCAAACGCAAGAAAGGCAAAAGAAAGTCATCTGTTAAAGGCTAACTTTGCAAAAGAATGGCGTCATGGCATTCAACACGTTATCCCAATACAAGGTAATTTTACGTTGTTTGACTACATTAATATTTCGCCTTCGTTTAGTTTTACCGACCGTATGTACACCAATAAGGTTACACGCAGTTGGGATAATGTATCAGGAAAAGAGAAAAAAGACACGATTTCAGGTTTTTATAACGTGTATAACTGGTCGTTAAATCTTTCGGCAAGTACTAAATTATATGGTTTTTGGGTACCAAACAAGAAAATTTTTGGTAACAAAATACAAGCCATTCGCCACGTTTTAACACCTTCGATAACCTTTTCTTATGCGCCAAATTTTGGCACACGCCGTTACGGATACTACGATAGCTATCAATATACAGACGCTAACGGAAACGTAAAGCTCGTTGAATATTCTCCATTTCAAGAGCAATTGTATAGTGTTCCAGGGAGATCCAAGACGGAAATGATAACATGGGACGTGAGCAATAATATTGAAATGAAGATTAGAAGCGACAAGGATTCAACAGGGTATCGCAAGATAAGCATCATTGACGAATTGGGTGCGTCCATGTCTTACAATGCTGCTGCCGATTGGCACCCATGGAGCGACCTCAGCATGCGCCTTCGTTTAAAATGGTGGAAGAACTATACTTTCTCTATGAATGCCCAATTTGCAACTTACGCCTACGAGCTTGATGCCAACGGAAAACCATTTGTGGGTAACCATTCAGAATGGGGCTTTGGCCGTCTCCCACGCTTCCAAGGCATGTCGCAAAACTTTTCGTTCACACTTACCCCTGAAAAGATAAAGAAATGGTTTGGTGGTGGGAAAGACAAAGAGGACGATGACACGCACAAAGATGAAGAAGGACCTGACACTAAAATCGAATCGAACATAGACGACAAGATGGAACAAGGCAAATATTCTGCTAAAAGTCGTGGTGGCAACATTGCTGAAACCGATGAAGACGGCTATATGCGCTTCAGTATGCCGTGGTCATTGACTATAGGATATGGTATCACCATGCGCGAGAACCTACAAGGAACGTTCAACAAAAAGACTATGCGCTATCCTTACAAGTTCTCTCAAACCTTAAACGTCAGCGGAAACATACGCATTAGCGATGGTTGGAACATTAATTTCTCAACAGGTTACGACTTCGATTACCACGCAATGAGTATGACAACAGCAAGCCTTTCACGCGATTTGCACTGCTTTAATATGAGTGCATCAATTGTTCTTGCGCCTTATACGTCGTATAATTTCACTTTCCGTGCCAACGCTGCAACGCTCACCGATGCACTTAAATACGACAAACGCAGCGGTATTACCAATGCCGTACAATGGTATTAAACCGCAAAAGATAGGCTTTTATAAGGTTTACACCAAACATTTCCCCCTGAGAATAAACGCTACTTGAACGCTTATTCCCCCATCAACGCCATAGTGCAACGATAAGTTTGTACACGCTTGTATAATTCATTATACAGCTGTTGTACAACTGATTGTACAAACGTGTATCCCCAAAAACTTCTTATACCTCTCGGAAGGGGATAGCACTGCAAACATTTGAGCGATTACAGTGTTATTGCACCAACGACAACACTATAATCGCTCAAGGATTTACATTGTAAACAGTGAAAGCCTATCAATAAAGCCTTTCACACGCTAAAAAAAGGAGCGAAAATTAGCTTACACCAAGAATTAAATAAGTGGCATAAGTAATGAAAGAAGCAAACAAAACGAAGCCTTCCCAACGCTCAATGACGTACTTTGTGAACGAAAAGAACCAAATCATTATCATAGAAATCACCAAAACAGATATATCGGTCATTGTAATTCCCTGCAAATGCATTGGACTAACAAGCCCCGTAACACCCAAAATGCCTAAGACATTAAAAACATTTGAGCCTAAGACGTTGCCAATTGCAATCGCACTCTTGCCTTTTTTTGCTGCTACAACGCTTGTAGCAAGTTCGGGTAACGACGTACCGCCTGCAACAATGGTCAAACCAATAACCGCCTCTGATACTCCTAAGTAACTTGCCACTTTAATAGCACCATCAACAAAAAGCGTACTACCGCCTATCAAACAGCCTAAACCAACCACAATCCAAACGACAGACATAATGCCCGACAGTTTAGGTTTACTTTCTAAAGTCTCAGTAGACTCACTTTCCGCCTCAGCAGCATTCTTTTCAACCTTTGCACTTGATAAAGTCATATACATGAAAATGACAAAAAAAGCAAAGAGAATGGCTGCATCTAATCGGCTTATCTTACCATCAAAGCACATCATCATCAGAATGACTGAAGCCACCAAGGCAAATGGAATATCTTTCCTTACAGTTGAACGCAAAATCGCCATTGGTGCAATCGTAGCAGCTACTCCCACGATGAGCAAAGTATTGAAAATATTAGAACCAACAACATTGCCTACCGCCAAATCGGGCGTGCCTTTTAAAGCAGAAACAAAACTTACACAAAACTCTGGCATGCTCGTTCCCATAGCTACAATGGTTAGTCCTATCACCATTTGCGAAATATTCATCTTTATAGCAACAGCCACAGCACCCTCAGTAAGGCGGTCAGCACCCCACAGCACTAAGGCTATACCAATAACAATAAAAACTAAGTTCAGTAACATCTCGTATATTCGTTATTAAATAAAATTGTTTGCAAAACTCCCATACCATAAAGCAAATGAGAAAGTCCTACAAATTCAGCGCAAAGATAATCAAAAATCTCTTATTTCCATTTACATCACAATAAAAAAGGCTGAACTCCTTGACAGAATTCAGCCTTACACCAATTATAAACGATATATGTCGAATTTTTATTATCCGCAGCAGAAAAGCACAATCAACTGTGCCACCAAAATTCTGAGGAACATACTCAAAGGATAAACCGTAGAGTAGCCCAAGGCAGGAGCCTCAGCATTACAAACAGAGTTTGCGTAAGCCAATGCAGGAGGGTCGGTATAAGAACCTGCTATCGCACCCATGATAGTGAAATAGTTAAACTTATATTTCATGCGAGCATAAGTTCCAACAAGCAAAATTGGGATAATTGTAATCAAGAAACCTGTTGCTACATATTTCAATCCGTCGCCTTGAACTACTGTTTCCCAGAAGCCAGCACCCGCTTTCACACCTACCGAAGCAAGGAAGAGTGCCAAACCTATTTCGCGTAACATCATGTTAGCCGACGTTGTTGTGTAAGTAACAAGGTGCATACGGTAACCGAAACGACCTAAAAGGATAGCAATAATCAATGGACCACCAGCCAAACCGAGTTTCAAAGGTACTGGCATTCCTGGAATAGCCAATGGAAGGCTACCAAAAATAATACCCACAACGATACCAATAAAGATAGTAGCAATGTTTGGAGCATTCAAATGCTTCTCTGAGTTACCCATCATCTTAGCAACACGCTCAACGTTTTCTTCAAAACCTACTACCATGATTCTATCACCTACATGCAAGTGGTGATTGTTAGCAGCATAAAGATCCATGCCTTGACGACTAATGCGAGTAATATTCACACCATAAACAGAACGGAACTGAAGTTTGCTCAAAGTTTTACCATTCATAGCACTATTGGTAACCACAATGCGACGGCTTACCATTTGCTTTGGTTGGTCTTCTTCGTGCCAATCTACTTCAATTTCTGGACCAATGAAAGCTATAACGGCAGGTGCATCAGCTTCAGCACATACCACGAGAACTTCATCGCCCACATGGAGGTTTGTTTCCTTTGAAGGCAATGATACAACACCTTCATGCATTAATCGTGTAATAACGATATCACGATTCAAGAATTTTGTAATTTCCTCCATTGTACGACCGCCGATGTAAGAATTTTCTATGCGCAAGTACATAATGTGTGGTTTCGCATTTGGATTTTCCTTTTCACCGTCTGTAAGCATTGCATTTTCAGCATCTAAGTCTACTTTACAAATAAAGCGAATAGCCAAAGTAGCACCAATGATACCAATAACACCCAATGGATAAGCACAAGCATAACCAGACGCAATATCAAAATTCATGTTTGCGCCAAACACGCTTGTCAATGCTTCTTTTGCTGCTCCAAGACCAGGAGTATTGGTTACGGCACCATACATCGTACCCACCATCATTGGCAAGTTCTTAGGGTCTGAAGTATCGAAGAAAAGATAATAGCAACCAAACATTACGGCTACGTCCAATAATATTGCAACTGTAGCAAGCATGTTCAGTTTAAGACCACCTTTTCCGAAACTTTCAAAGAAACCTGGTCCCACTTGCAAACCTATCATAAAGACGAATAGGATAAGACCAAAGTCTTGCAAGAAAGTAAGGGTTTCTTTTGGTCCTGTAAAGCCGATGTGTCCAGCTAAAATACCGACAAAAAGAATGAATGTTACACCAAGGGAGATACCACCAATCTTGATTTTACCAAGGTAGACTCCCAACGAAATTACTAAAGAATAGAGCAGCACAATGTGAGCCACGCTATCTTCTGTAGTGAATAATTTAATTAACCAGTCCATAAGTATGATTTTGAGAGTGCAAAGGTAGCCATTTACTTACAAATAAAAAATTTTATTGAGTGTATTTTACAATTTATCGCCCTCAAAAACAGTGCAAACTCGCTACCTTTTAGTAACAATAATAACCTATTAAGCAGTTGTTTATAGCAAATGATAAACTACATTCCCAAACTTTACTAACAAAATGTTTAAATAAAAGATGCTATAATAACAATTAGGCAATATAGAAAAAGTACGACACGTCAAGTTCTTTTTTTTATAAAATAGTGAAAAATCAACAAAAACTATTCATTCTTCGCAAGAACTATTTTATGGTTTCACTTGAAATATTATACTTGCTTTTCTCTCATTTCGAACTTTTTAAGTAATTTTGCACCATCATGAGATACAAAATAAAGTGCAATAAATGTGGAAAAGACTTCCAAGTGGATACGGAAGAAGAGGGCATTGTAAAAGTGGAATGTCCTTATTGCCATAATGTTTTAAATTGTCAGTTGGGTGCGCCTAAGCCTTTTCGCACACGAGCACGCTCTATTGTACCTATCGTTGATGGTACAGAAATAGATGCAAACACCATAGCCCACCAGCCTGTTGCCAAGACTAAATTCTTAAAAATGGCAACGGCGGAAATGTTGCTATCGGCAAAAGAGTCTATTACTGCCCACGCCCATCAAGCAACCGAATTGGCTGCCACCACGACAGCTGCTACTTCGGAATTTGTTTCACATTCTTCATCAAAAATCAAAGCCTTTCAAGAAAAGTATAAAGACGGCGATTTATGGGTTTTCTTCATCGGAAGTATTAGCTATATCTTGTTGGTTTTCATAGTGTTATTTCTCATGGCACAACTCACAAACTTTATTTACGATGGGCATCAATGGCTTTTCAAAAACTATATTGAATTGAAAAATTCGATAGGATTTTAAAATTTTCACGTCGTCGGTTACGGCTTTTGGAATTTAAGGCACACTTCTTGCCTATCATTCTGAAGATTAAAAAACAAAAACATTGATAAACTGAAAAATTATGGCATTTGGTAAATGGATTGGTGGCGCATTAGGTTGGATTCTTTCTGGCGGCAATGTACTCGGAGCAATAGCTGGTTATTGCGTAGGGTGTTTTATTGACGATGCGAAGGAAGGTTCGGACGACAATGGAACAACGGGGCAAACCTTCACGAACGACTACAATCATACAAATTTCAACCAACGCCCCTTCGAGGAAGACCGCAACTCGTTCCTCTTTTCCATGTTGGTGCTTTCCTCTTATATCATTAAGGCAGATGGAAAAATCATGCACTCGGAAATGGAATTTGTCCGCAATTTCCTACGTAACAACTTTGGCAAGAACGCAGTAGTACAGGGTGAAAACATATTGCTCCGTCTTTTTGAAATGCAAAAGCGTGAAGGGGCAGCAAGTTTCAAAGAAATGATACGCAAAAGTTGTGTCGAAATTTCGTTCCACATGGAAGATGCGCAACGCTTACAACTGCTCAACTACCTTGTCATCATTGCCAAAGTCGATGGAGTAGTTAGTCCTGAAGAAGTTGTAGCCCTCAAAGAAGTTGCACAATACCTTGGTTTATCGGCGCAAGATGTTGATTCTATGCTGAATATGGAGGCTGCACAAAACAATCAAGGCAGTCTTGACGATGCTTACCGCATATTGGGTATTTCGCCTAATGCAAGTAACGAGGAAGTGAAGGCGGCTTACAGAAGTATGGCATTGAAACATCACCCCGACCGTGTAGCTAAGTTGGGTGAGGATATAAAACGACAGGCTGAAAAGAAATTCCAAGAAATCAATAATGCGAAGGAACGCATCTTCAAGGCAAGGGGTATATAATAAGGTGGAAATCCGAATTCTGTGCTAAAATCTTTCTTATAATTAAGCACAGAATGAATACCAAAAACAAAACCTATTGTTTTGCACTTCAAAACAGCCTATTTTGAGCTCCAAAAGCGGCTGTTTTATTTTTTTTTGTAGGGAAAATCATAGATACCCCCCTACCTACTAACCTTTCACAGCAAAAGTTATCATTGCTGAATAGTTACAAAAAGGAGTTTCGCTATCAGAAACGAAACTCCTTTTCCATTTTTATTTTTTGTAGGTAAGTGGGGGCTATTGCACGCCAATATTTTTTATTTTATCATTACCTTTTGTGCATATTCACCTACACGAACAATATACAATCCTTTTTGTAATTGGGTGCAATCAATGGTTGTATTATTGATATTATCAGTATGTATGCGTGTTTCCATCTTTCGTCCGTCAATAGAATAAACATCAATGGTACGGAGTTTAGCGACAGGATATTCTACAAATATTTGCTTACTATTTGGGTTGGTATAAATTCGAGCCTTGGTAGCACTTAAACTGCTTATTCCGTTTGGATCTTCACCTTCATAGATAGGTTTATTGTCTTGTCCACCATTGAAGTCTCTTACTTCCCAACCCTTATCGGTAGCTTTCTTGCATTGCTCTTGGGTGGCAATATTATCTTTTTCGCCCTTGGTGGTACTATCTATAATATAGAGTTGTGCTTTACGCTTATAGCCTGTAGCATCGGTAAGCGACTCTACGAGTGCGTCCATAGCCTTCCCCTTAATATTATTATCAGCACAATTTAAAAACTCCAACTTTGTTGCTGCTGAAACATCAAGCATTTCAAGATTGTTTTTGTTCACAAAAAGACTTAAAAGATTTGGTGCTTTAACAAGTTCAAAATTGGTTAAGCTTGCTTCTTGAACAGCGAACCATGTAAGATTGCCGTATATTTTTATTTCTTTATCCTTTACAGTAAGTGTATTGTGCCCAGTTTTGCTAAGGCGTACAAGTACCTCATCGCCCATATCTGCCCATAAATCAGTTGTTCCTTCAGCAAATATTTTTATTTCTTTACCTTTTTCGAGTGTGGTTTGCATCTTTACTGCCAATGGCTCTTTAGGTGTTACGGCTATACCTGCATATTCCTTCAAACCATTAGTGGTATTAGCAAATACTTGCCAATTCTTTTTCAAAAGCAATGCCACATTGGTTTTGCTTACAACATTGCGTTCAGCTGCATTATCACTATCAATTGCAATAATTTTTCCTTTTGCTGATTTCGGACAAGTTACAAGACTTGCTACAAAACGTGTGAAAGCCGCATCATCAAGTCGGTTCAACGAGCAATCCAATTCCTTTAATACCGCTGCATTTGTTGCATCTATTGCCGTTGCAGCAACATTGCTAAGGTCAGCAATTTCCACTTCTCCATAAACATGAATATAGGTTCCCTTGAGTTCGTAGATATTATCTTTGTTGTCCACCTTTACAAGGTTTCCATCGCCCATATCAAGCATCAGCTTTCCTTTGCCCTTGAATGCCATTTGCACCATGTCGCCTTTCTGCTTTAAGGTGCTAATCATAATAGCTGGCACAGGTGCTTTATAAGGAGTAGGTTCACCTCCATTCCAATCCAATACTTTCCAATTTTTCTTAATCGCATCGGCAACCAAATTGTCGGAAAGATAGTTTCCTTCGTATTCGTTCTTCGTGTCAATTGCTACCAATCGCTTTTCTATATTGTTATTGTCAGGAAGACTTGCTACAAGCTTCTGCATTGCATTTTCATTAAGACGATTGGCACAGCAGTTTAGGTAAACAAGATTAGGTGCTTTCTTAATTTCCAATTCGGTAAGGTCGCTCTGAAAACATACCATTTCAGTAAAATCTCCTGTGAGCAATACTTGTTTGTTCTTCACACCATTGAGGAAATTAATCCCCGCAATGAGTTCCTGTTTATCGCCACCTTGCGTAGTCCATTCCATTTTACCTGTACCTTTTACCTTCAACACTATAGCATCGCCAGATGATTTCATCGTTACATTTGGTTCTTCGGTTACAGTTCCGCCCTCATTTTCGCCTTCGTATGGTTGTTTATTTCCAACTGAACCCGAAAAAGCATAAACAGTCCAGCCTTTTTCCTTAGCAGTAGCCACATGCGACTTGTAAATAACGTTTTTATCATTGGTGTTGGTAAAACATTTTGCAGTTATTACACCACTCGTAGTCTTAGGAAGCGATGCCATACAAGCTGCCATAGCCTCAGCTGAAAGCTCGTTTACAAACATATTTATCTCCTTGCAACCAACAGCACCACTAAGGTCTAATGCCGTAGCTTTAGAGAAGCTTGCATTGATAAACGTTATATACTCTGGGTGGTCGCAATAAAAAGTTACGGTTTCGCCTTTCAATTCAACTGATGAATATTTACTTGGCTTGAAATCAACGATTTTTCCATCGCCCTCATCAACCTTAATTTTACAATTTTTTCCATCAGCTATGGTCATACTTGGATAAATCATTTTATCTTTACCCTTAGCAGAAGTAATCTTGAATAACATCTTTTCTTTCTGAACAACAGGAGGTGCTACAGGGTCAGCCTCGCCTTCGTATGGTGTTTTTTTCTCTACAACATCCGAAAAAGCATAAACAGTCCAGCCTTTTTCCTTAGCAGTAGCCACATGCGACTTATAAATAACGCTTTTATCGTTTGTGTTACTGAAATTTTTTACTGTTATTTTTCCGTCAGTGGTCTTTGGAAGCGATGCCATACAAGCTGCCATAGACTTGGCTGGAAGCTCGTTTACAAACATATTTATTTCCTTACAACCAACAGCACCACTAAAATCTAATGCAGTAGCTTTAGAGAAGCTTGCATTGATAAACGTTATATATTCTGGGTGGTCGCAATAAAAAGTTATGGTTTCGCCTTTCAATTCAACTGAAGAATAGTTACTTGGCTTGAAATCAACGATTTTTCCATCGCCTTCATCAACCTTAATTTTACACTTCTTACCAACGGCTACGGTCATACTTGGATAAATGAGCTTACCTTTACCCTTGGCTGAAGTAATCTTAAATAACATTTTGTCGGCTGCATGTGTCTGTAACACACAACCTAAAAGCAACACACAGATTGCAATCATTACTTTAAAAATTTTCATTTTTGTCTGTTTTTTAGTGAATACTACAGCGTTAAATTAATGCTACAAAAGTAGAACTTTACCTAAAAACGCACAATACCTAAAAATTGGTATTTAGCTAATAATGAGGAAGAAAAGTAAACTTTTTGAAAAATGTTTTTATCATTGGGTAACGGTACGGAAACAAGTTCAATTCTATGAAAAATAAGTCCTTTTTAAAAGAATTAAGGTTTGATAGATTGTAGTTTAAGTTTTATTTCGTATCTTTGCAGACAAAATTTATGCGTAGCGTGAAAATTAAGGAAGTAATTGATGCCCTTGAGAAGTTTGCGCCTCTGCCCTTGCAGGAAAGCTACGATAATGCTGGCTTGCAAGTTGGATTGACAGGGGCGGAAGTATCAGGGGCTTTGTTGTGTCTTGACGTAACCGAAAAGATTGTAGACGAGGCGATAAAACTCGGCTGTAATCTTATCGTGGCACACCACCCTTTGATATTTCGCAAATTATCTCATATTTCAGATGCTACCTATGTGGAACGCACAGTGGTTAAGGCGATTAAGAACGATATAGCCATTGTGGCGATGCATACCAATTTAGATGCTGCCATGGGGGGCGTAAATTACAAAATAGCCGAGAAGTTTGGCTTGAAAAATGTACGTTTCTTTGGCAATAAACAGACTATTTCGATTGCAGGAGGCGAAGTTTTAGGAGGTGAAGGTGTTATCGGAACGTTTGCAGAACCTATGGCTGCTGACGATTTTATCATTATGATGAAGCGTGAATTTGAAGTAGAATGTGTGCAAACGAACGAGCTTTTGCATCGTCCAATCCAGACGGTTGCGCTCTGCGGTGGTGCTGGTGCCTTCCTTTTGAATAAGGCGATAGGCGAGAAGGCAGACGCTTTTGTAACGGGCGAGATGCACTATCACGACTTTTTTGGACACGAACAAGAAATTCAAATCTGCTCGATAGGGCATTATCAAAGTGAGCAGTTCACCACAGAGGTGTTCCGTGAAATCATAGAACGGGCATGCCCGAGCGTGAAATGCTACACGACGGACATTAATACGAATCCTATTATATATATATAAGGTGGATTTTTGGGAAAGAACGAAAAATAACAGAATAAAAAATAGACAACAATGGCAAAGAAAGACCCTAAAGATTTATCAGTAGAAGAGAAGTTGAAGCATCTCTATCAGTTGCAAACAACACTTTCTGCAATTGACGAAAAGCGTGCGTTGCGTGGTGAATTGCCACTCGAAGTTCGCGACTTAGAGGACGAAATCGAAGGCTTGAACACTCGTATCGATAAAATTCGCTACGAAATAGACGATTTCCAACACGCTATTGTTCAGCGCAAGGGCGACATAGAACAGGCAAAAGCAAGTTTGGAACGTTACAATCAACAGTTGGAACAAGTGGCTAACAATCGTGAATATGACATGTTGACCAAGGAAATAGAGTTCCAAACATTAGAAGTAGAACTTTGTAAGAAGAAGATGGACGAGGCACAAGCAAAGATTAAAGCGTGCCAAGACGACCTTGCAAATAACGAAGCTATTCTTGACGACCGTCATAAAGCCTTGGAAGAAAAGCGTGCAGAACTTGAAGAAATCATGCAAGAAACACGCGATGAGGAAGATGATTTGAAGGAAAGAGCAGTTGAAATTGAAACAAAGATAGAAACAGGTTTGCTCCGCAGCTTTAAGCGTATTCGCAAAGGTGCTCGTAACGGCTTAGGAATTGTGTACGTTCAGCGTGATGCGTGCGGTGGTTGTTTCAACAAAATTCCACCTCAGCGTCAATTGGATATTAAGATGCACAAGAAAATCATTGTTTGTGAATATTGCGGACGTATCCTTATCGACCCTGAAGTAGCTGGTGTAAAACTTCAAACAGCCGAAGAAAAGCCAAAGAAGAAGCGCGCAACTCGTAAAAAGAAGGAAGACGCTGAATAAAAAAGCACCTTTTTATATTCGAAAAGATAAAGTGAAAAACCCCATTGGTAAAGCTTTCGCAGCAACCAATGGGGTTTATCATATCAATTAATCAATCGGAAAATTTATCGATTCATGAACTTTTTGCCATTCTGAATAACAATGCCTTTATAGTTTTTGCCAACTTTTTGTCCAGCAAGGTTATAGAGTGGGGCATCGTTTGTTATGATAGTGGTCTTTATACCGTCAATATTGGCTGAACCAATGGCCTCTAATCTGATGTTGTCAATGTACAAATTCATCGCATCTTCGTAATTTGTAGTATTCGCATGGAAGCCAATGTAAATGATACCATTTTTCTTTGTAACAAACTTGCATTCCTTATTCACAAAGTTATCATTATTGACCTCTGTGTCAGCTATCAATTGCTCAGTCATAGAGGCAGAAGCTGGCGCATAGCCATACTTAACTTCAAATTTTTCCTTACCAATGGTCTTCACATCGAACGTAAGTTTGTATTCCATATCCTTTTCCGTAGCGATGAAAGGAGTGAAAATCCAGTCGTTTTTAGCTGCTGTACTGCTGTAAATTTTAATCCATTTGTACTCGTAATCCCAATCCCAATAAGCATTACCGTCACCGATATGCTCGGTAGTATAGAGTAAGAAATTGTCGTTTGAATTAAATTCTTCAGTGTAAGGAACAGTGAAAGGCTTGCCAACCATGATTTTGTTTGATGACATTGGCATACCAACCGTGTTATCGTCTACATAAGGAGTAACGTCGAAGAAGCATTTTTCAGGCTTATCTTGGTTCACTGTGAAAGTATAAGGCGATGTTGCAGTCTTTGTAATCTCTGTGGCAGCAGGCATTTGAACAACCTTATACTTCACTTCAGCAGGGTTTACATAGCCTCCATGAACACCTTCAGTAGAGTTATCCCAAGTAAGAACAAAGTCGGTATTATTGGCTGCACGCACTAATTTAACGTTGCTTACGGCCTTTGGAGTGTCCTTACCAATGTATTGTTTGAGGAGTTCTGCCTTATCGCCATCACCCTCTGTGTTACTGACAACCACTGTAAAGTCGTGTATTCCTTGTGTTGTGGTAACTTGCGCTTCTACATTTGCACCTGCTGTTGTGCTGCCGTTCGTGCTTTTTACACCATCAACATAAATGGTATAAGTGAGTGCGCCAGATAAAGCGCTGCCTGCATGGGTTATAGAAGGAGCCTTGAAATTGACTTTACCTGTGAGTGAACCATTTGCAAAGTTGAGGCTAAGGTTGGTTGATTTGCCTGGAGCGCCAGCCTTAATAATCTTATCGCCTGCCCAAATATAAGCAAATTCGTAATTTTCAGCAAACGCTTTCACCTTTGTGGCAGTACCTTTTGTAACATCAACCTTGTACAAACCGTTTTCACCGTTAGACAAAGTAGCGGCCCAATACATATTAACATTGTCGCCAGGAACAAATGTTGCTCCTTGTAGGACTGTTGAAGAAAGTTTTGTATTTCCAATTAACCGTGGGTAATCACCAGTTGTGCTCAATTTGTAGAGTTCTCCTTTATCAGTAATACCAAACAAATTTCCTTCTTCGTTGAAAGCCATTACCAAGAAATTCTTCATTGAAAATGTACAAATTTCTGTTTTTGAACGTTTGCTAAGGTCTAACAGACAAAGTTTGGCAAGATATTCGTTGTCTTTAAAAATGCTATAAACCTTATCTGTTTTAGCATCGTAAGCAATTGGAGAGGCTTCAGTAACCACATCAGCAGTTAAAGTGTTGCGTGTAACAAGCTGATAGTCTGTTGCATTGTAAATATACATTTTGTAGTCGGAGCCATAGCCGCTGGAATTATCCATGTTAAAAACGTAGTATCGATCTTTTACTTTTACGGCTCCATAATTGGGAGTTGCCACGAGTTCTTTTACAGATTTTACCTCTGTGCTTGTGTTAGTTGTGAAACTGAATATGCCGTTCATTTCGTATTTGTTCACAGCATGACCATACATGTTAAATTCTACGTCTGTAGATTGAGCTACAATGGGCAACGTTCCAAACATTGCCATAGTAGCAAAGATAGTTGTAAATAATTTTTTCATTGCTTTATAAGTTTATGAGTTTAATAGATTTCTTTTTATTTCTCTAAGTATTAGTCAATTATTTATTTGTTGTTTTGGTTTAGAATAATAGAGTTTAATGTTACTATTTTCTGCAAAAGTAGCGAATTGCTTTTGTAAATGCAAATAATAAATAGTTTTTTTCTATAATCTATCTTTCTATGCGCTACTTATGGTGTTCTGTTTATTGTAAATTTTCTTCTAAAAATATCTTACATGAAATTTATTTTTAATATATTTGTTACGGGTTTGTAATGTCTGTAATGTAATTTTGCACAAAATTTAAGAAATAAGAAATGCATAAACAAAAGTACATTTTTGCAACCTTATTGCTATTGGGCAGTATGGTGGCAAATGGGCAAGAGAAGGAGGCGGTAGACTTAACTCCGAAAGTTCACGGTACGATTCGTGGAAAATATGAATACCAACCAGAAGATAAAAAAGGTAGATTTGAAGTGAGAACCGCCCGAATAAGTTTGAGTGGGAAAGTTGCAAGTTGGGTGAATTATAAGGCAGAAATAGACTTATCTGATGAAGGAAAAATTAAAATGCTTGATGCTTATACGCAGCTCACACCCATTACCAATTTGAATTTTACACTCGGGCAGATGCGTGTACCATTTACAATTGATGCCCACCGTTCACCACATCTACAATATTTTGCCAATCGTTCGTTTATTGCAAAGCAGGTGGGAAATGTGAGAGATGTGGGTGCAACTTTGAGCTATACGTTGAATTGCGGATTTCCGATAAGGTTGGAAGCAGGCATTTTTAACGGTTCAGGACTAACCAACCAGAAGGATTTCTGGACAAATAATATCAATTATTCGACCAAAGCACAGTTCTTTTTCCCACGCGGATTTAACCTTACATTGAGTGCGCAGAAGATAAAGCCCGACCAAATTTCGGTGATGATGTATGATGCAGGTGTCTATTATCATGCGCATGGTTGGCATGCAGAGGTGGAGTATCTTTACAAGCATTATGCTGACAATGCTTTTGATGGAGTACATGCTTTAGATGCTTTTGTTAATTATGATATTCCGTTGCGTAATAAATTCTTTACGAAAGTTTCGCCATTGTTGCGTTATGACTATATGAGCGACCATAGTGACGGTATTCGCTATGTTGGAAATGAACAAAATGAAGCGGGAAAGTTAAAAATAACTGATTATCAACGTTCTCGTTTGACAGGCGGAGTTACGCTAAGCATTGATAAACCTTTTGTATCGGATATTCGTTTGAATTATGAAAAGTACTTTTATGCGAATAGCGGAATACCCAAAACGTCAGAACACGATAAGTTTGTAATCGAAATAATGACACGTTTTTAGTTGAAAAGCTGTTTTTAGATAAATTAGGGCTGACACTTCTCGCAAAGTGTGTTAGCCCTTTTGTTTTGGTAGGATAGTTATATAGGCTATAGTTGGTCATGCCTTTTATCTTTTTGTTGCTCAATAGCGCTATTCCAGACTGTTTCCTCAAAGGGATACTGGAGTTTCCTTGTGGGGAAAATGTAGTGTCCCAATGAGAAAACTACTGTGCAAAATAATGTCATTCGCAGTAGCAAAGTTATAAGATTTTTGCTTTAAAAATTAAGTTATTTTACTATTGTTAGAGGTCTAAACTCTTATAATCAGGTACCGTTTCCAAGAAAACATAAGTTTGTTGAGCATAATCCATTTTGCAAATGTACGTTTCTATGCCATTCGAAACGATGAGATAATCAACATGGAGTAGGAGATTGTAAGCTGAAATTTGGTCAAAAACCTTTTGTGTGAGTTTAATATGTGGTGCTTTATATTCGATTATCATGCGTGGCGAAAGGTTTTTGTCGTACAAAACGCTGTCGGCACGTATCACTTTGTCGCCTACGGAAAGCGCAACTTCGTTGGCAAGAAGACTAACGGGATAGCCTTTGTGGTCGATTAAAAAATGAATGAAGTGCTGACGAACCCACTCTTCGGGTGTAATGACAAAATATTTGCGTCGCAAAATATCGAAGATTTTGCGACGACCGTCTTCGTTTTTTACCTTTATATTATAAGGTGGAAGATTGAGTTGCACCATAATTTTGTTTGTTTTCTATATCTTCAGCTCGCTTCTAACTTTCCTTCAGCTCGTTTAAAAAGCAGATAGAATTTTGTTTTCTCTTATTTATCTCGTAACTTTGCATACGATAGAATAGGGCGGAAAAATGTTCTTTTTTAAAGTGCGATTTCTCGCCACGAGCATGTACAAATTTCGTTTCACTCATTTGTATGCTGCGTGTGGCTTAACGAAATCGTTGAAAAAAACTTTTTGCGCACAAATTCACTACAAATATAGATAATTTTTCCGAGAGCTGACGTCTATTTTCTGAAAAAATGGGATTGTAAAAGGCTGTGGAACGATAATAAAAGCTATGCCAACAAAACAAGGAACTACCTTTGAGACGATAATGTCCGACTTAAAAGCACGAAATTTTTCACCCATTTATTTATTAATGGGCGAGGAATCGTATTATATAGACAAAATTTCAGATTACATTGCAGAGAATGTACTGACACCCGAAGAACAAGATTTCAATTTGAATGTTTGTTTTGGGGCAGATGTTTCAGCCGTTCAGGTAACAGACATGGCGAAACGTTTTCCAATGATGGCAGAACGACAGGTGGTCATTGTTAAGGAAGCGCAAAATATTCATTCTTTAGATGCGTTAGAAAAATATTTGAAAAATCCAGCCAAAACAACAGTTTTGGTTTGGTGCCACAAAAATGGAAAAATTGACGCACGCAAGAAAGTGGTTGGCTTGGCACAAGCTAATGGGGTAGTGTTCGAAAGTAGAAAAATTAAAGAATACCAACTTGCAGGTTTTATGCAAAAATATTTGGTTACAAAAAAAATAGCAATCGACCCCAAAGCAGCACAAATGATAGCCGACCATGTTGGAGCAGATTTGAACCGACTCACATCTGAACTTGATAAGGTGGCATTGTCGTTGCCAGAAAATAATAAAAAGATTACTCCAGAAATTGTAGAAAAAGAAATTGGAGTTAGCAAAGATTTTAACACTTTCGAATTAAGAGATTCTATTGTTCATAGAAACATTTTTAAAGCCAATCAGATTGTTAATTATTTTGATAAGAATCCAAAGGCGGGCTCACTCTATTCTTTCTTGCCTTTGCTCTTCTCTTACTTCCAAAATTTAATGGTCGTCTTTTATTCTCCCAACAATAAAACAGAAAATGGAATAGCGCAAGTTTTAGATTTGAAGAACACATGGGGAGCAAAAGATTACTATATAGGAATGAGAAATTACACTGCCCAAAAAACAATGAACATCATTTCTAAAATTCGTGAGGTTGATGCCAAAAGTAAAGGCTTAAATAATCCAAGTACAGAAGTAGGCGATTTGATGAAAGAATTAATCTTCTTCATTTTGCACTAACAAGGAGAACTAAAATAGGGCTTTTTAATCGTAATTTTCGATTAAAAAGCCCTATTTCTATACTTGAAAAGCCCATTTTTACCGCCAAAAATGCCTTAAAATGCCCCTTTTTCTACATTTTTTCATCTAAAAGGAAAAACTTATTTTATGTGCTTTTTTAACGTAAGTAGTTAATAATATGTTCTTTACGCAGTTTTAAAACGTTTATACAGCGATTATTTATTTCACATCTTTACATCGCTTCGAAATATGAAAAATACGCTTATTTTTGCCATTTTTTCAAACTAAAGATTTACTTTTTGCGTTTATTAGTATTTAGTTTGTTAAAATACACCTTTTGTTTTGTAAATCAAAATAAAATAATTTACCTTTTATAGAGCATATTTAAAGACTTAAATAATGCACGTTTGCATTTATGTTTGTGTTTGTAAATCAAAATCAAACAATTTAGAACTTAATATGTTTAAATATACAACTTACTCGAATATAGTGTAAATTACTAAAAATCAGTATTATATAACAATTCGATAACCTAACTGCGACAAAAAGAGGACATATTTCTCCAAAATAAACGCATATCCTTTAAAATTTGATTTTAAATTGTATAATACTTTATTAATAGCCAGATTATTGCCTAAAATAGCCTATTTAAGGCTTTAAGTTATTTTTCTTTAGGTTTCTACATTTGTTGATGTAAATCCGAATTGCACACCTTTTATGATTTTAGATTCATGTTTATTGATTTGTAAATGTTTATTTTTGAAAACAAAAATAGGTTCGATTTATTTGTGTATATAAATCTTTTGTTTTACCTTTGTAAAGTCATTGAGAAATAAGAAAAATCCTTTTAAACGGTAAACATTGGTATGAAAGATAGAATAAAACGCTTAATGGAGAGTCAGCATATGACCCAACAAGACTTTGCAGATTATATTGGAATTTCATCAGCATCTCTTAGCAGCATCTTTACAGGACGAACCAAACCTACATTAAATACGGTTGAGGCTATAAAAGGAAAATATCCGACTATCAGTCTTGATTGGTTGATGTATGGAAAGGAACCAATGTTCCCTGACACTACTTCTACATCACAAAAAGAAAGCCAAGGAAATGTAATTCCAGAGTCTGTAAATCTTTTCAACGATATTCCTGCTGCCACCCTCCCCTTTGTAGATGACGAACCTCAAAAGATGGTGCAACCTGTAAATAAGGAAAGGAATATTGTTCAAACAAGTGTGAAATATATTGACAAACCACAACGCAATATTACCGAAATTCGTATCTTTTTTGATGACCAAACTTGGGAAACATTTGTTCCAAAAAAGTAGTTTTAGAAATTTAATTTTAACATTTCATTTTCTCAAATCGTTCTGATAATTTTTCAGATAAACTCCAAAAGTCGCCAACAGGTATTGTTTCTGGTTGGCGACTTTTTTCTTTCCTTTTAATTTTGGAATAGTTTGAATTGGCTTTAAAATTGCTTTCTACCCTCTGATAACGCATTTCTAATTTTAATTTGGAATGTTATATATATGCAAAAGTAAATGTTTTAAATATGCAATAATAGGTTTTGCGAAAGCAACTTTATCTTTTTGTTTTCCCTATGATATAGTATGTGTTCATGAGAACGTTTCTCTCTATTTTTGCGCTGATAACTTTCCTCTACAACCCTCACCCAAACCGATTGAGATTACTATTTTTTTAATTTTTAAAAAGTGATATGCTATTATGTAGAAGCGAAAATTTTGTGTACCTTTGCACCTAGATTTTCTATTATATCATCATGAAAAAGAAATTTGTTCTCGACCTAAAGGTTGTTGCTGTTGAGCGTTTAAATGCTAAAAATGTACTTTTAAAACTCACACAAGAGGCTCCATTGCCCGATATGAACCCAGGTCAATTTGTCGAAGTTAGGGTTGATAATACGTCTGAAACTTATCTTCGACGCCCTATTTCCATTAATTTTGTTGATAAATTGCGCAACGAATTATGGTTGCTTGTTGCTACGATTGGCGATGGAACTCGCCATATTGGTGCCGTTAAGGTGGGCGATACACTCAATTGTGTGTTACCTTTGGGCAATGGTTTCAGCTATCCTCAATCCCCAACTGATAAGGTTTTGCTTATCGGAGGCGGTGTTGGTGTGGCTCCTTTGCTCTATTTTGGCGAACAGTGCAAAGCACGCGGCAACGAAGTAACCTTCCTTTTGGGTGGTCGTACTGCCACAGATTTGTTAGAGTTGGACACGTTTAAGCAATATGGTGAAGTGTTTGTAACCACCGAAGACGGCTCATTAGGCGAAAAAGGTTACGTTACCAACCATTCCATACTTCAGAAATGCGAGTTTAATCAAATTTCAACCTGCGGTCCAAAGCCCATGATGATTGCTGTGGCTAAGTATGCTCGTGCTGCTGATGTGCCTTGCGAAGCCTCTTTAGAAAATCTTATGGCTTGCGGACTCGGTGCATGCTTGTGCTGCGTAGAGAAGACCACAGAGGGCAATCTATGCGCTTGTACCGAAGGTCCAGTGTTTGATATAAAGAAATTGTTGTGGTAAAGCTCGCTCCGAGTGTCTATTCCCACTACATTATATATAATAAGGAAAGAAAAAGAAGAAACGGCAATGGCAGACTTAAATGTTAAGATAAGCAACCTTAAACTTAAAAACCCCGTAATGACCGCCAGTGGAACTTTTGGCTATGGTTTAGAATTTCAAGATTTTGTGCCTTTAAACCAAATTGGTGGTATTATTGTGAAGGGAACCACCTTAAATCCACGTCAAGGCAACGATTATCCTCGTATGGTAGAAACGCCAAAGGGTATGTTAAACTGTGTTGGTTTGCAAAATAAGGGTGTTGATTATTTCGTAGAACACATCTACCCCGAAGTCAGCAAGATAGATACCAATATTATCGTCAATGTAAGTGGCAATTCGCCAGATACTTACGCTGAAGCAGCCGAACGTTTAAATGGTCTTGAACATGTGCCAGCGATAGAGTTAAACATATCGTGTCCGAACGTGAAAGAAGGTGGCATGTCGTTTGGTGTAACCTGTTCTGGCGCAGCTTCAGTCGTTCGTGAGGTTAGAAAGCGTTACAACAAAACGTTGATAGTGAAACTTTCGCCCAATGTAACCGATATTGCCAGCATTGCACGCACCTGTGAAGCCGAAGGCGCAGACGCTGTTTCGCTCATCAATACCCTTATGGGCATGTCGATAGATATAGAGAAACGCGCCCATCGTCTTAGCATTCGTACAGGCGGTTTGAGTGGTCCTGCCGTTAAGCCCGTAGCGGTTCGCATGGTTTACGATGTTGCCCACGCAGTGAAAATCCCAGTTATCGGTCTTGGTGGTATCTCTACCGCAGCCGATGCTATTGAGTTTTTAATGGCAGGTGCTACTGCTATTCAGATAGGAACCGCCAATTTTGTAGACCCACAAGTAACCATGAAAGTGCGCGACGGCATTTCCGACTGGTTAGACACTCATGGTTGCAACTCCGTAACTGAAATTATCGGTTGCGTAGATTGATTGCTTTAATGTGGGTTCTAAAAATTATCTTTGCTGTATTTTGAGGTTTTTATTGAG
>QWBY01000396.1_pt1 | contig 31715 bp, 34 predicted proteins | sample 1972471 | NCBI WGS metagenome assembly QWBY01 (sample SAMN09866722, study PRJNA288562) | Human gut metagenome isolate term6_stool, whole genome shotgun sequencing... | reverse complement strand
CAGATTGGAAAGTATTTCCGCATGCGCAAGTTACAGTTACTTCCTTAAATTCAGGATGAATTCCCTTTTTCATTGATTTCACCTCTCTTCACTCTTAACCTGATTATTTTATCATAAATATATACAACTTGTCAAGTATTATTTTGCATATTCCGGCTTTTTATCTAATTGATGAACAGCCTTTATAAATCTTACGGTTCCCGTTTCTTGACGAAGCACCAAAGTTTCAGTAGTTGCAACGTTTTTACTTATAAAGTTAACTCCGTCTAAAAGTTCTCCATGGCTTACGCCCGTTGCAGCAAATGCGGATTCATTTCCTTGAACGAGATCGTCAATTGTGTAAACCTTGTCGCAATGAACGCCCATTCTTTCGCATCTTGCTTTTTCTTCGTCGTCTTTCGGCAAAAGAATTCCTTCAAATTGTCCGCCGAGACATTTTAGAGCAACAGCTGCAAGGACACCTTCCGGAGCTCCGCCCGAGCCAATCAAAATATCTCCGCTTACATGGTCAAAACAGGTTGCAATCGCACCCAAAACGTCACCGTCTTGAATAAATCTGATTCTTGCACCCATTTTTCTGATTCTTTGTGCGTAATCGTCGTGTCTCGGTCTGTCGAGCATAACGACTGTAATGTCGGACATATCCTTGTTTAGCGCCTTTGAAAGTGCGACGAGATTGTCTTCAATCGGCTTTTCAATCGAAACAACTCCTTTGCCTTTCGGACCCACTGCCAATTTATTCATATACATATCCGGTGCATTTAAAAGATGTCCTTCCGGTGCAACAGCTAATACTGCAATTGCGTCCGTTCCACCCTTTGCAACGGCATTTGTTCCGTCAAGAGGATCGACTGCGATGTCAATCTTCGGTGAATCCTCATGTCTTTGACCGATTTTTTCTCCGATATAAAGCATTGGAGCTTCGTCAATTTCACCTTCACCTATAACAACCGTTCCTGAAATGTCGATTGTGTCGAACATTTTTCTCATTGAATCAACTGCAGCTTGGTCTGCAGCATTTTTATCTCCGCGTCCGAGCCACTTTGCACCGTTAAGTGCAGCGGCTTCGGTAACGCGTGCCAAATTTAAAACTAAATTTCTATCCATTAATTGCCTGACTTTCTTTGATAACTTTCCCAATCTTTTTTAAATGCATCAATTCCCTTGTCTGTCAAAGGATGCTTGAGCATTTGATTATATACTTTATACGGAATTGTTGCGATGTCGCTTCCTGCAAGAGCAGCTTCTTTGACGTGTGAAACTGTTCTTATAGAAGCAGCAATAACTTCGGTTTCAACTCCATAGTTGTAAAAAACTTTTATAATATCTTTTATAAGGGTCATTCCGTCATAACCGATATCATCAATTCTTCCGATAAACGGGCTAACATAACTTGCGCCTGCGCTTGCAGCAAGAATTGCTTGATTTACAGAGAATATCAAAGTGCAGTTTGTCTTGATATTTTCTTTGTGAAGAATTGAAATCGCTTCCAAGCCTTCTTTGGTCATAGGAATCTTGATTATAATATTTTCGTGAATTTTTGCAAGTTCGCGTGCTTCAGTAACCATGCCTTCGGTTTCGTATGACGTTACTTCAGCGCTTATCGGTCCATCTACAAGACCTGTAATTTCAGTTACGACGTCTTTAAAATCGCGTCCTTCTTTTGCGATGAGTGACGGATTTGTCGTTACTCCTGATAAAACGCCCCACTTTGCAACTTCTTTAATTTCGTCGATATTTGCTGTATCAATAAATAACTTCATAATATCTCCTATAAATTCATTGTAGCGATTTTCACATAGCCGTCGTGCATTACGAAGTTGTCTTCGAGTTTCCATTCGCCCTTGTGGAATGTCATATTGTACATTTGTTCGAAGTAATACATGATTATGCCCATATCTTCATAGTAGAGTTTTCCGTTTACTTCTTTCAAATATAAGACAACTTGATTTTGTCTGATAACAAATCTCCAACTTTGTGTATTGAGTGTGCTAGGAGCGAATCTTGCATAATAAAATACATCGTCCAATCCGAGTTTTTCGAGCTCTTCAATGCTCATTGAATTGCCGATTTCTTCATTGAAAACAATTTCTTCAACCGGTAATCTTTCCGATTTTTCTTCTTGAACAAACGGGTTCTTCGGTTTCGGATAGCCCACAGCTAAAATAAGATTTACATCCTTGTTTTGGAAAGCCTTCTCCTTTACTGATTCAGAAGTACTGAAAAGTCCAATCCAACAGCTGCCAAGTCCTTCTTTTTCAAGAAGACTGATAACATCTTCGGCTTTGTACATGCCGACAACTTTGTCCTTGTTTGAATCCCCTTTGAATGTGACTGTGATATATGCAGGTGCTTCAATCATAACTCCGTTGTAGCCCGCATGTCCGTTTAAAGCTTCAAAAACGTCTTTTCCGTTTTCGTATAGTTTGAAACTTACACTTTCATTATCCATGAGATTGAAAACTTGTTCAAGTCTTGATAATGAATCCTTGTTGATCTTCTTGTTTTTAAAGTGTCTGTCACTTTTTCTGGATGTTAAAAAATTACTTACTAGCATAAAATCCCTCCCAAATATATTATAACAAATTGATAAAGAAAAATCTATTCATTTGAATCTAAAATAATAGTAACGGGTCCGTTATTATTAAATTCTATATCCATCATCGCTCCGAATGAGCCGGTTTTAACTTCAAGTCCCGTCGACTTAAGTTGTTCAACAACTGTTTCGTAGAACTCTTTTCCCTTTTCGTAGCCCGCACTTCTGTCAAAACTTGGTCGGTTTCCCTTTCTGCATTTAGCATATAGGGTAAATTGGCTCACGACAAAGAGGCTCGCACCAACGTCAAGTGCCGAAAGATTGAGCTTGTCTTCGTCGTCTTTAAAAATTCGAAGCTTTGGAATTTTCTTTACAATATAATCCACATCGTCTTTTGTATCGTCGTCTTTTACTCCGAGTAAAACGAGTAAAGTCCTGTCTTTTGTTTCATTATAAACTTCGCCTTCAATCGAAAGCTTAACCCCGTCTGTAACCTGTATAAGCGCAATCATCAGTTTATTCTCCTGTAAGCATTTAGAACTGACGGAATTTGTCCCAAATCTTTTATTATTTTATTAAGTTCCTGTTTGTTCGGAACCTTAACTGTCATAGAAATTGTTGCTAAATTGCTGTCGTCAATTTTTGCATTTAAATTTATAAGAGATGACTTTTGCTCCCTCATATAACCTGCAACTTCACTTATAAGACCGACTCTGTCGACCGCGCGAATCTCGATATCAGAAACAAATGCATCGTTGATATTTGATGACCAACGCACATTTATCTGTCCAAGTCTTTCTTTTAATGAAACTGTATTCGGACAATCCTTTCTGTGAATCGTGACGCCGTGACCTTTCGTGACAAAACCTACAATTTCATCTCCCGGAAGCGGATTGCAGCATCTGCTGAAACGAACTTTCAGTCCCGGCAAATCATCCACAATAACGGAGCTCGGTGAATCCGAAACAATGTCTGTAGCAGGTTTTATAAAATTGCCTTCGTCGTCTTTTATTGCAACGCTCTCGATAAGCGATTTTATTTTGTTTACTGCAACGTTTAGTTTCAACGAGCCGTATCCTATTTGTTGATACAAGTCGTCGATTTCGCTGAGAGAGAAATATGACGAAAGCGCATCTATATTTTCCTTTGAGAAAGCGTCCTCCGGTTTTATATTGAGTCTCTTAAGCTCTGAGGTCAAAAGTTCCCTTCCAACAGCAATATTTTCTTCCTTGTCAATGCTTCTGTACCAGGATTTGATTTTATTTTTTGCTCTTGAGCTCTTAACGAACTTGAGCCAGTCTCTTGACGGACCGCAAATATTTTTCGAAGTTGTTATTTCAACAATGTCTCCGTTTTGAAGTTCATAGTTTAGCGGTACAATCTTGCCGTTTACTTTCGCTCCGATTGTTCTGTTTCCAACGTCTGTGTGAACTCTGTATGCAAAGTCGACCGGGGTTGAACCCATAGGCAAATCGACAACGTCGCCTCTTGGAGTCAAAATGAAAACCTCGTCGTTAAAGAAGTCGACCTTTAGCGTGTCTATAAAATCCTTAGGGTCTGCAAGGTCCGCCTGCCATTCCATAAGCTGTTGCAGCCATTTAAGATTTTGCGACAGATTTGCCTTGCCCTTCTTTTCCTTGTACATCCAGTGCGCAGCAATACCGTATTCGGAAGTCTTGTGCATTTCCCAAGTTCGTATTTGAACCTCGAAAATCTCGCCTTCGTTTGTTATGACAGTCGTGTGGAGCGATTGATACATATTCGGCTTCGGCATTGCGATATAGTCCTTAAATCTACCCGGCACCGGTTTCCACGATGCGTGAACAACTCCTAGCGCCGCATAACAGTCGTTTACCGTGTCCACAATAATTCTTACTGCTGTAAGGTCGTAAATCGACTCAAAACTCTTGTTTTGGTCCTTCATCTTTTTATAAATCGAATAAAAACTCTTAGGCCTTCCCTCGATGGAGAAATTTATATTCGCCTCAGTGAGCTTTTGTGAAAGTTTTTCAATGATTTTATTTAAATCTTCTTCACGTTCTTTTCTCTTTTTATTTACCTTATCAACCAAATCATAGTAAGCATTAGGCTCTAAATGTCGGAGACAAAGGTCCTCAAGCTCCCATTTAATTTTAGAAATACCGAGTCTGTGTGCAAGAGGCGCATAAATATCCAAAGTTTCCCTTGCGATTCTGTATCTCTTTTCGTCGGTCATATATTCAAGCGTTCTCAGATTGTGCAGACGGTCGGAGAGTTTAACAATAACAACCCTTATGTCCTTACTCATTGCAAGAACCATTTTTCTTATGTTTTCCGCCTGTGCTTCGTCAGCTTTTTTGTAGTTTAAATTTTTAATTTTCGTGACACCCTCGACAATATCTGCAATGTTTTCTCCAAACATCTCCTTTATATCGTCGTATGTGTACTTCGTGTCTTCAATAACGTCGTGTAAAAGTCCGGCGCAAATCGTCTGCGAATCCATATTGAGCTCCGCTAAAATCTTTGCAACTGCGACCGGATGTATAATATAAGGCTCCCCGCTCTTTCTGAGCTGCCCTTCATGCGCTTCTTTTGCGAGATTAAACGCCTTTGTTATAAGCTCGACATCGGCATCGGGATTATATTTTAAAATATACGCTAATAAATCTTCCAGCATACCATCACCTCTTGTACCTATAGTTTGTTATGATTATTTGTGCCTCCTTATTACCTCTAAACTCATTCAGTTGTGGGTAATAAACGATATCCATATAAAGGCCGTTTTGTATTGATTCATAAATATCTGAATTAAATTCCTCTTTGAATCTTTTAAGAAATGCGTCTTCGGTTTCAAACAAAATCGCCGAAACAACTCTGTTTGAACTTGAAACAAGAGATAGTTTAATAACATTTTTATTTTTTCCCAATACATTAAAACCTATAAATTTCAAATTGTTGTCCGCAAATTTCGGCTCCTCATTCGCCTTGCCGAACGGTTTGAACGAATTCAGCATGTCGAGAAACCTTAAATCCACCATTTCAAGTGGGAAAATTGCGTCTATATAAACCTTTTTTACAAAGTCACTTTCATATTTATTTGCGGATTCGATGAGTTTGTTTTTAAATTCATCCATCTTGTCCTTCTCAATTGAAAGACCGCACGCCATCTTGTGACCGCCGAATTTTGTGCATAAATCGCTGAACTCCGAAATCGAGCTGTAGATGTCAAACTCGTCAACGCTTCTTCCTGAGCCCTTAAGATTCTCTTCGCCGTCTGTAAGGACAATCGTCGGTCTGTAATACTTTTCCTTTATACGACCCGCAATAATCCCTGCGACGCTTTCGTGGATATTCCCAAGATATATTACCAGCGCACTCGGAAGATTGTTTGAATCTATTTTTTCCAGAGCGGATTTATAACCCGCTTCTGTATATGCTTTTCTCTCTTCGTTTAAATCATTTAACTCCGTCGCAATTTCAAGTGCTCTGTCCTCGTCGTCTGTGGTTAGTAATTCTATACCCAAATCGGCTGTTTTCAATCGACCGCTCGAATTGAACCTCGGTCCGATAATAAACCCTATGTGATAGCTGTCCACTTTTTTTATATCGACACTTGCAACCTTTGTAATCGCTCTCAATCCTATATTCGTTGTTTCCCTGTAATTAAGTAAACCGTGATACGCAATTATCCTGTTCTCATCCACGAGGTCCACAACGTCGCATATTGTTGCAATGCCAGCCAATGTTATAAGTTCTCTGTCGAGCTCGGGGTCATATTGTCCGAATTTCTTTAAAAGCAAAATAGCAACTTTGTATGCAATGCCTGCGCCGCAAAGAAGTTGGAACGGATAATTACTGTCCGGTCTATGCGGATTTATCGCACCTATAGATTCCGGAATCATAAACTCCCCGTCTTCGACTTTCAGTTCGTGGTGGTCTGTGATAAATACATCGAGTCCCAATTCTTTTGCATATTCCAAAACGTCAAAGGCCTGTATTCCGTTGTCAACGGTTATAATTAGACTTACACCCTCGAGTTTAAGCTCGTCGACAATTCGCCTGTTGATTCCATATCCATCTGTCATTCTATTTGGAATTTTATATGTAACTGAAATCCCAAGACGTTTAAAAGTTTTTAAAAGAATTGTTGTAGACATAATTCCGTCGACGTCATAGTCGCCGACAATCGCAACTGTTTCGTTGTTTTCTTTTAGAGTTATGAGTCGGTCGTAGAGGATATGAAAATCATTAAAGAGATTTGCATCATACATCGCTTCATATGGATTTAAAAAATATTTTTTCATATCGTCAATCTCTGTTATATCTCTGTTATAAAGAATGCGCAGTTTTGTGCGTTCCAAAAGATTTAAACTTCTGTCCGGCGATTGAGCGTTGTTCTTATTTCTTAAAAACCATTTCTCCAACATAATTCCTCCAATAAAAAAGTAGAATGAGTACTTACATACCATTCTACCATTTTATGGAAAAAATTTCCAGTCTTATATTGAATTATCTTCTCTTTTGTGCTACTTTTGCTTCGTCTCCACCGCTGAAAATATACCAGAAGTTTGGAGCGAGGAATACTGATGACCAGAAACCTGAAACCATACCGACGATTAAAGGTAGTGCCAAAACTTTAACAGCTTCAACTCCAACATAATATAGAGTGAATACTGCAAGAAGTGTTGTCATAGTTGTGAAGATAGATCTTCTTATAGTGTGGTTAACTGCAGAGTTGATAATATCTTCTTTTGAAGCTTTCGGTTGAAGCTTTCTTTCTTCTCTGATTCTGTCGAAGATAATAATTGTAGCGTTGATTGAGTAACCTACAATTGTAAGAATTGCTGCAATAAGGCTTGAATTTACAGGGAAACTGAAAATTGCATAGAAGCCTACTGTGATTAAAACGTCGTGAAGCAATGCGCAGATTGCTGCAACACCGAATAAAAATTCAAATCTGATTGTGATATAAACAAGCATCAAAGCTGAAGCAATCAAAATTGAAATAACAGCTTTTCTTTGAATTTCTTTACCCATTGTCGGTTCTGCAGAGTCTGATGAGATTGCAGTTCTGTCAATTGAAAGTTCTTTTTCAAGAGCGTATTTAATTTCCGTCATTTGTGTTGTGTCAAAGTCTTTTGTACTTTTTACAATGATGTCGGATTTGTTTTCTCCGCTGTATTGAATACCGATTGTGTTGTCGTATTTATCAAAAATACTTCTAATTTTTTGTTCTTCAATAAACTTAGGTGCTTGAATTGTTATAACAGTACCACCCGAGAAATCAATACCAAAATTGAATCCCTTGACAGCAGCAAAACAAATTCCGGCAATTATGAGAATGGCAGAAATTGCCATATAAATATATCTGTGTTTTACGAAATTCATTGTTATTCCCTCCTAAGCGCCGAATGATTTGTTGGATTTAAATGTGAAAATATTTGCCATCAAATCCAATAACCATTTTGTTAGAAATACTGCTGTAAACATTGATGCGACAATACCGAGGATAAGTGTAACTCCGAATCCTCTGATAGCGCCGATACCGTATACATAAAGCACAACACCTGCAATCAAAGTTGTGATGTTTGAGTCGATAATTGATGAGAGTGCATTTTTGTATCCGGCTTTAATAGCAGCCTTGTGAGTTTTTCCGGCTTTAAGTTCTTCTCTGATTCTTTCGAAAATGATGACGTTTGCGTCAACTGCCATACCGATTGAAAGCATGAGTCCGGCGATTCCCGGAAGAGAAAGCTTAACTTTGAGAAGTAGGAAGAATCCAATAATTATTTCGGTGTATACAAGCAAACTGATACATGCAGGAATTGCCATTGCTCTGTATAATATAAGTAATAATATCATAATTAAAGCGAGTGAAATTCCGATTGCAAGTATTGATTTTTCGTAAGCGTCAAGACCGAGTGTAGGTCCGATAACAGAGCTTGTGAGTTCCTTCATAGGAATAGGAAGAGCACCTGCTTTAATAAGTGTAGCAGTTCTTGTTGCATCTTCGAGCTTCATAGCTTCGTTTCCGCCGTTGATGATAGCTTTGCCGCCTTTGATTTCTTCGTGTACCATTGGAGCTGAAATAATTTCGTCGTCCAATCTGATATATAAAATTTTCTTTTGTACATCTGTTTCAGCTGCAAGTCTCTTTGTGGCTTCAGCAAATTTTTCTGCACCTTCGTTGTCAAATTCAAGACTGATTACAGGTTCGTTTCCTTTAATAGGGTCGTTGATGTATTGAACAATACTTTCTTTAACGTTTTTACCTGTCAAAACTACATTTCCGTCCGGATCAATAAATTGAAGTTGTGCTGTTTTACCAATCAATTGCAATGCTTGTTCTGAATCCTTTAGACCTGCGAGTTCAACACGGATACGATTATCCCCTTCAATAGCGATATTTGGTTCGCTTACACCAAGACCGTCAACACGTTGTTGAATGATAGCCTTTGCTTGTTCCATATATCTTCTTAATTCTTGACCGGTTGCATCAGTGTCAGCTTCCAATAATACATAAACCCCACCTTGTAAGTCCAATCCTAATTGAATTGCATCTTTTGCCTTCGGGATTTTTTTGTCACCCAGTTGAAAGCCGAATACGCCGATTGCAAAAATTGCAAGAACTACAGCCACAACCAAGGTAAAGTAAACTAGTGATTTACTTTTCATCCTTATCCTCCTTATCTGTTGGCCAATATCGAAATGGCACATTCAATTCTTTTTTTCTCCATTTCGCAGCCAAGTTTGTAAACCTTATTGATGTTTTTGTTGTTGTACCATGCGTTTGCATGACATCCGCCGGAGCAATAAAATCTTGCCCAGCAATTTTTACAATCGTCCTTTGTAAAGACATTTGTAAATTTGAACTCATCTCTGAGCTCTGTATTCTTAACACCTTCAAAAACGTCGCCGAGTTTGAACTCTTCTTCGCCGACAAATTGATGGCAAGGATATAAATCCCCTTGAGGTGTTACAGCCATATATTCGTTCCCCGCTCCACAGCCGGAACATTTCTTTATTATGCAAGGACCTTGTGACAAATCAATCATAAAGTGGAAAAATAAAAATTTATCATCCTTCTTTAAAATGTCGAGATAATCTTTAGAAAACTTTTCGTATTCCTTTAAAATCTTGTCCAGGTGTTCTTCCCTTATTGCATAATATTCGTTCGGATCCGTAACAACAGGTTCCATAGAAACCTTTTCAAATCCTTCATTATAAAAATTCAAAATATCTTCGCTGAAGTCGAGATTTTGGTTTGTGAAAGTGCCGCGGATATAATAATCCTTGTCGCCGCGCTTTTCAACAAGCTTCTTAAACTTCGGAACGATGATATCGTAGCTGCCCTTGTCGGTTAAAGTCTTTCTCATTTTGTCATTTACAGACTTTCTTCCGTCAAGACTCAAAACGACATTGGACATATTTTCGTTTATAAAATCAATTATTTCATCATTTAATAAAACGCCGTTTGTAGTCAATGTGAATCTGAAATTTTTGTTGTATTTCGGCTCCAAAACTTCTCTTCCGTACTTCACAAGTTCCTTAACAACTTCGAAGTTCATAAGAGGTTCTCCTCCGAAAAAGTCAACTTCAAGATTTACACGATTACCTGAATTTTCGCACAAAAATTCCAATGCTCTCTTTCCTACAGAAAGGGGCATCAGACATTTTTCTCCATTAAAATTCCCTTGCGATGCAAAACAATATTCACATTTCAAATTGCAATCGTGAGCCATATGTAAACATAAAGCTTTTACAATATTTTGATTTGCAAACGGAATAGTGTCGACATCTATCGGCTCACTGAAGAGTAAACCTTCAGATTTGAGAGAGTTAATCTCCGAAAGAGCCTCGGCGACATCAGATAATTCATAATTATACTTAGAAGCAATTTCCTCGTCCGAAAGTTTATCATAATCATCTATAATATCATAAATAATTTTTTCGACAACGTGGACACTGCCCGAGTTTATATCAATTATACAATATACGCCGTTAAGATGAAATTTATGGATTCTATTCTCCATTATATTTTCTCCAAAAAAAAGTAGTGGATATTACCACCACTTATTTATTTTGTGGATTTTCGCACTTTTGGTTTCCAACTGTGCAACTGGTTTTGCATGCTGATTGGCATGAAGTTTGGCATTCGCCGCATCCGCCGTGACATAATGTGTCTTTTATGTTTTTCTTTGTCAATGTTTTAATAAGTTTCATATTTTACCTCCGAATTAAATAGTGTCTACTTTTGCGTCTTTGACGTCTTTTTTCTTTGAAATTGTTGCAACTGATGATTTTAGAATCTCAACTTGGTTTTTAAGAGTTCCCACTTCAATAACAACAATGTCATCTTTAACTTGTAAAATCTTGCCCATTGTTCCTGCAATTGTGATAATGCTGTCTCCCGGTTTGAGAGATGCTCTCATTGCTTGAACTTCTTTGTCCCTTTTTTGTTGCGGTCTAATCACAAATAAATAGAAAAAACCTAAAACAACAACCATAGGTAAAAGAGATACAATTGGGCTCATAGTTGGGTTTGCTGTTGTAGCTCCGAACATTTCTTCACCTCACTTATGGTAATTATATAATAAAAAACTAAAAAAATCAATAGTTAATCCAAATAACCATAATTTTTATAAAATTCCTCTTTATATTCTAAGAAATTTCCATCAATCACACTCTTTCTTATATTTTCCATCAACTTTAAAAGGAATCTGACATTGTGGAGACTTAAAAGTCTTCCGCCCAAAATTTCCCCGTTCATAACGAGATGTCTTATATAAGCCTTTGTGTGATTTCTGCATGCGTAACAGTCGCAGTCTTCTTCAATCGGTGTAAAATCTTCAGTGTATTTTGCATTTTTGAGATTTATCCTGCCGTATTTTGTAAATGCTGCACCGTTTCTTGCAATTCTTGTCGGCAGAACGCAGTCCGCCATATCGATTCCCCTTTCGACCGATTCGAAAAGATAATCCGGTGAACCGACTCCCATGTGGTATCTCGGTTTATCCTCAGGCATATAATCGGTACATGTGTCTAGCATTTCCTTTAAAACCTCAATCGGTTCTCCGACGCTTAGACCCCCGACCGCATAGCCTTTCAAATCAAATTTGCAAGTTTCAATTGCCGAAAGTTTTCTCAAATCCTTGTACATTCCGCCTTGAACAATACCGAAAAGAGCCTGATCGTCCCTCGTTTTTGCATTTATGCATCTCTCAAGCCATCTCAAGGTTCTTTCCATGGAATGCTTGATATAGTCGTAGTCCGCAGGATAAGGCGCGCATTCGTCAAACGCCATCATTATGTCGGAGCCGAGATTTTCTTGAACAGAAATGGATTTTTCAGGAGAGAGAAAAACTTTCGAGCCGTCGATATGTGACCTGAAATGAACACCCTCTTCAGTAATCTGTCTGTTTTCGGTCAAACTGAACACTTGAAATCCGCCGGAGTCCGTTAAAATCGGGAGCTTCCAATTCATAAATTTGTGTAGCCCGCCGGCTTTTTTTATCAATTCGTCCCCCGGGCGCAAAAAGAGATGGTATGTGTTCGAAAGAATTATCTTTGTGTTTAAATCCAAAAGTTCATCATTCGAAAGGGTTTTAACCGTCGCTCTCGTTCCAACGGGCATAAAAATAGGGGTCGGGATATCTCCGTGCGGAGTTTTTAATACCCCTACCCTCGCCTTTGTTCTATCGTCTTTTTTTATTACTTCAAACTCAAAACTCATAAATTCTCCATTATTCTATAAACATCGCATCGCCGAAACTGAAGAATCTATATCTTCTTTCGACTGCAACCTTGTATGCGTGAAGCGCATTTTCTCGTCCCATAATCGCAGAAATAAGCATAAGAAGCGTGCTCTTCGGCAAGTGGAAATTCGTGATAAGCTTATCCACAACTTTGAATTTATAACCCGGATAAATAAAAATATTTGTCCATCTGCTTCCCGCTCTCACTTCTCCGTTTTCATCCGCAGCGCTTTCAAGCGTCCTTATTGTAGTTGTTCCGACAGCAACAACTTTTTTGCCTGCTTTCTTTGCAGCATTTATTTTTTCGGCGACTTCTTCGCTTACTGTATATAACTCTTCGTGCATCTTGTGGTCTTCGATAAACTCGGATGTAACCGGTCTAAATGTGCCGAGTCCGACGTTTAAAGTTATAAAAAGTTCTTCTATGCCTTTGTTTTTCAACTTTTCCAAAAGCTCATCCGTAAAGTGTAGACCTGCCGTCGGTGCAGCAGCGCTACCCGGGTCCTTTGCATAGACCGTTTGATACATTTCCTGGTCTTCAAGTTTTTCATGAATATACGGCGGAAGAGGCATTGTGCCAAGTCTATCCAAAATTTCATACAAAATTCCGTCATATTTAAGCGTTACATAGCGAAGACCCTCTTCATCGATTTCGTCAACCACGAGTGAAAGTTCATCTCCAAAGAAAAATTCCGTGCCGACTTTTGCCTTTTTGCCCGGCTTTGAAAGACATTGCCATCTGTCACCACCGAGCTCTTTTAAGAGCAAAAACTCAACTTTTTCTTCCTTGTCCTTTCTGTGACCGTAAAGCCTTGCCGGGATAACTCTCGAATCATTAAAGACAAGCACGTCACCTTCGTCCAAAAGGTCAACCAAATCCGAAAAAACATAGTCTTTCGGCTCGCTTCCCTTTTTATCAACCACCATCAATCTTGATTTATCACGTTCTTTCAAAGGCGTTTGTGCAATTAATTCTTCAAGTAAATCAAAATCGTAATCATCAACTCTAATCATTTAATACTTTTACCTCGATTCCAGGATAATAAAAATTTAATATATCCAAATATTTGAACCCTTGTTTTGCCATTTCATTTGCTCCGAATTGCGAAAGTCCCACGCTGTGACCGAAACCTTTACCGTAAAAAACATATTTTTCTGAAAAATCGACCGCGGTTTCAATAATATTTTGTCCGCCGGCCTCAGCAGAATTCGGTACTGAAATTCCAAGATTTTGAACTTTTGAAATTTTTTTAAGTTCATCATCCGTGAGTTTTACAATGTCAAAAACCACCCCTTCATTTGGTCCCGGAGTGCTTGCAACCACAATGGTTTTCTCTTTTACAGTCATCGGTTTTGTATTAATACTTTCAACTTTCTTATTCACATCAAAAAGCGTGCTTCTAAATTTTGAAGAGCCGAAAAGAAGTCTGAATTTATTTGCAGAAAGTTTCACATCTCCGTCGTTATAAGACACGATGACGTTGTTTACACGTCCCAAACCATTCTTTTGAAGCTTTAAGCCCGTGAAATTGCGTTTGTTTGTCTTTTGTGCAAGAATTTCGTCAAGATTATCTCTCGTAACTTCAACTTTCCAATCCACATTCGGTGTGTTCGTGCTGTATGGGTCGGACTTAACGACAAGATACGGGTATTTGTTTCCCCAAACTTCTTCGCTCGAAGCGATAACCCCGCCGTTTGATGAAGAATATGTCGCATTGATAACTTCGCCGTTGAAAAACGCAACAAGACCCTTTGTTTCATCCACAGCTTTTCTAATTTTATCGTTCACATTGTTTACGCCGAGATAAACTTGGCTGTAAATGTCGTTTGTGAGATTGTAGCCGTGCTTTATATATTTCTTTAAATTAGAAATTGCATAGCTTCTCGCAGCAACAGCTTGTGCTTTGAGTGCGTCCATTTCAAAACTTGAACCCATTTCGCTTGAAACAACGGAATAGATGTATTCTTCAAGGCTTACATTGTTTATGAGAGCCTTGTTTACAGTGTCCAAATAAAAGCTGCCGTTGTATTTTCTGTTTCCGACTGCCGTGATATTGTTTTTTGAAGCGACCATACTGTTTTCATATGGACCGTAAAAACCGGAATCCGTCTTTATCATAAGACCGTTTTCATAATATAGATGGATATTTTTTGACGGAATCGGAAGCACAGTCTTTCCTTCGGTCACGAGTTCAAAACCGTCTTCTGACGTCAAGTCGTATCCTTCGCTTGATGATTTTATTTTTATATTTATAGTCAAATCATCGCCTTTTGCACTTGTTGAAATTGTCATAAGCGAGATTAAAATTGTTAAAAATAATAATACTCTTTTCATTTAACCCTCCATATATGGCTCTCCGATGTGAAGAGCCGCTTTTTCAGTTGCGATTCTTCCCCTCGGGGTGCGTACAATAAATCCTATTTGCATGAGATATGGCTCGTACACGTCTTCGATAGTCCCCTTTTCTTCACCGCTTGCGGCGCTCAATGTGTCTATGCCTACAGGTCTTCCCTTAAATGTGACAAGAAGAGTTCTTATAATCTTTCTGTCTGTTTTGTCGAGACCAAGCTCGTCAACCTCAAGGATATCGAGTCCTTTCTTCGCCATTTTATAATCTATCTCTCCGCTTCCCATGACAACTGCATAGTCGCGGACACGTTTTAGAAGTCTGTTTGCAATTCTCGGAGTGCCGCGCGAACGTTTTGCAATCTCTATTGCCCCTTCGTCGTCGATGTAGACGTCTAAAATCTTTGCACTTCTTTTTATAATTTCCGTAAGGCTCTTTTCATCGTATAGTTCGAGATTTAGATGAACTCCGAATCTGTCGCGAAACGGTGAACTCAAAAGACCCGCACGTGTGGTCGCTCCGATCAGAGTAAACTTTTCAAGGTCGAGTCTCACACTTCTTGCAGTCGGTCCCTTTCCAATCATAACGTCCAGACAATAGTCCTCCATCGCCGGATACAAAATTTCTTCAACATTTCTTGAAATTCTGTGTATTTCGTCGATAAAAAGCACATCGCCTCTCTCGAGATTTGTCATAATGCTAGCCAAATCGCCCGGTCTTTCAATTGCCGGACCCGACGTGACCTTTATATTTACACCGAGTTCGTTTGCGATAATATTTGCAAGCGTCGTCTTTCCAAGTCCCGGCGGTCCATAGAGAAGCACGTGGTCGAGCGTGTCCTTTCTTATTTTGGCGGAGTCGATAAAAATCTTTAACTTGTCCTTTGCCTTGTATTGTCCGATATATTCACTGAGCCATCTCGGACGAAGCGAATTGTCAAACAAATCCTCGCCGTCTCTGAGATTGCTCGAGATTATTCTCTCGTTTTCCATCAAATCTTCCTTTAGTTCATATTCTTAAGCGCAAATTTGAGCGCTTCGTCAATAGTCATACCTTCAAAGTCGATATGCGCAATTTTTTTCTCGATTTCAAATCTGTTGTAGCCGAATTGTGTGAGTGCTTCGACAAGCTCGCTGTGGAGTGAACTCTTCGGCTGTGCGTCGATGTCTTCGATTGCAAATTCGAAATCCTTAACCTTGTCCTTCATGTCGATAATGAGTCTTTCGGCGCTTTTTGCTCCTATTCCCGGGAGTTTCGTCAAGGTCGCCTTGTCCTCCGAAACAATTGAAGCGACAAGCTTCGACAAAGTCACACTGCCCAAAATTCCGATTGCGGTTTTCGGTCCGATTTTCGGTACAGTCCTTAAAATATTAAACATCTCTCTATCTTCTTTAGTTGCAAAACCGTAGACCGAAATTCTGTTCTCGCTCACGACCTGCTCCGCATAAATCACTTTCTCTTCGCCGATTCTAACTTGCGATAAAATGTTTTTCGGCGCCTCCAAGCGATATCCAATGCCCGCAATATCGACGACAAGATAGCTGTCGTAAAAATCTACAATTTTACCTTCAAAATATTCATACATATCTATTTCAACCTAAATTCATCTTTAAATCTGCCTGTGAATGAATGGCATATTGCAAGAGCCAATGCATCCGCTGCGTCGTCAGGCTTTGGAATTTCCTTCATATTCAAAAAAGATTTCACACATTCCTGTATATCTCTTTTGTTTGCACGTCCATAGCCCGTTATTCCCTGTTTTACTTGAAGAGGAGTGTATTCATAGATTGGAAGTTCGTTGTTTAAACAGCAAAGAACTTGAACTCCGCGCGCTTGTGCAACTTTGATTGCGGTAGTGACATTTTTGTAGAAGAAAAGTTCTTCAATTGAAACCTCATCCGGCTGATATCTCTTTATGAGAAAGTCCAAATCGTCATACAAAAGCTTCAGTCTTTCCGGAAATGTGAGGTCGGGTTCAGTGTTTATAATGCCGTAATCAACAAGCTTGAACTTGTTTCCGTTTGTGTCTATTATTCCGAAACCTAAAATCGCAAGTCCCGGATCCAATCCTAAAATTCGCAAAAAATCTCCTCCATAATCATTATATCAAAATATGTAATAAATCTCAAGGAATCGGGCACAAAAAAACTCCTCGCAACAAATGCGAAGAGTTTAAATTTTTTATAATTCTCCGGTTTTGAATCCTTCTTTTTCAACTTTTGAAATAAGTTCTTCAAATTCTTCGTTTGAAGCAACCTCTACTCTGCATTGAACTTTCAAAATTCCCATAACTTTTGCGTCCATAACGACCATTGACGGGACGTTTATGCCTTCTTTTCTAAAGACATTCAAGAGTCTTGAAAGTTGTCCAGGAATGTTGAAGATATAGACGACGAGTTGTCTGCCTTTTCCGAGGTTGAAAAGATCCGAGAATGCTTTAAAAATCGAAGCATGCGTCAAAATTCCGAGGAAATTTCCGTCAGCGTCAATCGCCGGCAAGAATGGAATATTCAATTTTTCAATCGCGATACTTGCTTCATCTATTCCGTCGTTCGGGTCTAGAGCCTTGATTCCGGTTTCGACGAATTTTTCAATCGATTGCTTTTCAAATTCTTCTTTGTTGCAATCTCCTTCGTGATAGAACTTTTCATAAATTTCAGCCTTCATTATATAGCCTACAAATTTATCGCCTTCAACAACCGGTAAACTTAAAAAGTCCCCTTCTTCCATTTTATCAAGCGCCGTCTTTACAGTGTCTTCAACAGAAAGAAGTGTAAGCAAATTTTTTGGTAAAATATGATTTTTAACTAACATTCTAATACCTCCTAAATAAATTTTGTTAAGGACAACACTTGGTTAATCCGTTAACAAATTTTTGAATATCTCTACAGTTCTATTATACCCAATATTAGAACAATTTTCCAGTACAATCGTAATACATTTTGAATTTTCTTCATTTTCATAAAAACCCGTAAAGAAATAGTTGTATTTTCCGTTTCCGAGTTCAGCAGTTCCGGTTTTTCCTCCGGCGTTTTGAAGTCCGAAGCCGCTCGCAGTTCCGCTCGCAACAACCTCTTTCATATACTCTTTAACTTCATTTGCAGATTGCTCGCTAAAAGGCATTGTGACTTTTTTGGAGAAAAGCTTTTTATTTGTTTTGACATCCGCCGTTTCAAACGAGTTTACATATCGCGGTGTGTAAAAATATCCGCCGTTGTATATACTCTCTGTTATAACATTTAAAATCATCGGAGAGAGTGTGACTTTCCCCTGTCCGATTCCAAGGAGCGCATTCGAAAACTCGTCTTCCGAAAGATTTAAATCAATCGGAGCCATCGGAACGATGGAATTTTTTAATACTGTATCATTTACAGAGTCGAGGAGATTTTTAAAACTGTCCAAATGCTTCAAATTCGCCCAAACAAAATATGTGTTCAAGGAATGGGCGAATGCTTTTTTCATATCGACCGTCCCGTATCTCATATTGTTGTAGTTTGCAATTTTTGCGTCTCCGATTTCAATCGAGCCTGTGTCCTCGTATTCTTCCCTAAAACCGTTTTCCAAAAGATTTACACTTGTCAAAATTTTCATGACGGAGCCGGGCGAATATTTTCCGAACTGCACACGATTTAACATCGAGCTTTCGTTTTCGTTGTTTATAAATTCCTCGAGTCTTCTTTCATCGTATGTCGGATTTGAGTAGCTTGCAAGAATCTCGCCCGTCTTCGGGTTTGAAACTACAATAGCACCGTTGTAGCCTTGAAGAAGCGCCTGCGCCTTTTGTTGAAGTTTTAAATCGAGCGACAAAACGAGATTGTCTCCCGTTTTTTCGTTCATGATTATATTTTTCGTTTTTGTCATAAACGAGGCATTTCCTCGTCCCATAAGCTCAGGATTGTAAGTCGACTCGAGTCCCGTCGTTCCGTATTTTTTGTCCATATAGCCGATGACATGTGAAAAAAGTCCCGGATATTTTGAAATTCTCTTATATCCTTCGTCAGTCTTTTCGCTGTATGTTAAAACTTCGTGGTTTCTGTCTAAAATACTTCCCCTTTGAACGGTTGCAACGAGACGGTTTGAGCGCGAGTCATACCTCGAGTCCACGAGATATTTCGCACCGACGGAGGAGATTAAAAGAATTGCAATTGTTGAAATAAACGCTATAAAAACAACCGCATACATCAAATTATTCACTTTTTTATTCGGATTGTTTTCCATTTGAAACCTCAATTCTCTTCTAGACATTTTTTCTTAAAGCCGCTTGCAATACTCCCAGCATCATAAATGCTGAAAGCATCGAACTGCCGCCGTACGAAATAAAAGGAGCCGTAACTCCCGTAAGTGGAATCATATTTAAAGTTCCCATCAAAATAACGAAAAACTGTGAAACAATTGAAACCGGAATCAAAACCGCCAGCTTTTTATAGTATTTGTGGTCCAAGTATTTCGCAAGTTTCAAGCTGTATGAGAAAAATATGACGTAGATTATTAAAATATTTAATAGCATTATTGCGCCCATCTCTTCGCCGATCGCAGCCAAAATCATATCCGAAATATTTACGGGAATTATGCTTGGAATTCCGAGACCTATGCCCGTTCCGAAGAGCCCGCCGTTTGCAATTGCGGTAAGAGCCGTGACAATTTGGTATCCTTTTTTGTCGAAATATTTGAAAGGATTTGTCCACACCTTAAATCTCACTCGCACATGCGGAAGCACCAAAAATCCGATGACCGCAAAAGCTACAAACATTATGAGCGTGACTGCAAAATATTTTCTCTCGCTCTCAAAAACATAGAGATAGCTGATATAAATTATAAATAGGAGTAGCGCACTTCCGAGGTCCCTTTGAAGAAAGAGAAACCCGAAATATGAAAAAGCAATCGCTTCGTTTATAAGTTTATAGTGTTTTACTTTTGTGAGAGACGAATTTTCAAGGGTTGCAAGTTGAAAAATAAATAACAGTTTTATGAGTTCAACAGGTTGAAAAAGGTGCCCAAAGATGCTTACCCAATTTCGTGCGCCGTATCTGTTTATTCCGAAAAGGAGCGTGTATAAAAACAAAATATAAATCGCTCCAACGAAAATATAAAAGAAATACTCGTGAAAGTCGGTATTTTTTATAATCATATAAGCCACATACATAAAGACGACGCCGACTAAAAACCAAATCATTTGTTTCACGCCATATTCGGAATTAAGTCTGAAAATTTCAAGCGTGCCGATGCTGAATAGCATTGAAACCAAGACATAAAACAAATCATATCCTATAAGCCTTTTATTGAGCCATACATTTACAAATCCGACGACGAGAACCGATGAAATTGCAATGAGAGACTTTGTAGTTACCTCATCCTCCGCTTTAAAAAGAAACATCAATGCGGCGCCCAAAAGTTGGAAGAGAAGTATATAGAAATAGGATTTTTTCTTACTTGACATTTCGAATTCTCTCCTCAAAAATAATCACTTCGTCGCCGATTCTTATAACGTCTTTGTTTTTTAATATCACGCTCTTGACGCGTTCGTTGTTTACATATGTGCCGTTTGCACTTTTCAAATCGATGAGATTGTATCCTTTATTTGTCTTTTTTATGTGAAACTGTCTCTTTGAAATCGAGTCGTCTTTAATTGTGACGTCATTTTCAGCCGCGCGACCGACGGATATATTGTCACGTATAATCGCAATTTTGTCGCTGCCCTCTCCTCCAAATCTTAAAATCGCAACTTTCTCTTTGCTTTCTTTTTTAATATAGTATAAAATATCCTTGAGGATGTTTGTGGTGAACAAAAATACGATAACTACAAAAATATATTTTAAAATTGTGCTTATTATTGCAAAATAATCCATAAAAACTCCTTTACGAGGTGATAAAATGAAATACACATGTACTGAAAGTTGTCTCATATTTCTAAAAAACACTAGAACTGAGGCGGAAACAATTAAATATTTGAGGGAAAAAGAATATAGTGAATCTGAAATCGAGGAAGCCATAAATTATTCCAAAGAAGTTGGCTATTTAAACGATGTGGACTATATAAACGCATATGTATCCGACCATCTTCTTATAAACAAATGGGGTCCAAAAAAAATTATTTTTAAACTTAAAGAAAAAGGAATATCGGGTGAAGCCGTCGACTTTGCTCTGATGGACAACGAAGAGATTATAAAGAGAAATCTCTATGCGCAAACTGAGAAAAAAGCAAAGGGTCTAAATCTCGAGGATTTTAAAAACAAACAAAAGGTCATAAACCATCTTGTCTCAAGAGGCTACGACTATAGCAGTGCAAAAAATGCGCTCGAGGACTATATCGATGAAAACAGATAATCGAGATTCCAAAGATTTCAAAGTCTATATTTTAAAATGTGCCGACAACACCCTCTATTGCGGCATGACAAACGATATCGAAAAACGCGTCAAAGCGCACAATGAGAAAAACGGTGCCAAATACACGCGTGGAAGAACCCCGGTCGAGCTTGTCTACTTTGAAACCGGCTACACAATGAGCGAAGCTTTGAAGCGTGAGTGTGCGATAAAAAAACTCACAAAACAGAAAAAACTGAAACTTATTAGTGATTTTGATATTGAAAAAGAGCGATAAAAAATATCGCTCAGCCTATCAAAAAATTTTCAAAAAAGATTCAGCCAAGTTCTAGTTTTTTGGATTTTCCATGTTGGCGATTTCATTCTTCAGAGCTTCCCGCCTCATTCTTGCTTCTCTTCTTTTTCTTTTTTCCATCCTTATACGCTTTTCTTCTTCGGTGAGCGGTCGTTTTTTTCGGTCATTATTTTTGTACATAATCGCAAGAATGCGCGCAAAAAATATGCCGACAAGTCCGCATGCGCCGGTCAAAACAGCAACTCTCAAATCCTCGGGGGAACTCTTTAAAAATCCCCCGTTTTTATTTAAAAACAACCTTATGAGTGCATATATAATGAGTGCAACTCCAGGTAAATATTTTACAAATCTTAATCTCGAGAACAAAGCGTGAAGTATTATGACTGCAATTGCGATTAACACAAAATACAACAGCGAATATTGTTCAAGTCTAAGATACGGTCCCAACTCATCGAGAACCTTATCTAAAAGTTCCATCTAAATCAACTCCAAATTAATTATACATAATATTTTAGTTAAAATCAATACATTCTAGAAAAAGCGATGCCACATCTCCGATTTCTTAACATTTGAGAAATGTGATTCAGCCTCGGAGCCGTATGACCACATATTCATATACATCGATGCATCCTTCGTTTCTATGGTTAAAATGTCCGAAACGTCGAGATGTACATTTTTAAAATTTACAATTTTAAATGAATTTGTGGTCTTTACAACCGCAAGATTTCTGATTGAACTAGTCGTAAAATCGCGCACGTTCGAAAACAGATTGTTTATATCCTTGATGGAAATCGACTGCTTGTCTTCGTTAAGGAGAATGCCGGCATTTGCATCTCTTAATGAAATATCAACGTTTTTTATAACACCGTCTGTCTTGTCAAACATCCGCACAATCATAACCCAATATCCGTTTCTCCTTATAATTCCCATATTGCGTTTGTCGAAATATAGCTCACTGTAGAGCACATTGTTTATGTCGTCCTTAATAACTTCGAGCGAATCTTTTTGATAAACTTGATCCAAAGTTATCGGGCTTTTAACGCTCGAGGACTCAATCGGAAGCATTGAAATACTGTTCTTTAAATCCTCCCTGCCGTAGTTTAAAGTCTCGTATGTGTATGAGAGAAATTGCGGATTTATATAATTTATCTTGATTTTTTTCTTTCCATAAAACTTTGTTTTGTCACTCTCACGCTTGGCAGAAACATTTGTGTCGAAGTCGTCAAAATGCTTTTTAAAAATTGCCGTTATCGGGTTTGTAAGCACACCGCCCACAGGCTCTTTTTTTATGTCAATATTCAAATAGCCTGTATTTTTCGGAAGATAAATCCCCTCCGTCTTGTAGACTTGTACACCGGCGCTGTCTCTGTACACAAAAAACGTGTAATAGGACGGCTCTTCGCCGTCATCCTCGCGAAGCCCCAAAAAGAGCGCTGTAGGTTTAAAAGTTTCATCAGGCTCCGCATTTCTTTCGATTTTTCGCTTGCTCACAATGAAATTGTAATCATTCTCGTCAACTTTTCCATCGTATTGCGCCTCATAGAGGCTGTAGTTCTCATTCACAAGAATCTTTGTGTCCTCCAGAATTGCAATATCGCAGACGAAGTCTTCGCCCGAATAAACACTCAAAACAACGACGTCGTCTTGTCTATTGTATTCGCGCATATTGTTTAAATTGTAATTGTTTACGAGATAGTCCTTAAGATTCACCATCTTCGTCATATAGCGAACATTCGTATAGTCTTTTCCGGAAATGAAGGCGCGGTCTTTAAAGAAAATCATATTTTTGTTTTGAAATCTGATTTTCTCGCCGTTTTGATTGAACTTATTTATGACCGTATATTTTCCTCTTATCGGAAAAACATTGTTTGTTATGTTGCTCTGTTCATCAGGTTTTATCTTGCAACCTACCGAAAAAAGAGAAATTAATATAACGAAAAACAATAATCTATTTTTCATCGACGTTCTCCTCCTCGAATTCTTTCGGAAGAGTTATGATAAAGCTCGTCCCCTCGCCCACTTCGCTCACAAGTTTTATGTCGCCGCCGGAGAGCTTGACAATTTGATATACAATTGAAAGCCCGATTCCTGTGTGGCTTTTTTTCGAGGTTCCTCTGTAGAATTTTTCAAAAACATGTTCTCGGTCTTTTTCAGGAATGCCGTCGCCGTCGTCAACAACAGACACGACGAACTCTTCGCCCATATCCTTTAAATCGATTTTTATCGTGCCGTTTTCGGAGGTGAATTTAAAAGCATTGTCGAGAAGATTTATAAAAACCTGTCTAAGCTTGTCCGGGTCGTTTAAATATTTCAAACTCTTGACATTCGACTTTATATAAAAGTTTTTGTTCTCCGCAATGGCACGCGGCTTAAACTGCTTCTCGAGAGCTCCCAAAAAGTCCACCATATCAATCGGCCTCTTTTCAAGTTTGACCTTTTTATTTAAAAGTCTGCTGAAGTCCAAGAGGTCGTTAACCATTTGAGCGAGTCTGTCGCTTTCCTGCTCGATAATATCAAGCCCGTCTCTTAAAAGTTCCTCGTCGGACGGGTCCTCCTTCAAAGTATATGCCCAACCTTTTATTGACGTTAAAGGCGTTTTAAGCTCGTGGCTCACATTTGCGATAAATTCGTTCTTGACCGCGTCTCGCTTTAAGACCTCATCTCGCATATAATTCATACTTTCCCCGAGTTTCACGGTTTCAAGCGGACCCTGCGGCTCGTATTTATAGTTGTAATTTCCCTTCGCAAGCTCGTCCGAGTATTTTTTAAGCCTGTAAATCGGCTTGACTATCATATCGCTTGCTATAAATGAAATAATGACCGCAATAACAGCGACGACTACGCCGATTGTGATAATGAGTTTAACGACATTAAAAATAGACTCGTCCGCTTCCTTCAGACTTGATTGAAAAACAGCGATTCCAATCATTTTGTTCTGATAAGTTATCGGAAGAGCCACGCTCACGATTTTCGAATCGCTGAATGAAAATTTATCAATCGACGTGTAGTAACCGCTTTCCTTTATTCCGGTCAAAATATTCGTTTTGTTTAAGTAAGTATTTGTGAGGCCGATGGTGCTTAAAAGAAGATTTCCCTCTTCGTCCAACAGCTCCAAATGCCCCGTATTGTATTGAAAAAAAGTGAAGGCATCGTCCAAAACAACGTTTCTGATGCCTTTTGAAAAATCTATATATCTGTATAAATAGCCCAGATTCAGCTCAGCTTGTGACTTCAATTTTGAAGTTGCGTCCTTGTAAAAATAATTTTTTACACTAAAAATAACAGCAATTTCCAAAATTAAAATTGTAGCAATTATAATAATTGTTAAATTTAAAGTGAGATAAAATCTAAAGCTTTTTTTCATTCTTGTACCTGTAATTATCTGTATCTGTAGCCAAGCCCCCATACAGTGTTGATATATTGCGGTTCGGAGGCGTCGTCTTCAATCTTCGAGCGAATACGCCTGATATTGACGTCGATAATCTTCGAATCGCCGACAAAATCTCTGCCCCAAATCAAATCGAGAAGTTCGTCTCTTGAAAACGCCTTGTGCGGATTTCTCATAAAGAGATCCATAATTGCGAATTCGGTCGGTGTGAGTTCGACATAAATGCCGTTTTTGAAAAATTGTCTCGTGTTTTGGTCGAGCTTAAACACATCGTCTTCGAGCGTGTCCGGCACATCCTTTGTTTCAACCCTTCTTGCAAGACTCTTTATTCTCAAAATGAGCTCAGTCGGATTGAACGGCTTTGTCATATAGTCGTCGGCGCCGCTCTCCAGTCCCAAAATCTTGTCCACATCTTGGCTCTTTGCAGTGAGCATAATTATTCCGACATTGTTGTCGAGTTCTCTTATTCTCTTTGCAACCTCGAGCCCCGAAATGCCCGGAAGCATGACGTCCAAAAGCGCAATGTCCGGATTAAAATCGGCAAATGCGTCGAGTCCTTCTTCTCCGCTTTCCACGTCCAAAACTTCAAATCCTTGTCTTTCAAGATTTATCTTTATAAATCTTCTTATCGCCGTTTCGTCTTCTACCACCAAAATTTTAAGCATAATAACACCTCAATAACCTTTCTTAATACTAGTATACCCCAAAACTTGTAGATAAATCAACATTTTATCGAAATGAAGTCATATAGAATTATTTTATTTCAGAAATAAGTCCAATCTCCAATTTCTCTTTTAAAATTCGCTTATACGCTTCGTCGATTCGTTTGTCGTCGACCTTTAAAAGTTCAGAAATAACGCCTTCCATATCTTCATTCTTGTGACAAACGAGTGGAATGTCTCCGCCCGCTTCGACAAATTTTCTCGCCCTCGACTTCAAATCGCCATACGAATCGAGCGCCCCCATAGTGAGGTCGTCCGAAAAAATGAGCCCGTCAAAATGAAATTCATTTCGAATCTTGTCCATCCAAACTTTCGAAAGACTCGACGGCATCTCGTCGACTTTCGGCACCAAAATGTGTGCAACCATAACTCCGCGCAGAATGTCGAAATTCTTTACAAACGGAATTAAATCCGTCTTTTTCATCTCATCGTATGATTTATTTATCACAGGCAAAGCCTCGTGTGAATCGACATGTGTTGCGCCGTGTCCCGGAAAATGTTTCCCGACGCTCACAATGTCGTTTTTGTTCATATACTTGATCGCATCTCTCGCATACTTTGCGACCGCTTCGTAGTCATCCGAAAAAGCTCTGTCGCCGATAATTCCGTTCCCCGGCTTTTGCGCATCGAGAACCGGTGAAAAACCGCCGTTTAAATCAAAATGATTGAGCGCATTCGTGATTCTCTTTCCATAATCCGTTGCCGGTCTATTTTTAAAATACCAACTCGGTGAATTTGTTTTGCCGAAAACAGACTTCAAACGGTCCACGCGTCCGCCCTCCTGGTCGACAAAAATAAACGGCTCGTGCACATTCATATTTCTATAGAGCGCTCTTATGTCTAAAACAAGTGCTTTGAGCTGTTTGTCGCTCGAAATATTTCGCTTAAAAAGAATTATTGAACCCGGCTTTTTAGCCTTTAAAAAGTCCTCCATCTTTTTGTCGTATTTCGTGCCGTAAATCCCGGAGCAAATAAGCTCTTCCACTTTCGCTCTCTTGTCCACGGTTTTTATATATTTCTCGAGTTTTTCGTTGATGTTTTTTTCCGAAACTTCATCTTTCTTCACATCTTTTACATCTTTTTTTGCAACCTCAATCTCTTTTGAAGTCGCATTTCTCTCAGCATCGAGCACAATCTTCTTCATATCCGCTCCGCTGTTCTTTTTACATCCGAAAGCGCACATCAAAAATACACTCATAATAAACAATTTACAAATCCTATTCATCCGTCAAACTCCTATAATCGTTAAAAAGTTCATCCAAATACTTCGACTTGAAACTCTTTTTTGAAAGCGACTCCAAATCGCCCGAAAGCTCCGGAAAAACGAGCTCCCCTGCAACAAGTCTTTGGTGATTTTTGTCCTTTATATTTAATGAATTGTTAAAAGTGATGTCGCCGTATTTGTTGTCGCCGATAATCGGGTGCTTTAAAAGCTTCAACTGCAACCTTATTTGGTGTGTGCGCCCGGTTATAAGCTCAATCTTTACAAGTGAAAAATCGTCGGCGCTTTCAATTGTCGTGATGACAGACTCCATACTCTTGTCGCCTTCCTTTGACGCCTTCACCATATTTTTATTTTCATCTTTCTCGAACGAATTCTTCATAGTGCCGTTAAATTCCATCTTTCCGCGCACAATCGCATGATAGAGTTTTTTAATTTCGCGATTCTTTATAAGCTCATTAACAGTCCTCAAAGCGTTTGCATTCTTTGCGGCAATAACAAGCCCCGCAGTATTTCTGTCGAGTCTATTTGAAATTGCAGGCACAAAAGAATGCTCGTCGCGCGGATTGTACTCACCGTTTTCGCGCAGATAATTTATAACACCGTCGACCACATTCGGCTCCTTTAAATTGTTTGAAACGTGGCAAAGAAGTCCCGCAGGCTTGTCCACAATCAAAACATTCTCGTCCTCATAAACAATCTCTATTTTCGTTTTATTAAAAACCTCTCGTCTCCCCTTCGAAAATTTCTTGAAAGTCTCGTCGCTGAAATAAATCGTAACATCGTCACCCTCCGACAGAAGATATGAAGGCTCGCATTTTTTTTTATTAACTTTTATCTTTTTCTCTCTGAGCATTCGCATGAGGAAATTTTTGCCGGCATTCGGCATAAGCTTTTGCAAAAATCTGTCCACTCTTTGATTCGCATCATTTTCTTTTATTTTAATATTTATCATATATCTCTTCCATTCTTTTGTGATTCGTGTTATAATAATATTATATTAGATTTATGGAATTTAATCAATGAGGTGAAGAAATGACTAAAAAAGACAAAACTAAAGACCTTTTTTACAATGCCATTGATTATCTTGTAATGCTTGTCATTATAATCGGCGTTGTAATCATATTGGGTTGGAAATTTGAAATACTCTTTAACAAGAGCGCCACAGACGACAATGAAATCGTCGAAAATAACACTGAGGAAGATGTTAAACCGACTGAAAGCGATACCGTTACAAAAGATATCTCGGAAGTCGACAAAATAGATAAAGAACAATCGGAAAACACAGAAAATACAGAAAATCCAAACGAAACCGAAGTTACAACAGACGAAAATACCGACACTGAAAACACCGATGAAAACGGTACAACAGAAACGGAACAACCTACTGAAACAGAAACAACCGAAACAGAAACGACGGAAAACGAAACAACTGTTGAAACTGATACAAAACCTGCTGAAAATACGGGCGGCGAAGTCACAATAAACATTCCGGCAGGCACCCTTCCGGGAGCAACCGGACAAATCCTTGCCGACAACGGAATCGTTGAATCGAGCGAAGCTTTTGTAAAAAAAGCCGTTGAACTCGGACTCGACAGAAAACTGAAGAGCGGTGAATTCAAACTGACAAAAGGCATGAGCCTCGACGCGGTTGTAAAAGCCATTGCAAAACAATAATATTAAAATATGCACACCCTTCGGGGTGTGTTTTTTTTGTGCTTTATATGTAATTAATTCGGTTTTATAGGCTCCGGTTTTATTATATGTGAATCGCACTTCTTTTCGCAGTCGGCGGATTGCAATTACTTTTGATTTGATTTATATCTAGCTTGCGATTTCTAAAAAACCGCAACAAAAAAGCGTCCCAATCGGAACGCCGTTTCATTTTATAATTTCATTAATTATATTTTCTAAAATCGATTCATCACTTTTCATTTTATTTATCTCACATTGCCATACAACAATTACATTAAATCCCAGTTTCTTAAGTTCATCATAATTTTTTGCGTCTCTTTTAACATTTGATTTCAGTTTCTTATCCCAAAAATCACGATTGGTCTTAGGAATTGATGAATACTTGCAATTTTCGTGCATATGCCAAAAACATCCGTTAACAAATATAATTGTATTATATCTAGGAATAAAAATGTCGGGACTGCCGGGTAACTGTTTATAATTAATTCTATATCTGAAACCTCTATGCCATAGAAGTTTTCTAAGATAAATCTCGGGCTTCGTGTTTTTATTTTTAACTCTTGCCATATTTTCACTTCTTGTCATAGGTCGTTTCTTTGCCATTATTTGAATCTCACCTGTAAATTAAGTTTTATATAATCGTCTCCCTTTATGCTATATACCTCTCCAAATTCATGTCTGGAAGTAGATGCCGTTTCAAACTTTGTGTTTTGCAGAAGATATTCTTCAAATGAGTTTCTGTTGTAAATATGATATGCCAAAACATTGCCGTCTTTTGTAACTATTATATATCCACCTGTAGCATCATCAATTCCGTCCCATTCTGTTGCCGGTTTCATACCCAAAGCGACAGCCGTTAAAAACTTCTTAAATTTATATCTATATGCATTTTTATTTTCATAGTTCATCGGATTTTCTTCTTCAAGTTTTTCAACCATATCTATGCAATTTGATATCCCGTCTCTATAAAAATATAAAATCGTTTCAGCAATTATCTTATCCATATTGCTGTCTATTAGTTCTAAATTTTTCTTAAATGTTTCATTTTCCATTCCAACATATTCGAGGATTCCATCTTTTTCAGATACCATCTTTAATCTGCCTCTTACATCTATATGCTTTTTTTCTCCTGAATATTTATAAATCGAATTCATTTCGCTGGAGAATCCAAGATAATCGTGTATTATAAGGTATATGAAGTTGGTTGTTTTGCCTGCATTTAAAAGTGTTGGTGATTTTCCCAGCTCGGACTTAATTGAAAAACCTGCAACCGGAGTGTAACCTGTGTTAATATCTTTGATTTTCATAGTAATGTCTCTTTTGTCGGTAGCAGGTGCTGAAATTTTAAAACACAAAATATCATTCATAAAATTTTCTGTACGTTCAATTGTAAACGCACCTTTTGCTTTTTTATCTGTGATCTCATTTAGTAGCGAATCTGCTTCAGTATTAAAATCTCCAACAGAAACTTTCTTTTCAAGTTTTTCACCGACATATATTGTTACAGGGTCACCTGTTACATATCTTGTTGTTTCATTTTCAACTTCTTTTCTCAAAATCTCAAGAATTGGAAAGAATATGTCGTCCAATTTGTTTAATTCACTATCTGCAGCATAGATTTTACCGTCTGCAAGCAATCTGAATAAAACATATATTTCAGACCATTCTCCTTTATTTCCTTTAAGCATTTTTACCTCCATGCAATTGACATTTGTTCATATTTGCCACCTACAACTTTGATTTCCGAAATTTCATCTGTATTTTCATTCATAATATATTTCTTTATGTTTTCAGCTATTGCTCTTATTACAGGGACTGTTACCGAGTTTCCGAACTGTTTGTATAGGTGAGTATCTGCGACAACCATTTTATAATTATCAGGAAAGCCTTGAAGTCTTGCCCACTCTCTCGGAGTCATCTTTCTTATAAATTCTCTGTTAATATCACCTTTAATATGAGTTACAGGAACAAAATCCGTAAGTCTGTTGTCAATAATTAGATTTCTTTCTCTGCCCATTCCTCCACAAACTATAGCGCCTGCAATACTGTCTACATCACGTATCTCATATCCGAAACCGTTGCCTTTGGATTCATGCCTTTGTTTATGCCTTCTTAATGATTCCAGATATACTGTAGATAAATAATATTTAGGAGAAACCTCTTTATCTTCCATAATATCTTTGATAGTTTTAGTGCTGTCCGTTTCTTCCGGAAAAATAAAAAAACAATGGTTGATATCTTTTCTGAAAGCGACTATATATATTCTTTCTCTATTTTGCGGAACTCCGAAATTTTTACTGTTCAATACTTTATAATAAACAACATATCCCAATTCTTCCAATACATTTTTTATAACTTTAAATGTTCTGCCTCTATCATGATTCAAAAGATTTTTAACATTTTCACAAAATACGACCTTCGGTTTATGATATTTTATAATTCGGGCTACATCAAAAAAAAGCGTTCCCCTTGTATCATTAAAACCTTTTCTTTGACCTGCCATTGAAAAAGCTTGACATGGGAATCCGGCAAGAAGAATATCGTGTTCAGGTATATCCTCTTCTTTAATTTTCGTTATATCTCCATTTATTTCAATTTCATCTCCGAAATTTGCTTTATAAGTTTCTGTTGCTTTTTCGTCCCACTCACTTACAAACACAGTTTCAATATTATCTTGAAACGCCTGTTCAAAGCCGAGCCTTATTCCTCCGATTCCCGCAAACAAATCAATTGCTCTATACATAGTATCATCCTCCTGAATACTGCAACCCATAATTATTGTTTTAATATAAAATAAAACTGAAACGATTATTATGAGAAAGCGTGTTTCCATCGATTAATTATGGAAACTGCATATATTTATATTAATTATATCATATTTCTTATATATAAATCCAGTTAAAACCGCAACAAAAAAGCGTCCCAATCGGAACGCCGTTTCTCTCTTACTATCCTCTGATTCCTAAATCAGCGATTAGTTCTCTGTATTCATCGAGGTTTGTTCTTTCAAGATATTTCATCAAACCTTTTCTCTTACCAACCATCATGAGAAGTCCTCTACGACCGTGGTGGTCCTTAGGGTTCTTTTTCAAGTGTTCGTTGATTTCGTTGATTCTTTCTGACAAAATTGCAATTTGCACAGCTGTTGAGCCTGTGTCATTTGCGTGTTTTTGATACTTTTCGATGATTTCAGATTTCTTTTCTTTTTTAATCATTTTCTTACCTCCAAATATTAATTCGCCCAAAACAAAGCAATCGGTGAGGTTTTTCCAAATCCCTTGCTTCGGGTACATCGTTTATTATATCACATTTATTTTAGAATGTAAAGTCTTCTTCAATAATTTTCAAACATTTATTGAACAGGTATAATACATGTGTGACAAAAAAGAATAAAAAAAGAGAGCCCTTATGGTATAATAAATTTGCAACCTAACCAGAAAGGAGCTCCCTATGA
>QWBY01000392.1_pt1 | contig 31845 bp, 48 predicted proteins | sample 1972471 | NCBI WGS metagenome assembly QWBY01 (sample SAMN09866722, study PRJNA288562) | Human gut metagenome isolate term6_stool, whole genome shotgun sequencing... | reverse complement strand
TATCTAAGTTCTAAATCTCTAACTAATCTTCCCACTAAACTTACATTGTTCATAATCAATTCTCCTTTTTAATTATTGTTATTATTACTATCTCTTACAATTAATAAGTAACTTAAAATCTAAAATTAATATATTCAGTTCTAATTTTTCTATATAAGCTATTTATTTTTTAGAGAAGGGAAAATAATTCCCCTCTCTGTTTTTTTTAATTATCCTACTCTAACAAGACCACCACCAAAATTTCTAATTCCTATACTTCCAAACTCTGAATACTCTGGTATATCTAGGTTATATACATAAGAAAAAACTATTCCGTCTTTTATATCTTTTATGTCATATTCCCATTCTTCTTCATTTTTTGAAACATATAAGAAGTTTTGCAACCTTCCAAAGTTTGTATTACATTCGATTACATTGTAAACAAGAGCATCAAATTCTTCTTCAAATTCTTTAACCCTTTTTAAATCTTCCTCATCGAGCCAATAAAGACCACCACCTATAGACTTGGAAACTTTTCCTTCTTTTTCAAACTCTTTTATAGTCGGTTTAAAAATATCTAACATTCTCATTCTCTTTAAAGCTTCTTTAATTTGTGTTTCTCTTTGCATAATTAACTCTCCTTTATGTTTTTATTAGTTTCTTTCTTGTAAATAATAAGTAACTTAAAAATTAAAATTAATATATTGAGTTCTAGCTTCCAGTTTACAAATTACGCAAACCAAGTGTGATAGCTTTTCTATTTAGTTTTGCCAATTTAAAGATCAGACTATAATTTCAGGCATAAAAAAATATCCCATGCAATAAAGCATAGGATATAGGACAAGGGAAACGCATTAAGAAACAAAATTATATATATACATCATCGAACAACAAAAAGGAAAACCTCCCCTGCCCTTGTAAATAATATATAACTTAAAACAAAGAAGAATTATATTGAGTTAAAAAAATAAAAAGACCCTTGCATGAGGTGTGTAGTATACAAGGATCTTCCATTCAGAATAGCGAGTCGTAGTTTTTTTTATTTAAAGGATTTTTTGATTTTTCGGAAACGGTTTTAACCAATATTTTGTTTGCATAATGTAGTATATTTTTAGTATTTTTTTTGGAGGAAAAACATCTAAATATTTTACAAGAAACACGACTAAACTATTCTTAAATAAGATATAACTTAAAATTAAAAAATTTGGTGCGTTTTTCAAAAATTCTTTTTTTACAAAAGAAAAACCCCTGCATTTAAACAGAGGCTTTCTCTCTTTTCTTTAGAGATTATTATGAAAGAAAAGATAAATAAAAAAATTGAAATTTGCATGGCCGAAAATGTTGGATGTAAACCGAACATATTCAGCCATATAATATATACCCTAAGTTAAAAAACAAAGACCTCATTTTACAAAATTGGTTTCAAATGCGTAAATTTCAACATTTTAAACATTTCTAAAAGGGAAAAAGCCCTGCGTGAAGCAGAGCCTTTTCGAAAGGATTTGTATGATATGCGAGTGGCTAAATAAGAAGTTAAAAACTTATCTAGCTATATAATATATACCCTAATTTTAAGAACAAAGGTCTCGTTTTCAAAAATTGGTCTTAAACGTGCATTTTCCAACGCTATAGTTACCTAAAAATTAAGAAAGCCCCTATATTTTTATAAGGACTTTCTTATGAAGTAGGTTTTCATTAGCAGGAGAAAAGAAGGACAAATTCTCCTGCTAAATTAATATACCCCATACCTCATTATTTTTTAGGAAATTTAATTATTCTCCAAAATTTTTTAAAGTATTTTTTACAAACTCTTTTTCTTCGTTGAAAAAATCTGGAATAATATATAAATCTTCTTCAAGATAGTTTTCAACATATTTTTCATAAATTATTAAGCAAACTCTGGCTCTATCGTCATATAATAGATTATTATATTCTTCGTAATCTTCTAAATACGAATTAATTTCTAGATATTCAGCTAAATTACAAACCTTATTTCTATCCTCTTGAAACATTTTTAACCCCCTTATTCAAAGGCCGCTGGAAAAGACTGTCTAAGACTATATACTTCATAACCCTTATATCTTCTTAGAACTTCACAAGCACCCTCTAAATCCATACTATCTTTATTACCTTCATCGTAATCTTCTAAAATTTCTTCAGCAAATTCGAAAACCTCTCCCTCTGTCATAATTTTTGAATTGAAACCATCTTCTGAATAATTCTCATCGCTTACAACTTCAAATAGTTCCATTAAATCTTTCATAATTAATATCTCCTTTTAATTAACAAACCCAAATTGCTAAACCTTTAAACTCATCTGTGCAATATAGAGAAGTTGCTCCATATTCTGAAAGATAAGATTCTAAGACCTCATCATCTACTTGATTTAAGTTTTCCACAACAGAAGAAAAATCTTCATCATAGAAAAATTGAATTTCATCTTCACTTGCAGTAAAACAATCTTCAATTAGATAGTCCATATAATCATCACTAACAATAGAAGTATGCTTTGAAATAATCTCTGCTCTTTTTCTGTCTAAACCCATATCTTCGATATAATCTGTTAAAATACCTTTATTATCTACTAAATTAATTCCGTAAGTCATTCTCAATTTCTCCTTATTGTTTTATTATTATTTATTTCTTTCTCTTACAAATAATAAGTAACTTAAAAGCTTTAAATAATATATTGAGGTTAACTCGTGTAATTTGTATACCTAGAGAAAAGACCTTTTCCATATTTTTGATCTCCTGCCAATTTAAAAATAAGGAGGTTCTACCCTCCTATTTAAATTATTTCGCTAAAAACTAAATCTTGAAAAAATTCATCGAACTTATCCTCGTTAACTCCAGCAAGTTTCATATATTCTTCCATATACTTATCATAGTCAATCTTTGAAGCTAGTAAATCAACCATGTCAATGTATTTTTGTAAATCTTCGAATTTTTCTGCTTCTGCCATATCTGGTAAAGGTTTCTCCAGAGAATAAAGTTCTTTTAATTCATCTACAAGTCTTTCAACAAGTAATTCTTGTTTTGTTAACTCTAATTGTTTCATAATTTAATTCTCCCTTTAAAAATTCATATAATCTTCTTTTAAACGAATAAAAACTTCAGAAAAATCCTCCAGTGTTTTTACCTCTGTAATTGTATATCCAAAAGTGCTTGTTAAAGCGTCAATCAACACCTCTTCTTCAACATTTTCATCATATTCTCTTGCAATTTCCATTAGCTGATCTTTTGTTAGAAGAAATGGTTCATCACGCTCGCCATTTTCAAATTCTTTTTCAACAAAATACAATACTTTTAACATTTTCTATATCCTCCTTTATTTTTTGTTAAACTTATGATTAATAGTTTCGCCATTTTAACATTCGTGTTTTATTTTCTCTCCTTTTTTAAAAATTCAATAGTCCACAAGGTTCTGTACCACAAAAAACTTTTTCAGCAAGCTCTAAAAATATATCATTAAAATCTTCTGGGCTGTAACCAGTTAAATCAATATATTTTTCTAAATGTTTACTATATTTCACATATTTTAAAATTGTGTCTATAAGTTTGTTGTTAACTACTTTTACATCGTTAATATTTTCAAGTTCTTTACATGTTCGCATTTCGTAATCCATTTCTTTAAAGATACCAGTAACAGCAAAATCTATTAGTATGTTCTCTTCAAATTTCTGTTTGCGATATTGTCTTGCTTTGATTGATTTTACGATTTCTTCTACTTCTTCTTCTGGGCTTTCAATAACGAGTTCAACAACATCGTTATTGTATACTACTATTTTTTTCATTTTGTTCTCCTTTTCGCATCTTAATCTTTTCTTTGTTTATCTCTTACAATTAATAAATAACTTAAAAACTCAAATTAATATATTGAATTCTAACTTCCAGTTTACAAATTACGCAACCTATATGTAACAAAAGAAGCTGGTCTATACCAACTCCCTTTGTTTGTTTTTAACTTCTTCTAACATAGCATTTACACTATTTTTTAAATCATATGAAAGCTTTTTATAAGTTGTTTGAAACTCTTCTTTTTCTCCTTCAGAAATTTTTGAAATCATTTGTAAAATTTCAAGGTTATCTAAAATATCGTAAGAATCAGTTTGAACTTTAGTTGTAAATCCATAAGCATCAAGATTTGAATAATAAGCACCTTTTAAGTTCTTATACTCATAATCTTTTATGAACTTGTGTCCGTATTTTGTAGGCTTAATTTTCATTTCAGTATAAATTCTTCCGTCATACTCTAAAAAAGTTGTAAATTTTTTTTCTTCAAAAAATTTGTCATAATCTTTATTCAAAACTTTTAAAAAGAAATCAACCAAGCTTTGAACTATTTCATTATTATAGAAGTTATAATAATTTTTAAAGTTTTCTACATAATCTTTATAAGAATCTAAATTTTTAAGCGTCTTATTTTTTTCGTCTGAATTTTTTCCTTCTAGAATACCACTAAATTTTCTTGATATAGCAATAGAAAATGAATTACTATCCAAGGAATTTTTAAAAGGCTTTATCATATCATAAAAGGAACAATCTCCGAAATTCATTTTTTCATTTGTCAAAACTTCAAAATAATCTCTAGTTAATTTTAAAGCAAAGGCCGTATTAGATTTATTTGAAGCTAAAAGTTGTAATGAACCACCTATATACATATCTAAAAGATTTTTGATTTTATCTCTAAAACTATCTCCATTTACACTCCATTTATATGGTGTAGCAGGCTGAACGTTACTACAATAAGAAGTAACATTTATTTCTTCTTTCTTAACATTTGCTGTAATGCTTATACATTTTTCATAACTCATAATTCATTTCTCCTTTTAGTTCTTTATTAGTTTCTTTCTTGTAAATAATAAGTAACTTAAAATTTGAAATTAATATATTGAGTTCCAGTTTACAAACTACACGACTTAAAACTTTTTTATATGATCCTTGGCAATTTAAAATTTTAAAAAAGGCTACCTTTAGGCAACCTTTTTTACTTCGATTTCTCTATTCTTATTAATTATATAAGTAGTAGCTTGTACTGATTTTTCAATAGCACCTGATAATACTTCAAGTTTTCTATCTTCTTCAATATTGTTTAGCCAACCTTTTATATAGATTAGAAAGTTTTTGTATAAATCTTCATTTACTTCTACATTGAAGTATCTTGCAAGAATTATAGAACCCATTTCAGCGATTAATTCTTCTGTTGAATGTAATTCTTCATCTAGTCCATATTGTCCTAACTTTCTATTAAGTCTATTTTCACTTCCTGTTGCGTGTGTTAGTTCGTGGAAAAAAGTTAAAGCATAATCTTCGAAAGAAGTTTCAACTTGATATAGATTAGGAAGATAAATACAATCTTTATCTATATTATAATGTGCAGTATTTATAGTTTTATTTTCAAAATTAACACCTACATTTTTTGCAATTTGATTTAAATCTAAATCTTTATTCATATTAATAGTTACAGATTTTTGTTCTTCAATTCCTTCAATATCATCTCCATTGAAAACTGTGAAGTATTTTTTATAAGTCTTTAGTAATTTTTTTTCTTCAAGTTCTTTAATTAATTCTCTGTCTAAAAGTTCTTCTCTTGTTAAATTCCTTTTTAAATCTTTTCTATAAGTATTTAGGTAGTTTAAGCAAGTACCCTTTGAACCTTTTTTTAAAGCTAGACCTAACTTTTTAATTTGATTAAAAGTCAAGAACCTATTATCTTCATAATTATGAAGCATTTGAGATAACATTAAAATTACAGTATTCTTACCAGTGTATTCTTTATTAGTTGTAGGATTATAAAAGCCTTTAAAACCCTTAACCCATTCACTTGTATTTATTTCATCAGATTTTAAAACTTCGATTAATTTTTCAGCTATTTTTGTATATTCTTTCTTGTTATCAAATTTGTTCATAATCAAAATCTCCTTTTGTTCTTATTAGTTTCTTTCTTGTAAATAATAAGTATCTTAAAAGAAGATTATTTTATATTGAGTTCTTCTTGTGTAATTTGTAACCCTAGAAGAAAGACCTTTTAAGATTTTTAATTTTTTTGCCAATTAAAAAAGGGAATTAAAAACTTTTAATTCCCTTAATAACCTCTATAATTTTTTTATTTTTTAAAATCAACAAAAACCCCTAAATCTTTAATTCTATAATTAAAAGCCTGTGTAGATACACCCATACTTTTAGCAGAAACTACTACTAAATCATGTATATCATCATCATAAAAAATTTGGTTAATTGAATAATTTAATTGATTTATTGAATTATTCAAAACTTCTTTAACTAATTTTTTCGGCATAATTAATTCCATTGCAAATTTGTTTGCAAGTATTTTATTCATTTTATAAATTGTGTCTTTATATTCAGGTTTGTCACAAAACCTATCCAAAGTATTTTTATGTCCTAAAACAATATGACCTAACTCAGAAGCTATTGTAACTTTTTGTATATAATCTGAATTGAATTTATTTACCACAATTATTTTCTTATCATAGTCAGAGTGTACTTCATTATTAATCCCGAATCCAGAAGATCCAATACCATCATATTTCAAACAAATTTCACATAAATTAGCAATTTTTTCTACATCAATTTCATAACAATTATCATCTAAAATAATATTGGATATTTTTTCTTTATAATCACCAAATTTATTTAAAAACTCATCATTAAATATTTTTTTATATAGCATATTCGACCTCTTTTTTTATTTAATTATACTAAAACTTACAAAGTTTTACTAACCTCTTCCCAATCTATATTACCCCCAAAAAGGATATTTCTCATGATTTCAAATTCAGAAGAAAGTTCAGCTAAACTTCCATATCTACTTATAAACTTATTGTATTCTTCTACAGTTTTATTACTAGCTTGAAGAATATCGCAGATATACTTTTCATCATTAAGTGCCAACAAATCATTAATAACCCTATTGAAGGTTTTTAAAATTCCTTTGATTTCTTCTCTATCTTCTTGGTCTGTGTATTCATTCCAGATTTCAATCACTATTATATTCTCCTCTCATTTATCTTAGAAACAAAATAATTTTTTATAACAGATTTTGGTATTATATTCTTTCTACCTTCTTCGTATATTTTTTCCCAAGCTGTTCCTTTCTTCCAAGTTGATGCTACTAACTCACTTGAAGTATATTGTAAAAGGTTAGTTATATTAACTTCTAAAAAGTCGGCAATCTTTTTACTAAACCCCTCCCTGTAATTAATATTTTCTACCTTGTTATAACAAATAAGATCCCATACATTGTTATATGGTCTGATTCCCTCTAACCCAAACATGGAAAAAAGAGTATATACTTCTGGGATTCTCGGCCCATAGGCCCAAGCCTCAAAATCATCTTGAAAAAGAGGTTTGTTATAGCAAATGTAGGAAAACCCTTGAAGATAATATAGTATTATATTTACCAGAGTATTGTTTACAAACTTGCCCTTACTGTTAGCATAATTCACAATAAATTTTGCTACTTCTTTAGCTTCATAATTCACAATTTCTCTCCTTTATTTTAATCATTGTTTTTTTCTCTTCTAATTTCTTTGAATTATCGCAACTATAATTTAATATATGATTCCAGAAAAAATTATTCTCTAAAAAGGGTATTGTAGGGTTCAGTAGTATTTAATTTATTTTCACAATACAAATAATTAACATAAGCCATAATGCTTGAAGCCATTTCCTTACTTTTGCTAGTTGTTAGTAATATCCTTCCCTTTCTTCTAAAAACATATTCATTAGCTAATAGAATATCCATTAAGTTATTTTCGAAGATCTCATTTTCCTTTATATAACACTGATTTTTTAAAACATAATCATTATTTAACTGAAGATTTTTTTGTTTGTGATGAACAAGAAAAGAATCTACAAACTCCTGAGAAACTGTGCCATCTTGGTTATATGCATAAGAACCATAATTTGATAACCTTTTAGAAACAAAACTTTCTATAATATTTTCTGTTGGTTCACCTGAATTTATTTTATTAACCACATATTGAATATAATTTTTAAATGATATTACATTGGTACTAACAAGCAAAAACAAAACATATCCATCCAAAACAGGTGGAACTGAACTTAAATATATAAGATGCTTTTTAGGAACAAAAGACACCTTCCTATTTTCTATGAAATGTGCGTACTTTTTTGGTTCTGTTTTTAAAACCATGAAAAATATCACTACTATTAGTAAAAATAAACCCTGATTTATTATATTACTTAATATTGTGATTGGGATCTCATCTTTATATACTCTAATTACTGCCGACAGTATTATAAAAAAAATAACAATATCGGCCATTCTTCCTAAGAATTTTTGTCTTTTATAACAATCTTTTAAATAAAATGGAACTTCTTCTAATTTATCATAATACTTTATATCTTTCATAATCCTAAACAAGGAGACCCCTCAATTTTAGCTGAGGGAAAAATTATTATTAACTCCTTGTTATTCTCCTTCCTTTATTTCAAAATAACTTTTCAAATATTCCTTTATCTCTTCAAGTGAAGTATCTTCTAAAAGAACTTCCATATCCTTATACAAGGCAAAAGATGAATCTCCAGATTCCACATAGATTTCTCGTCTTAAATTATCATAACTATAATTATTATCGTTTAAGTCTGATAAACTATCTCCCTCTGAAGAATCTAAGCAAACAGGTGCTTCTACATAAGCGTTTTGAATTCGTTCTGTAATTACAAAACCTTCATTTACAACATCAACCATTGAAATTACCATTATTTAACCCCCTTACTTTCAAAATAATTATTTAAATATTCCTTAACTTCTTTCAAATAAGCTGATGATAGAATGTTTTCTCCGTCTTTATATAATGAAAAAAATGTTTCTCCGTTATCACAGTTTATGTTTTGTTCATCATCAACAACGTAATATGTTCCATAATCTAAATCATTAATATTAATTCTACCAACACTATCCAAGTCAACTGGTGTTTCTAGCAATACACTATAAACTTCTTCAACAAGTTCAAAACCCTCATTTTTAACATCCCTCATTGTAAAATTCATATTAACCCTCCTTATCTTCAAAATATTTTTGTAAATATTCTTTAACTTCTGCTAAACTAACTGAAAGAAGAAGATTTTCTCCATCTTTATATAAAGAGAAAAATGTTTCAGACACTTCAAAGTGTGTTTCTTCTTCCTCTTTAACAATCTCATAATATCCATAATCTAAATCATCTAGTGTATCGTCATCAAGACCATCTAAGTCAATCGGTGCTTCTAGCCTAGCGTTATAAACCTCTTCAATAATTTCAAAGCCTTCGTTTTTAATATCTTTCATTTTAATTCTCATAATTTATTTTCTCCTATCATTAATCAATAATTTCTTCATTTATAGTATCTACATCAATCGCAACATTAAATAAACCATCATAAATATCTGTCATTTTTTCGCTAACCTCATTTTCGTTGACACAATCATCAAATTCTAAAATTACATCAAGCCTAACCTTCATAATCACATTCTCCTTTTTATTTTTTTCTTATCCATCTCTTACAATTAATAAGTAACTTAAAGTTTGAAATTAATATATTGAGTTTTAAATTTCATATTGAGTTTTATATTCCAGTTTACAAATTATACAAACCATTTGTAAAAAAAAAGATAGGGGAATATTCCCCCACCTTTTAACAATGTACTTCTACCTTAACAAGCCACTTAATTGGGCCTTTTTTATTTCTTTTCTTACTAATTTCGACTAATTGTTTGTTTACCTTTTTATAGTCCTCGTCATACTTTTTAATTCTGTCTAAAATGTACTGACTTCTTAAATCTTTACCACATACGGGGCAATTATTCCTTTTTAAAAAATCTTTAGCAAGTTTACTTTCACAATTCTTACAAGTGATTAATTTAGAAGATAGATTTTTAATTGAGTGTTTTTTGTCATATTCTTCTTTATCGACAATTATTTTATCCATTCTTTTTTCAATATTTAGCATCTGTTTTGTCGGCTCTTGTTTAATTGATTCGTAAAATGGAATTGCAAAGTCATTATACGAACCTCTTGAACGCTCTAATTCTTCTGCTTTTATACAAGCATCATCATAATCATCATAAACCGTACCTTCAAGTACATCAAGACTGTTATGATATCTACCAGATGGGTTTTCATACCTATCTGTGTTATAAAAAGCGAAATCTTGTGCAACTTCCATAATATCTTTTTTCTTATCTACTACAATATAATCTGTGCAATGACCCATAACCTCTCTCCTTTTTGTTTATCTCTTTATTTCTCTCTTACAAATAATAAGTATCTTAAATCAATTATTTTTTACATTGATTTAACTAACTGATATACTTTAGGGGAAATTATCCCCCAAAGTTATAACTTGGCAATTCTTGTAATTTTTCGTAAATCAACCAACCCTTTTCGTTGATATACTTTTGGCCGCCAGTATTTGCTCCAGTTGAAAGAATTATCCCAGTAGGTAGTTCTATATATTCAATGCATATATGTGATTTATCATATATAGGAACTGTAACTGTAAATGATGGTACTTCTCCATCGCAATAACGTTCATAAAACGCTCTATTTGAACCACCCTTATCTTCTTGTGGAGTTAAAAAGCTATAAACCCATTTATGAAGTGATTCAAAATTGCTAAAAGTTAATTTGTGTAGTAAATGAGAATTATTGTTCCAAAAATCTCTATAAACTATTTTAATTTCTTCGTTAAAAAATGAAGGTGTTTCGTTTTTTACATTTTTCATAATTCGTATCTCCTTTTCGTATCTCTTATTCGTTTCTTTCTTGTAAATAATAAGTATCTTAAAAGAAGATAAAATTATATTGAGTTTATGAAAGTACAAAATTTCAAATAGCTTGTGTAATTTGTATACCAATGGGAAAACTCTTATTACTGAAGATTATTTTTTATTAACTTTTGCCAATTAAAAAAAAGCACCCTTACGAGTGCCTTAAAAATTATCTAAATCCATCTACAAGATTGTAATCTTCACAAATAACAGGATATTCTAGTTCATCGTCTTTACAAATCCAGTAAACCTGACCTGACATGCTCTCAAAAGAATCAATAAGATCAACTACACGACCAGTAGGCTCGTATGTGGCATAGCTGGCCTCAAACATGTTTTGTGTATATTTCTTATTTTCGCTCATAAACTCACGCTCTTTTGTTTGATTCATATTAATTTCTCCTTATTATAAAGAATATTTTTCTTTAATTTTTCTCTCAACAACTTCCTCGAACAAATCTTTTGGGATAACTACTTCTGTAACTCCATTTTTGTTTATACCATTTTTAGTACCATAGCTTATGAGATCATTATCTAGCCTTAAAGCAATACAAAGATCTGTGAAATCTACCCTAAATTTTAAACCCTTATATAACATATATTTTTTTACAAAAGCAGTAACTTGTTCAGGATCTAATACAGAAGAAGTAGTAAAAGGGGCAAAAGTAAATTTAATATCTTCATCTAAAAGCTTCTCTTCCTCTTCTGAAAGAGTATAATCATATTCTTTTTCAATCCACCCTTTTCCAGACCTTCTAATGTTAGCAACAATCTCTTGGAATTCTTCTACGATGTTTTTAGAAACCTCTAAAAATATTCCTCGATATTTTTTACCATCCATTTCAAATATTTCATTACAAGCAAAACCAATTTTATTACCCTCACAACCTGCTAAATATGGATAGCCAATAAATTTAAACCCATCTAAATATATCTGTGATTCTTGTAAATTTTCAACGTTAAATTCAATTTCAACATAACTCTTTCTTTTTGTTCTAAATTTCATCTCATTCTTCATAAATCAATTCTCCTTTCAATTATCACTATATCTCTTGTAAATAATAAGTAACTTAAAATCTCAAATTAATATATTGAAACTAAAAAAGCCCCACGAGGGGCCTTTCTAGTTAACTATGATTATGAAAAGGAATTATGATTAGTTGAAGTGGCCCTATTGCCACCAACCTATTATATATAACTTAAAAACTTATTTTTTTAAGGATTTTAGAAAATTAAATTGTTTCTCCTACAAGACTTTGAATATATTCTTCTTCTTTCAATTCGTTGTTTAAAAATTCGTCAAAGCAAACAACACTTTCTATTCCACCAACTCTTGATTGTTCTATGAAATAGTTTCTGTATAGTGCTTCTGAAACGTCTTTTTCTACATCATCTATTGATAGAATGGTAAATCTTCCTTTGCTATCCTGAACAAACTTAGTATCTTCGGTTATTTTTATTCTTAAAGGTTCTTCAAACAAAGGGTAATATAAACAGATTTCTTCTCTTGCATATACATTAAAATCTTCATAACATTCATCAAAATACATACATTCGTTATATAGGTTATTCATAACAAAAAGTTTTAATTCTAAATCTAAATTGTCAAATCCTAAAGTATCACTATCTTTGAATAACATATTAAAAAGTGTTTCCATTAGAACTTGCTTATATGAATCTGAAATAACCTCAATATACAAACCAAAATCATTTGTAAAATTGTTGCTCTCTATTTTACCTTCAGACACATAATATAAAGGATATACTTCTAAATTTTCAAGATGAGAAATTAATTCTCCCAAGATTCTTTTAAATTTATAGAAATTCTTTTGATATAGACATTCCAAACCTTCAAATAAAGCACTATACTCCATTCTTTTCTCATGCTCTTTATTTAGCATATCTTCTAAATCTTCTTTACCCCATTTGAACAAAATTTTTGAAAAACTTAAAATTGCTCTTATATGTTCTCTACTTATTACATGATAATCGTTAAAGTATTTAATCATATCAACCCAAAGCTTTTGAATAGTATCAATGTTTGCATACTCTCTAAAGACTCCTTGTTTTTCAGCAATTTCAGTTCCAGCTACAATATTTTCTAATCTTAAATCCATAAAAAATCCAACTCCTTATTAGTAATACTTTGATCTTTCTTGTAAATAATAAGTATCTTAAAATGAAGTTGGATTATATTGAATTTTTATATTTTATTAACTTTAAATATACGAAACTTCTTGGCTATTTAATAGAACTATTTAAAACTAGCTCATCCATTGATTTAAATTCAAGAAGTTTTTCAAAAGAAAATTTTAACCATTCTTCTAAATTTTTTTTAAAATCTTCAGAGTTTTTGTATTCCTTACCAACATGGATCTCGCTGTCGAGATAAGAAGAATAAAAATCTTCCTGAAGCATTTTTGCAGTAAAATAAGTTTTTCCATTTTTACAAACAATGCGACTATTCCTAAAATTGCGACCAGAATCGTAAGTAGGCAGTTGAAAAAGATTTATAATAAAAGTTTCGCCATCAGTTCTAGTATTTATCTTATTTAACAATTCACCTGGATTTGAAAAAATACTTTTTAGGTCATATTCATTCGGTAAATTAAACTCAACGCATATATTATATGCCTTTTCTTTTAAGTGACCGTAAGTAACCAAACAAGTAACAATAACAAGAATTACGAGCAAAGGTATTAAAATTTTCAAAAAATTATGGATGCTTTTTTCGTTAAATGCATTTATAAAAACAAACCATGATAAAGCAACAATTATAATACAACAAAAAATAAAAGAAAAAAAAGAACTTATTAATTCACGTTTTTTTGATTTTTTTATCACATCTATTTTTAAAGTTTCCCAAAGGATCATAAAGCATCAACACCCCTATTATTTAAAATCAAATTATCCAACGACTTCATATTACACAGTTTTTCAAAAAAAGTTTTTATATTATTTTCAACAATATCTTTAAATCTGCTTTCACCTGAATAGCCATCTTTACTATTCATAGTAAACTCATTAAACCTATCACGAAGAATTTTCCCAACAAAATATGTTTTTCCATCCTTAATTTTTATATAGGCAGATTTAAAATAGGTTTTAAAATAAAAGTCAGTGAAATCCGCAAAGAAATCGACAATCAATGAATCATCTTCAACTTTAGAGTTTATTTTGTTTAATAAATATCCCTTGTCTGATAATAATCTTTCCAATTTGCTATCCTCAGATGAATTTATCTCAACAATTACATCGTAAAAATATTTTCTTTCAAACATACAATAAATACCAAGTGTGCTAAAACTAGTTGGTATAAAAATAATCACTAACATTAAATTTATAGCATTAACTTTTTCAATTTCATCAGGCATAATAAAATTACTATAAAATAATCCAAAAACAGAACCCAAAAAAGCTAAAAACATACTAATAATAAATATTTTATCTTTTAAACTATAGTAATCGACATCCTTATATTCTTTTATTTTCAATGTTTCCCAATTAATCATAAAAATTCTCCTCTTTATTTTTTCCCTTTATTTTCATGGTAATATTTTTTTTGTTTCTCTTTAACTTTCTCTTTATTTATCTGATAATATTCTTTTCGTTTTTCTTTGATTTTCTCTTTGTTTTCCTTATAGTATTTTTTATTATATTCTCGCATTTTAGACTTTTTATCTTCGCCTTGGTTCAAAACAAATACCTCAATTCTTTTTTCTTTTTCTATACTCTTTCCTATAATCTTTCAATTTTTCCTTATTCTTTTTTCTGTATTCCTTGTGATATTCAAGCATTTTTTCTCTATTATTTCTGTAATATTCTTTTGAATTTTCTTTTATTTTATCTTTGTTTTTCTGATAATATCTTTTCTTATATATCTTTTCTCTTTCAAGGGCCTCTTCTTTATTTTCTTCTCTATAATCCCTTTGTTGTTGCCTTATTTTGTCTTTATTTTCTTGATAATATTTTTTACGATAATTTAGCCTTTCTTTCTTATTAGCCTTATAATATTCTTTAGACCTATTATTTAATTTTTCTTTATTATTTAAATAATAGTTTTTGTTGTATTCTCGAAGTTTTTCTTTATTTTTATTCTTATCCATTTTTTTATTTCCTTTCTTTAGAAAACTTTTTTATTTTTAAAGAGTTTCTTTCCTTCCTTTGAGAATCCCTAAAGTATTTAAAAATTTTTCTTCTGCTTAGCCTATTTCTAATTTTTCTAGGCCTATTTTTCAATAAAATTTTCATAAAAAACCTCCATAAATTATTTCTAAACAATAAGTAACTTAAAATTTTAAAAATAGACCTTGAAAAACAAAATAGCCTATAAAAGGCTATTTTTACAACTTTTATTTATATTTTTCAATTAAATTTCTGACAAAATTATCAACCTCTGAATCAGAAACACATTCAAGGACAACTTCTCCATTTTTATAAACAGTATAGTCTGTATACGCTCCATCATAATTTGCATTAACATTGGGAATATCATAAAAACTAGATAGCTTAAAATCTACATCATCATTTATATCATCTTCAAAGCACGAAATTTCAATCTTTCCATATTCTAAAACTCCATGAGTATTTTCTTCAATCTCAATATTTTCTAATCTTAAAACTTCTGCAACTGACATTTTCTCTTTTTCAACTTCGATTCTAGGAATTAACATTTCAATATTAAAATCTTCATTATTTGAATCGGCAAAAACCTTGACTGAAAAAGTATCATTTAGGTAATTGATTTTAAAGTCATCATCAATTTTAAACTCCAAACCTATTGAAGCTAAGTCTTGAACAACATTACCTTGGGAATCAACAACATAAATATTCAAATCCTTATCAAAAGGCTCTTCATTTTTTATGCAAACTAGCTTACAACCATTTCCAATTTTTATTTCGATTCTACCATTGTTATTACATTCGCAATTTTTACACATAATTAACTCTCCTTTATATTCTTATTAGTTTCTCTCTTGTAAATAATAAGTAACTTAAAATTTGAAATTAATATATTGAGTTCCAGCTTCCAGTTTACAAATTATACAACCCAAATGTAACAACTTATGTATGAAGTTTTGCCAATTCAAAATATAAAAACGCCCTCGTGGTAATTCACGAGGGATCAGGAAAATATTATTATGGTGCAAAAATAAACACTTAAAACAAAAGGAGGTCTAAACTTTTGCACACCTGTTATACATTGGAAAGAACAAAATTAAAATGAAGCAAAACCTCTTTTATGCGTTTTGTTTAGCATCCTTAATTATTTCTAGGATTAACTCTTCAAACTCTTGGTCTTTTTTATCCAAAGCTTTTTTAAAGACTTCTGCTAACTCGTCTTTTAACTTTACATACTCATCATCATCTAAAATATTAAGTCTTTCGGCATCCATATCCATTAGCTCAAAGAAATTAGCAGTTTTAAAAGAATCCATAAAGCCATCGGGATCTTTTTCTACAACAAATTCATAGCCACCATGTTCAGTTCCTTCGCTACATTGTAAGTTATAGTAGTGCAGACCACCATCTTTACCTAAAATGTATGTGTCGTGCGAATTAGATCCTAGAATCCTTGTAGTTTTACTTGTACTACCATTATCTTGAACCTTTAGTACAGGAAGTTCAGTTAGCATCGCATGATTTAAAAATGAAACTCTTGGTTTTTCTTTCATATTAATCCTCCTATCTCGAATGTATGTTTAAATTATAGTTCATGTTATAAATTTTGTAAACACTTATTCTAAAAATTTGTTTGTTTTTTTATACGTTTCAAATGAAAATTATTATCTAAAATATATAACTATTGGAATACTAACCACTAGAACTTTTAAAAAGATTATAAAAGCAACAAGCCTTCGATAATTTGCATCTGATTCCTCATAACGCTCTCTCATATTTTCAACCATCATGCTTATATCTTTTTCAGTTGGTTTATTTGAACTTAAATATTTTTCATCTAATTCAGTCATTTTTTCATCATCTAGCACTTGAAGATAATCAACAACTTGAATGGCTATAAAGAAAAGAGCCATTAAACTAACACCGAAATTCCTATTAGAAAAAGCAATAAAAGCATTATAAGAAAGCATGAAAAACAAAACTATCATAAAGCCTTTGTTAACTTTTCTAATTTCTTTTAAATTCAATCTTTCTTTTTTCACAAAAAATCACATCCTTTTAAAAAATAAAACTATACAAAAAAACACCGAAGAACAAAATCAAACCAAAAGATTTTATAAAATTATAATTATCTGAGTAAAATTTTTTTAAGGCCATAACGAGCAAATAATACTCCATAACTGACCTTATGTTTTCTTTATCTTGATCTTCAAATGGTTTTTTTTCGACAATCTCATTTGTTTTCTTGGGATGAAAATTTCTGAAATTTTTAATATAAAAACCTATTAAAACAACAGACGAAATCAAGAAGTAAGGACTAAGCAGGGCAGATAACACAAAAGTTATTAAAATAAACAACTGTGTCAGTTCTGTTAAAACCTTCCACCTTCTATCCATGAATTTGCCAAAAACACTTCCTAAACTCATAAAAACCTCCAATCTAAAATATATAAACTATTCTTACAACTAATAAATAACCTAAAAACTTGAAATAATATATTGAAATCCGATATAATCTAACCCCCTCTTGTAAGCCAAATCTAATTAAAGCTCTCTTAAATCAGGTTTACAAATTACACGATTAAACCCCTAATATTACACATTATGTTTATTTAGGGAAGATTTTTTTTACAATCTTCCCCTATGCAAAAAAAATATAATAAGGAGCGTAAAGATATCTTTTTCAATATCCCTACAATTAATAAATAACCTAAATTGAATTTTTTTTGAGATATTTTCAAAATTAGTTTAAATTAAGTAGCAGGCTTGTTTTTAGACCATCACTCAATCTCCTAAAATCACCTCACCAAAGTTTAAACCATAGACCTTACAAACTCTCATAAGAGTATCAATGGCTCTTTCTGTATAGTCATACCTAGAAAAGATTTGAGGCTTTTCTTCATTAACACCTATTGAAGTGTTTATACTTTGACAAACTGAAAGCAAAGAACAAAGTAAATCCTCTTTATCTGTTGATTTAATATTGAATGTTTTAAATGCGACTTCGACAGAGTAATCTAAATCTCCACCTTCAATGAAATTACATACAACAAAATCGTAGTAAATTTTTCCAATTAATTTTTCTATTTTATTAATGTTAGACTTAGTTTTTGAAGCTAAAACCAAACCTATTAACTTATTTAATCTTTCTAGAACAGTAAACCTGTAATCTAAAATATTGATTAAATAAACTGAGTTTCTGTTTCTTGCATCACATAAAATCGCTTGATTTGTACTCTTAATACTTTGAATAGTTGTCATAATAAATCTCCTTTTTTGTTTTTTATTAGTTTCTTTCTTGTAAATAATAAGTAACCTAATCAACAGAAAATTTATATTCGGTTTTTTTACACTTGAGTTGCCAAACTTGTAATCCTAGAGAAAAAAATTTTAAAACAAAAAAGCACCCTCCAAAAGGTGCTTAAATGGACTTCTATTTAATTTTTGCCAATTCAACAACAAAACAAACCTTATTAATCTAAAACTTCCACAATACCATTAAGAAATTGAATATAAAGTTCTAAATCTTTTATATCCTTTGTCTTTACTGTAGATATAATATCACCAGCTTGATTTAAAAAATATGAATATTCTCCAATAGTTTTACTATTAACCACTTTTCCCTTGTTTATATTTAAAGAAAAATGCCTGCTTCCAAACCTTAATTGCTCTTCAAAATTTATACAATCATCTAATTCTTCTAACAAAAGACCAGAATAAACATTAACTTTATCCAACAAAAGATTATTTACTTGAAAAAAGTTCCTGTTTAAATAGTCCATTTCACATCGGTCTAACATATAACTTGACGAATTGATTTTTCCTACCGACTCCAAAGGCCTCCTATCTATATCGTTCCAGTTAAAATTAAATCCCTCTATATAGTATCTAACTTCTAATCCAACGTGGTCGCTATAAAAAAGGCTAATATCTATTGAGTGTTCGAAAGAATCCTTAATTAAATTTTTAAAGATTTGTTTAACATTATCCTCCTTTGTATAAACCCTTAAATTAGTTAAAAAATCTTTAAATTCATCTTCTAAAACAGCAACATTTTCATGGGGTATTTCTACACAGAAAAGACCATAGGCTTTATTAGACAGATTGGCAAGAAGCACCTTTGAATCTCTCGGTATTACAGAACCTAGATTTTCTCTGGTTTGAAAGCTTATAGACTGATAATTTCCATCTTCAAATTTAATGTTACCTTCTATTTCGAAAAAAGATTTTTCTCTATATTCAAAATCTTTGTTTGATTGTATATAAAGTACAACTTCTTCTTTTTCTTCTTCAGCCCTTAATTTTAATGACTTTGATCCACAATCTACATCAGATTGAAATATAATCTTTGGAAAATCATCCCAAAAATCATCCTCATAGTCTCGCTCTCCATTTAATATGTTATCTTTGGTATAGTGAATCTCTAAGCTGTATGAAGGAAGAATTATTTCTCCGTACTTTCTCATATTTGAAAAGAAAAGAATTGACTTTTCTAATTCTTCAAGTTTACTTAAAAACTCTATAAGATTAAAGCTCCCTATTTTTTTATCTTTCAAAAACACCCTTATGCGAACATCCTTGGTTTGTTCTACTTCGTCAAAAACGAAGTTTATATAATAAAAATCTACGTTACCAAAAATATCACATAAGAGATTATTGAATTTTGTACTTTCTACAAACGATTTAACTCTTTTTAACATAAAATTACCCCTCTAAAACATCCTCTTCAACTTTCTTACCTAACTTAAAATTAACGACAAGACAAACCCCTGATATAATAAGACTTGTCAAACCTGTGCCAACTACAATCCCAAAAATAGAGTTCAAAATAACCCCTCCTTTTCAATCCCAAGAATCTGTAACTACACAATTAGTAATTTCAAAATCTTCACTTTTATTAAAAGATTCTTCAGCATTTGAAACTGCTATCTCTTTAGCCTTATCTCGATTTTCAGCTTCAACATAAATTGTTTTAGATCCTTTGTACTCAACCACTACTTCAAAATTTTTCAAAAGACCACCTCAAAACGATTAAAGAATCTGCAAATAAATTTTATAGTCATCTTCAAGCCTTCTATAATCTACGCTTGAAGTGAACCCCTGTAACTCATTTAAAATATAAAAATACCTTCCCAATGGCGTGTATTTTTCAAAATATAAACTTCCAAACAATAAGTTTTCTCTTTTTAAGTTAAATAACTGCTCAAATTTAGACTTTTCCTTATTAAGATCTACAGTCCTAGCTAAAAAATACCACCATTCCATTAGAAATCTTTTAAAATCCATTTCAGTTTTTTCTAAAAATTTTTTACTAAAATTAATATTAAGATTCAGTTTTTTATAAAATTCAACATCAGCGAATTGTCCTGCTTCAAACAATATTTCTCTAAAAACAACTTCGCCATCTTTTTCAACGATTATATAATGCTTCTCTGCCACAAAATAACCCCATTTCTGTAATACTAAAAAAATAAATTTAGCAGGGGAAAAGTTATTTCCCCTACTGCTTCTTTCTAAAGTCCTAAAAATTTTATATTTTTCTTTTTTTCAAAATTAACTTTAAAAACTTCGTTTTCAAAATCATTTTGAATTTTTTCTTTCAAGTAATTATCTGTTAACGGTTTTTCACAATGACCTCTTCCTTTTATTTCGTCACATCCAATTTTATACATAAAATATAATTTGTTTCCTTCTCGCTTAAATTTTTTATCATTTAATTGATGATTTAACAATTCTTCGCACTTTTTAGGCTCAGTTACTTCAACTATTGCATAATCACTTGTTTTATAAAGAAACGCACCAATAAAAAGCGTTGCAACAAGAAGGAATGGAAAAATACAGATAATGTACTCATCAGTATTATTAGGGGATCCCATAGAAAGTTTAATAAAAACAATATGCCCTATAAGACAAATAATCGACAAAACAATAAGCCCCCAAAAAAATGCATCATTATTTTTTGTAAAAAATTGAATATTTTCTAAATTCAAAATAAATAAACCTCCTAAAAATATACAAACTATCTCTTACAATTAATAAGTAACTTAAAAACGAAAAATATTATATAGAAAATAAAAATTCCTGTGAATAATCACAGGAATGATTTCTTATATAGACCATTCGAAAAAATATTGAGTGTTTTCTTCAAGTGGCGTGTACCAAGAAGGAAGTTTTTTATAAATGTTTTCGTTAATTAAGTCTTCACTAATTTCCAATCCATCTTCTTTTGCTTCTTCAACGGATTCATAGCAAACTGCAACTAACTCTTCGCACTCGTCTAAAAAGCCATCTTCATTTATTAGAATATGTTCCGAAAACTGGCAACCAGTTTCTTCAGAAAACATTTCAATTTTAAGGTTAGGGAATTTTTCGTGAACTTTTTCTAAACAAGTTCCCTTAAACCAATTTTTATCTTCAAAGCTTTTGTAAGAAGAATAATAGCCTTCTTCTAGAACACAACTTTGTAAAGACCAAGCACACTCTCCACAAGCACTGATAAAATATTCTCCACTTTCGTCAGCACCCTCGCAGACTTTGTTAAAGTCAAAAATTCTGAAAAAGTGATTTCCTTTAGGAAGATTGTTTTTATTCTTATTAGACAGCTTTTCAAACTCTTTAAATTTTTCAAAATCAAAACACTTTTCAAATTTGCTAAATTCTATTTCAAACTCCTTATAAACCTCATCTTTTTCTGTTTCCCTTTCCCATAATTTACATTGGTATTCAAGCCTATTTTCCATAAGACTTTTTAAAATTCCTAAAGCTTTTTCTTTACTTTCAAAAACATTTAATTCGTTTTTAAAAATACTATCAAATATACCAAACAAACTCATAGCAGAAACCACTAAATTATTTTCTATTGATAAGTTCATATTTTTAACAAAATCCTTCTCTTTTTCAAAAAACTCTTTAAAGTCGAAAAATGTATAATCGTAGTGTTCTGAAAAATATCCAGCCACCTCTTTAACTTCTTCTTCTTTACCTACAAGTTTTACTTCAAAATAACAATTATTAGCCATATTTCTCTCCTTTTTATTTTTTTCTCATCTGTCTCTTACAATTAATAAGTAACTTAAAAAAAGAAAACAATATATTGAGTTTTACAAATAAAAAAGAATCGCCTTTTATAAGACGATTCCTGCATATATCTGCCAATTTAGTTGGATTATTTTTTTATAACTGTTGTTTTGTTTTTAATATCTGCTTGAAAAGAATCTCTGCTAAATTTTTTTTCTATAGAATTTTTTAACTCATCTTCATTTTGAGAAAACTTTTTTCCTAGACCTTGCTCCAACACATAATAATAGTAAAACTTATCTCCTTCGGAACGGATATAACTAAATCTATCCTGTGGGTTTTCACCAAATACCTCAATGCACTTTTCCTTATCTGCAATTTCAACCTTAGCATAATTAGTTCTTCCAAAACAAAATATTATGAAGATCGAAACAAGAAAAGAAACAATCAACCCCGAAATAATACTTTTTTTATCAAAAACCATATTGGGATACCCAATAATAAGCATTCCCAACCCTGTAATAATAGGAATTGCAATAATAATAAGGCGAACACAAAACCATACATTATAAATAGTTACATAATCAATATTTTCTAAATTTAACATATAAAACCTCCTAAAAACATATAAACTACTTCTTATAACTAATAAGTAACTTAAAAATGAAAAATATTACATCAAAAAGAAAAATTCCTATGAATACTCACAAGAATGAATCTTTGCAAACAAAAAGAATCGCTTAATAAAAAACGATCCTTATAATTATTTGCCAATTTAGTTTACTGTTTTTTTCATAACTGTTGTTTTGTTTTTAATATCTGCTTGAAAAAGATCACTTTCAAATTTTTTTTCTATAGAATTTTTTAACTCATCTTCATTTTGAAAAACTTGTTTTTCTAAAAATTGATCCAACACATAATAATAGTAAAACTTATTTCCTTCGGAACGGATATAACTACATCTATCTTGTGGATTTCCACCAAATACCTCAATACACTTTTCTTTATCTGCAATTTCAACCTTAGCGTAATTAGTTTTTCCAAAACAAAATATTATGGCAAGCGAAACAAAAAAAGAAAGAATTAACCCCGAAATAAACCCATCTTTTTTATACACTTTATACGCCGCAAACGGAGAAACAGCCCGTCCTATTAATATTTCCAGCCCTATACAAATAGGAATTGCAATAATAATAAGGCGAATACAAAACCATATATTATAAGTAGCTACATACTCAATACTATCTAAATTTAACATACAAAACCTACCTTTCTAAACCATGTCTACTGTTATACCTTTTTGAGGTATAATACTTATGATCAAAAAACTTTTCTAAAGTTTTTTCAAAACTCCCCTTTGCTTCTTTCTTCAGACTCATAAACCCAAGCAAGGAGACCCCAGACTTTAGTCGAGGGAGAGGAATTGTCCCTAACTCCCTGCTATCCTCCTTTCTACTAAAACAGTTTTTCTAGGTTCAATAAATTCTAGTTTTTTGCAGGATATAGAACCCTTGTTAACTTTATTTCCAGACAAATCTCTAATATCGAATTGTCCTGAACTTCTTCTCCCAAATATAAAATATTCTTTATCTTGATATCTGACCTTATCAAACAGTCTAAAGCCTTTAACTTGATAAGGTGCTTGGTTATTTTTCTTTATACCACCTTTAAGATAATTCGCTTTGTGTATATGTCTGTTATGACATCTTACTTTTTTATAATAGTAATAGACATCAAGCTTTTTAGCCTTTAAATTATTAGCTATGCAATAAGCATCGTTATAATGGGTTTTATCTAAGCCTAATTCTATCCTCTTATTTTTAGTCTTATAACCATAGGTTAGGCTTACATCAGGATATTTTTCTTTTAACTTGTTATAAAAGGCCCAACGCATAATGCCCATAAAGGCAGAATCTTTAAAGGACTTAGCTTTTTTAATTTTCAAATCAATCTTTCCCTTATGATAGTCATTATGACAGGTTTCACATAGGGTTATTAGGTTTGAAGGTGCATTACTACCACCATCTTTTCTCTGAACGATATGGTGAACATTTAATATAGGGTCTTTGCTTTTACCTTTGCAATGTTGACAAACATGGTCATCTCTAAAGAGTACATACTCCCTAACATTCCAGAAGCCTAACTGTTCACCTTCTTGATATTCCTTACCCTGAATATTAGGGTTTTTGATTTTTTGAACATCAAAGCTTGCAACTTCAACTATGATTTTATTAATAGGCATTATTTTATTTAGATCTTCTACTATTTTAAGGTGACTGTTTATTTTATGTTCTATGCTAGGTGCAAGCCAGCCCTTCTTCTTAGTAGAAACACGGTTATTAAATCTAGGTTTTCTATACCTAAGCCTATTTCTTCTAGTTTGCCTAATTTCTCTTTTGCTTGTTAGTTTCTTAGATATATCGTTTCTAAGCTCATATTCAGCCTTAAAAACCTCTTGATTTTCAGTAGTTGCTGAGAGTCCTATTACTTTTGAACCTGCATCTACACCTAAGGTTATATTTTGTGTAATTTCTGTTTCTGTCCTATACAACAACTTGATTGTAAAAGGAACTCTCTTTATTATCTCAGCTTTGTTTTCCCTTAATAGCCTTCTAACCTTACCATGCCTACTGGTAGGCATTAAGGGTTTGTTATCTATTGATACTATATATACCATTAGGCACTCCTTTCTTTATTAACCCTGTGTTTTATGCTATAAGCCAGTACACAAGAAAAACTGTAATGTTACCTTCGACAATGTTATCCTGTAGTTTTATACATGCAACACTGACCACAACCCCTTCGGTCTTTTAATCACATGCCTTAGAGCAAGGAACTAGGTAAAACATTCCTTGGTAACTATATATTTACAGGTAACGTAGCACTCTAGGTGCTTAGTCTAATCAACTAGGGCTATCAGTTAAGATAAGCCCTCGACTTTAGTCGTGGGTAGTTGACATTTACAAAAATAGAAAAAATTAAAATAGATCCAAACACCAATAAATAATCTTTCCAATTATATTTTTTTTCATTATTTCTCAACTATATAAAACCTCCTAAAAAATATAAACTACTTCTTACAACTAATAAATAACTTAAAAACCGAAAATATTACATCAAAAATAAAAACCAATCCCCTTCCCATAAAGGAAGGAGGATTTTGTAAAGTTTTTAAATCACAAACTATATAATTTTTTCAGTTAAACTTTCTGCAAAATTTTTTGAACTTAAATTATTTTCTACGAATTCTTTAAAAGTAGGTGGATAATCATATACAGACCAAATATTTCTGTAGTAATAAGCATAGAGATACTTTGAAACATCTACATCTCTACCAAACAAATTTAAAAGCGTATAATATCCTTTATTATCTTTTTTTAAATCTTTTGCTACCATAAGGTTTAAAGGTTTTGTTAAAAGGGGATAATAGTCTTCGGTGATTTCTTTATCTGTCTCTGTAATATTATCTGTAAAAATATCTGTTATTATATAACCATAACAAACTGAGGATATTACACACAAAAAAATTAATTTATCATCTAAATTAGCAACATGAAAATCTTCTAAATCTTCTGAATAAAACAATTCACTAACCAATGAGTCTAAACAAGCCTCTATACGAGGGGAGGGATCAAAAACACAAATTGAAATATAATCTTCAAGAATATTATCCTCAAAATTAGAAAACAAAAGACTACCATCATCTAACCCTAAAGAATAAAGTGCTTGAATAATATTTATAAAAGCTACCTTATAATTTTTCTCTATAATTAAGGATAAAGTATTTACAGAAAAACTAGCCAAATCTATCTTTTCTTTAGCATTATCTGTTTTTTCTACCAATAACCTATAATCTAAACTCTTGTCTACAATAGTTAATAACGCTAAACAAGGTCTTAATTTTCTTTTAGCAAAAATAACTTCATCAGAAGAAATACCTTGTCTTATAATATCTGTCAATAAACCAACAATACACTCTTCATCATATTTTTTAAAAAATTTATTATTTTTTTCAAATTCTATTCCTTTGATTATATTTTCTTTATATTTTTCTAGCATTTTAGCACCTCAATATCTATAACCCTTATAAGGTTTAACAATTTTTTCAATATACTTTCTAACTTTACTATCAGACACACAATCCAATACAGGTTTATTATCCTTATAAATAGAAAAGTCTATTTCAATGTTTGATAATTTGTTTTGTAATTTTTTAACCTTGTAACTTCCATAATTAAAATCTAAATCTACTGAATCTGGATCAATTTCTCCATAAGTTAAAACGTAGTGAGAATTTTCAACAATTTTTATATTTTCTTTTTTTAAAATCTCGCCAACAGTTAGTTTCTTAGTTAACACAATAATCGCTCCTTTCTATTATCCTAGATAATAAGTAACTTAAAACAGAAAAAAATTATATAGAAACAAAAAATACTGTTGTTAAAAACTGAAACAACAGTATTCCGAACCTTATTCTATTTTACAAAAGCAGAAATCTTATTAATTACCTTTGACATAATTGGCAAAAAGACAGCCAGTGTTCCCATTAACAAGGATATTTTCACATACAACCTCTTTGCCTTGATACCTCTCCTATACCATTTTCGCATCTTCCTATAAAGCCTTTTAATTCTCCTAAACATTTCACACCCCTGAAGCTATATTAGTTAATTTTTACAAAAAATTCTTTTTCTTTATTTACAACAACACCCTCAATAATTTGTCCGTTTATATCTGTAACTATACCATCTTCTAAGACTAACACATTCTTTCTAAGTTCAGACTTATTTATTGCCTTGTTTTCTTTAACTCTTACAAAATCTTTTAAATCGTGATTTTCTAAAAACTCAATAAGTTTATCTTCGTTACCATAATCCCAAGTTGTTTTATTTTTAAAATTAGCAGAGCCAACCATTGTCTTTAGTTTGAAATTAGGGTCATCTTCTTGCCTTGCCATAAGGTATTCCTGAAGCTTGTATTTGAAAAAGCTAGTTTTATCTTCCTTTTGTCTTTCTAGCTTATTAATATACTCCTGATACCTTTCAATTTCAGCCTTTGCATACTTTACTTGTTCATCAAAATTATCTTCAGCCTCTTTAATTTTCCTAAAGCACCAGTCAGCACCACCAAGGTCTTCGATTTTCCAAGCCTCTTTTTCTTCAGTCTGTTCTTCCTCGTCAATTTCAATATCCTGAATACTTAATAAATTGTTATCAACCATAATTATTTCTCCTTTAAATTAATTTTCTAAATAGTAAATAACCTAAAAAAGAAAAAAATTATATTGAAATAAAATCTGCCAAATTTGTAACCCTAGATAAATTGTTTTTGGCTGATTTAGATTTTGCCAAGTTAGTACAAAAAGCAAAAAAGCCCCACGAGGGAGCTTCTTTGACTTAAATGATTGATTAATAGTTTGTTTTCCAGAGGTCTTCAGAAGAAGAGAGTGAAAACAAAAAATCTCTCTTCTGATAAAATAGTACCCTAAGTTTTAAAATTTTTTGCTATTTTTTAAAAATTCTTTTTCAATAACAAAAATATTTCCAGTTTTGTTCATTTCTCCGTCAGTTTTGTAAAACCACTTCCATTTTCCAAAATGACATCCAGTGTCGTTCCAAGTAGGATCTATATTATACCTAATACCATTACTATAAAAAGTATTCCATGCATGATCCCTGCCGTTCACTTTTCCATGAACAACATTTACATCCAAACCCACTGCGTTGCAAAGTAGCATATAGTATTCAGCATAGCCTGAACAAACAGCCTTCCCATACTTAGCAATCCCTGTTGAAGAAAAAGCCCAAGGCGATTCTTTAGATTTTCCAATATTAGCATAATCGTAAGATGCAATTTTAGAAACTTCATCATGCAAAACCCTTAACTTTTGCTTATCGTTTAATCCCTCTAAATTAACTTTATTTAATATATTATTTAAAGATTTAACAATAGCCTCTGGGTCATCATAATCAGCAAGAGCATTTCTTCTCGTTGGTCCTTTTTCTTTCAATATACTATTAACCTTATTTTTTGTTATCTTTGGATATTTTATTGAATTATTTAAAGGATCAGAGTCTTCTCCTATGGTTTTATTAAAATAAAAATTTAAAGTGTCACTTGGAACATATAACTTATTATTTTTGAAAAAATATCCCTTTAAAGAATCTGAATTTACAATTGTTTCATTTCCAACTGTTTTGTAATACAAAAGAGTATTAGTAGTTGGAACAAACTGAAGCATATTACCAGCGTTATCATTAACGCATATTTCTCTAATCCTTAAACCTGTTACAGGATGAATTGAAATCTCATCTGTATATTTAAAACCATAATTTTTCGCAAAATCCTTAACAGATAGCATTAACCTATTGTTTTTAACAACGGAATAAGATTTATGTATTTCTTTAACATTCAAAACATTAGTATTGCCTGCAAAAGATACACTTGGAATAAGCGAAATAGCCAAAGTAAAACTTATTAAATAATTTTTTATATTTTTCAATATGAATTCTCCTTTTATTAAATAATGTATTTAGATATATAACTCAAAAACAAAAAAAATTAAGATAATAAGAAAAAAAATATAGCCTCTGCTATTAGCAGGGCCATATATATAACTAACAATATTCTATTTTTCACTTTCCTCTAAAAGATCCTTTATTGATTTAGCCATCTCAAACGCAAGATTAACTGGAACAGCATTTCCAATCATTTTATAGGCATTATTCACATTTTCATAATAAAACTTAAAGTCATCTGGAAATCCTTGTATTCTTGCACACTCTCGTACAGATAACCTTCTGTATAAGTTCTCTTTTCCTTTAACAAATTCTTGCTTATTCTTTTCGACCTTAACCATTTTAGGAGCTTGTGGGTGTAGTTGGCATTGTCTTCCTGAAGCTTGAACAGTAAAAGCCTGTTCATCCCAGCCTCTAACTCTATTTCTACTCATAAATATTGGAGAAAAACTTCCAACAAAGTATTCGTGATTAAGGAAATTACAATTATCACCATTGGTTTTATTTTTATTTCTAGCAGGAATTACATTATCCTTCAAATCATAAATAGCATCTTTTAAAGTAAGTTTATAATCATATTTCTCTGGAGGAATTTCAAAATTTATATTTAAATCTTTTCTAAAACCCACATAGAAAACTCTTTTTCTATCCTGTGGAACTCCATAATCACTTGCATTTAACAAGTGAATGAAAACATCATAACCTGCATCCTCAAACTGAGAAACTATATTTTCTACAGCCTCTGTATGTCTTTTAGCCATCATTCCTTTTACATTTTCAGCTAAGAAAAATTTAGGTTTTTTATCTTTTAAAATTCTAATATATTCATAAAACAATTGACCTCTAGGATCTTCAATACCCTTTAAAGCACCTGCCTCACTCCAAGACTGACAAGGTGGTCCACCAATAATTCCATCACACTCTGGAAATTCTTCAGATAATATTTCTGATATATCTCCCCTGATTAATTCAGCCTCATGGTTTTTTTCGTAAGTTTCCCAAATAGTTTTGTCAAACTCATTGGCCGCAACTATTTCAAAACCTGCCTTTTGGAAGCCAAGGTCTAAGCCCCCTGCTCCTGCAAATAAACTAATTAATTTATATTTACTCAACCTTTTCACCATTTCTTTTATAAGTAATTAGATAAACATCCTTTAGGACTGCTGGATTATCTGGGTTTTTAATTTTCTCTTTAATGATATTTGCGTTTTCTGTATTTTCAACTAATCTTTCCAACTCAGCCCTATTATCTAATTTATTCCACTTTTCTTCGCTTATAATAGCCATGAAGTTAAAGTCGTAATTAGGGTCTATTTCATATATGTAGTTAAAAATTTTAAAAGGATTTTCTACTCCCCACATACCCCTTATTCTCAAATAAGTTATCCCAAGAGGATCTACACTATTAACCCTACCCAACTCTTTTGTATCTTCACACTCTAAATCAGGTATCCTTGTAATTCCATTTCTAACTTTTAAAATTAATTTCTCATAAACTTCTTTACTAGCAGAAAAATCTTCACCATAAACTAATGCCAAAGATTTTAAAGTTTTTTTATTTTTCCCTACAACTCCTACAGCATAAATTATATCTTTTACTTCCCACACTTCACATTCTCTGCAAGCTTTGTTAATCATCTTACTATCTGAATACAATTTATTCTTTGGATAAGAAGAATTTAAAGCTAAGGCAGAACCTTGTTTTTCCAATTTTTTTACTTCTACTGCATCTCCACCTTTAATCATAAAGTCTGGTGGATTATTTTGATTTCCTGAATAAGAAAAAACCTCACTTTGTTTTAACATTCTTTCCTTTACATCAGTTTCTTTTATAGTACCTGCAAATAAGTCTTTTACATATTCTTCAAGAGCCTTCCCCATTCCATTTGCTCTATTTCGTATAAGTTCTTGATCGCCATTTAAGTTAATAGCAGAATTTTCTATAAGATTGATTATAGCGTTTATAATATTTGCCATAATGTTTCCTCCTTAAAATAAGTTTACATATTACAAAAACATTATAACAAATAAAATAAAAAATAAGCCTATTTCTAGACTTATTTTAAAAACTCTAATCCTCGTTAATTGAAACTTCTAAGTCAATGCACTTAAAAATTACATTTATTCCTGTTTCTTCTTTAACTACTTTTTGAAATAATTCAGCTATATCGAATTCAGACATATCATAGATTTTATCATACCATTCGTTTTCTTCATCGTAAAAATATTTGCAAATTAATTCAATTTCATCTTTATCTTCGGCAGATAATACTGTATCGCTTTCTAGGAGAAACGGCTCTCCATTAACAGTTAAAATAATCACTAAATTTACCTCCTGTTACAAAATATTATATATTAATAATTGTTTTTAGTCATCTTAATTTATATTTGAACCTTCCATAAATAGCTTAAATGAGCAGAAAACTATATTGAGGCTTTGTTTTATAAAAAAGACAAGGGGAAAACACCCCTTTAATTTAACTAAATTTTAAAACCATAACTAAACAAAAGAAAACGACAAACATTATAACTGCACAAACATTTATTACAAAAAGTCCTGTATTTCCGTCATCTTTAATTATTCCCTCTTTAATTCTTTTGTTCTTAGACAAATGGTAAAACACAAACAAAAGATTTAAATAAATTAAAAAATATGAAAAAAGATTAATTGCAATTCCATCAGGAAGTTTAAAAGCAGATACCCCTGATTCAAACAACGTTATCGCAACTCTTCCACCAGAACCTAACGATGAAATGCCACACAATATAAAAAGCGACTCTTGTATAGAAAGTTTGTGTCGGATTTTTTCTTTAAAAATTTCAAAATTTTCAGACAACTCTTTATTTAGGTCTCTATTTTCATCTAACTCTTTTTTTTGTCAGCGAAAAGCCTAAGATAATTTGTAAAAACACTCGCTACTATAATAGAGACAATGCAAGCAAAAAAAACTGAGCCAATAACTTGACCTGCCCAAAATTCAAAAAAAACTCTTGCTTCTTCCTGTGTCATAAATTTCCTCCTATATTTAAAAAAACTTTAACTTACAAATAATAAGTAACTTAAAATTAAAAAACATACGTCAAATTACAAAATTAATATTTCCCCTGAAATCTTTTAAGAAAAAGCCTATTTCTAGGCTCCTTCTTAAAATGGGATATCATCATTATCAATTGGGAAAAATCCTTCATCTCCATTTTCTGCTTGATAAGTTGGTTCATTGTTAATGTTATTTTGATTAGCTTGACCTTGATTGTCATTTTTCTTACCGAACTCTAGGAACTGAACATTAGAAACCCTAACTTCAGTTGTATAAATTGTTCTACCCTCATTGTTTTGATAAGAACCAGTTTCAATTTCTCCACCGATAGCAACAAGGCTACCCTTACCAGTGTAATTAGCCATATTTTCAGCTA
>QWBY01000581.1_pt1 | contig 31851 bp, 13 predicted proteins | sample 1972471 | NCBI WGS metagenome assembly QWBY01 (sample SAMN09866722, study PRJNA288562) | Human gut metagenome isolate term6_stool, whole genome shotgun sequencing... | reverse complement strand
CAAAGCTATAGAGATCTAACACATTCCACAACACTATGTTTAATGTATAGTATTCCATTGTTTTTTCCATAGAATGACTATGGTTATATGATACAAGAGGTCTCCAGTCTATGACGACATGTAAATATCAAAGAACAACTTGTCTAGGCAGATATCCCAATACCAGAGCCTTCTCCACAAGGTCGAAGTAAGGGAACTGTGGTATTCACACAAAAACAATATATTCCATTACCCTTATATCGAGCGGAGCGAAGCGAAGTCGAGACATCTCATAATCAAAAATCACATTTCTTGAGTTCATGCGAGATTTGATTAACTTCATTGTTGCTGTTTCAGCACAAATAGCTGGTAACTTATTGTGCAAGTGGCTATTCAGCAAGAAAAAAGATGATAACTAGCACAAAAAAAGACGAGCCCCACGCTCGTCTTTTTTGGTAACTCCATGCATATTGATTAACTTCATGGTTACTATTATAGTACTTCAAACCATAAGAAATTCAATATTCTAAAAAATAACAATGTATAACTTAACGATTCAAAACCTTTATCTATTGTCAAAACTTATAGCCTTATCGAATAAATTGATTTAATTAGTCATAAAGTACTTATATTATATCCTTCCACTTCAACAAAGCTTAGCTACGAGAGGTCTCCAGTCCATGACGAAATGTAAATATCAAAGAATAACTTATCCAAGCAAATATCCCAATATCCGAGACTTCTCCACAAGGTCGAAGTAAGGGAGTATCTATTGTTTTATATGACTATAAGTATAACACATTCCCTTATGTCGACCGAAGTGGAGACATCTCAACACTGCTTCCTTTATCCCTAGCGCATTAGAGATACCTAAAATTACACCAATCCTAACTTCCGCACTATCGATCTCCAACTCTTAATAAAAACCCAAACATAACGAAACATTTTTTAGATATATTGGGTTTTTAAAAAATATATATAAAATTCTTCGAAAAGTCTTGTTTTTATTTTTTATTTAAGTTAGAATATTAATAGGAAGGATGCTAAGATTTGAAATATAATTTAGTATCCAAAGGAGAATATAATTACATAAATTTTAATTAGAAAGGGGATCTTCGTCCTCTCGCTTTAACAAAGTACTGTAAAAAGGAGATACCATGAACAAGAGATCAAGAGAGTTTATCGTAAAGCTATTTTCACTAATATTAGCTATAACCATGTCCATACCTACAAACGTATTCGCCTCAGCCGGCACGAAAAGACCTAAAGAGATGCCTACGGTCATAAGACTTGCTGATAGCGGAGGAGGAGAAGAGACATATGAGGATACATACATAGAAGACACGACCGAAGACACCTACATAGAAGAGGGCGAGAAAGTCTATAGCGAATATATAGAAGAAACTAATCCAGCTGAGACAGCTGAGTTCATAGAAGAAGCCCCACAGGAAGAAGCTTCTACCATAGCCGAGGAAGATTCTCGTAACTACATACTTAGCCAAAAGGCAAGGCTTAATGATAATCGTGATGGAATAATCTATGATATCAAAGTGGCCAAGAGGGAAAAATCTTACCATGATCCTAATAACAAGCTAAGCTTAAGCCTAATGCTAAACCCAAACCAAGATCTCAAAGACATCAAGCTTACTAAGGTCGTAATTGATGGCAAGGAAGAGAAAAGAGAAGATAAGTCAAATAAACAAGACGATATTCAAAGCCTTAATCTTACAAGTCCAAGCTTTGAAAAGGAGATTACATATACTGTAGAAGCTTCAATCGATAAGAAAGCAATCGATACAAACAAGCTCTACTCAATGGATTTATCACTAGACATAGGACAATTTAACTTAATTCTTCAAAGAATTTCATACAAGTTCGTAGAATATGAAAAGGAAGATAAGACCAAAGAGCTAAAGCTTACCCACATCAAGGAAGCAGAAGATGCCCTAAGATCTATCTCCTACAAGAAGGACGATGGAGATGTAGATACGGTAATCTACACTGACTACATCATCTCCAAGGACAAGGGTGATGAAGAATCCAGAGCAAATGAGAAAAACAAAATCAACTATACAATTAATCTAGAAAATCTCAAAAATGAAGATACAGAAATATCTCTTGACTACTACAAGGCAGACGATAAGGGCTTTAACATAAAGAAGGAATTCTCTGCAAATCTATCTTACCAAGAAAAGCTCGACCTTGATATTCCTGCTTCATATATCCTTAAACTTACAGTGACAAGCAAGACTGATAAGAAAAACACCAAAATCGAAAGTCACAAGATAAATGGTAGAGAAGTCAAAAGCCCACGCTTTGTCAAGGAAGAAGAAAATTCCTCAGACGATGACGAAGAAGCAGCGAAAAAGGCAGAAGAGAGAAGAAAAGCCGAAGAAGCTAAGAAGGCAGAAGCAGAAAGACAAGACGAAGACGCCAAAAAGGCAGAAGAAGAAGCAAAATCTGCTGCTGAGAAAAAAGAAGCCGAAGAGAAGGCTAAAAGAGAACAAGAAGCCAAGGAAGCTAAAGAAAAAGAAACTAGCGATAAGCTTAAGGCAGAAAAGGAAGCTAAGGAGAAGGAAGACCTCCTCAAGGCCTTAAAGGAAAAATCTCCTACGAAAGACGAAGAAAACAAGGCCAAAACTGAAGTCAAAGAAGACTCTAATCTATCCAAGGCAGACGCCGAATTAAAGGCCGCCCTAGCTGATAAGACTAAGGGAATAGAAGATATTCAAAATCTCCTAACAAGCCTTAGAGAAAAGTACAAGCTTTCAAGAGAAGATCAAGAAAAGCTAATGACAGCCAACGACGCTGCCATCAAGGCTCTTGTAGAAAAGGATAGGGAAGAAAACTTTAGACCAAATGTCCTTGCGACTGAACCTTCACCATCTTTTAAGGGTAAAAAATTCAACCTCAAGACAACTATGAAGGTTAAGGCAAGCCCAGGCTGGCCAATTCCATCTGGTTGGTACTTTGATGTAAACCTTGGTCCATACTTAAAAGAAGATTTGGGTCAACAACTAAAGGACCTTTACCATAATGGTCAGTTGATAGCAACTGCTCAAATGTTAAAAATCGGCAATGATAAGGTAATCAGATACACCTATGTTAGAAAGGTTACAAAATCAATAGACCTAAACATAGACCAAGCCTTAGAATTTGATGCAAATAAAATTGGAGACCAAAACCCAATCACAGTCAAAATCAAAGTAGCTCCTAAAAACAATCCGGTCCAAACCATGCCAGATATTGTTGTAAAAAGGAATCAAGATTCCCCAGTAGAGTCAAGCTTTGAAATAAAAGATGAAGGAGAGACCCAATCAGGCACCTACCCTTACCAACTAGACTGGAGAACAACTTCCCAAAAACTTAAAGATAATGAGGGAAAGGTAATAGACAAGCTAGTAGATTTGGATAAGTCCAGACTAACAGGAGCCTATGTAGAATGGGATATTGAAGTAGATACAGATAAACTTGTTGACTCTAATAACAAACTAGACTTTAATAATATAAACCTAACAGTATTTGGATCAGCCAACCAAGGCCTTACAAATATCTACTACAAGGCATCTAAAAATCCAGCCGACCTAGAGACAACAGATGGTTATATTTCTTCAACAAATCTTGGAGAACTTTTAAGCCAAAACTCACAAATAAGTAAGAACGACCTAGGGGAAAAATTATATATCAAGGTCAAAGCAACAATTGACCCTAACTGTTAGACGATATTCTAAAGAAATACAACTCTATCCCAACCCCACTCAAATGGATAAAGGGTGTAGAAGGTGCTAGAAGATTTGCAGAAGTCCCATTCAACCTAGTTGAAACAAATATTCCTGCGACCTTCCTCGGTCTAACAGATAGGTTTACCAACGAGAGATTCTACTACGACAACACCAGAACCATAACAGCAAATAGAAAATCAGATACTAAGGTAGATTGGTACGCCCTAGATTTAATCAGACGTGGCGAAAGTCAAGACCCAGCCCTAGATAATCCTGATTTTGATAAAAATAATGGCAAAGGCAAAAAAACTATAAGGCCTAAAAAGGTCTACTACCTACCACTCAAAGACGGTGGCTATAGGAGAACCACCCAAGCAGGAGATGTTGTCTTACAAAATGGTCAGTACTTCCCAGGAACCATAGTTTCTTATGAATATCCTAACCAAACTGGAGCAAGAGACGATACCTACAACTTTAGAGCTGACCTAAAAGACAAAAAGAAATTTAACGTCGACGAGTCTTACGATTATGAAGGCGGCCGAGTAAACCTCTTTACAGAGAAAATCTCCAACGCAGACCTAGCCAATGGCTACATAGCCTATATAGAAAGTCCGTATCCAATCATGCGTATCAATAGAAACTTCGATATGGTATCTTGTTTCAACGACCGTGTCAATGCCCCAGTATACACAGGCAACACCAAGATCTTCTTAGATAAGCATGAGGATGTATCAGGTGACTATCTCCTAAATAGATTAAATGAGTCCATAGGTAACCAATCTGGCACCTATAGTTTAAAGAATTACCTAACTAAAAACGTTCCATACGAACAAGGAGTTTACCTAAATAACGGTAACAAGACCCAAGGCCAAGCCATGGAAGAACTTATGAAAAAGATCTACTTCTATGGTGAGGAAGTCAAGAAGGAATATTCGAAAGACAATAACAATCAAGTGATGCACAGGCTCATCGAATCATCCATGTACCAAAGGGTAATCCACCACTTCACAGATGGTAAGTCCCTAGAAAAGGACTATTTCGATGCCCCATCATCCTACAACGTAGATGAGTGGAAGGTTCCTCACACTCTATCAGGTACCCGTCAAACCTACCCAAAAACTGGCTGGGATGGTTCCTTTGAAGGTAAAGATGATGATAGAAAAACTCCTCAAGGACTCAGAAAGCTAAAAGACAACGAAATCCCGATAGGAAACTACCCACCAGTCCAATCAACCCAATACGAGATGGCCCAAAAACTTTATAATAAGGTCATAGCTTCCTATAGAGAAGGCAATGATTGGAATGATGACAAGGCAGATTCTGTAAAATTAGTATTCTACTCCCACACCGACGAAGGAAAATACCAAGAGCTTATCGCAGGTCGTGTAATGGCTCCAATCGAAATTGATAAATATAAGAAAGATGGCACTAAGCTAAAGGATGCCAAATTCAGATTTACCAATATCGACACAGGTGAGTGGAAAGAATGGACATCAACAGATGATAACAAGGCTCACAAGCTTTACCTAAGACCAGGTAAGTACAAGGTCCAAGAAGTCAAAGCCCCACAAGGTTTTGAAAAAATCAAAGACTTCGATATAGAAGTAATAAGAAAAGAAATCCATCCAGACAATGGTTCATACGATGCCAAGAAGCTTCCAAGTATCCATGTCAACGATGGTTTTGAAACAGAAGTGTCAATAGACCAAAAAACTGTTCCAAAAGATACTGACGGCAAAACACCTCTTGTAGTCCTTGATAAAGACAACAAAATCAAAGTCAAGGTCACAAATATAGAGGATAACCTCGGTAAACTTGAATTTATAAAAAGAAATAAGTTCATCAAACTAGACGGAGCAGAATTTAAACTTAGAAAAATAGAAGTTAAAGATTTAGCTGATGCTAAAAATAAATTCAAAGACCCAAGTAGTCTAAGCTATGATACAAAATACGACAAGACAGAAAAGGGCAATATTGGTGAATTTAAATTCGACCAAATCCCAGCTGGTTTCTATGTATTAGAAGAAACAAAAATTCCAAAAGGCTACGAAAAAGCCCCACTCTACCTAATCGAAGCAAAAGAGATTACTGATGCTAACCAAAAGAAAAAGGTTCAAGTAAGCTTCGTACAAGAATACAAAGAAGTTACAAATGAAAAGGGCGAAAAAGAAGTAAAAATAGCAGATGCTAAACTTGAAACAGAAAAAGCCACCAGAGATGGAAAGACCGTTGACCTTCCAATAATTAGAAACAAAACCAAAAAGACAGAAATCAAATTTAGAAAAGTTAGAACCGAAAACCTAGGAACAGACAAAGAACACCTAGGCCTAGGAGATGCTAAATTTAGATTGATGTCTCTAAAAATGGTAGACGGTGACTTCTACATGGAAGAAGCCTACACAGATAATTCTACCAAAACCAAAGCTCCAAGAGACAAGGTCGATGGCCAACAAGCTGAGGGCGGCGGATATATCACCTTCAAAGACCTCAAAGTCGGAGTCTACCTCTTAGAAGAGCTAGAAGCTCCAAAAGGCTACAAAAAAACCGACTTCTATGGTTGGAAGCTTGTAGTAAGCTTAGATGAAAAAGGCAACTTCACCCACAAGCTCTACGAAGTTCCAAAGGCAAAACAAGGTGAGAACCAAGATAAAATCTTTAACTCCAATAAGCTAAAAGAAGTTAAGATATCTAATATAATTAAGGGCCATGAAAAAGTTGACGCCTATCAAATAGGTAACGACGCCAGAACCATAGATATAAACTTCAAAAAATACACGGGAAAAATAGTAGAAAAAAATGGCAAAACAGAAGTAGAAGCTACAGAAGTTAATGAAAAATTGTTCGGCAAAGATAATAAGCCAGTAAGCTTCAACCTCTACAAGTCAGACTTCTACGGAGCAATAATTGGAGAAAAGGACGAAAAAGGAAACTTTATTCCAATAAATAAAGACCCAATCATCCAAGATAAAAAGGGCATCTTCCATCTCAAGGGCCTAGAATTTGGTGGCTACTATATCCTAAGAGAAACCAACCCACCAAAAGACTACAACAAGGCTGATGACATCCTTCTAAAGGTAGAGGATGAAGGTAATCGTAAGAGACCCTAACACCAACGCCAAAACCGACCTCCACTCAGTCTTTAAGGGAGTAGTCGACTTCCTTGAAGATGAAAAACTAGGAAAATTCTCTATAAAGAAAGTCGGTAATGCAATAGGCTACACGGATGAAAATGGAAATCCTATAAGAGTCGGCCTAAGACGCGCCTACTTCAGACTCTATACAGCAAATAAAGATTACGAGATAGAGTACAAGGATAAGGACAAAAAATATCCAAAAGAATACATCCAAAAGGTAACACCTGGAGATCCAATCACAGAAGATGATGGTAAGGGTGGACAAAAGGGTAAAAACCCTGACAAACTACCACCAAACCAAGGTATAATAACCTTCGACCAACTAAAACCAGGTCACTACGTCCTAGAAGAATTTAGGGGACCTGCAGGCTACGAAAGAGATCCAAACCCATGGTACATCCTAGTAGAAAGAGACGGAACAGTAAAAAAATACAGGGATAACCCAAAAACAACTAGAAATCCAAAACAAATGGACTACGCCGCCCAAAGCGTAAGATTTAGGATGGCAAGTCTAGATATATCAGAACCACTACAATTTAATAGACCAACGGCAGCTCCAAGGTCAGGTGGACTGGAGATAGGTGAAGAAATCATTCCAAAATCAGTACAAGCTGGAAATGTAGAGTACACTATTGAAAACACTAAAAATGCAGAGCTTTATGTTGGAACAGAAGTTACAACAAGCGTTAAAGACCTAGGTGGTGGAACATTTGAAGTTCAACTAGATCTTAAAAACAAAAGTGAGAGATACTTTGATAAAAAGCCATACTTTGACTTCACCTTCAATGATAATTTTAGCTTTAAGGAAAATTCAACCCTATCTTGGTATGGAGATATAAGCAATGCACCAACAACAAGATGGCATACTGCTTACAATCCAGATACGAAGAAGATTGGAATTGAATCGGGTAAACCAGCTATAAGAAAAGGACAAACTTACAGTATAAAATTTGAAGTTCAAGCTAAGTCTGATTTAGTAACAGGGGTTTATGATATTATAGGAAATATAACTTATAAGCATGACTCTAATAAAAACACCACTACACAAACAATAGACCCACCTAGGATTCGTGTAAAAACAAACGAACCAGTTATATCTTATAGAGAAGGTTACGAAGATGAAATAATCCCAATGACTACAGAAACTAGAAATGATCCAAACTTAGAAATTGGAGAAACTAGAACTGAACCTGGTCATAATGGTAAAAAGAGAACCTACTATAAATATGAACAGATAAATGGAAATGACACTGGTAAAAAAGAAATAGATACAGCAAAAGGTAACAATGGTGTAGAAATAATCACCAATATGAAACCTGAAATTATCTATAATGGTACTAAACAAGTACCTGGAACACAAGAGGGCTACAAGGTCATTGCAAGCAGTACGGGCGGTGGAAGCATTAGTGCAAGTCCACAAAATCCTGTCAAGCCAGGTACAGAAGTTACAATAACTATAAACCCAGATCCTGGCAAGAAGTTATCTCAACTATTGATTAATGGTTTCCCTGTAGAAGTAACAGGCTCAACCTATACTTTCCAAATGCCAGCAGAAAATATGGAAGTTAGTGCAAGCTTTATTGATAATAAAACTGAACCACATGGAAATGTAGACCTAAAAACAATTTTCACCTACACTAACCAAAAAGATGGTGTAGATAATAGTAATCCTGCCCCACAAGGATTTGCAGGAAAATTAGAACTTTTTGTCAAAGACCAACCAGTTGATCGTGCTCCAGCAGGATGGAGTCGAGTTGGAGAAATTAAAAACGCTCCATATAAGGGAGAATTAGATTTCCCAAACCTTGATCCAGATAGAAGCTATAGGCTTGAATATACAAGAGACCAAGCAAACGCAAGTTTGTGGGGAACAGAAACTACAACTGTAATCTACCTTGATATGACAAAAGCCAAAGAAAGCAAAGATGGAAAATATGTACTAGAAGTTATAATTTCGAATGGTAACCTAGTAGAAATCTTCAACCACGATGAAACAGGTTTTAGGATTCCGCTAAGAATTACCAAGGTCAATGAAAACAAGGCAGCCCTAACAGGTTCGCAATTTAAGGCCCGTAAGCTTGTAAACGGTGAAAGAGTTCCTATCTATAAGAAAAACAAAGACGGCACCTATACCGATACAGGCGAAACAGGCTTCCCTAAATATTACGATGAGAAATTCGACGGAGTGTCAGAGGCAACTGGTAAGCCAGGAGATAACTACTTCAGAGAGCTAACTCCAGGTATCTACGAGCTTGAAGAAATCAAGACCCCAGATAATACCTACAGGCCTCCAAAAGATAAAGATGGAAATCCAATGAAGTGGTATTTCAAGGTAATAATAAATGATAAAAAAGTACCAAGAGATGCCAACTACATGGATATCACCTTCGACTTTGAACACACCTTCTCTGAAAATGACGATTTCAATATCGGCATAACAGAAGCTGAAAAGAAACACCTTATAGAAGACGTCAAAACCATCAAAGGCTTCAAAAAAGGTGACCCAGACTTTGCTAGATACATCGAGGAAGTAGATGATGATGGTCGTTCCGACCCAGCAAGGCCAGACGCCCCATACAAGTGGATCCACGATGCTAGAGTTACCAACTACAAGAACAAAACAAAGCTAAACTTTTTCAAAAAGGATAAGGCATCTTATCAAAACATAGGAGGAGCAGAATTCTCCTTAAGAAGGGCTAAGCTTGATAAAGAAGGAAAGCTAGTATTTGAAAATAACAAACCAGTTTATGAAGAGGAACCAACAAAGGGCGCTGATGGATCAGAACTTACACCAGAACAGCTAGACTCAATCAGAGTCCAACCTTATGATAAGGACAAGAAATTTGCCAAGGCAATTTCAAATGACCAATTAGGTGTAGAATTTACCAACATCGGTGAAGGTACCTACATCCTCGAAGAAATAAAACCAGCTGATGGCTTCAAGCCAACCGAATCCTTCCTAGCTATCACCTTCACAGAAGATGAAAAAGGTTCATGGAAGCAAGAGGTAAAAGGCTACGAGAAAAACGATAAAGGCGTCTATCAAGAGATGTCTGATACAAACAAGTTCTTCTCCAAAAACACAAAGGGCGAATTTGTAAGTGTAAACAATGAAAAAGCCTACATCGACCTAAAATTCCAAAAAATCGAAGGCAAAAAGGCCAAAGTAAAAGAAGGCGATAAGATTGTTGAAAAAGAAGTTCCAGTAGAATCTGCCGACTTCAAGTTAACCCAAGTCGACAAGGATGGAAAGAAGGTTGAGGGAGGCTATGATAAGACTATCTACTCATACGCCAACTCTCACTTCGAATTTAAATACCTACCTCTAGGTCGTTACAAGCTCCAAGAAACCAGAGCTATTACAAAATTTGAAAAACCAGACCCATGGTTCTTCAATGTAGTTCAGGACGAAAAAACTCATAAATTAAAGATTGTATTTGAAAATGACCCAGATGGAACTCTTGATAAGTCCATAGGTTTTGATACAAAGGCAGACGGTAAGCCTGATCTTGATGAAGATGGAAATCTTAAAAATATCAAAATCAGAAACTACTCCAAGACCAACTTCTCCTTCATGAAGTATAGAAATGAGACTGGCGAAGATGGCAAGAAACTTCCACTAAAGGACGCTTACTTTAGACTAACAAAAGTAAGATTCTCAATGGACGAAGGAGCAAAGGCCTACGAATACCACGAGGAAAAAGACGGTGCAGGCCTTAAGAAATACACCAACGGCAAGAAGGTTACAGAATACGACGAAAAGGGAAATGTAACAAACTACACCTATAATGGAACTGTGATAAATAAGGAGGATACGGATAACTACAAACCAGACGCAATCTCAAATGCCACAGGTAAGTACAGTGCCCTACGTCGTTCCCAATCTACTGGTAGGGTAGACTTCCAAAACCTCGGAGAAGGTATCTACCAACTAGAAGAAGTGGGCATCCCAGAAGGCTACCAATCTAATACCAAGCAATTTAAATGGATATTTAAAGTAAAAAAGACAGATGATGGCTTACAGATAGTAAGAACCTACAAAGACAAAGATGGTAAAAGTCACGATGTCGAAGAAGAATACTTCAAAAAATACGATAATGACTATTACACAAATGTCTACTCAAAGAATAACTTTAAGACAAACTCCAATATTACCGGTAATGGCAAGGAAAATCCTTACGAGATTACCAACACTAAGACTACAACAGACCTTAAGTGGAAGAAAATTGGAGGCAGGGACAAATCCAATATAATAAAGAAAGAGACCAAGTTCCTCTTATTAAAAACATCAAATGATTCAAACGACCTTGAATCTGCCAAGTCAGGTCAATCAGAATTCCCGCCTTACCAAGTGGAAAGTGATGAAGGTACCTTTGAAATCACAAACTTAGCCAAGGGTGTCTATGTATTGATGGAAACCAAGGCTCCAGATGGCTACGATAAGATGGATAGGCAGATAGGAATAAAGATCTACGAAGATGAGAAAGGAACCCTACAAAAAGAATACTTTGAAATAAAGCTTAACAAAGAGGGAAATAAGGAATTAGTAAAGAGCCCTGGAGATTTCCAAAACTTATTTAATACAGGTAGTACAAATTCTAAAGTCCTTACTGACAAGGATGGTAGCTTCTATGTAATCAATAAGTCCAAACCATATTTCTTCTACCTATACAAGGGCTTTATGGAAGGTAAAGATTTTAAAAATATCACCAAGGGCAAGCTAAAAGTAAAAATTTATGCTGATCCAAAAGATACGAAAAACACTGATAAAAATGTCTACAAACAAGAGATAGACCTATCAGAAGAGGCCCCTTACAGGATAGACTTAAACAACAATATCCAGTTTGGAAGAGACTACCTCTTAGAAGAAGTTGAGGCCCCAGATGGTTATTCTAAGTCTAAGTACAAATACAAACTAAGATTTGCATATGACAATTCTTGGTCAACCCCATTTGTAGCTACATTAGTAGAAGTTTTAGATGAAAAAGGAGTAACACTTAAAGGCACAGCAACAACTGGACAAAAAGGAATTATTTCTGACTCTGGTCAATATTTAGGAGAAGGAAAATCTATCAACACAGGCTTCCCTTTCCAAATCGTCAACAAGAAGACTGAAGTTGTCTTTACCAAAAAAGGAAAAGATAAGGTCAAGGGAGAAGATGGTAAACTTGAAGATAAAGAAACTCCACTAAAAGGCGTTGAGTTCTACCTAGAAAAACAAGACCCAGACGATATCCATAAGGAAAATCAAGGTTATTATCCATTGACAGCAAATATGGAAATGATAAAACCTAAAATCGGTGATGATGGAAGAAAAACTTACTACTACATTAGTAATGAGACTGGAAAAGAAGTAGTAGTTAATAACTTCAAACCAGAAAAAATAACAGATCCACCGGTCGGAATCTACAAATCAGACACAGATGGTAAGTTCAAAATAACAAACCTAACCGACGGTTACTACAGAGTAATCGAGCCAGAAGCCCCTGAATATGAAAAGGGTAAAAAATACATGAAGGTCAATGGCCCGATCAAAACCTTCAGGGTAGTAAATGGTAAGGTATATATATATACAAAGATAAAAGAGGAAGATGGTAGCGAAAAAGTTGTAGAAAAAGAAATAGATGAAACAAACAAAGATGAATTAGGAAAAATCATCAACCAAAAACCAGGCAAAGGCGAATTCGAACTAACAAAGGTCGATGAAAAGGGAGACCCTCTAGAAAAGGTAGAATTTACTCTCCACAAGACCGACGCAGACGAAACTCCAATCGGAGATGTAGTTTATAGAACTGGTGCTGATGGTAAAGTTAAGTTCACCGGCCTACCTTACGGCTACTATTGGCTCAAGGAAACAAAAACCAAAGACGGTTACATCCTAGACACCAAGAAGAAACTAATAGCCCTAGGCGGAGACAAAGAATGGAAAGTACCAGAAAAACCAAAAGATGATGTCTCAAAAGCAATTATCTTTGATGGAAGCCAAGATAAACTTGTATCAACAGAAGATTCAAAGAGAACTTCCGTTGTATATCCAAATAAGGCAGAAGGTATCTTTGCCAGATACAAATTCAAGATTGACGAAAAAGCAGACATCAAGCCAGGAGATTATTTTACAATCAAATTCTCCGACAATGTAGACCTAGATGGTATCAACAAAGATTACTATGACAAGGGTCAAAAGGGTGACGAATACTTCAACATCATAGGCCCTGCAGGACTCCTTGCCAAGGCAAAAGTAAATGATGACAGAAGGTCAATCACCTACACCTTTACAGACTATGTAAAAGACTACAAGCCAGAGTCCATGTCCATGTTCCTACAACTCTTCCCTAACAGAAGAAAAGTAGACCACACCCAAGACATAGAAGTCAAAGCTGATATAGGACATAATACTGATACAACAGATCCTAACTATTCTAAGTATCATTACTCCGACTCTATAAAGATAGACTACAGAGGTTACAATGATAAGGGTAAATATAAGGGTTACCAAAACCCAACATCAGATATATCATCCTACATGCTAAGGCTAGATCCAGAGCACAAGACTTTCACGGCTATTGTCTACTACAACCCTTGGAACAAATATTTGACTAACAAAAATATTACATTCACAGCTGATGAAGACATAATACAAAGCTCCTTGTCAGTAAAAACTTACAGGAAATCTGGCTGGGGATCTCATAGCAATGGCTGGAAAGAAGGAGACCTTCCAGACTCCTACGATGTGGACTTTAGTAAAAATCTAACTTATATAAGTGATTTCTATAGGTATGAGCCAATAGGAAATACAGGTAATACAAGGAAGATATACATTCCTAACGATAACCTAACTCAAAATGGCTACAATACAAACACCTATGTAATAGAAATCAAGGGTCAACTTGCCGGAGATGATGTAAAATCACTAAAAACTACAGTAGATTACAAAGATCACAATGTCTATAGCTACAATCAATATTATAGAAGACACTATTACGAAAACACCTACACAGGCAACTTCGAAACCTGGTCACAATTCTTTAACCCAGGAGCAAGTGGAAATGTCAACAAGGAAATCAAACTTGTAAACTTCAAAAACAAAATTGAATTTGCAAAAGTAGATGGCGGAGTAATCTCAAATGTAGTAAATAAGGAAGCAGAAAACCCTAATACCCTAAAAGATTTAGGAATAGGAAATCCTCTAAAAGGAGCAGAATTTATCCTTAAGAAAGATGGAACTGAATTAACAGAAAGAAGGAAAACATCAGACGAAAATGGAATCTTCTCTTGGGAAGGCCTAGCACCTGGAACCTACCAAGTTATAGAAACAAAAACACCAGATGATGAGATCTATGACTTGCCAAAAGATGGCTTAATATCAAGCTTTGAAGTAGATAAAGATGGAAATATTGTAAATATCAAAAACAATAAACAAATCCTAGAAAACTACAGAAAAGCTCAGATAAGAATAAGAAAGACTGACCAAGATGGTAAGCCTCTAGCTGGAGCAAAATTCACCCTAACACCAAAGAGTGGACAAAAGAATCCAGATAATCCAAAAGAAAACTACCCAGCTTATACCTACGAATCAAATAAAGATGGTATTGTAGAGTTTAAAAAGCTACCAGCTGGTAAGTATCATTTAGAGGAAACTCGAGCTCCAGATGGCTACACGAAAACTGGTCGGGTTTATTACCTAGAAGTAACCAGAGATGGTAAAGTCAAATGGGAAAATTCTTTCTACGATTCATACAATAATATGAAAATAGTTGATGTAAATACTTACACTGGACAAGATCAAGAAAATATAAGATCAGAAATTGTTGGAATAGATAGAGAAAACAAAAGGTTTAGGCAAATAGTTACTATTAAAGCCAAATCTAGTGAGCTTGAAAAATCAAGATTAATTCTCGAATCAAAAGCCAAAGGAATAAGATTATCCCAAGCTAACACTGAAGTCAGAGTAGTACAATACGAAGGTGACCAAATAAAAGCTAAGGATAACTCAACCTACACTGTTGATATCAATAATGGAGAAAATCCAAACTTGACCATTAGAATCAACCCACCTTATAGAAATGAGGATAAAAATAAACCAGTGGGGTCAGGCACTAGTACAAGCCAAGAAAAAAATGATGTAGATATCGAAAGAACTTACAAAGTTATTATTGATATGCCTTATGGTGAGGAGGAAATAGCAGGTTCAAAAATAAGCTATGATATTGGAAAAATAAGCGAAAAAACTGGTAAAGTCGAATTTACCCAAAATGATGAAGTGAAAGTGGTCGATAAATACGCTAAAAAGAATCAGTACTCTGATCATCGGAAATATACTAGCCCACTTAACTACAAAGCCCAATATCTACAACGTGAAATGAACCTAGTCACAACCGACATAGCCAATATCAAACAACCAGATATATACCTAAAGAAGGTCGATGCTGATGATAAAACAGCACTTGCAGGAGCTGAATTTGAGCTTCAAAAAATGAATGGCAAAACTATAGAATCTATAAGAAAAGCCACATCTGATAAGGATGGAAACTTTGGCTTCGAAGGCTTGGAAGATGGAAACTACCAAATAGTAGAAACCAAAGCCCCAACAGGCTACGTCTTAAGCGAAAAAATAGTCTACAAATTCAAAGTAGCTTGGGGTAAAATCCAGAAAGTTGATAAAGAAAGTGGCGTGGCAGAAAAGAAAGAGCTTATAGTAGGTGAAAAGAAAAATTCTAAAGATAATAGAATAGAAATCACCAACAAAAAAGCCCAATACCCATACACAGGTGGACCAGGAGTCTGGATCGGCTTCACAATCCTAGGAGTCCTAACCATGACCGCCGCAGGAATCTATCTAGCTCAAAAGAAAAAATACCAGACTAAATAGAAAAAAGCTTCGCTCAAAAAAAGCGAAGCCCCTGCAACCCCCTATCTTGACTAAACTTTTCCCTTATATCGAGCGGAGCGAAGCGAAGTCGAGATATCTCAAAGCTTCACTCCTTACCCTTATGTCGACCGAAGCGAAGCGGAGTGGAGACATCTCATAAAAAAAATCTCCACCTCTAATGGAATTGTCACAGTGAGCTTAGCGAACTGATGAAATTCCTTAATCGAGGCTTTGCGAGTATGAGACGAAGTCGAATCCGCAAACTACCGTCGACAGAGCTTCCACGGGGAAGCGACGAGAGGTCTACAGTCTGAGACGACATGTAAATAGAAAGATAGAAATCATCTAAGAACTTACATCAATCTCAAGAGACTTCTCCACAAGGTCGAAGTAAGGGAAAACTGGAGCGTCATATAGGATCAAGAGAAACACTTCTCTTATAAAAAGTGAAGCGGAGTGGAGACATCTCAAAGAAAAAAACAAAAAAAACAAGAAAAAATCACTAAAAAAGGGAAAAAACCTTTAATAAAACTAAAAAAACTCAATTTTACTAAAAAATAAAGTAAAAAAGACTAACAAATTTTCCACAAATCTGTTATAATAGTAGTAACAGATAGTAGGCTATTAATGACCTAGGGCAGAAACCCTGCCAGCTCGATAAAAATCGAGCTATCTAATCTTTTCCTTGACCACAAAGCAAGGAAAAAGAAAAAGACAATTACATGAAAAACAAATCCAAAGAGACTTCTCCACAAGGTCGAAGTAAGGGAACGTCATCGCTTCACAGAAGATTATTGAAGCACATACCCCTTATGTCTGATGGGTCTGGCCACAATGAACGAAGTGAATTGATGGCAGCCCTTAATCGAGGATTTTCGAGATGAAGGTCAAGTGTTCTTGTCCTGAATCCGAAAACTACCGTCGAACGAATGTGAGAGGTCTACAGTCTAAGATGACATGTATATAATACAGAAATGTTAATCTAAGCAAATATCCTAATAACGGAGGAATCTCAGACTCTCAAACAAAGGAGACAATTTTCATGTAAAAGTCAAACAACCATGTATGTAAACTCCACCAGGTGGAGATTATATAAACACAACTGGGTAAGTTAGTGAAATCAGCGGAAGAAGCCCCTGTCATATACAGGAAGGCAGACTCCAAAGAGAACGCCGACAAGCCCATTGCCTGATTGGTTGATAGTCAGGTAAAAGGGAGCCTATTACATAGGTTATATCAACAAAATTGAAAAAAAAGGAAAAAGGAGAGAGAATATGAAAAACAAATTATTTTCAATTTTCACAGCACTAGCAATGGTCCTAGGAATCCTAGTAGCTCCATTCACAAGTGCTCATGCGGCAGGTGAAGCAACTCATCAAACAACCGTTAAGATTCATAAGATACTTATGGAAGAATCAGAACTTAACAAAAAAGATGGGAATAAGAATCCAGTATGGCCAAAAGACCATGACGGTAAAGAAATTAAGAACATCACAGATTACTTTGGTACAAATGCTAAACCAATTAACGGTGTAGCTTTTAGAATTTATGAAGTTAAGGAAGCTGCTGAAGCAGGTTTTGTTAAGGGTGATGATGAGTCTCTAAAGACCTATGCAAAAGATCTAGATGCAGATAAATACTACAAGCTGGTTCAAGTAGACGGTAAGGACTTTGTACTATCAAAAACTGTTGGTACAGAAGATGGTATCGCTGAAGTGACTCTTCCAGATGGAACTTATAGAGTTGTTGAAGATAAAGCTAATTCAACTTATAAGGGAGAAAAAGGAGAAACTCTTACTGGATCAAAAGCTGTTCCATTTACCTTAGTATTACCAGCTGGTCTTCCAGATGGTACTGGTAACTACGATAATGCTGATAATCCATTACACGTATATCCAAAAAATACAGAAAAAGCTCCAAAAATTGACAAGAACTTTGCTTCTGACAACGACCTAGAAGCAGTAGAAGATAAAAATAGTAATATAAAAGCAGGTGCTGCATACGAAAATTATGAAAAGAAAAAAGCAACTGCAGAAGCTGAACTTGGTAAGAAAGTTCCTTACGAAGTAAAAACTGAAATCCCAGCTGACTCTAAGCTTGCAGAAGCACACTGGGACGATAAGATGACAGAAGGTCTAACCTTTAATGGTGATCTTAAAGTTAAAGTTGGTGAAAAAGATCTAACAGCAGAACACTACACATTAGAACAAGATGACAGAGGATTTTCACTTAAATTAAACGAAAAAGGTCTAGCACTAATTAACGGAAAAGCTGAAGCTGTAACTGTAACACTAACTTACTCTGCAACAGTTAACTCAAAAGCTATCGTTGACATCCCAGAAGCCAACGACATAACTTTCCACTATGGTAACACACCATCACAAGGAAACACACCAAAACCAACCAAACCAAACGACAATGGTGAAGTTAGTGTAGGAAAAACTTGGGGTGGAGAAGACTCTGATTGGGTAGAAGGCGAATACGCTAAATTCAAACTTGTAGACGCAAATACAGGTGAAGATGTAAAAGAAACTGACCTTGATGCAGTTGAAGGATATAAATTTGAATCTGTAGTTACACTTGAAAAAGGTGGAAAAACTTCATATACATGGAAAGGTCTTAAGAAAGATAAATCATACAAGGTAGTGGAAGTTGAGTCAAAAACTCTATCTGATGCTGAATACACTGTAAATGAACAAGGTAAAGTAGAAGTTACAAACCACAAATCAAACAATCCTAAACCACTTAACCCAACAGAACCAAAAGTTGTAAATGGTGGAAAGAGATTTGTAAAAACAAACAAAGAAGGAACAGAAAGATTAGCAGGAGCACAATTCCTTGTTAAAAATGAAAAAGATGAATATTTAGTTAAAAAAGTAGCTACACAAGAAGAAAAAGATGCTGTTAAAACAACTAAACAAAAACTTGATGAAGCAGTAGCAACATATAACGGTTTAACTGCAGATCAACAAGCAGGTCAAGAAGGAACTGATGCTAAAGACAATATAGCTAAAGCTCAAGAAGCTTACAATAAAGCAGTTCTAGCAAGTGCTGATAAATATGAATGGACAACTGTAGAAGCATATAATGAAGCTCAAACTGAAGATAAGAACAAAGTAAAAGTAGCAAAAGAAATACCTAACGTTGTTAAACTAACTTCAGGTGAAAATGGTGAATTTGAAATTAAAGAACTTGCTTATGGAGACTACAAACTTGAAGAAATTAAAGCTCCAGAAGGATACGCTTTACCAACAGATGGTGGCAACTTCGGATTTAAAGTAGAAAAAGGTTCATACACTGAAAAAGATGTAAATATCAAATATAATACTGAAGATGCAGCCAACAATGCTAAACAAATAGTGAATAACAAAGTATCAATCCCACAAACAGGTGGTATTGGTTCACTAATCTTCGTAGTAGCAGGTCTTGCAATTATGGCAGGAGCATACGCAGCATACAGAAAGAACCAAGCTAGAGCTTAATTAAGAACTAAAAAAAATATAATGCGCTAGTACAGGCATTAAACAATTAAAGAAAAGAGGGGAATTATTCTCCTCTTTTTCTTAACCCTATTTTATATCCTAATAAGCTATTAAAATAACTCATATCTAGCACACAATCACTGATAATAATAGTAATTAATGCAAAAGATTTAGAAATTCTCTTAATTTCAAGTTAAGTAATATGTATTTTATTCCTTGATATTTATAGTGCGGTAAAGTACAGTAAATCAAAACAAACGTTTGCAAACTGTATTCAACTTTACAGTAGTATTATTTTTAATAGAAGTATTGAAAAAGAAAAACCGGTTTATTCTAAGATTACAAAATTTAAATTTCATAAGTTAGATAAGCTAAAAAGTAGGTTATTTAATTAAATTATATAATAGGGAGATAATATGCTTAATTTTATTAAAAAATTTATGAGTATACTAAAAAAAGAAGATAAAGCTAGAGCAAAATTATATAATATTTATTGGGAGTCATTACAAAAATCTTATAAAGAAATGAATCGAAAGGATTTGAAATTTGATGATGTATTGTACTTGTCAGAAAATAAGATGAAAAAATTTAGAAGAGATAAAGTTATACGTAAAGTAGATAGTATAACAGAAAATACATCTAATGAAGACAAAGATACTATTAGTATGGATTCGCAAATAGGTGTTGATATGGTAGGTATCAATTGTAATCATGAGAACGAAAATAGTAAATCTAAGTCTACTGAATGTAAATATTCATTAAACCCAGATGTGGATGATATTAGAAAACGGATAAATAGTGCAAATAATAATTTGAAACCCTATGATGATGTTAATATTGGGAACTATTTTACTGTTAAGATGCCTATGATTTCCGGTAAGTCTTATCTTAAAACCCAGAAAGAATATAAGAATCTATATTTTTGGTATGGTTATTATAGGAATTTGAAATTATATCTTGCTGGAAATATTAAGAATATAAATCCTGATGATTTCATAGAAAATGAAGGGTATTTATGGAATCCATCTGGAGATCAAAGTGCGGTGAAGTTTTTTGATGATCTATCAGAATACATAATAGAAGAAAAGCAAATCAGTGAATTACCTAAAAATATGGAAAAACTTGAGTTGATAAATTATGGTACTGCTAGGGGACCTATCTATAGGCGTGGATAGGTTGAGATGATCGTAAGGTGTGATAGTATAGAGAAAATACATAATGGTGTATTAAGAATCTTCGGTTCTCCACTTGTAGTTTCTCAAGGTGTTGATCCTGGTTACGGATGGTATAACTTGGAATATGAAAGTAATCCTAAGTATTACGAATATGATGGCACAAGATTTACTGGGAATGTATTAAGAAATCCTCCAATGGGAGAAAATAGACAATATTCATACGATATGGATATAAATAGATTAAAATATCTTTTAGATAACAAAGATCAGATAAAAACAGAAATGAACCAAATTTCTCTTGGAAATTACTTATTTACTTATGATGTAGAGGATGTAGTAGATCAAGAAAATGAGATAAAGGATTTAAAATTTCGTCATGATATGAAAGCTTTTGCTGTATCAAAGGATTTATTTTATGAAAAGAATAGGATAGGGTACTAATATAAATTTTAGTATATATTATATTAAATAACTTTACAAAATATTAAGTAGCCAAGTCCATAATATTGTGTAAATTAAACCAGTATAATATTTACTATTTCATTCTAATATATATTTTAGAAGATGTTATCCAATCCTCATTTATATAAATGAGGATTGGTCTCCAAAAGCCGACGGGCTAATTATCAATCGTATAGTTGAATCTTCGTTAGGAAATATCCTAACGACTTTTTCACGTCTTCTAACTTCTTGATTTAATCTTTCTAAGTAATTTGTAGATTTAAGTTTACTATGAATTATACCATTAGCTAAATATGCAAAGGTATTTTCAAACTCTTTATCTAAGGCATTTAAGTAGCTCTGAAATTTCTTTTTGTTTTTCTCATTAAAAACATTGCATTAGTTTAGATTTATAATTATTTTTTCTTTATAACACAATTGTACTTAATCTATAAAATTATAGAAATACAAATAAAATATATTGATAAAGATTAATTTATATTATAAGTAGTAGTAGAAAATCAATTATGTTTATTATAAATGTCCAAACATGTCCAACTAATGTATTGAAAAATGTTAAAAAAATAGTAGAATAGATAATATATTACAGAAGTGTCCCAAAAAAGAGGTGGATATGAAATCAAAATTAGTTATTAATTTAATTAAATCTTATAGTGAAAGCGAAGATTCATTTAATGAAGCTGTAGAAAATCTGGCGAAGGATGAAGAAAAAAAAGGAAACAGATTAATTGCAAGTGAAATTAGAAAATCATATGAGATAGGTAAGTCAAAAAAAAATAAAACTTCTGATAGCCCTGTAAGTGAAATGGCGTTTAGCATTCAGAATACAGGAGTGTTACCTAGAGATAAGGATAGTGCATTAGAGTTGTTAGATGTTTACAAATCAAAAATCAAATTAGATGATGTAGCATTGCCTACTTCAACTTTGAAAGCTATTAAACAAGTGTTAATTGAACAGAAATCTTTAGAAGAATTAATTGCAAGGGGAGTTCAACCCTCAAACAGAATTTTATTATGCGGACCGCCTGGATGTGGTAAAACTATGACTGCTAACGCTATAGCAGGTGAATTAAATTTACCAATTGCATATGTAAAGTTAGATGCATTGGTATCATCTTACTTAGGTCAAACAGGAACGAATATAAGAAAAATATTTGAATTTATCAAAGATAAAAGATTAATTTTGTTTCTAGATGAATTTGATGCAATAGCAAAAAAAAGAGATGATGCTCAAGAATTAGGAGAGTTGAAAAGAGTCGTTACAACACTATTGCAAAACTTAGACATGATGAATTCAAACGTACTTTTGTTAGCAGCGACTAACCATCATCATTTATTAGATTCGGCTGTCTGGCGAAGATTTAATAAGTCTATTTTACTAGATAAACCAGAGGATGATGAACGAATGAAGATAATAGACATCTATTTGTCTAAAGTGCTTTCTGATCATTTAACGGATAAAGAAACCATACAAATATTATCAAAAGGGATGTCGGGAGCTCAGCTTAGAAACTTTTTGGATTCGATAGCTAAATATGTAATAATCGAAAAACATAATAATAAAATTGATAAAGAAATAATTGGAAAAGTGTGGTTAGAACAAAAATTGCTTTTCATTAGTAAAGACAGTCAAGAATATTATTCTGTGCTCAAAGAATTAAAATACAATGGATTATCATTAAGAATGTTAGAACAAATCACTGGAATTCCCAAATCAACAATAGATTATAATTTGAAGAAGGAGGAGACTAATGAGTAACAAGCAACATTTTTGGATACCTGATTCTGAAGTTGAGAGATTAGAAAAAATTCCTAGGGGAAGAAATAAACCAAGAGATATTTCATATACAGAGCATGGTAAAAAGTTAAGTGTCAGCCTAAGTAAAATAGATGACACAATAAATGAGTTTCATAATATCGATTCATTAAGAGGAATTGATACAATCATTTATGAAGTTGTATTACCAGAAGGAGAAAAAGTTAAAGATCAAGATAAGTTATTTAAATCAAATGGGATGAGTGTTAAAGCTGTTAAAACAGAAAATGAAGCAATAGTAGCATCGACTAAATGTCAGTTTAATGCATTGAGAGAAAGGGTTAATAGGTATTCAAAAAACGGGCAAAATAAAACTTATTTTGATTATGTAGAGAGCTTTAATCCATTTACAGGCTCAGATAAAAATTCTTTGAAACTTCAAAATGAACTGAAGACAGATAATTTACCAAAGGAAATAGATATAAATTTAATGTTAGTTCCGAATTTAACTGAAAATGAGTATGCTTCCATTATTAAATTACTCTTGGGGAAAATCAAGGATAATGGAGGAGAAATTTTAAATAGTGAATATAGGCTTTCTGATAGCACACCTTTAGTTAGGGCTTTAATACCATCATCAACTATAGATAATTTTGAAAAAGACTCAGCTATTTATAGGATTGAAGAAACTGATTTTTTTAATTTAATAACATCAGAATTAAACTTAAATAATAATATTTTATTTAAGCTAGATGACGACGTAAATATTAATGGTTTAGAAATTGTTGCTGTTCTAGATTCAGGAATCAGATTACCAAATAATTTAAGTTCTCTAGTGATTGATACTTGGAGGGCTGAAGATATAGACGATGTAGACTATGTTCATGGAACTGAAGTTGCTAGTCGTGTAGCTTTTGGTTATATAAATAAACAATTAAATAATATTGAATCTTTAGTTCCTAGAGCAAGATTAATAGATTGTCAAATTATGGATGGTTCAGTTTCCCTAGATGTATTAGTAAAAAGAATACAAAATGTAGTTAAAACTTTCCATAATCAATGCAAGATATATAATCTTTCAGCTAATGCTTCATATCCTATAGAAGGTAGTCGAATGAGTATTTTAGGTTATGAAATTGATGTGTTACAAAAGAAATATAAAGTTCAATTTATTATATCTGCTGGTAATCATTATTTATGGAAATGTGAAGATGAATTGATTGATATCGTAGATGACGATGACTCTAGAATTGCCTCACCAGCAGATGCTTTAATGGGGGTAACAGTTGGTTCTGTTGTAAATCATAATAGCAGTTATCAAATCACAAAATTTAATGATATTGCGTCTTACTCAAGGAGAGGACCTGGGTTTAATGGATTTATTAAACCCGACTTGGTATCTTATAGTAGTGAAATTGATAAAAAAACGAATAGAGTAATACAGGATGATTCTATGCTGTTATTAAATCATAAAGGAACTTTAAGTGTTGATGCGGGAACAAGCTTTTCGGCTCCAATGGTATCGGGCGATTTAGCTGAGATATTATCAAAAACTCCTGATAGAGATGTGCAACTTGCAAAAGCTTTGTTATTGCATAACGCTATTCCTCTTTGGGATGAGGACGATATTGATGAAGATCAATTATGCTTCGCACAAAATCTTTACGGAAGAGGTCTACCCTCTGTACAAGATAGTATATATTCATCGGAACATACTGTTACATTTATACGAACAGGTTCATTAAATAAAAGGACTAAAGAGCGAGTGAGAATATATATGCCAGAAATTTTAGCTGCACAATCTGGCAGGAATATTGCTAGAGTATCTGTTACTTGTGTTACCCTACCAGAAGTTGATCAAAGTAAAGGGACGGAGTATTTAGGGGCGTATGTAAGAGCATCGTTAAAAAAGAACAGAAATGATGATAATAATCTATTAGATGTTAGACCAGATTTCAAACAAGGAAGAAAGAAGTGGGATACAATACAACAATTTAGTAAATTATTTTCAAAATTTAATTCGGGAGATTGGCAAATATGGTTAGAGCTATTTTCAAGGTGGGAGTTTCAAGATGATGATGTTGAATATGCTTTAGTAGTAACTATTGAAGATACGAGTCACTCTCTTGATATATATAATGAAATATCACTTCAAAACAGATATAGACCTATTTCTGGAGTTAGAATTAGAGTCTAATTAATATAATAGATATAATGATAATCCAAAAAGTTGAAGCTCTATAATAAATCGTGTTGGTAGAAGTAAATGATATTTCTGTCAGCACGATTTTTTTCATAAAAAAAGTCATATTTAATCAATTACTCTATAATTAAATTAACCACAACAGAAGTTTAAGTTCTTTTTTTCTCCATTTCACACATAATATTTTACACTATGTTTTATAAATCATTGATTAAATACGTTATTTATTACTGAATTTATAGTTTACAAGTTGGCTCATTTTTGATTGTTTTGGGATAATTACCTTCATTAGTCAGTATTATTTAAAACATTAATTAATAATATTTAGAAAAACAAGTGATAATATTAATAATATCAAATGTATACTTGACTTTAATTTTCAAGAAAGTATAATGATAGCGAAAATACAATATTATATACTAAATTACAGTACGAAGTTAGATTTTATAGTTAATTTTTTATTTAAAGAACTTGAAAACGTTATATCTTAGAGAGGAATACTGTTATGGATAGAAAATATAGCGAATTTTATTTTGAAAAAGATAATTCTATTCATCAAGTTAAAGAAATATTTGATGCGTTGAAAGAAAATAGAGATGAGGCTTTAGAGAAGTATAGGGGAAATATTTATTGCCCTGAGTGTAGGTTAGGTACGCTGAGTATTAATCCAAGTCGTGAATATCTGTTTACAAGTAGTAACAATATGGATACACATGCAGAAAATTGTTCTATGCGTTATGAAAGTATTGGTAGAAAGGAATTAAAAAAATATTATCATGAAATCACCGAAAATGATGCAAAAATAAAATTGCAGAGTGTTTTGGATATGCTTTTTTTACGAGATCTTGATCGTCATGATAAAAACATGGATTATGAAGACATTCAAGAAAGAGTGAGGAAGACCAATGCTTTTTTAGTAGAAAATGATGAAGGTGAAAGAAGATGTTTACCTCGTATCTCTATATACTCTGGTAATATTGACGAATATTTGGACTTAATGACAATATATTATGGTAAGTGTAAGATATATGTTACAAAAGATGATAAATCCGAAAAAATTTATGGCTATATTCACGTTTTGAGTGAAAAAACTGATACTCCATTGATGGATATAGTGATTACTAATCAGGTAAAAGATTATATTGATCTTGATTTTGAGACTAAAATAGAGAATGCAAAAACTTACTATTTATCTTTTATTATGAATTTATCACAAAAAGGCGATATTTATAGTGGAGTATTGTATAAATCATATTTTTTATCTAGTAAAGAGGTTTAGATAGGTAATATATTTGTCAATTAATTGCGTTTGGAAATAAAACTAATTGGGTATTATATGAATAAGTTTTTTATAATAGCTTATAATTTGCCTCTGGGCAGGTCAGAGCTTCACTGATATTTTAGTTAATCTGTTTCTATCTCTGGTTGCTTCTTTTATCTATGATATTTTAGTGAAAAATAAGACACAGAGAGGTAAGCGTATGTTAAACATATTTATTTATACAGGGCTCGTGTGCGGTGAAGAATAGATAGCAAATTGGGTATAGGGCCCTGTTGTCAAATTTAACTGGCTGTAGCCAAACTATATATGGGAGTGTAGACTCCCTTTTTTATTAAGTGGTTGTTTTATAATATTTAGTGCTTTCGTAGCATACAGAAGTTCTTAAGCTAGAGCTTAAGAAAAAATAAAATAACAATTAAACTCAATTGCCTGTACGTGGATTGAGTTATACAGGGTAATGGCTTTCGGGCCTTTGCTTCGTACCACTGTACTTTATCAAAATATTGTTTTACCGAAAGCGGCATAGTCATAGCAAATATAGACGTAGTATTTATATAAAACCAAATATACATAAGTTTTTTATGCTGGTAATAATGTGATTTTCAGAATATGGGATTTGTTGATAATGGTAGTTGTTATTGATATCAAGAGAAATTTTTAAGCTTATCGTTCAATAGTTTATAAACTAGGTAGAGTGAAATCATAAAAAATAAAGTGGTTTAGACAATTTATAAGAAAAATAGGATGTAATTATGAAATCATATACTGTTAGGAAAGAAAATCTTACAGAAAGAATATTAAATATTGTTGATGATGATACTCAAGCTGTTAAAGAAACGGCGATAGATATTGATACATATAGTGATTTAATTATGGAGGTAGCAGATCTTTCTATAAAGAATCCAGGAGTAGTGTTATTTTTCAGAGGTCAACATGAAATACATAGAGCAAAAAAATATGCCTCTCTATATCCATCAATTTTTAGAAGTAAAAAAGGTAAAGTTTTGAGTGATTTTAAAAACTTGAGTATGCATCAGATTTATTAAAAGTAATTATTGAAGATTATAAAGATGAGTACAACCAAAATGCAATTAATGAAATACAAAATATTGAGCTTTTGAGACATTCTTTGTTACAGCACTATGGAATATGTGGAACTCCTTTGTTGGATATAACTCAATCACTCAAAGTAGCATGTTCATTTTCTTTGAGTAGTGAAAAGGGGGATATGTTTAAAGATGGGTATATTTTTGTTTTAGCATTGCCGTATGTTAATGGTAGGATAACTGTTAATTATGATGAGTATATCACAAACATTAGGCTTTTGAGTATTGGAACAAGCATTTCAAAAAGACCATATTTTCAAGAAGGATATATGGTTAGGAGTATATATGATGTATTTGATTATGATACAAAAGAGGAATATGATTTCAAGAATAGATTATTAGCAATATATCATATTAAGAATAATAAAAGATTCTGGGGTCCCGAACATATTTTAAAAAAGGAGCAATTATATCCTAAAGAAGATTCGATGAAAGAGATAGCCGATCAAATTACCAAACAGCTGGATAAGACTATTATTAGTGAAGATAGAGATATTGTGAGAGGTTTTTTACATCGTTGGAATTTGTTGGAAAAATATATTAAAAATTCTTCAAATTTAAGAAATAGAAATGATGGAAAATACTATAATTATTTTAGAGATGGGCTTGAAACCCTAGTTAAAAAAGAAGATTTACCTAGGAGGTTTTTTAGTGAGATTAATGATATAAAAAGCTTTAGAAACAAACTTGTGCATAGAACTGAATTTATTCCTGACTCAGAAATAGTATACTATACAAATAAGGTTAATGATATTGTACAGATGTTAAATATCTAATTATGAATATTGTTAAAATGAATAGTTGATTTTAATACAAGATATTGGATAAAGTCCGTATAGTTACATGAAAGAAAAGTCACTAAAGAGTTCAACTAAAAACTAACCTTAGGTTATAGTATTGACTAAGCAATACAATAAAAAAGAAGAAAAATCTCTTTTTTATCTATGAAGTTTTCCTGATCAGATATATGCTTTTATGCACTTATACAATATGATTGGGACAACTGTTGATTATAATAATTGATGCCATAAATTATAATGAATCATCACAATCATGCTGAAGTATCAATTTAATACAGTATATTATTATTGAAATGAGAAGACTAAGTATTGTAGAAATCGTATTGGTTCTATAATCTATTTACAGAGGTCTTGGTATCCTAAAGCCGACGAGCTAGCTTATGGAAGGTGTCACGCTTTGCTCAACCACTCGGTGGAATCCGCTCCACGAGCCGGCGGGCTTGTTCAGCATACAGAAGATCTCAAGATACAGCTTAAGAACAAATAAAATAAAAACTTATTGGTCAGTACGTACAATAAAATTGATTTTTATATAGTGTAGAAGTATACTAGTAATAACCATGAGACTGTAGAATTAATGCATGGTTTCGACCAATAAAAAGACGAGCCTGCACGCTCGTCTTTTTTATGCTAATTATCATCAAATATGCTATCTAGCCATTTGCAGGTAAAGTGACCAACTATCTCTGCTACAATAGCCATTATGAGACTATAGAACTCTCGCATGATTTCACCTCCTCTCATGCTAATGAGATTGATGATAACACTTCTATTATACTTCATTTAAATAGAAAATAGTATCTATTATAGTTTTTTTGATAATTAACCTTATGATAATAAAATTGTATAAAAATTAAAATTAAGTTAATTTTTTGTTTTTATTAGAAATGTGATTATAAAGGGATCTTTGTCAAATCGTGTTGGTAAATAAAAATCAACCAAATTCTTAATCAGGGATAGATATTTCTATTCCTGAATTTTAGTTAGCTAATAAATTCCTTGTGATAAATATTCTTGTTCTAAAATTAGCGAAATTCCTGTAGCCAAAAGCTATCCTTTTTAATACCTTAATAAAGTTGTTAATTCCCTCAATAGGTCCATTAGAATAATCATAGGTAAATGAGTTCTTAATATATTCTAGATAATAAAAACAAGTATCTATTGATGTTCTCATTCTATCGCTAACTTTATCCTTGAAGTAATTTAAATGAAATTTAAATAATTCAAAATCCTTTTTCTCAATATCCTCATCAGAGACAAACTTATTTAGAAGTTAGGATTGTATATGTTACAACTTTAATAACTTTGTGGTATATTCCATCAGAAAAATTTAGGTTTTTATCTTTGATATTTAGTAAATTTGTAATAAAATAGTTGTTAGGCATATTTAATCTCCTTTTTTTGATTGTGGTGATTTAATTATAGGGTAAATGATTAAATATGTCTTCTTTTTTTACAAAAAAATCGTGTTGAAAGAAGTATCATTTACTTCTACCAACACGATTTATTATAGACCCATTATTCTTTAATAAAATAATGAAATTAACTTCAAATTAATACAAAAATTATATATTCAAGCAAAACCTACAAATCCCAAGTATCAACAAATGTACGGGATAGAATAAATAATTGAATAATTTATTTTGCCTTCCTTTTTCTCCATTGTAAAAATTAATGACAGCAAATCCCAAAATTGCATAAACTTCTTTTATTATCACAAGATATGAAATAAGGCTTCCGACAAGTCTTTTATTGTAGAAAAGGTAGAGGATAAAGATTATTATTATGGAATAATAATCGTAGTCAAAGGATAGAAGAGTTGCAATTATGGCATTTACTCCTACTATTAATATGGAAAGAATAAGCCAGGCGTATTTATTATTGATTTTTCTCTTTAATTTATCGACAATAATTAAGGTCAACAGTCCAAGGGCGAGCGCCCACATTATATTTTGTGATCTATTATTTATAAAAACTTTTGATTGGAACATATCGTAGGGAATTTCTGATATTATGGCGAAAATCAAAAGATTTCTTAGATATTTTCCTCTAGATTTAGTTTTATAAAAGCCTTCTACAATCATAAAGGCAAAAATCGGAAAGGCGATTCGTCCCATTATATCAAATATGGTAGATATGGTAACTAGAGGCTCTTGGTAATTTAGTTTTGGCGTTATGATTGCCTTGTTAAAATGGTCGATAAACATTGAAATAAATGCAATATATTTTAAGAAAGCTCCGTTTATTTGGAAATTCTTTTGTATTTGTTTAAGTTTTTCCATTTTTTCTCCTTAGTTTTTTAGATAGGGTCCGTATAATTGTGTAAAAAAGAAAAAGTCAGTTGAATCCTTAACTAGTCAACTATCAGTCCTGGTATTAGGTTCAACTTTATGGGGTCACCTTCCCAAGCTCGTCCTTTTTTGTGCTAATTATCATCTTCTTTATCAAGCTACGCTTTACCACTCCGCGGAGGGTCTTCCAGTAGCCAGACGAGCTTGCTTTATCTAGCCACTTGTACAAGCAGTCATCAGCTACCTGTACTATGATAGCAAAAATGATGTCAAGTAAAAATCGCACGATTTCACCTCCTTCCATGCTAATGGAAGTGATGATAACATATATATTATACTTTATTTTAGATAGTTTTTACTTTCATACAGAGTTATTGGATTATTTTCTTAATATTATTATATTAAGTAATTTTCATTCTTTTATTCCGGATGATTATAGTTATAGAAGTGTGATTTTTAATTATGAGATCTCTCGACTTCGCTTCGCTCCGCTCGAGATAAGGGGCTGTCTGTCTTGCACTTATGTGAAGCACTAGTTTTCCCTTGCTTCGACCTTGCGGAGAAGTCTCGGTTATTGAGATATTTGTTTAGATAAATTTCTTTTTGTTATTTGCATGTCGTCATAGACTGTAGACCTCTCGTCGCTTCCCCGTGGAAGCTCTGTCGACGGTAGTTTGCGGGCTCAGCTTCGCTTCACCTTTTTTAATAGAACGATATTCATCGTTCTTTTATCCTTTGTTAATATTAACAAAGGATACTACACTATTTTGCTTTGCAAAACAGTGGCCCATGACGAGGGCTTCCTCGATTAAGGATTTTCATCAGTTCGCTACGCTCACTGTGACGATTCCATTAGAGGTGGCGTTAGTTGAGATGTCTCCACTTCGGTCGACATAAGGGAAATTGAAAATCTTATGAGATGTCTCGACAAGCTCGACATAAGGGTTCTGGTAGGATTGTTTTTGTGGCTAGGACCATTAGAGATTAGGGGATTATTATGCCCTATAAGTCCTTCCGCTTATATCGGAATAAGGGGAGTGTTTCTCTTGCCCCTTATATAAAGCTTAACCTTTCCCTTACTTCGACCTTGTGGAAAAGACTAGGTTATTGGGAATTTGTTTAGATAGATTACTCTGTGGTATTTACGTGTCATCATAGACTGTAGACCTCTCGTCGCTTCCCCGTGGAAGCTCTGTCGAGGTGGAGACTTTTTTACTAGATCTCTCGACAAGCTTGAGATAATGGGGGGGTAGATGTTCGGTAATTGTGGTCATAACCATTAGATTTGTTAGTAACTAGATGATTAAAGCATAATTATAACCAAAAAACCCTAGCATTAAAGCTAGGTTTTTATTGAAAGCAATGCCTCCATCGCTCAGTGCTCTTAGGAGCTCATTGTGTATCAATGCAATGTTATAATAATTATATCATATATTAGATTCTAAAATCTAATTTTTTTTCTCCTATAATAGTTTGATTCCCTTGTTAGCAAGGGCTTTTCTTTGTTCGTCTGGCCAGTAGGATACTTGGACTTCTCCTATGTGGGCTTTTTGGAGGAAGAACATACATAGTCTTGATTGGCCGATTCCG
>QWBY01001373.1_pt1 | contig 31923 bp, 41 predicted proteins | sample 1972471 | NCBI WGS metagenome assembly QWBY01 (sample SAMN09866722, study PRJNA288562) | Human gut metagenome isolate term6_stool, whole genome shotgun sequencing... | reverse complement strand
TAGCGACTCGGAATTATGGTCAGATTTTGAACGAGGATTAGAAGAAGGTATCTGTTATGATTCTCTTGCAGATATAATATATGAAAACACCCCTAATTTCGCTTCAGATGAATTCCGGGATGCTGATTGGTATGATGCGCAAATATACATAGAGGAGGAATGCGATAAACTATTAAACTACATTCGCTCTGGATTTGAGGAATGGATAAATTCGTTAGAGTTGAGCAACATAACGGAAAAGTACGCAATAGACAAAACCGCCCGCATCCTTTCTTTCAATTATACCGAAGTCTTGGAGAATATATATAAGATACCTGCTAAAAATGTTATACACATACATAATAAAGTGGGTGAGAAGTTGATATTCGGACATGGCAGGGATGTTGAAAACTTTAATGTAAAAGAAGCCTTATATGGAGATGAGGACGCCCATTTGGTTATAGACGAAGAAACAGGAGATATAACAACTATGGAGGATGGACATGAGCAATTCGCAGAAAATGCCGTTTGCGCATTTTATGATAAGATGCGAAAGCATACAGATGAGGTTATAAAGGAACACTCTGATTACTTTCATAGCCTTTCCGATACCGATGAGATTATCGTAATTGGACACTCCTATAATGAAATTGACACCCCCTATTTCAAAAAAATATCAGAATCTGTCAACAATAAGGCAACGTGGACATTACATTATTTCTCTGAGAATGACAGGTTAAATGCCAAGAGACTAATGGACGAAATGAATATCAAGCATGATTTACTGCATTATAAGCATTGCTCTGAAATGATGAACAAAGAATAAATTTGTGGATTATTTCAAGGGGGAGAGAAAACAGGAACCTTTTGTGTTTACATAAATGAATTAAATTTTTAGTGATTATGATGGTAAAAGAGACTCTTGAAGAGTATTTTAAAAGAATGGGACGGATAGAAAGTGGACTCGTCATGTCAAGCAATTTAATCGACAAGCTGGAGATTTGTAGCTTTATACAAGGCGACCTCATTATTAGCCATTCTCAAGACAACCCTTATGGGGGCATAAATCCTGTTTGTATGGATGATTCCAAGAGAATAGTTTGTCCTGATTTTATTTATCAGAAAAAGCTTTTTTCAGAAGGCTATTATATCTTCCCCCGATATCATACGATAGTTCGATATTATACAACACACAAACTATTCCTAGGACGGATTTATGTGCAATCACTCCGGAACAATACCCTTTACAAAAACATACGTTCTCAGAGAGTAAAGAGCATAACTCCTTCTGACCTGAAAAAGTATAAAATGCCAGAAAACATCGTCTGTGAGGATGGAAGAGCCTATTATAAGACAGATTGCGAGACAATATTGTGCATCAATGACCCTGGTCTGAACGAGTGCGTTTCGGGCGTATGTCATTCGGCACTTGCATTGTGCAGGTATATTGATGAGAGCACGGGGAATGTGCATTTCACTTTATTAGACTTTTCCAATATATTCACAGGCGAGGAGATTGACTTGAATGATTCCGAAAAAGTCAAATATGATCCAAATGACGCCGTGTTCTAAATAGCTTTTCTCTATGACATATATTCAATGCGTAGGCTGTACATTCGATTTTGGAAAATATATAATCCGCAAAACGAAACGTTTCGAAAAAACAAAACGAAGCGATGTGTTTCGTAAAACGAAATGTTCTTTTTTCGACTTCCCCACACGCAACTTAAAACGCCTCAGAAGACTCTGGGGCGTTTTAAGTTTCTTAATTATTGCTGTCCGGTAAAAACAAATTGAAAGTCTGCAATCCGTTTGTATATGAGCAATACAGGCACTTTTTGCCTATGGGGCTTGCTTTCAGTTACAAATAGTAAGCATTATAAAAACGTTTATTTTTATTAGACTATGACTTATATTTTAGGTTTAATGTCAAAAAATGTAGTATTAATGACGATTTCTCTTACGCAGTTAGAGAGAAAAAAGTTTTACCGGGCAAATGCAAGAAAAGAGATGTTTTATGCAGGTTGATGGTAAGTGATTGAAAATGTGTGAAAAACACGGATTATCGCCGTGTATTGCTTAGAGGGTGAAAGTGCAGAAAATGCGGATTTATGCAGAAGATACGTTACCAAATCGTTAGCCAAATGTGTGTGAATAAAACGAGGTAACGATAAGCAGTTTGTACAGTGGTGGCGATTTCTGCCATTATGGTGTTTATGCACTGAACCACAATATTTTGCATAACCAAAAACGCTTCAAAAAAGGGTAACTTTGCCCACAAAAACAGAAGCGTATGCAAAAAGGGAAAATGAAGGTTTTGCTCTACCTCAAAAAGAGCGGTTTGGACAAGTCGGGGCAGGCTCCGATAATGGGACGGATAACCTATAATCGCACGATGGCTCAATTCAGCAGTAAGCTGTCGTGCAATCCCAAGTTGTGGAATGTGCGAGAGAGCCGATTAAATGGCAAGAGCCGTGAAGCAGTGACAACCAATGCAAAGTTGGAACAACTGCTTCTCTCTGTACAACGAGCGTACCAAGCGCTTTGTGATAGAGGTATAGAGTTCTCTGCAAAAGACATCAAGGAGCAGTTCCAAGGCTCAATGCAGAACCGCACTACGTTCTTTCAACGCTACGACCAGATGGTGGAAGACGAGAAGCAATTGGTTGGCGTGGAGATTTCGGCACGTTGGCACTCGATGTATTACATGCTCAGAAAGCATCTGCAAGCCTTTATTCAGGAACGATATCGCACCGGCGACATTACCTTTGGGCAACTAACCGAGGATTTCTTGGACGGCTTACATCAATACAGCGTGGGAAAACATGGTCATTCACAGAGTTATTACCGCAAGATGGCATTGGCAGTCAAGAAAGTATGCCGTTTGGCTTTTCGCGAGGGTATCATAGACCGTCCTCTCTTTGACCTTGTCAAGATAGACAGAGGAGAGAGTAAACTGCCCAGAGCGTTGGACAGGGCTTCTTTTGATAGGATAAAGCAAGTCCGATTAGAAGAGGAGGAAACAGAACTGACACTTGCCCGTAACCTTTTCCTATTTACCTGCTACACAGGCACTGCCTTTTGCGATATGATGAATCTGTCCAAGGAACACCTTGTGCAGGATGATGCAGGAGCTATGTGGCTTAAATTCAGAAGGCAAAAGACAAACAGCCTTTGTCGGGTAAAACTTCTTCCCCAAGCCGCTACACTGCTTGATACATACTATTCGACTGAACGAGACAAGCTTTTACCGACTATCAGCTACGAGACCTATCGTTTCCTCCTGAAAGCACTGCAACTGAGAGCTGGGATTGCCATTCCCTTAACCGCACATGTAGGACGGCACACCTTTGCGACATTGATAACCTTGGAGAATGGAGTGCCGATTGAAACGGTGAGTAAAATGCTTGGACACAGCAAGATTGAGACCACCGAGCGTTATGCCCATGTAACACCGAAGAAAGTATTTGAGGAATTTGGTCGCTTTCTCTCTTTTACAGAAGATTTAACCCTTAGCCTTTGAGGATTATGCGCAGTACATTCAACATTTTGTTCTACATCAATCGCAGTAAACTGAAAGCGGATGGTACAACGGCAATCCTTTGCCGCATTACGATAGACGGCTCAAAAGTCGTGATGTCCACAGGAGAAAACACATTGCCCGGCAATTGGAGCGTAAAGCGACAGGAAACCAACGACAAGCAGCAGAACCAAAGCTTGCATTCGTTTCGTGAGAAGATAGAGCAGGGGTATGATACGTTGCTCCTGCAATTTGGTGCGGTGAGTGCCGAGCTGCTTAAAAGAGGTATTATCGACAATTCAATCTACAAGAGTCTTAAGCACATACCAAAGTTGCTCTTGCTACCACAGGCAGCTGGAACTCTTTGTGAAAAGTAGAGGAAAAACAGACATTCCTCTTACGAGCCTTACGATGGAGTTCTTCGATGATTATCGTATCCATTTCAAGCGTAAAGGTTATGCCTTATCAACAACGAAACAAAATCTCTTTTGGTTAAGCCGATTGATGTATAGGGCTGTGAGCCAGCAAACCATTCGTTATAATCCTTTTGAAGAAGCCAAGTATGAGCGGGTGGAGCGAAAAATTCGCTGTCTGGGCAAGACGGATGTCGCCCGTCTGTTGGCTATGCCCTTTCAAACCGAACAGGCAGAATTTGTGCGGAGGATTTTTCTTTTCTCCGTATTCACAGGTTTGGCTTTTGCCGATGTGATCAAGTTACGATACTGTGATGTTGAAACAAACAATGCAGGGATACGCTATATCCGTCAGTACAGGAAGAAGACAGCTGTAGAGAGCATCACGCCCCTGCACCCGATAGCCGAGCAAATACTCTCGCTCTATCCTCAGAAAGACAAGAAAGAGGATAGCCCCATCTTTGCAACTTATTTGAGTAGAATACAGATAGGTATGCACCTCAAGGCTGTTGGCTTGGCTTGTGGCATTCGCCAATCCCTTTCCTTTCATGTAGCCCGCCATACATTCGGTACGCTGACATTGGAAGCTGGCATACCAATTGAGAGTATTGCAAAGATGATGGGACACGCCTCTATTGCGAGTACACAAATCTATGCCCAAATCACAGACCAAAAGATTTCAAGGGATATGGACAGGCTAATAAAAAGTTCTGCACGACATGAATAAATTCACATCTGTCATTAGAGATTTATATTTAATAAATGAGAAAAGATTCTATAAACATAAATCTATCCCTAAAGGAAGACTAACGATATTTTAACTCCTTGTGAGTGTTCCTCGCTCGTTCGTGCCCTAAGCAAATAAATCTGAAATATTATATCTGTTGGCAGTAGGAGTTGTTTTCCTTTTCTATTGTGAGATGTGATTGATGGCTTATCTCCCTGTGAATTCGGACGGCAAAGAACAGTGTCATCAAAGTTGCAAAGATGTCGGCGACAGGCTGGGCATAAAGCACACCATTCAGTCCCCAATATGATGGAAGCAGTAATATGGCAGGGATAAAAAACAGCCCTTGTCGTCCGATATTGAGCAGAAGGCTCTGCCTTGCTCTTCCGATTGCCATATATAGCGTGGAATACACAAATTGAAATCCAAAAGTGAAGAACATAATCGTATTGGCTCGAAGGGCTATCCTTGCAATTCCCTGCATAGTTTCGTCTTTGCCGAAACAACTGATGACAGGAGAGGTAAATCCCATTACGAGTATGCTCCAAAGCACACAAAACGAGGTTGTGAGTATCAGGGAACAGCGCACTGCTTCCTTTAATCGTTGGAAGTTGCCTGCTCCGTAGTTATAGCCAGTCATCGGTTGCAATCCTTTGACAAACCCGAAGACCACGTTTGTTCCCAATGTTACAATCTTCAGAACGATACCCACCGCTGCGACAGCCTCCGCTCCATATTTCACGGCAGCCCTCTGCAACAGACTGATGGAAAGGGTCTGGAGCAATTGCAGAAAGAGCATCGAGATGCCTATCTTGATGATGTCCGCATACATTCTCATCGTGGGAGCGAACAGGGTAAACGATACTTTCACCTCTGCTTTCGAGAGGAAGAAGCGAATATAAATGGCTGTCGTGGTAATTCTTGAAAGAATGGTTGCCCATGCCGCACCTTCCACGCCCCAATTGAAAGTGTAGATAAACAAGGGGTCTAATGCAACATTGACGATAGAGCCGATAATCATTGCCATTGCAGATGTTTTCGATGCACCTTGTGAAACAATGATGTTGGACATCGACACATTCAATGCACCTATGACACAACTGATGATGAAGAGTCTGCCGTATGTTTCTGCCAAGTGCATCATGCCCTCGTTTGCTCCCATAAACAGCAGGATGTCCGGCAGGAACGCATTGCACATAAAGGCAATGAGGGCAGCCAAAATCACAGAAGTAACCACTGAGACGGAAGCGACCTGACTTGCCTTGACAATCTGCTTTGCCCCCAACAGACGGGATACATACACTCCGCCGCCGACACCGAACATCAGCCCTATCCCGAGAAACAACAGCGACAGAGGAAAAACAACCGATACGGCGGCAACGGGAAGAGTTCCCAGACGTGCAACCCAGAAAGTGTCCACCACATTATATATTGCCATAATCAGCATTGCGATGACAATAGGTATCCCCAACTTTGTCAGGGCTTTCATCATACTTCCTTCTTGTAGAATATTTACAGCATTGTTCATCTTTCTAATCCGTATCTTTTTAAGTGAATAAATTCCGCTGCAAAGGTACGGAGGGATACAGGCTGTCGCAATAGACGGACAACGGTGATAATAGCACTATTCGTGGTAATTCTTTCTGAAAAGCGTGGGAGAGACTCCTTCGACCTTAGTAAACAGTCGTGTAAAGTAGGAGTAATCGTCAAATCCCAGACTATGCGCTATCTCCTTGACGGAGGCTGTCGTATAGACCAACTTCCGCTTTGCCAACAAAATAATCTCGTCTTGAATATGACGGCTCACGCTTGTCCCCAGAACAGCATTTACCGCCTCGTTCAGGTAGGCAACGGTAATGTTCAGCCGTCCGGCATAGAATGATGGCGAACGGTTAATTCGAATATTGTTTTCCAGCAAATCCCGAAATTCCCATACTATTTCCTTGTGTCTGGTCATAGTACTCTGAAATTCGGATTGAGCTATCATTGTATTCGCAACGTTATCCACGACCAATCCCACGATGACGGTGGTCAGTCGCTGAACTATTGCTTTGGCAGATGGATTTTCCATACAACCCAATTTGCGGTCAAGAAGCGATAGTAATAGTTTCAGTTCCGATATGTCGGAAAGAAATAATAATCGTCAGTATGGGAGAAAGCGTATCTTTCCGAAGGTGCCGATGTCTGGGAGACGACACTCTTAAGATAGACTCCGAAATCTGAGAGCTGTGAACTTCTGTGGATGGGTAATTGGGACATTTCTTGTACTTATTTTATTCTTGACAATACACTCTCGATGTCTATCCTGCCATTGTTGAAACTTGCTCATCACGAAAAAAGCAGAGAGTAAGCTAAGCACTGTTAGGATAATCCCAACAACTGACCATAAGAACATCTGCAAAGGAGATAGAATGGAAGTCTTTGCCAATTCAACAAAGGCATAGACACAATAAGGCAAAGTCAAGATTGTGGTAATGATAACAGGTATATATTTTCGGTATATTGCCCATTGAGCAAGATGTACTATAAGATGGAGGGAATACCCTGCAAATGCAGCAAACCACCATTGATAAGCATCCAACCATACTGCACAGAAAGAAATGAGGGAAATCAGAATGAACTCGTGGACAGTCCCAATAGCAAATGTGGCTGTGGAATAATCAAAATGTCCCCTGCGTGCAAGAAACTGCTCGAATTGAGGGAAACGCCTTTTCAATTCGTCCCTATTTCTGTCAAGCCAATGCCTAAACATGATAATCTCTTCGTATTCGTGAAGCATGAATACAACGGGGAGAAGTATCATTATCAATTTTAATTTCGTCATAATGGTTTCCAAAACTCTATGGTCATCCTTTTTTTAACACATTCCTTAAATCTCTGACATACCGAGCTTGCCGATATTTCAAATAAATCTTCACAAACGGAATCATAAACCATTTCTTAGGCTCAATGTGTTCTGTAAGGTCAATCGTAGCATTCTTTTCATTGCCACTGAAAACACCGACCCAATGTCCTTTCATATTGTCATTCTCCACATCAAACTCCCAAAGACAAAAAGGTTCTTGTCTTGTTACTGTGAAAATTGTCCTATATCCACTCTTCGTTATTTCTACAAATTGCGTGTCTGATATGCCCTCTATTTTTTGAATATCATTTCTCCACGAATAGTCTGTTAGCGATGTTACGACTTGCCAAACGTTCTGTAAATTGCACGGAAACGTGGCTTTTATGTTTGACATTACGACCATAAAGTTTAGTATTTCAGAAAAATAATTTTATCTCACAAATCCGTTTTTATAGAAATCATACCATGAAGCAATGTTTTCGGGAGTATTGGCTTCCAGCAATAGAAGCATCTCTCGAGTGAATTCCAAATGTCCGACACCGTTTGCCGTAACAATATTCTTGTCACTGACGGCTTGTGCTTCCACATAATTCTCTGCGTTAGTGTAACCGATTCCACCCCATTTCTTGAGTTGGTCGAGACCGTTACCCGTATGTTTTACATTATTCAGAAAACCGTGCGAACATAGGAATGAAGCACCGTTGCATATCGCCCCGATGATTTTACCTTTATCCAAAGCCTCCTGTACCAAATGTACGACAAGTTCTGCTTCAGGCGAGTCCCAACAGTTGCCGCCGATAAGCACTAATGCGGCATAATCTTTCGGCATATTCTCAAAAGAATAATCGGGTAAAGTTCTAAAACCTCCGATAGAACGGACAGCGTCTTCTGTAGGGGCAACGGTATGCACTTCATACTTTATTTCACCGCCTGGTATCACGCCCACGTGAAGAGCCGTAGAGAGAAAAGCCCCCTCCCAATCCGTGTATTCATTCAATATGATAAATAATACTTTCTGCTTTCATTGATATATCTTTTTTACTTTAATAACTTTGCTGCAAATTTGTAAGTGAACATAATTCGAGGATTGGATAAATCCCATTGCTCCACCTCTTGCCGTATCAATTCTGCGTGCTTCTTGCTTATATCCCTCAAAGCGTTTCCAACGGATTTTCTAAGATATTCGCTTTCGTGTGCCTTGTGCTTACTGATTAGGGCAATAGCAACCGATGGGTTCTCTTTGAAGAATGGGCGACTTGTCCAAATTCTCAATCCCTCCGTTACTGCACGGACAACATTCGGATTATCACTATTTATCCACTCTTCGATGAGTGGCAAGGATGCTTCATATCCTCTGTGTTTGCAAATCTCATCAAAAGCCTTTGCAAGCATTTCCTGCACACGCCAATTTTCATCAGTGCTTACTTGTTCCTTTAAAAAACGAAGCGCATTATCATTCTCTACAGCTAAAAGTCCAAATAATGTAGTTGATAACATTCGGGCTTGATAGGCTTCGTGCTTGAACAAGTCAAGTGCCAATTCAAAACATTGCTTTTGGGGATACATTTTCATTATTTCTGTAGCTCCATCGTTGATATGCTTGAATCCATTTTCAATTCGCAGAATATGATTAAGAATATCATTTATTTTTTTCATTCCAATGTAGTTAAAAATGCAATAAACCTTATATGTGGTAGTAATACAAAAAATTAGGTGAGAAGATAAACAGGTGGATAGTAGAGGGGCGTAAAATTAACCTTATAATGTCACTAAAAGTCTATCTTAATAACTGAAAGTTCACCAGATGCAGATGTGTCCTTCTTTGATATTCTACATCCAAGTTTTGTATAAAATAACAGGGGGGACAAATATGGTTGCCCATTAGATTTAACATATCTATCGTTGTCAATAACCCAAGCACTGAGATGCTTTTCTTTTGAGATGAAATATTTCAGTATTATACGTCCAATTCCTTTTTTCTGAATAGTCGGAGATAGTATAATAGCAAACCAACGAAGACCATCTCTATCAAATGTAAAAGCCCATCCTTTGATTATATTGTACGACAAGTCCATCAATAAATAGTGTGTGACATTCTCTAAACTATCTAAGTAATGATTAAAACTCTGCAATGAACTATGCGATATAATAATAGGATACTCATCATTCCATAAACGAAGAAGAACCTTTTTCTCCTCTTCGGATAATAGACTCTTCTGTAGTAATTCCAGATTAAATGCTTCTAAATTTATTTTCATATTATTGAGAGGATGTCTTTGATATTTAAACACATAATACGCTCAACTGCAAAGGTATTGTTTTTTATAGGCTCTACAAAGAAAACTCAAATATTTAATGCAAATTGAAAACGAGACTGTGTTATACAGAAGGAAAAAGAAAAACCTGCACCGTTATTGATGCAGGTTTCTGTTTACATAATTCTCTTGTAAAATCCGTTGCAGGTCAGACATACGATAGAGTATCTTTCCTGCAATCTGCGTGTATGGGAAAATGCCCTTGTCCCGATAATCCTGTAAGGTGCGGGGAGAAAGAAAGAGCCTTTTGCATACCTCTCGCCCTGTGAGATAGAGTTCGCCCTCAAATAAAGGACGGTGTATCTGTGCCGTTGTTCGCACACGCTTCGTTAGGTTTCTGATACCCGAGATGAGCTGTTTCATCTCGGGTGTTTCTTTGCTGATGGTTTCGTATTCCATAGTTCGTTCTATTTATGAGTGTCAGACTTGGCGAGGAGCTTCTCAACGTCCTCACGTTTGTAATAGCACTTATGCCCGATTTGAATGAAGGGCAACACGGAGGTGTCCCGATAATGTTGGAGAGTCCGCTTACTGATGTTTAGTATTCGGCATACATCCCCATTGTGCAGGAGCTCGGGCAGTTCGGCAGGTGGGGTAAAATGCTCATTGAAGCAGTCGGTCAGCTCCATGATGCTCTCTTTCAATTCCTCCCAAGCAGAGGTGTCAATAGCTGTAAATCTCATTTTTCGTTGTTGTTTTATTTGCGTAATTATTGATTTCTGACGCAAAAGTAAGCAGGAGTTTTCGGTTTTTGAAAGGGTTGGGATAAGCAGGGAAGAAGAGGGAAACGACAGGAAGTCCGCACACCATACATCCCCTGTTTTTTCTTTTCAAATCCTCCTGCACCGCCCGAAAATCCATTTGTTCCTTTCGGATAGTGCGAAACCTTGTGAAAGGTTGCAGACTGCACAGTTATCCATCGTGCAATCCGCACACTTATTTTGCCTGTTTCTCCCTGTTGTTGAGTGAAAAGGGGCTTTCCCATTGTGCAGTAGCAGAGAAATGCAATGCACCACAATGCAAGAACACCGTAACCTTTGGCTCTGTGAAAAAGGCTGTCTAACTTGGCTTTGGCAATCATAAGCGTGCCAAACATCAAAAACAAGTAACAGAAAGCAATCCGCACAATGAAAAAAGAAAACAGCGACAACACCTCAAAGAACATACAAATAGAGGAGTTCCTTTCGGAGCGATATGAGTTTCGGTACAACTCCGTATTGCATCGAGCAGAGTACCGTCCACGAGGAACGGACGATTACACAGCCATAGACCGCTACCGTATCAACACCCTCAAACGAGCATTGGACAAGGAAGCGAGCGTACAGACCTCGCCTGAGAATCTGTACAGCATCATCGAAAGCGATTTCTCCCCACGCATCAATCCTGTGCAGGCTTATTTCCACAGCTTACCGATAATGGAAGAAGCCAAGAAAGGAGCGATTACCGCACTTGCCAACTGCGTGAGCGTAGCCAATCCTGAGAAATGGAAAGAATATCTCACCAAGTGGCTCGTGGCAGTGGTCGCCAATGCAATGGACGACAGGCAATGTCGTAATCATACCTGCCTTGTACTGACAGGCGAGCAGGGAAGATTCAAAACCACGTTCCTTGACCTGCTCTGTCCTCCCTCTCTCTCCGATTACCGCTATACGGGGAAGATATACCCACAGGAGAAAGACGTGCTGAGTCTTATCGGTCAAAATCTCATCATCAACATTGACGACCAACTCAAAGCCCTCAACAAACGGGACGAGAACGAGCTGAAGAACCTTATCACCTGTCCGCAGGTGAAGTACCGTATGCCTTACGAGAAGCATATCGAGGAGCGACCTCACTTGGCAAGTTTTGTGGCTTCGGTCAATGGCAACGACTTCCTCACCGACCCGACAGGAAGCAGACGCTTCCTCCCTTTTGAGGTGCTGGCGATAGAGATAGACAGAGCCAAGAGCATTCCGATGGATGCCGTGTATGGCGAAGCCAAGACCTTGTTGAATGAGGGGTTTCGTTATTGGTTCAATGATGAAGAGATTATTGAATTGCATAGAAACAGTGAAGCCTTCCAAGTCTATACGACCGAGATGGAGCTGTTGCTCCGCTATTTCACCTTTCCCACGGAAGCGGAGAAAGCCACCAAGCGTTTCCATATGACCAATTCGGAGATCGTGGGTTATCTCTCCTGCTATACCCGACAGCAGCTCTCACCCAAACGAATGGGCGAAGCCCTGAGAAAGGCAGGCTATGCGAGAGAATGCCGTAGGGTAAATGGCAATCCCGTATATGTGTATGCCGTTCGCAAGATTTTCCCCGAGCAGCCACCATAGCATTCTGTGATTACCAATCCCCTTGTTATACTCCTTTCTCTTTTCTTTCCTATTCTCCTTACTACATTACTACAAGCAACGATAATACAGTGAAAGAAAAAGGATTGCAAGGGGTATTCATCTTGCGACACAGCTTACTACCATCTTTCTACGCTTCTACAAGAGAGAATAAATAAGGAAAGGTGTAGAAAGAAGGTGTAGAAGGATAAAACCAAACGAAGTGTTACACTTTTCTCTTTCACTGTCAATCACTTATCCGAGTGTCGAAGGGTAGTAAGATAAAAAGGGAAAAATCCCAAAAGAGGAAACAGAGTAAACAATGAAATAACGAACAAATGAATATGAATAATCCAAATCCAACGATAACAGCAATGAACAACGAATATTACAATTTACAAAACATCAAGAACATACCCATAGCGGACTATCTTCATGCCCGTGGCATACAGCCCGTCAAGAAATACGGCAGTTATGCCCTTTACAACGCACCCTATCGGGAAGACCATAACGCCAGTATGAAAGTGGATTTTGCACGTAACCTCTGGTTCGACTTCGGCTTGGGCAAAGGCGGCAGTATCATCGACCTTATGATGTTGTTGCAAGGGTGCAATGCTCATGAAGCCATAAGCCATTTGGCAGGGAACAACCTTTCCTTTCATAGTGCAACTCCTCCAAAGGAAAAAGTCGCTGCACTATCCCCGAGTGCAAGGCACATTCTCGGCATCAGCGAGGAGTTGCCCCCACACCTGCAACGCTATTTGCAGGAGGAACGCAAGATTGACCTTTCACTTGCCAAACCCTATCTGCGTTCCGTATGCTATGAGGTGGGAGGAAGAACTTACATCGCCATAGGATTTGCCAACCGTGCAGGAGGATATGAGCTTCGGGACGACAAGACATTCAAGGGAACAATTGCCCCAAAGGACATATCCGTGATTGCAGGAGATGCGAACAACGTCCCTCACTGCATCTTCGAGGGCTTTATGGACTTCCTTTCCTATCTCACGATGAAAGGAAAAGAAAACGCTCCCTGCATTGTGCTGAACTCCGTAAGCAATGTCCATAGAGTCGTTACATATCTCCGAGAACATCATATTGGCTGCGTCCGTGCGTTTCTTGACAACGATGAAGCAGGACGGCGAGCCATGCAAGTTCTTCAATCGGCAGGAATGAGCGCAGAGGATATGAGCCGACATTATGGCGGATATAAAGACCTCAACGAGTACCACGTTTCACGTCAGAAAGCGATGGAACAGAAACAGAAGAAACCTCTATCGGTTGTCAAACGGGGATTTCGCAGATAAGGCAAAAGAGTGCAATCTTAACCAAGTATCAATCGGGTATCCTTAGGGACTAAAAGAGAAGAAGAGCAGACAGATGGCTTTGTTTCGAGAGCGATGGCAGTTTTCCCAACTGCAAGTTTCCCCCAAAGAAACTTAGAAACAAAGCCCTCTGAGCATTCAGAGAATGCAATTACCGTAAAGGTGGGCTTCGGACAGGGCGGAGCGGCATTTAGTAGAAATGCCATAGCTCATTAGGGCATTTTCTTCACGCTCCACTCCGTTACCGCTAAAAAAGCCCTCCTGAGCCAAGAGACTTCGCCCCTTTGGATACCCCTTAAAGCAATATTCAACTTATGGGCTACGCAGTATTACATATAGACAAAGCTCGGGGCAACGATTCGGCAATGACCGCACACATCGAGCGTGCATTCGTGCCGAAAAATGTCGATGCCACCCGCACGCACCTCAACCGTAAGCTGGTGCAATTCCCCACAGGTGTCACTAACCGCACGGAAGCCATAGAACACCGCATTGCCACGGCAAACATCTACCGTAAGGTGGCAGACAACCAAGTCAAGGCCTTGCGATTTATCCTTTCTGGCTCGCACGAGGATATGCTCCGGCTTGAAAGCGAGGGGCGTTTGGGAGAGTGGTGCGACAGCACGATGCAATGGCTTTATTCTACCTTTAGTAAGGAAAACGTAGTGGCAGCGACACTTCACGCTGATGAGGAAACACCACATATACATGCTACGGTAGTACCTATCGTACAAGGAGAAAGACGAAAAGCTAAGACCGAAGCCGAGAACGGGAAACGCAAGTACAAGACCAAGAAGGACAAAGTACGGCTTTGTGCTGATGATGTGCTTACCCCGAAGAAATTGGAGGAGTACCAAACCACCTACGCAGAACAGATGAAGCCTTTCGGGTTGGAGAGAGGTATATACGGCTCGGAAGCCAAGCACCGCTCCAATATGGAATATTATAAGGAACTGCTCAAAGAAACGAAACAAAAACAACTTGAGGAGGAAGAACTAATCAAAAAAGTCAAGGAGTTGGAAAAGCAGGCAGGGAAACTTCGAGTGAAGGGAACGCTCTACTCGCTCTTTGGGTACTCCGAACTTGACAAAGCAGAAAAACGTGTCGGAGAGTTGGAAAGAAAGATGGAGCAACAGAAGTTTCTTACTGAAAAGGAGAAAGCCGAAATCCGTAAGAAGGTCATACTCCTGCAAGATACCGTCAAAGGTAAAGACAGAACCATAGCTGAACAGCAAAAGGAAATCAAGGTGTACGAGGAGGAGCGGAGTTTTATCAAGCGATTTTTTCATAGCTTCTACCTCTTGCTTAATATTCGTTTGATGCTCCGCAAGATGGGCTTTGATGATGATACCGTGGTGAAGATGCACCAAAAGCAGGTAGCTGTACGTGGTACTGCTGATGTATATTCAGGAATGTACAAACGTAACTTCACGGAGGAAAATGCGGAGCTACGCATCACGACCAACGAGAAGCGTCAACCAATCCTTACCATCAATGGTCTATCTGTTCCTGATTGGTTTTAAGTATTCCTGTTTATTATATACTGTTTCATAGCCTTTTGATACAGGAAGGAGCATACATTTAGATGTATGACCATCAACAACTCCCAATTCCCATGTCATCCATTTACTTAAAGCAGCTCCTTGTGATGCAGCAAAGATAAGAGAACGACTATTATTTAATCTCTTTCGTATCCTCTCTGCTGTCTGCTTTGCAACATTATTTCTATCCAAATCTGGGTCTATTTTGAAATCCAAATACACCTTGTATCCCAAATACGATAGATAATAATATATACCTTCTACAACCAATTTATCAGAAATATTGTAAGAAAGGAAGATATCAAATTTTTCATCTAAAACTGAAGAAGCCTTAAGAGAGAAATAACGTAATTCTCTTTGTTGTGATTCATTTAAGGATTTAGTATTATACTGTCGAAAAAAATCCTCTGTAAATAACTTGTTCATATTCTATTGTTTTTTACTAATCGCCAATAATATTGACCTAAAGCAGTAAGTCTACAACTTTTTGAGTTCATTGCTGCAAAATACATAAATTCTTCACCAACAGGCTCTACAAAGCCAATACTTTGAAGTTTCTGCAATAGCTTGAATTGCTTTACGTGATCAGGATTGGCAAATGGCTCTATAATTTTATGCTCAATTTTAGGAGCATTTGTATCTTCAAAAGAAGGATCCAACAAAAACTCTTCTCCTGCGGAGTTAAATAGATTTGTTAATTCACGTATCACGTCATTGTCAACTTTAGGACTTACAGTTCTAAGAGGAGAAAACTCGCACACATTGGTTTTGAAGACTGGTCGTTGTTCCCAGCATCCAAAAGAACGATCAATGTAAGCATAGATACCACCAATAGTTATATTCCCTGAAAAATCTGAAGCTCCTCCTCGTAAAGCATCACAAAGAAGTTCTGTAAAGACTCCATGACCTCCCATTTCTAGTGCAGTTTCATCTTTGCGACAAGCCGTAAGAATAGATACTCCTTCACGCAATTCACTATTTGCAGAGTCTATATTTTCTGCAATATTGCCTGCATGACAACAATCAAGAATTATTATTTTGTTCTTTACTTTAGAACGATTTGCGATTTGCATAATCGTTGACATCTCTAATCCTTTGTAACATGCATCTAAAGTACAATTGTCTGGGAATACTAATTCTCCTCCCGTTGTGTTTATAAAACCATGTCCAGAGAAATATAGCAGGGCACAATCATCGTCACCTTTAAAAAGTTCCTCGATAGCTTGCTTTGCTTCTAATGTAGACCTGACATTCAATAATCTTTTTGTATCGAAGTTTTTAGAACCATTGCCATTCCGCTCTAAAATATCAGATAGTTCATTTGCATCATCAACACACCCATGTAATTCATTTCCATTTGGATAGTTATTAACTCCAATAAGTAGTGCTTTTTTTCTCATAGATTACTTTTGTTATTGTTTGATGGCATATAATCTTACTGCATTCGCAATTGAAGCTGCATTCCATTTAACTATAGTTGTAGCAGCATTCTTTACGACAGAAGATGTACGTTCAGTCCCCCAATACTCTACAGCTATAATTGGTTTATTATACTTTTTGGCAATTTCAATCTCTTTGTTTATCCATTTACTGTAAGTGGAATATACGCCAGCAAGAATTATAACACAACTACATCCTTTTATTTTAGCCTCAATTTTTTCATACAGTTCCCAATCTGTTCCATGTGTATGAATTGGATCGGTTTGGGGAACAGAGTGATTATAAAAAAGGATACCTTCTCTTCTCAAAAACTCTTCTACTTTATCGTATTCTTCCGAATAAGCCCACGAATGAGAAATAAATATTCTATACATATAAAAATTACCAGTCCTTAGCTGGGGTCTTAAGTAAGTAACAATATTAATCTAAATGCAAAGTTTATACCAATGCTTTATAATTCGAGCGAATAGACATATTGTCAGATGATTCTCTGTCAGCTGACATAAAAGCATATTTTAGATGAAAATATCAGTGCACTTAGTTCATTTCTAAATCGTTACCCACACGAACTACATTTAATCGCAGCGCATTGTGCTTTAAGCACTTAGCTCGAAATCATATTTTTTTACCGGACAGCAATATTTCTTAATCATAAAAATCTCACACATTCAAGTCGAACTTGACGTTCTCCTCAACGCCAAGCAGCACCCTTGTGCGCTCCAAATTATTCTCGTATATGTGTACATTTCCGAGATTCAGTGTGATGTTCTTCAATGGTAGGTCTATCTGGCGTGCCATGAGATAGAGGTGGTATATATCTGCTGGCAGTCCAAGGTTTGCATCACTGCTGCGCTGGTAGGCCGACAGAACAAGTTCTCCGTCATCAATTTGGAATTGTATCAGGCTGAGGCACGGAGCCTGATTGCTTTCTGCTCCTGTTTCACCGAGGAACAGCACATAATTCTTCGAGTTGCGCTTCTCGCGGTTTATCCTCGCTAACAAAGGCGGCAGTTTCTCAAAGTAAGTCGGATAACTATTGACGAGCACGGAACCGCAATAGTCCCACCAGTTGATACCTGCCTCGCGGTATCTCTCCACCTGCCGCTCACCCTTCATGAAGAGTTGTAGTTCATTCCTCAACTTTTTCCTGGCTATGCCGTGGCTCTCGAATATATCGAGCAAGTCAGCAGGCGACAATGAAAGTTGCTCGTTGAGCAAGTAGCGGATATTGCCTTTCTTGTTGGTCTGGGTCTTTCCTTGTTCCAGAATTTTGTCCAGTATCTGATAGTATTTATTCATCGTTCAAACGGTATTAGAATGTTATTCAAGCGGCATCCGTATAAAGCATGATGTCCGTATAGGACGAACTATAATTCATGTGGGCGTTGAACTCCCTGCGGTGGCAGTTCCTGAACGGGTCGCCGAGGTTCGGGTGTCTGCCCATCCAGTCACACAACTCTATGATAGAGGACTTGTTCGAGGTGAAGTAGATGAAACGGTAGCCGGAGAGGACTGTCAGCACATCGAGGTAATCGGACAGTTTCCAGTACATTCTGTAGGTCTTGCCGTCCGTACTCAGATAGGGCGGATCGACGAGGAACACCACGCTCGGCACGTTCTTGTAACGCTCAAACACCTCCTTGTAATCACAGGAGGTAATGGTCAGCCCATCGAGATAGTCTTCGCAAGGAGGATAATCCACTCCCTTGATGTTGTTGTATAAGGTCTCTTTCTCCAATTCCGCATACTCGGTGGCATACTTCATCGAAAAGAGGATGGACGAGGACAGCGTGATATAATCCACATACCCGTGAACCCGTTCATGCCTGCGGATACACGACAGCACCTGCTCGCGCTGTTCTCCCATGATGGCCTTATGGCGTGGCACGTCCACTATTGCACGCAGTTCAGCCAGCAGGGCATTCGTCTGGGGTAATGCCTCCAGCCGTTTACGATAGCCGTCAAAATCATTATATACAACGGTGGAGTTCGGCTTCTGGCACTTGGCGATATGCGACAGCAATCCGCTGCCACCGAACAGGTCCACGAAAGTCGTATTGTCAGGGAACTGCCGGAGTACCTTGATGTACTCCTTGGCAAACATCCGCTTCTGTCCCTGAAAAGGAAGCGGTGCCGAAAGGTATTGTCTTCTCATTGTCTCACTAAATTGGTATGGCAAAGTTCGCCATATTCGGTGAGCCAGAAGAACATTCGTACCAAATCACACTGCAAGCGTTTTGCAGTCGCTTTGAAAGCGTTTGATGAGCCCGTACACCTTGCGTTCGCTTACTGCATACTTTTCAGATAACCGGGCAACTATATACGACACTTTCTCGCCACGTCCCAGAAGCGTAGTATAATCTGAATATAAGTCCACAAACTCTTCATCTTCCAAACGTATTCCCGCTATTTTGAGCCTTTTTATCAGCTCCCTGTTAAATTTCAAGACCTCTATTATCTTCATATTCAAAAATTTTGTATCTTTGCAATGTCTCACTTATTATTGCGCATAATGCGCACACAAAAAAAGACCACATGAGCGGTCGAAGGGTATATTGCCCCCGGCTGCGCTCATGTGGCGTTTTGTGTTATATAGTAAGTGAGACGACTAATTAACAGGCCGGGGGCTTTTTTTCCTCCCCCGAATGATTCTTTACAACATCATACCATTCATGGTTTTATCAATAATGTTATGGTGATAAAGGCATCGTTTGTATTATTCTCTGCCAAGCTTTTTGCGGAAAAATATGGCTTATTATTACTCCAATGACTTCTATCTGCAATTTTACTTCAGTATATTTTGAAATTAAAAAAATTATTTCCAATATTTGCAGTGAGGATTCCGTAGCTAATGACTACCGATTCCTCGACTGCGGGGGCTGGCCATAGGTCAGCCGTCCGTTTTTTTATTTGCTTATGATGTCTTCGATTTCCTTGTCAATGGCCTGTTCGATTTTCTTGTCAAGTTCGCGGCTTTCTCCAATGAACTGCCGCTGCGGTATGTGTATGGTTGAGCCTACGGGCTTTTGTGCCATACGGTACCAGAAGTCGGCCTCGGAATTCTTGTGTTTCCTTGCCCACGAGTCTCCGTTTTCCTCCCGGAACTTTGCCCAGAAGAATCGTTTCATTCTTTTTGTTACTACGATATCCCCTCCTGAATTGTGTATGTCGGCGTATGGTACAGAGGTACCTACGGTTACGGCTGCATCGGTGGGCGCATAGGCTATGGATCCGTAGAGTCTCTGTCGTGATGACATGAGCGGCTTATACTGTCTGCCAGCCCCGTGTGCGTACTGCTGTCTGTGTGTGCGCTGCCATGGGTGCAGTCCCCCGTCGACGAACCCACCCTGCCGGAAGTTGTCCTGGAAGTGGTCTTTTGCTATGCGTCCTACCTTGATGGGCAGTGTGCGTTGTCTGGCATGCTCTATCTCGCGGCTATATAGCTGTAGGAGCTGTAGGAACTTCTGGGGTGTCATGGTTGGTGCTTTTTTATTTGTATTTGCTGTTTTTTCCTCATTTTGTTTGGCGTTTGAGAAGTAATGTGTACATTTGCATCAGCTTCGCAAGAAGTTAGGGACAGGGCGCAAGCCGTGTACCACCCGAGGGCGTTTTTTAGCGTCCTTTTTTTTTATCACATTTCTTTTATTATATTTTCATTCTTGAAGTAGAAAAACACTCTTAATTCCAGATATTTTCGCTTTACGTCATTCAATGCTTTATACACGCTTGGCGTTTTTTCTTTCAGTTCGTAAAGTATAGCTTTCGCCCCCTGCCGGAACCTCCGATAATGTCAGGTGAAAAGCCTGACATTTTTGTTTGTCGTTTAATAAATACTGATTATATTTGCAACAGCCTCGCAAGAGGTTAGGGGCTAAGCATTTATGCGGCGCACCACTTTTAGGCCAGTTTTTCTGGCCTTTTTTCATACTTGCTGTAGGAGCTGAATGTATTGTTGTGGTGACATATTGCTAATTCATAATTCATAATTGTGGCAATCAACTTGTGAACTTGTGAACAAAATTTGTATTTTTCTTCATTTTATTTTGTTGTTTTGAAATTATTACTTATATTTGCGATGAGAATAGCGTTAGGAGAATGCCCCGGATTTGGAGTTCCGGCAAGCTGCGCTCCTTTCGCTATTTTCTTTTTACATGCTTTATAAAGTCCTGTGCATCAGAGATGCTGTGCAAGGTGAACGTTCCATCGACCCATTCCTTAACAATAATATAGGCATCTATATCCTTTACTTTCGTCTTAAAGATGTGGGACTGCGCCACCTTCTGCATTTTTTTATGTTTTTCCGCAGTTCCGAGGTATTCTGCCTCTTCGAGTATATTCTGAATATCGGTGAGCATTCTGGCTTTCTCCTCCATGTACTTGAACGGCTGGTTGAGCCACTCGTCAATAGAAGCCCTTGAGACGAGTACCTTATGTGGAAAGTTACGATTTGTGAGCTTTTGCCCTTGTATAGCTTTTCTGATTTTCTTTTTCTCCTCTTTCCTTTCCTCTTTTCTTACGGCTTTCTCGACAGCCTGTTTCGCTCCAGGGTGTGCATTTTTAATATATGGGTGTGATTTGGCGAAGATTTGTGCTGTACTCCCTGGGTTGTTGTCGAGTCCGGGCTGTGGGTCGTGGGCTGCCGTACTGTCGTGAGGCACGTTGGTTGCTGATTTGTCGGTAGATCTTAGGTCGCACTTGCAGTTCCATCGGTCTCCCGGTCTGTGCTGTTCCCAGAAGGGGTGGTCAACGGGCAGTATTGTCCCCCAGAAAGGCATGTGGTCTGCTCCCGGGTTTGGCGATGTGGATGGCATCCACTCGAGGTTTGGAAGCACATCTTTCTCTCGTTGGAACTGCTGCCAGTTGGTAGCTTGCCTTGCGCGCAGCACTGCGGTGTCGTACTCCGTTCGCAGCCATGCCTTGCACTGGTGTGAGGTAATGTCCTGCACGTCGTTTTTCCACCGTTCAAACGGCTTTAGATTGCCGTTTGAATCCATGAGCTGCCGTGAGACATCGTTCTGTAGCCGGTGCGTCTTGAACGCTGCGAATACGGCGGTGTTGTGTCGTAGTGCGTTGAGGAAGTCGTCTTCAGGCCTTTGAGCCTGTCTGATTCCCTTGTCGGCAGCGGTGTTGAGTGTGGACACGAACGCGTGGAAGAATGCCGGCTCGATGTCGGTTTTTGGATTGAAGTTTCGCCTGTAGATGTTGTGAAGTGCACGTTCGATGACTTCGTCGGACATTGCAAAGCCCTTTTCGGTCGATGTGAGGCAGCACTTTCCTTCGTCACCATAGTAGAGGTCGTTGACTACCAGTCTAAATGAGCCCCGTCCTGCGGGGCCTGGGCGAAAAAATGATGTATGTTCTTTTGCTGTTGTTTCTTACCATCACTCTTCCCTTTTTGGTCGTCGGTGTTTTGCGGCTGCGCTTGGGAATCGGAACGAGTTTCATTTTTCTCGTTTGTATGGGATTTGTCGTCTGGGTCTTGCATCTCCATCATGGACATGTTGTTCCTACGCTCTCCCACGGGCATGGAATACTTTTCAGCGAAATAGCTTGGGTCCACCTCGTAGCGGTCAGCCACCATCGTTTCGTAAGCCACCTGCTGCTCCGGCGTGAAATCAACGGAGTAGTCCCAGTCGAAGCGGCAACCCTTGAGTGGGAATCCATGCGCTACCATGCGTGGCAAGAGCTGATTGTTGATCACATCCCTGAGCATGTCGGCATCCTCTTCCACAAGGTTCTGAAACACCTGCAAGTGGGTCTGACTTTGCGAGAGACTGCTGCCGTCCTCGATGGTCATCGTCTGCCCGATGATGAGCTTGGACAGTTCTGAGTTTGCACGGTCTATGCGCTGGTTATAGACATTATACGCATCGCCACGCGTGGATTCGATGAACTCCAGATCGGTGTCCAGTGGCATGACGGCGGTCTGCGAGGCACCCGCCTCGATGAGCATGCGGTTCAACCGGTCTATCTCCTTGCTATCACGCGAGGCAGTCTTGGCTATGCGCATCGGCATGCCGAAGATCTCGCCGAAGGTGTCCCAGAAAGCAAGCATGTTTTTCTTTGGGATAGTGTGCTGCGTGGCTTTTAAGAACAACCCGAGATTGTCTGGCTGTCCTGCTTCTATGAGCCAATAGGAAAACGGCGGCTTGCGGTAATCTATTCCCGTGTTCCAGTTTTGCCCAAGGTCGCTCACAACACGTCCATATTCAGGAATGACATGTTTGCGCGGTATGAGCCGAACGTCACTATAGCAGGCGCACCCGTCACCGTCCTGCACAACCTCTCCGAGTTCAATGAGCGAATGCCCCCAACCTACGGAGTCGAGCACCAGCGTACACAGTTGCTTGAACCACGACTGGTCGAAGTAATGCAGTGCCTCTTTGTTTTCATTTTCTTTGGAATCGACGATCTTAAAGGTTTTTGCCATGACAAAGCCCTGCCGCTGCCGCACGCATCCGGAAAGATGTGCGTCTACCTCTGCGTCCCGATAGATGTCGTACAGCCGTTGCCTGTTGGGATTCTGTATGTCAATCGCAAGTTGCCATGCCCTGCGCCAGTCAGCGATGTCCTTACGGGTGAGTGCATCGGTGGTCTGCTGTAGCGTCATCACGGCGTGTCTCATTCGTTTACGGTCATCTTCCTTGGCAAGATTGAAACTTCCGTAGGGGGTATGTATGACGTTCGTGTCCTGTCGTCTTCCCAGTGTGCTGAATAATCTCTTTATATCCATGATGGTTTCTTTTATTTTTAGTTCACGAGTTAACAAGTTTACAAGTTCACAAGTTGACAGTCCTTTTTAGTTTACGAGTTCACGAGTTCAAAGTTGAAAGTTGAAAGTTCAAAGTTCAAAGTAATCAGCTAATTTCTCCCCTCCTTCGGAGGGGTTAGGGGGAGGCTCCTTACCAGTTGTTTCTCAATGGCTTTTGGGAATGGAACAAAACGCCTATGCCTGCCGGCTCACCCTTGTCATCCATGGCCACAGGGATATCCGGCACTATTTTTCCACTCTGCACCCCCTCAAGCCACTTGATGGCGCGTTCGTAGCGCTCTTTTCTAATCTCGCTTCCCATCTTCTGTGGCAAGGCTGCCGTCATGTGGTACAATGCGATGTCACACATATACATGACGATGAGTTTATTGCGACTGAAGCCATCTGCGGCAAACACCGCTTTGCAGTCATAGACAGGCCTAAGATAACTCGATATCTCCTCCTGTGCCTCGCTCTCTGCGTTGGCTCGGTTTTCGGCAGAGGTCTGTGATACCGTTTTCAGGGCTGCCTCGCCGATAACGACTCTGTAATCTTCATCTGTGATAAACATAGGAACCTCCTTTTTATGTGGTTACATACAATGCTATCTTTTCAATATCCGCTACCTTGACCCCCTTACGGAAACGGTGGGTGTGCACGAGGTGACGTATGTTCTTCTTGGACACAACCTTGAGCCTGCCACCCATATTGAGCACATAATACTTCATTCCGAACAAAGCCGACAGCTTTTTGGCCTTCCGGACTGCACGCTTGTATTTCCAAGCGAAAATGATGTCTTTTATCAGTTTTATCATACTACCATGCGTTTTTGGCGGTCGGTCTTTTTCCGAACACCGGTTGAAAACTCTCCTGCCTTGCATTGCGCTGCAGAATCCAAATAGCCCCCTCATCTGCGTCCGGCGCATCGTCGTGCACGCGGCTGCCACGCTCAAGGGCAAGCGTCTGTTCAATGCCTACCTGCATGTCCGGTGAATCCTTGAGTTTTTCATTATAAAACACAAAGCCACGCTCCCACAGCGGGCTGACAGCCTCGATGCGCTGTATCTTGTCGGGCTTCTTGCGTTTGTCGGGCATGATAGGCAGCTGGTATCCACGCAGGTTACCCTCCACGGCGAACTCGTCCAAAATGACATCCTGCATGAAGTTCGCCTCCATAAAGAAGAGTATGGCCGCTTTGTCCCTCATCCGTTCGTAGAGGTCATAGAGCCACCGCACCATCCCCCCGACCGTGTCTTGACGTACATAACAGTCTATGAGATGGAGTTCGTTTCCGAGCTTGCCCCACAGCCGTGAAGCCTTGTAGTCGTTGGCTGTGGTTGATTTGAAAGACGGGTCGGTATAGCATACGAGCATATCATACTTGCGGATCGAGGGCATGGGCTTGTATCTTATCCAGTCGGCACGGAAGATGGTGCCGTCCACGATGGGGTTGTGCATCATCTCTTTCTCCCACGCCCGATAGCCCACGAAGTCGCGGTACTCCTGTGCGTCTTCCTTGGTCCATTTCTCCTTCCATACCGGCTCCCCGTTCTTGTCTACAGCCTGAACCTTTGAGACGAATACGCCGCGCGTGGCTGCTATATTGGCCAGTACGGAGGTCTTTGATATAAGGTTACCCACCATGAGGAAACGTCCGCGCCCCACATCGAGCGCACCGAATAGTGCCTCCTTTACCCAGTCGGTGAGGTCGTGCACACGCTTCTCGTTACGGCAGAGCTCGTCATCGTCAAGGTCATCGATGACAATGTAGTCAGGACGTGCCTCACGCTCACGCAGTCCGCGCGGCGACTGGCCACGGCCAACGGCGAGGAACTTCACACCCGATGAGGTCTTGAACTCACCTGCCGTCCACAGTCCGAGGTTCTTCTGCTGCCCGAAGTCGGCGATGATGCGCTGATTATATTCCAGTTCTGCCTGAATATCTCCAAGCAACCGGTTGGCGCTGTCCTGCGATTTGCCCACCACGACCATGAAATTGATGAGCCGCTTGGGACGCAGCATCAGCCACAGCGGCATGAAGATGTCAAAGTGCGTGGACTTGGCGTGTCCTCTGGGCCACATGAACACCGCCTTGAGGTTAGGAGTTCCCATTACCTTGCGTGCGGCTTGGTTGTGGAACGGTGCATTGTGTACCGTACGAACCACCTCTCCCGTCGTCTTGTCACGCAGGGTGAGGAAATGCGGGAAATAATACTCACAGAAGGCGGCATAGTTGCTGAGCAGTCTTTCTTTGCGCCTGTCTTTTTGGGCAGGTGTCTCGTTGGCAAGTGCCGTGGTGTCGGTGATCGACAGGATGCGCTTGCAATGCTCCTTCCACTGTTCGAATGCCAGTTTCTTTTCTGCTGCTGTTGCCATAGTTTTTTAGTTTACCAGTTCACGAGTTTACGAGTTGACAAGTTGATAGTTATTTAGTTTACAGCCTCTCCCCAGTGATTAGCTGAACTAACAGCTCGTGAACTTGTGAACTTGTCAACTCGTCAACTAAAAAAAATATCTATTTTATTCCCATCTGTTCGGTGAGATACATATCCTGAAATTTATTGATGGTTTTGATGAGTTCCGGCGTTACAGAGGGGTCGATGGTGGCGCGGTACTCCAGCCACTTGGAGAATGCCATGAAGACCTCTATCGCATCCACGACATTGGCCTTCTTGTCGAGCTTCTCGATGACGGAGGACAGTTTGGCGAGCTTGTCGCCTATGCCGGCTATGAGCGAGGGGTCTTCCGACTCGTTCACTTCTGTAATGAGTTTGTCGATAGTGAGCAACAGCTTGTTGACCAGTTCCGGTCGTGTTACGTTCTTTGCCGCCCGCGCCTCTTTCCAACCATCCGCATTGCACCACTTGGATATGGTAACCCTTGACACCTCTACTTTCTCCGCTATCTCGTTCTGCTCCATCCCAGCAAGGTAGAGAGAGCGTGCAAGGGATTTTTTCTTTTCTGTTTCTGCTTTTGTCATAAATCGGTTTGTTGCTTTACCATGCAAAATTGCCTTATTTTATTGAGGTTTCAAAAAAACGGTGCAGTCACTTCATAGAAGCGTGTAGTGGTTTCATACTTTTTTGGTAGTCAATGATTTATGACGTAATATTGCAGTCAAAATTGAATATGAAACGCAAATGGGAAAACGTGTAAGAATATCTAATGACAGCCTGAACAGCTACGGGTTCAGAGTGCTGACGAGCGGCATGGACGTGGCGCAGTACAACCGTAACCCTGTACTTCTCTATATGCACGAACGCGGCAACGTGGTAGGTTATGTGAAAGACTTGAAGGTGGAGAACAATGAGGTAACCGGTGAACTGATGTTTGACTGTGCTTCTGAATTGAGCCAACGTTGCAAAAAACAGTTCGAGTTCGGAAGTCTAAGAATGGTGAGCGCCGGTTTGGAAATATTGGAAACAAGCGAGGATGCGAGCATGCTTGTCCAAGGGCAGACACGTCCCACCATCACCAAGAGCAAGCTATTTGAGGTAAGCGTCGCTGATGTCGGTGCCAATGATGATGCCCTCGTGCTTCATAAAGACGGAAAAAGAATAACCCTCGGCAGGGACGGAGATTGCCCGCTGCCGCTTTTGAATAATATTAACAAACAAAAAACAGAAGAAATGGAAAACAAGACCATCGCCCTGAATTTGGGGCTGCCGGAAACGGCAACCGAGGCTGAAATCTCCGCCAAGATTGCCGAGTTGAATGCCGTCAAGGAACAGAACGCGTCTCTGCTTCAGGAAAAAGAGAAGCTCACTTTGGCGAGAATCAACAACCTTGTCGAGCAAGCCATCGCCGACAAACGCATTGAGTTAAACAACAAAGACCAGTTTGTGGAGCTGGGCAAGAAGATTGGCGCGGAAGAGCTGGAGAAGACGCTCCGTGTGCTGCACCCTGCCGTACGCCTGTCCTCCGTCTTGGGACATCAGGGCGGTGCTACTGACAGCAAGCAGGAGATTACGAAACTCAGCCAGGTGCCGGCCAGCCAGCTTGCCACCTTGCGCTCAGAAAATCCCGAGGAATACAAACGCCTGTACAAGGCTGAGTATGGCATTGAGTGCCAGATATAAACAAAACAATTCATACCAAAACTATAAAAAAAATGAACAGACTCATGAAAACAGTTCTCGCACTGCTATTCAATGCGATAGTAGGTGCCGTCATTGCTCAAATGCTTGGCTTGCCTGCCATGGTGGGCGCGTTCACCCTCAACTTGGTGGCTGCCATGGTGGGTGCCATGCCAAAAGGCGCACTCCGCGCAGGAGTATTTACAGAGATATGGACCGGCGAGCTGGTGAAAGCCCTGCGCAGAGGCCTTGAAGGCTCATGGCTCGACGGCGTGCCAGACCAGAGTACCATCACCAACAACGACGTCATTCACCTCGTCGACGTAGGAGTCGACCCTGACGTGCTGGTCAACAACACCACCTATCCCATACCACTGCAGGCCTTGGACGACAAAGACATTGCCATCAAGCTCGACAAGTTCCAGACAAAAGTCACACCTATCACCGACGACGAACTATATGCCGTCAGCTACAACAAGATGGCACGGGTGAAAGAAAGTCACGGCAACGCGCTGAATGACGCTAAATTTACAAAAGCCGCCCATGCGCTCTGCGCTCAGAAAAACAGCGCCACCACGCCCGTGCTCACCACCACCGGAGAGCGCGATGCTGAAACGGGCCGACTGCGCCTGACACCTCAAGACCTTGTGGCCATGAAGCGTGCGTTGGACAAGATCAAGGTGCCAGCAGAAAACCGCCGTCTTGTGCTCTGCCCCGACCACGTCAACGACCTGCTGCTCGCCAGCCAGAACTTCCGCGAGCAGTACAACATCGACCGCGGAACCGGTAAGGTAGGCAAGCTCTACGGGTTCGACATCTTCGAGTATGCCAACACGCCGCTCTATACGCAGGCTGGCGTCAAGAAATCACTTGGCGCAAAGGCCGAGAAGGGAGAGTTCCAGTGTTCCTTCGCCTTCTACACGCCACGCGTGTTCAAGGCCACAGGGTCCACAAAGATGTATTACAGCGAGGCTTCCACCGACCCCGAATACCAGCGTAACAAGATCAACTTCCGCCATTATTTCATCTGCATGCCTAAAAAGACTGATGCGGGCGTGGTAATGGCAAGTGGCTATAAAGAAACCGCATGATGAGCAAGCCGATGAAATATCTCGTCATCCATTGCACCGCCACGCCGGAGGGGCGCGAGGTGTCTGCGGCTGAGATACGCCGATGGCACACCGCGCCACCCCCGGCAGGCAGGGGGTGGAAACACGTGGGCTACACTGACCTCATTCATCTTGACGGCACCATCGAGCGGCTGGCGCCCAACAACGAAGACGACCGTGTAGACAACTGGGAGATTACCAATGGTGCGGCAGGGTACAACAGCGTGAGCCGGCACATCGTGTATGTGGGCGGATGCGACAGCCACATGCACCCTAAGGACACCCGCACGCTGGCACAGTGCGAGGCGCTCAAGCGATACGTCCTCGAGTTCCACAGCCGGTTCCCGCAGATACGCATCGTAGGACACCACGACCTCAACCCCGCTAAGCAATGCCCCTCGTTCGACGTGGGCCAGTGGATAGCCGAGATAGGCATACGGCAAACGTTCAATCAGCATTCATAACACAGAGCAATGGGAGACACGATATTTCAAATCCTGCAATGGGCAATCCCATCGGGCGGTATCGGAGCCGCCATTGCCTGGATCGCCAACCGACGCCTCAGAACCGTCGAGGAGAAAAAAAAGATAGAGGATACCTACAAGCAGATGTACGACATGGTGAGCCGTGAGCTCATCAGTCTGCAACAGCAAAACGAAACCAACTATGACAAAATTGAGAATCTTCGCACCGATGGCGACAAGATGCGACGGGCGCTCAACCGCCTCTCACGGGCCATCGAGGCTATTCAGATATGTCCTCATCGCACTACTTGCCCTGTCAGTGTGGAGCTGTCGCTCGACCAAGACAGTGACACGCCAAAGCCTGCACGAGGAAAGCCTACGCTTGCAAAGGGACAGCCTCACGGAGACGGTCACCCAAACATGGCAGAAGCCAGTGAGGGTTCCCATGGCAACAGCCTGTCTCAGGCTGACACTCGACAGCATCAGATCTCTGCCACCGTCAGCGGCGTACACGGCAAGGGAAAAACAGGCGGCCGTCAAACTCCAAAGGAAACCGGCAACGGCGAAAGAGCCTGAGCAAATCATCATTGAGGCACAATGCGACTCACTGCTACTGGTAGCCGCAAATTACTCAAAGAGCATCATCACGTTGAAACGGCAACTCAATGAGGCAAACAGGGCAAACAGCGAGTTGAAGGAAACGGCAAAGGAGCGCGAAGCCCCCGGTCTCAAAATTACATTCATCGCCTTCATCGTCGGGGTGGCGGCCGGCATAGTATTAACCAATTTAATAAGAAAGATATGGCAAAAAGTGTTTTAGACGGAACAAACCTCATCCTTAGCGTGGGTGGCAGCGCCCTGGGATTTTCCACTGGATGCAAGGTAACCACCACCACCGAGACAGGTGAGCGCGTCACAAAAGAGGCTGCAAGTGGCAAGTGGAAGGAGAAATATGTAAAGAGCTTCTCAGAGAGCATCTCCGCAGAGGGATGTGTGCTCACCGACGGCGACAGTAGCACACCCACCTACGATCAGCTCAAGGAAAAACAGCTCGCTGGCGAACCCATCGACGCCTCCTACGGATTACGCGATGGCGACAAGCGAACTGGAAAAACCAGCGGAGGGTATAGCGGAAAATACATCATCACATCGCTCGAACTCGACGGGCAGGCCGGTGACGATGCCAAGTACAGCGTACAGCTGGAGAACTGCGGAAAGGTCGCAAAGGTAGCGGCAGGACTTAGCGAGTCTGGGTCTGTGGCTTCGTCAAAGGCGGGAGGAACTGGCGCATGAAGATTCTCATCAACGGAAAGGCTTACCCCTGTTATCTGGTAATGGGGGCATTCCTGCTGTTCAAGCGAGAGACAGGAAAGGATGTAAGCCAGCTCAAACAAGAAAACCTCGAAGACCTGCTCATGCTCATGTGGTGTTGCCTCAAATGCTCTGCACAGGCAGCGGGACAAGAGTTCCCACTCGATTTCGAAACCTTCTGCAACACCATCACGCCCGACATGCTCACACAGTGGAACCGGCAAATCAGTTCCATGGATGAAAAAAAAACGACCAACAAGACGTAACGCAGGCTGATGTTGAGCAACTGCTCGGAATCGCGTTGGGGTGCATGGGCATGGGGATGAACGACTTCTGCCGATGCACCCCTTCTGAGTTCAGGGCGGCATGGGACGCATGGAACGACAGGCGCATGGCGGTAGAGCGCGACCAGTGGGAACGCTTGCGCATGAGCTGCCTGTGTACCTTGCAGCCATGGGCAAAACAAAGGTTAAGCCCAAGTGACATCATGGAGTTTCCATGGGATGAAAAACAGGAAAAACAAAAGCAAGACATACCCGACAGACAGGAAATCATGCGCAGGTACAGGGAGGAAAAGCGGAAGGCAGGACTGAAATAGCCCGCTTATTTAGCCTTGATGACACCATAGCAGAACAAAAGACCTGCGATGATCACCACAAGGCAAAACGCAACCGTAAGCACACAGGCTATCGGGTGCTCCGATATCAGGTTGTGAAGGGGCTGTAAGTTGACGATTGCTAACATAAAGTTCAAAGTTCAAAGTTCAAAGTTTGAAGATGCTGCAAATATAAGAAAAAAAATAGAAATCATGACAAAAGAGGTCAGTTTTACCATCAAAATCAATAGCGACGGAGGCGTGAGGAAAGTCACCGCCGACGCAAAAGAGGTGGGGAAGGCACTGTCCGAGGTGCAGGAAGAGGCAGAAAAAGCCAAACAAAGTGTCATCACATGGGCACAGGCGGCACAGGCCGTGGACGCACTTCAAAACTCCATCGCACAACTCCAGGGGGTGCTCTGCGACCTTACACAGGCATACCAGGTACAGCTGGTGGCAGAAACACAGCTCGACACCATCATGCGACAGCGCATGGGAAGTACCGACGCGGAGATACAAAGCGTCAAAGAACTGTGTGCCGCGCAGCAGGAACTCGGCGTCATCGGCGACGAGGTGCAGTTGAGTGGTGCCCAGCAGATGGCTACCTTCCTCAAGCAGAAACAGAGTCTCGAGGTGCTCATTCCGGCCATAAATATAGGTATTATGCCTTTCTTGATGTCGTGATGTACCACCCGTCCTATTTGATTTGGCTGTTGGAAAACGTCAGTGGAGATATTTTCTTTGTTGCGCCACGAGTGATGGAGCAAATGCGTTATATGTGTCCCTCATTCGTCTTTACAAAGGATTTGTTGAACTATTATGCAAAACGCAAACAGGGATTTGAAGCTTTCAAAATAGAGGAAGATATGAGAATAGAAAAGGAGAAACATAGAAGATGGTCGTGGGAGGAATATGAGCGCCAGCGGAACGAAAGATATTGGGAAGAGCCTCCAACCTATGAGAAATATCGTGGGACTTATGCGCAAGATGCTATGGGATATAGCGATGATGAAATAGATACTATTTTTGATGGAGATCCTTCTGCCTATTGGAATATAGACTGATCCTTCTTGTCTTACTATATTGTGGAGTCGTGGAAAAGAAGCAAAAGTGCAACGCTCGTAGTGGAATATAGAAGAGGTGGCTATCTCAAAATGCGAGATAACCACCTGATGAAATAAAACGAAGGTTTTA
>QWBY01000532.1_pt1 | contig 32029 bp, 30 predicted proteins | sample 1972471 | NCBI WGS metagenome assembly QWBY01 (sample SAMN09866722, study PRJNA288562) | Human gut metagenome isolate term6_stool, whole genome shotgun sequencing... | reverse complement strand
AGATAAATTGAAAAGGATAATGCTTAGAGAAATGGAGATGAAAAAACATCAAAAAGGAGATAAAAATGATTAGAAAGTCCTTGACAAGTTGTTACAGGAGCAGCGAATTATGGAAGACTTTACGCAGGTCTAGTAATTGTAATGATACCAACATTAATAATTTATATTTTAGTTCAAAAACAACTTACTGAAGGAATGATGGTAGGAGGAGATAAGGGATGATAGATAAAAAAAGAGGAAGATTGACTCTTCCAAGTGAAGCTAATTTTTATGATGAAACTTGCGAAATGCTTGAAAAGCTTGGAGCAGATGCAATAAGAGATTCTGATGGAACATATCTTCCAGATGAGATTAAAGATATAGAAGGAGTTGACATATATACAAACTTCTTTCCAACTCGTGGTCACAACGAATTTGCAGAAACTGTTCCTTTTGAAAGATCTAGATTTTTTTTGATAAGTGATTTTGTAACAGCAACTAGCGATATTACAAAAATAGATTTTCTAAAAGGTTATTACAAAAAACAATTAATAGCTGATTATGATTATGATCCCAAAAAATGGTGGCAAGTTATTGATAGAAGCACAGGCGAAGTAGTTGATCCTTCAAATTGGGAAATTGATAAAGAAAAAGATATAGTTAGTGTAAAAACAATTCCTTATCATGTTTATACAGTAAACTTTTTGGCTTATGGAATTTGGGATCCAGTTCAAATGTACAATCACATAACAAATGATTGGGGAGATGAAGTTGCTCATCATATTCCTTTTGATGTTAGATATGAAAAATCTAGTGAATTTGTAGAAAAAAATTTAGAAAAATGGTTAGAAGAAAATCCAAAAACAAATGTAGTAAGATTTACTACATTCTTCTATCAATTTTCACTTTTCTTTAATGAAGATGCTAAGGAAAAATATGTAGATTGGTTTGGATATTCAAACAGTGTTTCCCCAGAGGCAATGATTGCTTTTGAAAAAGAATATGGTTATAGATTAACCAGCGAAGATTTTGTTGACCAAGGTTTTTATAATAGTAATTACAGAATACCAAGCAAAAAATATTTAGATTACATCGATTTTCAACAAAGATTTGTTTCTAATAAGGCAAAAAAATTAGTTGATCTTGTTCATAAATATGGCAAAAAAGCAATAATGTTTTTGGGAGATCATTGGATTGGAACAGAGCCTTATGGAAAATATTTTAAAAATATAGGACTTGATGGAGTGGTTGGCTCAGTCGGAGATGGAGCAACTTTAAGAATAATTTCAGACATAGATGTTCCTATGACAGAGGGTAGATTTTTACCATACTTTTTCCCAGATGAATTTTATGAAGGAAATGACCCATCAATTGAAGCAAAAGATAATTGGGTAAAGGCAAGACGTGCCTTATTGAGAAATCCTCTTGATAGGATTGGATATGGCGGATACTTATCTCTTGCTTACAAATTTCCAAAATTTATAGATTATATAACAAAAGTTGCAGATGAATTTAGAGAAATTTATGATATTTCATCAAAGGCAAAACCTTATAAGGCTTGTAAAGTTGCAATTTTAAATTCTTGGGGAGCTATAAGAACTTGGGGAGCTTATGTTGTAGCTCATGGAAAATGGTTTAAATTAGCTTATTCATACAGTGGAATAATTGAAGCACTTTCTGGTATGGATATGGATGTTAAATTTATTAATTTTGAAGATGTAAAAAAAGGAATTGATAAGGACATTGATGTAATAATTAATGCTGGAGATGCTTATACTGCATTTTCTGGTGGAGAAAATTTCTTAGATCCAGAAGTCCTTGCAAATATTAGAAAATTTGTTTATGAAGGCGGAGGCTTTATAGGAATAGGAGAGCCAAGTGCTTACCAACATCAAGGAAGATTTTTCCAACTTGCAGATGTATTGGGAGTTGATGTTGAAAAAGGATTTTCACAAGGATTTGATAGATATTTTACACAAGAAACTAAAAATCATTTTATAACAAAAGATTTAAAAGAATATAAATATGGTGAAGAAAAACCAAATGTTTATGCAATAAATGAAAAGACTCAAATTTTAAAATATGAAAATAATGAAGTCTATATGGCAGCAAATGATTATGGAAAAGGAAGAAGTTTTTATGCTATGGGCCTTTCCTATAGTTTAGAAAATACAAGATTGTTAAAAAGAGCTATTCACTATGTTTCTCATAAGGAAGATATTTTAGAAAAATATTTTGCTAAAGACATTAGGCTAGAAGTAACTGCTTATCCTGAAATTTCTAAATATTGTGTAATAAACAATTCAAATGAAAAAGTAAAATCTATTGTTTATGATGGAGATAAAAATGCGCACGAAATAGAAATTGATTCAGGCGAAATTATCTGGTTTGAGGAGTAAATATGGATTATTACAAAAAAGAAAAATTAAATAATATTGTACTTTTTATAATATTTGTTCTTGGAGTTATTTTGCAATTTGTAGGACATAGAAAAGCAGGCTATGGCCCACTTTTAATTCAATTTGTTTCACTAGCGCTTATGCTTTTAGTTTTGTTTTTATATAATAGAAGACATGTTTAAGGAGGTTTGATATGGCTGGATTAAAATTCGAGCATATTTATAAAATATATGATAATAAATTTACTGCTGTAAATGACTTTAATTTAGAAATAAAAGATGAAGAGTTTATTGTTTTTGTTGGGCCATCTGGTTGTGGAAAATCTACAACTCTTAGAATGGTTGCAGGACTTGAAGAAATATCAAAAGGAAAGCTATATATTGGAGATAGGTTAGTAAATGATATTGAACCAAAAGATAGAGATATAGCAATGGTATTTCAAAATTATGCTTTATATCCACAAATGACTGTAAAAGATAATATGAGCTACGCTTTAAAAATTGCAAAAGTTCCAAAAGAAGATATAAATAAAAAAGTAAAAGCAGCAGCAGAAGTTTTGGGACTAGAACAATATCTTGATAGAAAACCTGCAGCTCTTTCTGGTGGTCAAAGACAAAGAGTTGCCTTAGGTCGTGCGATTGTAAGAAATCCTCAAGTATTTTTGATGGACGAGCCTCTTAGTAACTTGGATGCAAAACTTAGAGTGCAAACTAGAGCAGAAATATCAAAACTTCACGAGCAACTTGCAACAACTTTTATATATGTAACCCACGATCAAACAGAAGCAATGACTATGGCAGATAGAATTGTTATTATGAATAACGGAGTTATACAACAAGTTGATACTCCTATAAACGTTTATTCAAAACCAGAAAATCTATTTGTAGCAACTTTCATTGGTTCTCCACAAATGAATTTAATAAGTGGTAAAATAATAAAAGAAGATGACGATTATTATATGGAAAATGAAAATGTAAAATTCCATATTAGTCAAGAAAAAGCATTAAAACTTCAAGATTTAGGTTATTTATCAAAAGATATTGTTTGTGGAATTAGACCTGAGCATATATATGATGGATTTAGAAAAACTAATTCAACACTAATAGGAAAAGTTGATTTTGTAGAATTATTAGGAGCTCAACAATACGCTTATATTAAGTGCAAAGAAGAAAAAATCACTTGCGCTTTGAGCGTTGAAAATTTATTGGAAAAGAATAAGGAAATAAAAATATACCTAGACGAAGAAAAAATGCATTTCTTTGATAAAGAAAGTCAAAAAAATATTCTTCTATAAGGAGATTTTAAATGAAAAATGTATTGATAACCGGTGGAGCAGGTTATATTGGAAGCCATGTAGCAGTTGAATTATTAAATAAAAATTACAAGGTTATAGTATATGATAATTTAACAAACTCATCAAAAATTTCTGTAAAAAGAGTAGAGGAAATTACTGGCAAAAATATAATTTTTTATGAAGCTGATATACTTGATGAAAAAAAATTAAGTGAAGTTTTTGAAAAAGAAAATATAGATGTAGTAATCCACTGCGCAGCTTTGAAAGCCGTAGGAGAATCAGTGAAAAAACCTCTAGAATATTATCATAACAATATAAGCGGAACCTTATCCTTATTAAAGATTATGAGAAAATATTCTTGCAAAAATATAATTTTTTCATCATCAGCAACAGTTTATGGAGATCCAGAAAAAGTTCCAATTACTGAAGATTCTCCAAAAGGAACTTGCACAAATCCGTATGGTTGGACAAAATCCATGATGGAACAAATTATGACAGATTTACAAAAATCAGATCCCGAATGGAAAGTTGTTCTTTTGAGATATTTTAATCCGATAGGAGCGCACGAATCTGGAAAAATTGGAGAAGATCCACAAGGAATTCCAAACAATCTTTTACCATACATCGCCCAAGTTGCTGTAGGAAAACTTGACTATTTGAGAGTTTTTGGAGATGATTATGATACAGTTGATGGAACAGGAGTTAGAGATTACATTCATGTAGTAGATCTTGCAAAAGGCCATGTGCTTTCTGTAGATAAAATTGATAAGCTAGAAGGAGTTTCAATTATAAATCTAGCAACAGGCAATGGATATTCTGTCCTTGAAGTTTTAAAAGCATTTGAAAAAGCTTGTGGCAAGAAAATTTCCTATAAAATTGTAGAAAGACGAGAAGGAGATATTGCAAAATGCTTTGCAGATGCAAGTAAAGCTTACGAAGTATTAGGATGGAAAGCAGAAAAAGGCATTGATGAGATGTGCGAGGATTCATGGAGATGGCAATCACAAAATCCTAACGGTTATGAAGAAAAGGAGTAATAATGAATACAACACTAGTAGTTCTTGCTGCAGGAATTGGCTCAAGATATGGACAAGGAATAAAACAGCTTGCAAAAATGGATGACAACGGTTATACCATAATAGATTATTCAATTTATGATGCAATAAAAGCTGGATTTAATAAGGTTGTTTTTATAATTAGAAAAGATATAGAAGAAGACTTTAAAGAAATAATTGGAAATAGAATTGAAAAAATAGTAGAAGTAGAATACGCTTACCAAGATATGGATTTGCCAAAAGGATTTGAAAGTCCAAAAGACAGAAAAAAACCATGGGGAACAGTTGATGCTTTACTATCTACAAAAAATATAGTAAAAGAACCATTTTTAATAATAAACGCAGACGATTATTATGGAAAAGGCGTGTTTGATTCCCTACACGAATTTCTTGTAACAAGCGATAAAAAAATCGATGACAAGCTACAAATAGCTATGGCAGGATATAAATTAAAAAACACCCTATCAGACAAGGGAGCCGTTACAAGAGGAGTATCTATAGGAAACGAAGAAAATAAACTAGTAGACATAATAGAAACTCACGAAATAAAATTAGAAAAAGATGGAAAAATATCAAGCAAAGAAAATCTAGATAGCGATATACTTAATCTAGAAACAACAGTATCAATGAACCTTTGGGCATCATTCCCAGAATTTATTGATATAAGCGAAGATTATTTTATAAAATATCTAGAAAAAAATAAAGAAAATTTAGATTCATGCGAATACGTTCTTCCAGAAATGATAGGAGAGCTAATAAAAGAAAATAAAGCAGATGTAACAATTCTTCCAACAAATGACAAGTGGATAGGAATAACTTACAAAGAAGACCTAGTCCCAGCACAAAAATCCTTCCAAAAAATGTTTGACCAAGGATTATACCCAGATAATATTTGGGAAAAATAATAAAGAAAAAATTTTAAAAGGAACCCTCTTAACTGACTAAAATCAGTAAAGAGGGCAATTTTTTTGATTATATGGGATTATCAAATAAAAATCACGTGAAAAAATAATTTATTAAGAACTAATAAATTATTTTTAAATTTTAAGTAAAAAATCAGCAATAATTAAGAATATTTTAAAAGTTTGGGTATAAGTAAAGTAATAAAACTTGGAGGATGGTATGTTTTTATTTTTTGTATGTTTGATTATTCCTATTTCTTTCTTTTTTATGTATTTTTTCTTAAAAAACAAGGCTTATAAAAAAATTTCGAGGTGGTCTGGTTTTAGGACTAGGCTTTCTATGAAAAATGAAAAAAATTGGGAAATTGGAAATCTTTATGCTAGCAAATTGTCTTTGATTTTTGGGATAATTAGTATGGTTATGACCTTGTTTGCTTTTTACAAATATGATTTGAATGATAAAATTGTTTTGATTTTAGTTGGAATCCAAATTGTTTTTTTGATTTTGATTAGTGTGCTTAGTGAAATAAAATTATATTTTGTGAATAAGAAAGGGACTGTTTGAAATGATTAATTCATTTTCAAACAGTCCCTATTTGATTTTTATTTTATATTTAATTCTTTATATTCGTAGCCGTTATCTTCTGCTATTCCTTCGTTTGTAACATATCCATCGTAAGTATTAACTGCAGAAATTATTTCTGGAGATTTTTCACAGGCATTTTTTAGTCCAAGATTTGCTATTGTTTTTATATATTTTGTTGTTGCGTTTGATAGGGCATAAGTTGATGTCATAGCAACTGCTCCTGGAATATTGGCAACAGCATAATGAATTACTCCGTGTTTTACAAAAACTGGATCGGTGTGGCTTGTTGGATGTCCTTTTGTAATATCTGTTGAACCACCTTGGTCGATTGCAACGTCAACTATTACTGAGCCATCTTTCATTTGTTTTACCATATCTTCTTTTATAAGTTGTGGAGCACGTCTTCCTGGAATTAAAACTGTGGAGATTACTAAATCTGCATCTTTAACAGAATCTTCAATATTTATAGGATTTGAATAGAGTGTTTCTATTTTATCTGGGAAAATATCTTGTAATCTGCTCAAAGCGTCAATATTTACATCCAAAACTGTAACTCTTGCGCCCATTCCTACGGCAATTCTTACAGCACCAGCTCCAACAGTACCAGCTCCAACAATTACAACATGAGCAGGTCTTACTCCTGGAACTCCTTGAAGTAAAATTCCTCTTCCGCCTTCAGGCTTTGTCAAATATCTTGCACCTTCTTGAACTGCCATTCTACCAGCAATTTCACTCATAGGAGCTAGAAGTGGTAATTTGTTATCAAGTTTTAAAGTTTCATAAGCTATGCCTGTAACTTTTTTATCGACTAATTCTTTTGTTAATTCCTCATTACTTGCAAGGTGGAGATAAGTATATAAAATCAAACCTTCTCTTAAATATTTATATTCTTCCTTTAAAGGCTCTTTTACCTTGTAGACAATATCAGATTTTTCCCAAACATCTTTTGCTGAATCGACAATTTTTGCGCCAACATCTTCATAATCTTTATTTGTAATACCAGAATTTAAACCGGCATTATTTTCAATTAAAACTTCATGACCAGCTTTAACTAATTCCGCAACAGCGCCAGGCACAGTTGCAACTCTAGATTCTTGGTCCTTAATCTCTTTTGGTATTCCTATTATCATATTTCCTCCTTATATATTTCGAAATATCTCAATTAAAATATACCCAAATCAAATAAAAAATCAAAAACTTTAATTATTTTTCATTAAAAACAAATTTTTCCAAATAGTAAGCAATTCCATCATCATCATTTGATTTTGTAATAAAATCAGCTTTTTCTTTCATAAAATTAGCACCATTTTCCATAACCACACCAATGCCTGCCATCTCAATCATGGTTTGATCGTTCTCCTCATCGCCAAAAGCAATCACATCTTTCATATCCATATCAAAATATTTAGCAATTTCAACAAGACTTTCTCCCTTGCCAATTCCCTTTGGCATAATTTCATAAAAATAAGGAGTAGATTTTACCTGAGTAGTTTTATCAGAAAATTTATCCATTAATTTTTTTGCATCATCATCAATCAAGTTAGGATCTTGAGAAAATAAAATTTTATTAGGAGCAAAATCCAAACTATAAGCCAAATCATCAATGACTTCATAATGAGTAAAGGCCTTTTGACAAATTTCCTCAAGCTTGTAAGTTTTAGAAGAACTTGTAATAATTTTATCCTCAGTGTAAATAATATAGTGCATAAAAAGATTTTTTTCGCTAAATTGCAAAATTTCTTTTGCAAGGTCAAAATCCATAGGATGATTAATAATCACATCCTTTGTTTTATAATTAGTAATTCTTCCACCATTAAAATTAGAAATAAGCCCACCATATTTTTCAAATTCCAAAATATCCGCAAAAGGATAAACCCCAAGAGGATCACGCCCAGATGCAATAACAACAATATGACCAAGCTCTTGCGCCTTAATCAAAGCATTTTTAGTTTTTTCGGTAATCTGCCTTTTTGAATTTAACAAAGTACCATCTATATCAACTGCAATAATTTTTTTCATAATTACTCCTTTTCTTTTCATAGTCTAATTATAATAGAGATAGCAATTTATTCAAAAAATAAATTTTATTTTAAAATCAGATTTGATTTAAAAAATTTTGTTCTTGTAACATAAGTTACCGATTAAATATTTTTTATTTTGTATTATAAGAATGTAAGTAAGATAAAAAAAAGAAAGGATTTTATTATGTTTTGTTTTCAATGTCAAGAAACGGCGGGCAACAAGGGTTGTACTAAGGTTGGTGTTTGTGGAAAAAATGAAAATACTGCCAACAGCCAAGATTTATTAATTTATGTTACAAAAGGACTTAGTGAGGTTGTAAATAAAATTGGAGAAGTTGATTCTAAATATTATGATTTAATTTCAAATAATATGTTTGTGACAATCACAAATGCAAATTTTGATGAGGAAGATATTTTAGATAAAGTAGAAAAAACTTTAAAGGCTAAGGATAAATTAATTGAAGAAAATAAACTTGAAGATTTATCTGATGTAGCAAAATATACAAGTGATGATAGGGATGAGCTAAAAAGAAAAGCTATTGAAGTTGGAGTTTTAAATATAATAAATGAAGATGAAAGGTCTTTGGTTGAACTTGTAACTTATGGCTTAAAAGGAATGGCAGCTTATAACCATCACGCAAATGTTTTAGGTTTCAGAAATGAAGAAGTTGATAAATTTATCGCCCAAACTTTGGAAAAAACTTTAAAAGATGATAAAGATATTAATGATTTAATTAATTTAACAATGGAGACTGGAAAACATGGACTTATGGCAATGGAAACATTGGATAAGGCTAATACAGAAAAATTTGGAAATCCAGAAATCACAGAAGTTGATTTTTCTGCTGGAGATAATCCTGGAATTTTAATTTCAGGTCACGACCTTAACGATATGGAAATGTTACTTGAGCAAAGCAAGGATTCTGGTGTAGATATTTATACTCACTCAGAAATGCTTCCTGCAAATTATTATCCAAAATTTAAAAAATATAAAAATTTCCACGGCAATTATGGAAATTCTTGGTGGAGCCAAAATGAAGAATTCCAAAAATTCAATGGACCAATTTTGATGACTACAAATTGTATAGTTCCACTTAAAAAAGATAATGACTATCTTGATAGGTTATTTACAACAGGAAATGCAGGATACCATGGTGCAAAACACATAGAAGCGGATGAAAATGGCAAAAAAGATTTCTCACAAATAATAGAAATGGCAAAATCATGCAAGGCTCCAGAAAATTTAGAAAATACAAAAATTGTTGGAGGCTTTGCCCACAACCAAGTTGAAGCACTTGCAGAAGATGTAGTAAAAGAAATTAAGGCTGGAAATATTAAAAAATTTGTTGTAATGGCAGGCTGTGATGGAAGACACAAAGGAAGATCATATTACACAGAATTTGCTGAAAAATTGCCAAAAGATTATGTAATTTTGACAGCAGGTTGTGCAAAATACAGATACAACAAATTAAATCTTGGGGATATAAATGGAATTCCAAGAGTATTAGATGCAGGTCAATGTAACGATTCATATTCTTTGGTAAAAACTGCTTTGTTATTACAAGATGCCTTTGGACTTGAATCAGTAAATGATTTGCCACTTGAATTTAATATAGCATGGTATGAGCAAAAAGCTGTAATAGTTTTATTGGCTTTGTTAAGTCTAGGAGTAAAAAATATTCATCTTGGACCAACTCTCCCAGCATTTTTGTCAGAAACAGTTGTAAATTTCTTGGTAGAAAATTTTAATATTTCACCAATTACAAATGTAGAAAAAGATTTGGAAATAATTACTGCATAAAAAGAAAAAATAAATTTATATACATTTAAAAATATTTCCCCAAAATTTAAAAATTTTTTTGGGGAATTTTTTATTTTGAAATTAAAATTTAATTAAATATTTTGGAAAATTTTTTAAATCAAATTTGGAAAAAGTTTTCTTGTATGTTATCATAAATTTAGAGAGGTAATATGTATTATATTGGTATAGATATTGGATCAACTGCTAGTAAGTATGTTGTCCTAAATAATGAAAAAAATGAAATACTTTATAAAGAAGTTATAAGCAGCGGATGGAATAGCAAAGAAACTGGCAGAAAAATAATCAAAAAGCTAGAAGATTTGGGATATGATAGAAAAGAAAGTCATATCACAGCTACAGGTTATGGAAGAATTGCCGTAGATTTTGCTGATAAAATTATTACAGAAATTACTGCCCACGGAAAGGGCGCACATTTTTTGGGTTCAAAAGATAGAACTATAATCGACATTGGCGGACAAGATACAAAAATAATTGTCCAAAATGAAGATAGGGTTGTGGATTTTTTGATGAATGATAAATGTTCGGCTGGAACTGGGAAATTTTTGGAAGTTATGGCAAATAGGCTTGGTCTTGATTTGAAAGAATTTTTTCAAATGGCAAAGAAAGGCAAGGACATAGAACTTTCTTCAACTTGCACAGTTTTTGCAGAATCTGAAGTTGTTTCTTTGATGGGCAAAGGAACAAAAAGAGAAGATATTGCAAGCGGGGTTATAAATTCTATTGTTTCAAAAGTTTCAAAACTTGCTCAAAAAAAATCTGATACTGATGGATATTTTCTTACTGGTGGTTTTTCAAATAATGAATACATAATGAAAGCTTTGGAAGAAAAACTTAACAGTAGCGTTAAAAGCCATCCCGATGGCAGATTTGCGGGAGCGATTGGAGCTGCTATTTTATGAAGATAAAACTAGAAGATTTGAGAAGAGAAGCCTATGTGGATGCAATTTATGCAAAAATGGAAAATGACAATGTAGTTGGAGTTTTTTCAGATAAGTTTGATGCTCTCTTGATCTCTTATGGTTTTATTGTTTACCCAATTATTGGGCTTGATAGTTATGTATTTGATTACTACAAATTAGAAAATGTATGTGATCCAATTAATTCAACAATTGCCTATCTAAAAACCAAAAAATGCCCCTTGATATATTCTTCAAAATTTTTTGTTCTTGATGATTATTGCAAAAAATTTAATGAGTATTTGGAAAAAAATACTGACAAAAAAATTGTTTATGAGAAAGATTTAAAAAATTTTCTTGAAAATTTGGACAATAGAAATTTTGATGAAAAAATATATTTTGAAAGTCTTGGAAAAATCGAAAAAATTAATCAGATATTAAAAGATTTACAAGAAAGTGATATTAGTGGGACTTTGCTTTATAAATTAGAATTTTACATAAGATTTATTAAAAACTTAGATGATAGGATTTCTTTTTTATTAGAGATAAAATCCAAATATAAAAAGAAAAACATAAAAAGAAAAATTATAAAAGCAACTTGTCCATTTGCTATAAGCGATATTATCGACAAAAAAGTTTACGAAAATTATAAAATAAGTAAATCAAAAAAACCAGATTTTACTTTCAAAAATTGTATCTATAAGGCGAATAAAATTTTAACTTATGAGGAGATATAAAATGGATAAAAATCATAAAATGTGGGACGATTTGAGTATGGATCTTGATAAGCACGATTTGTTGTGCGAAGTTTTACCACAAGCTTTTGGGGATGTTTTTTTATCACAAGAAAACAGACCAGAAAAAATGGATTATTTTAATGCAGTTACAGCAGACATTCACGGAGTAAGACCTGCTGAATTGATTGAGGCTCAAAAAAATGGACAAAAAGTTATAGGAAGTTTTTGTATCCACGTTCCAGAAGAAGTTGTTTGGGCAGCAAATGGAATTTCTACAGGACTTTGCTCAGGCTCACAATTTTGGGTTCCAGGTGGAGAGAAAAAATTGCCAACAGCAACTTGCCCTTTGATAAAAGCATCACTTGGAGCAAGATTTGATAGAACTTGCCCATTTTTTAGAATAGCAGATTTATTTGTTGGAGAAACAACTTGCGATGGCAAGAAAAAAGCTTGGGAAATTTTGGCAGAAGATGCCCCAATGTATATAATGGATATTCCACAAATGAAAAGAGATGAAGATTTCCAAAAATGGGAAAAAGAAATCAAATTATATATTGATAAATTAGAAGAATTAACAGGAAACAAAGTAACAGCAGAAAGCTTGCACGATGCAATTGTAATGATAAATAACAAAAGACGTGCAATGCAAAGACTATACGATTTTAGAAAATTAGATAATGTGCCAATTTCAGGAAGAGATACACTTTTAATTACACAAATTTCATTTTTCGATGATCCAGTAAGATTTACCCAAAAAGTAAATGAACTTTGCGATGAACTTGACAAAAGAGTTAAAGAAAATGTATCAGTATTTAAAAAAGGAACAAAAAGAATTCTTCTTACAGGAACTCCACTTTCAATTCCAAACTGGAAACTTCATCAAATAATTGAAACAAACGGTGGAGCAGTTGTTGGCGAAGAATTGTGTACAGGAATTAGATATATAGAAAATCCAGTAGACGAAACAAAGGGCGATTTGGATACAGAAGTTAAAAATCTTGCACAAAGATATTTAGGAAGTATAAATTGTGCTTGCTTTACACCAAACACATCAAGAATTGACGATATAATAAGACTTTATCACGAATATAATGCCGATGGAGTAATCGACATCAACCTTAAATTCTGTAATATTTACGATACAGAAGGATATTTTGTAGAAAAAAGATTAAAAGAAGAAAATATTCCTTGCATTGGAATAGAAACAGACTACACAGACGAAGATGCAGAACAATTAAAAACAAGAATTGGTGCATTTATAGAAATGCTTGACTAATGAAATATTTTATTCTAGTAGAAAATGCAATGATTGCGACAGAGCTTTTAGAAATTTTGAGAAAAGAAAAAATAAAAGCAACCCTTGCGCCAACGCCAAGACAGGCTAGCCATGCTTGTGGAGTATCAGTTTATCTATACAATAAGGAAGATTTAGAAAAAATTGAACCATTAGCAAAAGAAAATAATATAAAAATTGATGAAATTTTTGAATCAAATTTAGATTTTAATACAAAAAGAAATAAATTTTTATAGGCAAAAAGCGATGGAGAAAAAACTTCATCGCTTTTTAATTTGAAAAAAATTAATAAAAGATATAATTTTAGTAGAGGTGGAAAATGAATTTAAGACAAATACCAATTTTTAAAAATTTATCAGAAAAAGATTTAAAAATTTTACAAGAAAAAATAAAAATTGAAGAAAAAATTTATGAAAAAGGCTCATATATTTTTAATCAAGGCGAAATAAAAGAAGATTTATATTTTTTAATAGAAGGTTCAATTCTAGTCGCAAAATTTGATGCAAATGGCAAAAGATCTATAATTCAAACATTTAATCAAAAAGCAATTTTTGGAGAAGTTTATGCTTACCTAAAAGAGCCTTACGATTTTTCAGCCTATGTTCAAAAAAAATCAAAATTAATAGTGATAAAAGAATTTAGAAAATTGATAAATGAAACTATGCCAAAATCATTTTTGATAAATTATATAGATTTAATTAGCAAAAAATGTCTTGTTTTAAGTCAAAAAAATCAAATAACAAATCAATTTACCCTAAGACAAAAAATAGGAAATTATTTGTTGATTGAAGAAAATGATGGCAAAATTATTTTAGATCAAACGAGAGAAGAACTAGCAGATTTTCTAGCAACAACAAGACCATCCCTTTCGAGAGAATTATCAAATATGGCAGATGAAAATATAATAAAAATAAAGGGAAGAGAAATTTATATTTTGGACAAGGACTTGTTGAAAAATTTATTGTAAAAAGTTTATTTTTATACAAAATAATTTATTTTGTTGCTGTAATCTGATATAATAATAAAAGAAATTAAAATATTTTTTAAAGGAGGTCTGCGATTTTTTCGCAAGTAAAATGAAAAAGAAAAATATACAAAAAATAGCTTTGATAATGGCTCTTTCAAGCACTTTTATAATTAATGGAGCAAATAAGGCTATAGCTGATGAAAGCGTTTATAAATATTCTACAATTGAAAATCCTTCTGGAGAAAAAGACACAAAGGCAAAAACTTACGAACAAGCAAAAGAAAATTACGATAAGGCAAAAGATAATCTTGACAAAGAAGAAAAAAATCTAGAACAAAGCCAAAAAGATTATGAAAATTCCAAAGAAGAAGAAAAAAATCTTGAAAAAGAAAATAAAAATTTGGAAGAAGATAATAAAAAGGCAAAAGAAGATTTGGATTTAGCAGTAGAAGATTATAAATCCCAAAAAGAAAAAGATTTAGAAAATGCAAAAAACGAAAAAGAAAGTGCCGAAAAAGATTTAAAAGAAAAAGAAGAAAAAACAAATAAGGCAAAGGAAGAGCTTGATAAGGCAGATGAAGAAGAAAAGAAGGCTAGTGCTGACTTTGAAAAAGAAAAAGAAAAAAATCCAGATGCTGAAAAAAGTTTAAAAGATGCCGAAAATAAGAAAAAAGAGGCAGAAGAAAAACAAGGCCAAGCTCAAAAAGATTTGGATGAAAAAAGTGAAAGTCTAAAACAAGAAGAAGAAAAATTAGCTTCACTAAATAAAGACCAAGAAAATTTGCAAACTAAGCTTAATACAGCAAATGAAGAATTGGCTAAGATAAAAGATGAAGAAAAGAATCTATCAAACGAAATAGATGAAATAAAAAAATCTATTGGAGAAGTAAGCGAAGATAGCCAAAGCTATAAAGATTTACAAAATAAGTTAGGAGAAAAAGAACAAGAACTTGAAAAAATTAAAGAAAATCTTGAAACATCAGAATCAGATAGAAAATCTATTGAAGATAAATTATCAAAACTTCAAAATGATATTGAAAATCTAAAAAAAGAAAATGAAGAATTTAGCAAAAAACTTGATGATTTAAATAAGGAAAAATCACAAAAAGAAGAAACTAAAAAAGAAAAACAAGATAAGTTAGATGAAGATAAGACTAAGGCGGAAAATCTTAGCAAAGAAAATGAAAATTCACAAAAAACTATAGACGAAGAAAAGGAAAATATAGAAAATCTTAATAATGAAAAAACTGAAAAAGAAAATTCTATTAAGGGAAAAACTGACGAAAAAACAGAGCTTGAAAAAACTCTTAACAGCAAAAAAGAAGAATTGAAAAGATTAGAAGAATCTTTGAAGACTGTAAGCGAAGAAGAAAAACAAAAAGCAAAAGAGCAATGGGACAAAGGCTCAGTAGGATTTTTTGAAAAAAATGGTTCAACAAAGGCTGTTGAGGTATTTACAAAACTTCCAAACAATGATAGGGCTAAAAAAATTGGTCAAGAGTATTTGGCTGCAAATAAAAATATGTCACCTGATGATTCTAGAAGTCTTGAAAATATGAAAAAAGCTATTGAAGCTTTAAAAGTTGTTAATGAAAAAAGACAAACCGATGGTGGAATTGATGGAAGAAAATTAAGTATTCTAAAAATCAGCGATTTTGATATGGCAGTTGCCCAAGCAAATGCGAATTATTCAGCAGATATAATTGGTCACGCTGGTATTTATAATCCACCTTATGAAAATTTGGCTTGGGGACCACCTACAGCTGAGTCTGCCTTATCTAGATGGTGGGATAGAGAAAAGAAATTATTTGATTATTTGAGAGGTAAGGGTATTTCTACTAGAAACCAAATGGATGAATATATAGCAAAGAATCCTGATGAAATCAATAAACTAGGTTTTGGGACCCAAGTAGGGCACTATACAAATTTAGTTGATGATTTAATGTATGGAGAATGGTTTTCTGGTGCTGATTCTAAAAGTTCAGGTTATGCAATAACTAAAAGTAATCAATACGGATCTGTTCAATCACTTGTATTAAATAATACAGATGAAAATAAAGCTTATTCTAAAGCTTATTCTATAGAAGAATACGAAAAAAAATTCAACGATTATTGTGAAAATCTTCAAAATTTAATGAAGGGAATAAAGACTCCTAGTAAAGAAGAACTAGCAAAAATCGAAGAGTTAAAAAAAGAAATTGATGCTTTAGAAAAACAAATTGCAGCTAAAGATTCTGAGATTGCAAAAGAAAATGAAGACCTACAAGCTATAAATCAAGATATAGAAAATAAGAAAAATGAAAATCAAGAAAAAATTAATATACTTGAAGCAAATAAAGAGGAAATTCAAAAATTAGAAGAAGAAAAGAAAGCCTTAGAAAGTGAAATAAATAATTTAACAGCTGAAATTAATGAGCTTGATGCTGAAATTGCAAATCACATAGCTTCTAATAAGGAATACGGAGAAAAATTAAAGGCATTAGAAAGTGATTTAGCTAGTACAAATAAAGAGCTTGAAGAAAAAAATAAGGAAATAAAAACACTAGAAGATGCAAAAACAAAAGCAGAAGAAGAAAAAAATAATCTTCAAAATCAAATTTTAAACTTAAATGAGAAAAGAAAAACTTTAGAAAATAATTTGAAAGTCAAAGAAAAAGAATTAGAAGACAAAAAATCAGAAGAAAATTCTAAAAATGAAGAAATAAATAAATTAAATGAAGAAAATAATAAGCTAAATGAAAATATAGAAAATACAAAGAAAAATATAAGTGATTTAAAAACTAAAAAAGATGAAGCGACAAAGGCTCTTGCAGAGGCTAGCGAAGAATTAAAATTAGCAAATGAATTATTAGAACAAAAAAATCAAGAGTTTGAAAGTTATTCTACGGCAAAAGAAAATCTAGCTAAGGCAAAAAGAAAAGTAAAAGCTATGATAATAGCTTTTGAAGATTTAAAAAAATCAAAAGAAGATGCCGAAAATAATTTAAAATTGAAAAATGAAGATTTAGCAAAGGCTGAGGCTGATTTTGAAATTGCTCAAAATATTGATGTAAATAATCCACAAAGTTTTGAGAATATAGAAGAAATAAATAAAAAGGTAAAGGCAAAAGAAAATGCTCAAATTGCTTTGGATAAGGCAAAAGAAGATCTTGATAGACAAAAAGAAAAAACAAATAAATTAAAAGATGAATTTGACGAAGCTACAAAAAGATACGCTATGGCTCTTGCAGATTTCAATTTTGCTCAAAAAGATTTGGAAAGATTTATGCCTGTAAATATAAATCTTGATCTTGACGGAGGAGATTTAAATGGAGTTTTGGGAAATGTAGCAATAAAAGGACAAAGAAATACAAAATATAAACTACCAAAACCAATGAAAAAAGGATTTAAATTTTTGTATTGGAAAGATGGAGATATAATTTATTATCCAAATTCTGAAATTTATTTAAAAGATAATATTAATTTAAAAGCTTATTGGCAAGAATTAAAAGAAGGCAAAGAAAAAACACAAAGACCTAAACAAAAAATAAAAACAAAGGATAATCAAAGCAAAATAAAAATTGAAAGTCCAACAACAAATAATCCAAAAACAGGAGTAGGAAATAAAATATCCATAATTCTAACAAGCTCACTAAGCGGATTATTGTATGCTTTATTAAGAAAAAGAAAATAAAAATTGAAAAAATAAAACTACCAGCAAAAAACTGGTAGTTTTATTTTTTATTTATATATATTTTAGGTAAATTAAGCGTTTATAACAGTTTATATTTATATATGTAATCTGTAGTCAGTTGAATTTTTTAAAAAAAATTTAATATTTTTCTATAAAAAAAACGCCCCGATAAAGGGACGATATAAACGTGTTGCCACCCTAATTCGCAAAATAAATTTTGCCTCATTAGTAAGACTAAAACGCAGTCAACGGGAAGCTTATGTATTATACTTCCAACTCCAAGCCTCTATTCAATTAAAAATATCATAGTTTCTTTCAGCAAACGAAACCTCTCTGCGATTAATATTTTTTAATTTACTTAACTCTTCTTAGTATTGATAAGATAATACCATGCTTTTTAAACTTTGTCAAATATATTTATAAATATTTTAATATTTCACTTTTAGAGTGCAGCAAAGATTTTTTGATTTTTATAAAAATAATTGAATTTTTAAAATTAAAAACTCTTACAAATTAATGTAAGAGTTTTACCTATAAATTTTCTACCAAATTTTTAATTTTATCTCTAAATTCTTTTGCGATTTTTATATCGAAATTTTCGCCAGCTGTTTGGAAGTAGTGGTTTAATTCTTTTACTGATTTTGCTATTTCTGGATTTTCTTTGCCAATTTCTTCTTTTATTTTGCTTGCTTTTTCTAAGTAGGTATTTATTTCTTCTACGACTTGCATTGTTTTGTGTTCTTGGTCGTTTTCTTCTAATAAATATCTAAGTGTCCATTTTATATTTGTTGGAGTGATTGCTGCTTTGTGTTCTATCACAATGCCATTTTCTCTCATTTTATCTATAAATGGAAACAAATCATTTTCTCCAAAATCTTTAAAAAACGCAAAGGTAAAATCAAATTCTTTTATATATTCTCCTTCGGATTCTATTTTTTCAAATCCATCAATTTCTGCAAGATAGCCTACTTTTTGGTCAACATCTTCCATGCCAATTATTTTTAATTTTACATTTTCTTTTTTGCACAAAATTCTTAATTTTTCTTTTTCTATATCATTAGCGTTAAATAAAATTATTAAAGCCATAAAATCTCCTTTTATTTTTAATTATTATTACTATACCCAAAAATTTATTTTGCTCACTTTTGGGTATAATATAATAAGAGAAAAATTTGGGGAGAGATTTATGAAAGATTATAATTATGAAAATACTAGAATAAAAGAAATTAATAAATTGCTTGATGAGGCAAGAGAAGCCCTTGGAGTTTTGCAAAGAGCAAGTATAAGAGTGGGAAAGGCGTCTGATTATTCTATTACAGGTCTTGTTGGACGAAATATTGTTGGAGATTTTTTAAGATCAAATAAAAATAATGTAATTAATAAATCGATTGATAGAAGTCAAGATGTTTTATTAAAACTTCATGCTGATTTATTGATTTTTGATCCAAATCTTGCAAGTATTCTAGATCTTCCTTATAAACTTAGTGAATTTTCTAGACCTAGAAATGCTCTTTCTGATATGAAATTAAGGATTGATATGAGAAAAAAGAAATTGGATATTCAAAAATCTGAAAAAAAACTTATCACTCTTATAAAAAAACTTTCTAAGGAAAAATCTAAGGAAATAAATAAAATCAAAAGAGATATTGAGCTTAAATCTTTTGAAAATTAAATATTTTGGGATAATATCACCTTTTTACTTATTTATAAGTAGGAGGTGATTTTTTTATGGAAAAAATTTTAAAAGGAGAAAGTATGGATAAATTTAAGGACTTAGTAAAAATCTTTTTTACTATTTTTGGCTCATTAATAGGATTTTTTCTTGGAGATTTGGATATTTTCATTTACTCTCTTACAGCTTTTGTAATTTGCGATTATATTTCTGGAATTATAAGGGCGGGATTTGAGAGAAAATTATCATCAAAAATAGGCTTTAAAGGGATTTTGAAAAAAATTATGATTTTTATAATAGTAGGAATTGCAAATATTTGCGATAAAAATTTAATTAAGAACCAAGCTATGATAAGAAGTTCGATAATATTTTTTTATATTGCAAATGAGGGACTTTCAATTCTTGAAAATGCTCTTGCTATGGATTTGCCAATTCCTAAAAAATTAAAAATACTTCTTGAACAATTCAAAGAAGAAAAATAAAAGATTTAGAAAAAGCATTGGACTTTTATGTTCAATGCTTTTTTTTGTGTTTGACTTATATTTTTATATTTCACACTCCATTTTTATAAAGATAAAAAGAATAGATCGCAGGAATTATTCCTATTATCATAAATGTTAAAAAAATCAAATATTCATTTCCTATAAAGGGAGTCAATAAGAAAAATATTCCTCCAAGTATAAAAAAATATCCTGCTAGTCTATGAGTTTTGTTCCAATTTTCGTCACTATTTAAAGTCCAAGGAAGTTTGATTCCAACTGTATAATTTCTTTTTGTTTTTGGCAAATAATTTCCAATTAAAATTAAAAGAAAACCTACGAATATATAAATTATTACCATAACATTGATCTTTTTCCCAAGCCCATAAAAAACGCTGATTACAAAAGTTATGAGCATAACCAAAGGAATTGTTGCCTTGCCGATTGTTATTACAAAATTATTTTTGTCTTTGTTTTTTGGGTCGTTATCAAGCATAAAGCAAGAAAAAATATTTAAAAAAATCAAAAGCAAGGGTGTTGTTATTAGGGTTGTAAATTTACTTGAATAGCCATCAATTTTGTTATTGAATCCCCAATGAGTAGGTAAAGTTTCTGGCATTTTTTTGTAAAATAATAAATTTACAAGGGCAAACAACAAAATAGAAATAATAACTGAGATTACACTTTCTTTTTTAAATTTTATTTTATTTTTCATTTTCTACTCCTTTAAATTTCACAAACCAAGCCATTATATCCTCAAAAATACTTGTATTTAGCTCGTAATAAATAAAATTTTTCTTTTTTGTTTCATAAATTAAATCTTCATTTTTTAATAATTTTAAATGGTGGGAGATGGTTGCCTTTGATAAGTCAAAATTTTCAGCAATTTCTCCCGCATTCATAGGTCCTTTTTTTCTCAATAAATTTAAAATTTCAATTCTTACTGGATCAGATAAAGCTTTAAAAGTATCAGAAAACAATTTATCACTCCCTTTCAATCTATTTTGATAATTATCTAAATAGTTATTTTTATTATAGAATTTAAAATAAAAAAAGTCAAATCTATTTCGAAAAAAATCTAAATAGATTTAACTTAAAATTATTTTAAAATTTTTAAAAGCTCCAAGAATTTTTTATTTTATTAAAATTATTTCAATGACAAATACACTAATAACTAGACTTTTTGAATATTTTAGTATTGTAAATATAATAATATAGAAATAAGGAGAATTATGGCTGAGATTTTTTATAGAACTTATCCAAAAAAATTGAATAAAGATAAATCAGACTTGGGTTTTGTGGATATTTATGATCTTGATAAAAGATTTATGCTTGCAAAAATTCTTGGGGCTGATTGTTTGATAATAGAAGATATTTTCAAAAAGGATAAAAATAATTTTTTTGATTATTCGCAAATTGATAAAAATTTGGGTCAAACTAGAGATTTTGTAGGAGAAATTTTATTGTGCCACGAGATGTATTTGTCTATAATTTTAAGGATTGATATAAATAAAATAAATGGGCAAATGGAAGCGAAAAATATTTTGGCAATTTTAAATTTTTGGATTGATAAGGGAGTTGATGGATTTTTATTTGATGATTGTAAAAATTCTAAAATAAATTTTAGGGAAGTCCTTTTATATTTGAAAAAAACTTACAAAAATCTGATTTTAATTGTAAATACAAAAAATGGGCAAGAATATAAAAATATTTGTAAAATTGTAGATTTATCTTATAAAAGTATGAAAAATGAAAATTTGAAAGAATTTATTTTAAATGAAAATAAAAATTCAAATATATTTTCTTTAAATGATGATTTTGATTTTTCTTGTCTTAATTTTTTGGATTTTAAACATTTTTACACAATATCAGCAAAACTAATAGCTATTATTACATTAATAAGGCAAAATGATATTTTTATTAAAGAAGGGGAAGAAACTTTATATTATTTAGACAAAATTGATTCTAGGATAAGAAAGGAAATATTTGATTTTTATAGGGAGATTTTTTTGGTAAGATATGATTATCTTGATATAATTAGAGGTGGATATTTTCCTATTAAATTAAAGGATGAAGATGTTCTTTCTTATATATTTTATGATGGGAAAAAAGCTCTTGTAATTTTAAATAATCTTTGTCAAAAAGATATAATAGTTGATTTGCCAAAATTTATTGATATAAGAAAGTCAACTTATGTAATTGGCAATATTTCCAAACGAACTATAGTAAAAAATATTAATTTAAGAGCTTATGAATCTTTTGTATTTGAAACTTACATAAAATAATTTATAAAAGGAGATAAGAATGGTTGAAAAAAATAATAAATTTGTACCTCAAGTACATTCAAAACTTAGAAAATCTTTTATAACAATGCCTGAAGAAATTTATAAGGCAAGCGGAATAAAAATTTATGAAAAAAGAATAAAATCTTTACTTTTTACAACAGATCTTGCCATAATTAGAAATTCTAATGCAGATTCTATTATGGCAGTTTATCCTTACACTCCACAAAATACAATTGCTCAATCAATTATTTCAACTGCATCAGTTCCATGTTTTATTGGTGTTGGTGGAGGTACAACTCAAGGAGCAAGATCAAAATACATTGCTTTTGATGCAGAGCTTGAAGGAGCTTATGGTGTTGTTGTAAATTCTCCGATTCCAAATGAAGATATTAAAGCAATTTCAGAATTTGTAGACATACCAGTGATTGCAACTGTAACTGGATTTAAAGATGATTTTTTGGGGAAAATTGAAGCGGGCGCAGAAATTTTAAATGTATCTGGCGGACCAAAAACTCCAGAGCTTGTCGCTGAAATTAGAAAAATAATTGGAGATAAATTTCCAATTATAGCAACTGGTGGAAGCAAAGCTGAATCAATTAAAAAAACAATTGACGCAGGAGCAAATGCAATTTCATACACAGCACCATCATCAGCAGAAGTTTTTGGGGAAATGATGGATAGGTATAGGAAGTAGGATTTATATTTTTTAAAATTTTAATAAGGAGAAAAAATGTATAAGGGCTACATAACAGATATTGAAGGAATAAAAGTAGGTCATGCTCAAAATTTTGATGCGGGAACTGGTCTTACGGTTTTGATTCCTCCAAAAGGAAATACAGCAAGTGTTGATGTAAGAGGAGGAGGGCCAGGAACACGTGAAACTGATCTTTTAAATCCTGTAAATACTGTAAGCGAAGTTTCAGCTATAGTTTTATCTGGGGGTTCTTCTTATGGACTTGCAGGATCAATTGGTGTTGTTGAAGAATTAGAAAAAGATGGAAGAGGGTTTGAAGTTCCAAGTGGAATTGTTCCTATAGTTCCCCAAGCGATTTTATATGATTTGGATTATAAATCTTACAAAATTAGACCAGATAAAAAAATGGGAAGCGAAGCTTACAAAAATGCAAGTTTTGATGAAAATCGTCAAGGAATAATTGGAGCGGGGACTGGAGCTACAGTTGGAAAGGCTTTGGGCAAAGAATTTTTGATGAAATCAGGACTTGGCTCTGCCACAATAAGCGTTGGCGATTTAAAAGTTTCTGCCCTTGTTGCAGTAAATGCCATGGGGGATATTTTTGATGATGAAAAAAATAAACAAATTGCAGGAATTTTTAAAAATAATAAATTCATTCCAACTCTTGAAGTTTTAGAAAAAATATCTGAAAAAAATTCTTTGAACACAACAATTGGAATTGTTGCAACAAATGGAAAATTTAATAAAACTGAGCTTAGAAAAATCGCCTCAATGACTCACAACGGCTATGCTAGAGCGATTAGACCAGTTCATACTATGATGGATGGAGATACAATTTTTTCTCTTGCTACAAATAAAGTAAAGGCAGATATAAATCTTGTAGGAAGCCTTGGGGCAAAAGTTATGGCTCGTGCAATTGCAAATGCAATTTATTTTTCTAATGTAGAAAATTCTAGCGAATTTATTTAATAAAATTATTGACTTTTAAAACTAATTATAGTAACATAGATAAGAATTCTCTACTCCGACAAAAGATCGGGGTCAAAGACCAAAGGGAGGTGAATAAGATGAATAACTACGAAGCAGTATTGATTTACAAACCAGAAATTTCAGATGAAGAAAGAAATAAATCTTTAGAAATCTTCAAAGGCATTATAGCTGAAAGTGGAGAAGTAGAATCTGTAGATGACTGGGGAAAAAGAAAACTTGCATACGAAATCAACTACATCAAAGAAGGATATTATTATATCGTTGATTTCAAAGCTAGTGGTGACCACATCAAAGAATTTGAAAGAAGACTTAGAATATCTGATTTAATTCTTAGATACATGGTAATCAGAAAAGAGGACTAAATGAATAAAGTTTTTCTTATAGGAAGATTAACAAAAGATCCAGATTTGAGATATACTCAACAAGGACAAGCAGTTGTTAGTTTTTCTTTAGCAGTTGATAGAGGTTTAAGTAAACAAAAACGACAAGAAATGGAATCAATGAATCGTCCAACAGCCGATTTTCCACGAATTACAGTGTGGGGAGTTCAAGCTGAAAATGTATCAAGGTATCTAAAAAAAGGAAATCAATGTGCGATAGATGGTAGAATCCAAACAGGTTCTTACCAAGACAAAGATGGAAAGATGGTCTACACAACGGATGTTATTGCAGACAGAGTTGAATTTTTGGAATCAAGATCAGATGGTCAATATCAAAATAATCCAATGAACCAAGATAATGGTTTTGGAAATATGAACCAAGAAAATTCTTACAATAATTCAAATAATTTCCAACAAAATAACAATCAAAACATGAATAATAACGATGACTTTTTTGACGATGACTTTACAGAAATTGAAGACGACGGAAGAATTCCTTTCTAGATTTTAGGAGGATAAAATGCGTAGAAATTTCAGACCAAGAAAAAAAGTCGATCCATTTGTCAAAGACCCTTCAAAAGTAATAGACTACAAGGATATTGAAACTCTAAAAAGATTTATTTCTGATAGAGGAAAGATCCTTCCAAGAAGAGTTACAGGACTAAATGCGAAACATCAAAGAGAAATTACAAGAGCAATCAAAAGAGCTAGACAAGTAGCTTTATTGCCATACGAAGATAATTAAAGATAAATAAAAATATAAACTTTCAATAAGCAAGCAAAAGACACCTAAAGGGTGTCTTTTTTTTATATAAAAGTAAAATAAAATTATGGAAATAAATAAAAAAAGATATAGGGATGTGGATTCTTATTTTAAAAGAAAATTTAATAAAAAAATAATAAAAATTCCTCTTGATGGAGGATTTACTTGTCCAAATAGGGACGGGAAAATTTCAAAATTAGGTTGTATTTATTGTTCAGAAAATGGAGCTGGAGATTTTACAAGAAATGATGATTTGGATAAGCAAATTGATTTTCAAATAAATAGATTAAAAAAACCAAATAGAAATGAAGGATATATGGCATATTTTCAAAATTTCACATCGACCTATGGAGATTTTGAAAAAATGAAACAATTATTTTATGGAGCAATAGAAAATCCAAATATTATGGGCTTATCTATTGCAACACGTGCTGATTGTCTTTCAGATGAAGTGATTGAGCTTTTAGATGATTTGAATAAAAAAACTTTTCTAATTGTTGAGCTTGGTCTTCAATCTGTAAATGAAAAATCAATAGAATTTATAAATAGGGGATATTCCCACAAGGAATTTGATAAGGGACTTTTAAAATTAAAAGAAAAAAATATTAAAACTTTGGCACATCTTATAATTGGACTTCCAAACGAAGATTTGAATGATTATCTTAGAGCAATTTCTTATACAAATGAAAGAGAATTTTGGGCAATTAAAATTCACAATCTTTATATAGAAAAAGGTTCTAGAATTTATGATTACTATTTGGAAAATCAAGATGAGTTTACAATGACATTGGATGAGTTTGTCGATTATGTTATACTTATTTTGGAGAATTTAAATCCAAATATAATTGTCCAAAGACTAACCGGAGATGGACGCCGTGATAGAATTATTTGGCCGATTTGGTCAAAAAATAAGGCAAAAGTTTTATCTACAATTGATAAAAAATTAAAGGATAGAAATAAAAATCAGGGGGATTTATGGAAAGAGAAATAGGAAATTTTTATATTGAAGGATATAATTTTGACACGAAAACTTATGATAACAAGGATAATACACTTTTATTGGTAATTGATTTGCAAGAAAAATTGATGCCAGCAATTTATGAATCTGATAAAATAATTAAAAATTCAGCTTGTCTATTAAAAGTTTTTGAAATGTACGGAATTAAAAAAATTGCAACAGAACAATATCCAAAAGGACTTGGACAAAGTGTAGATGAAATAAAAGAAAATCTTGATGATGAGAATATTTTTTCAAAAACAAGCTTCGATGCAATTACAGATGAGGTTTCTTCTTATTTAAAAGAAAATAAAATCACAAATGTAATAATTACAGGAGCAGAAACTCATATCTGTGTTTATCAAACAGCAAGAAGATTATTATTTGAAGGCTACAAGGTTTTTGTGGTTGAAGATGCTGTATCAAGTTTTAATAAAGAGCAAAAAGATTTGGGATTAAAAGCTATGTCTGATATGGGAGCAAGCCTTGTAAATACGGAAATGCTGATGTTCGATTTGGCAAGTGATGCAAAAGATGAAAATTTTAAAGAAATTTCAAAAATGGTAAAGCACGAATATCTGACTCCAAAAATTGTTGATTTCTAAATTTCAAAATTCTAAAATCGCAAACTCAAGCTACGCTCTCAAACAGTGCGATTTCTTGACGGATTTTGGAATTTGAAATCAAATCAATTTTTTACGTATGATATTCTTAGCATGAGGATTTGTATACATTTCAACAGTCTAAGCCTTCTTATGAAGGCTATTTTTGTGCTTATTTTTATTTTTTTTCATAATAAATAATATCTAAATAATCCTTGATGAATTTTTCTTTTTATCCTATTATATATTGATACAAGTTTGGTGTTTTGTGTTTTAAAATTGTTAAAAATATTAGGTAAATTTGCAATAAGTTTACAAAAAATATTTTATATAATTTAATTGATAAAACCGACTTATTTGCTTGTATTTGACTTTATTTATAATAAAATATATAAGGTAGATATTTTTATTCTATTTGTATTTAAATATTTTGATATATAGGAAAGGAAAATGTATGAATTTACATATGGGACTTGATGTCGGTTCTACGACTGTTAAGATTGTTATTACTGATGATAAATTTAACACTCTTTATTCAGTTTATAGACGACATAAATCAGATGTAAAACAAACAGTTACAAATGTTTTGATGGAGGCCTATGACAGGTTTAAAGATGATTATCTTACTGTAAATGTAACAGGCTCTGGTGGAATGTTTGTTGAAAAATATTTGGGCATTAATTTTGTGCAAGAAGTTATTGCCGAAACAAAAGCTATAAAAAAATTTATTCCTCAAACTGATGTTGTAATAGAACTTGGGGGCGAGGATTCGAAAATAACCTACCTAAAAGGCTCTGTTGAGCAAAGAATGAATTCAATTTGTGCTGGTGGAACGGGTGCTTTTATTGATCAAATGGCAGCTCTTCTTGATACAGATGCTAAAGGTTTAAATGAATTAAGTAAAAATTATAAAAAAATATATCCAATAGCAAGTCGTTGTGGGGTTTTTGCAAAAACTGATATTCAAGCTCTTATGAATCAGGGGGCAAGCAGGGAAGATATAGCAATTTCTGTTTTCCAATCAGTTGTAAATCAAACAATTTCAAATCTTGCTTGTGGAAGACCAATAAAAGGAAATGTAACTTTCTTGGGAGGACCACTTCATTTTTTAAAAGCCTTGAGAGATAGGTTTATTGAAACTTTGGGTGAGGAAGAAAATAATTTTTATATCCCAGAAGATGCCGAACTTTATGTGGCAAAGGGTGCTGCAATTTTATCTGAAAATGAAAAGCCGATTTCTTACAAATCTCTTATAAAATCTTTGGAAGAAGATAAAAAAGTTGATATGGAAATGACTAAGAAAATGGATAGGCTATTTGAAGATGAAAAAGATTATGAAAATTTTAAAATAAATCACAAGACAAATCTTGTAAAATATAGAAAAATAGAAGATTATGAAGGAGAAATTTTTCTTGGAATTGATGCAGGATCAACAACTTCAAAAATAGTTCTTATAAGTGAAGATAATGAAATTCTTTATGATGATTATAGGATGAATCTGGGAAGACCTCTCGAAGTTGTAATTTCTATGTTAAAAGATGCCTATAAAAAAATTCCTGCAAAAGCAAAAATTGTTTCTTCAGGAATTTGTGGCTATGGGGAAGAATTTATAAGAAATGCTCTTCATATTTGGATATTGGAGGCCAAGATATGAAAGCTATGCATATTCGTGATGGAATTATAGATTCAATCCAATTAAACGAATCTTGTTCATCAGGTTGTGGATCATTTTTGTCAACTTTTGCAGCAAGCGTCGGTCTTTCTGTAGAAGAATTTCAACAAAAAGCTCTCTTTGCAAAAGAACCAGCAGATTTGGGTTCAAGATGTACAGTTTTTATGAATTCAAAGGTAAAGCAAGCCCAAAAAGAAGGGTCAGATGTTTCTGACATAGCGGCAGGACTTTGCTATTCTGTAATAAAAAATGCCATCCAAAAAGTTATAAAAGTTCGTGATCCAAAATCTCTTGGAAAAAATATAGTGGTCCAAGGTGGAACTTTTTACGGCGATGCAATCCTTAGAGCATTTGAAAAATTATCATCAAGAGATGTAACCAGACCTGAAATTTCTGGCCTTATGGGAGCTATGGGTATGGCTTTGATTTCCAAAGAAAAATCAACAGGCCATTCCAAAATTTTATCAGAAAGTGAAATAGATAATTTTACCTATACACAAAAATCTGCAAGGTGCGGAAGATGTACAAATAATTGTTCCCTACAAATAAATATTTTCCCAGATGGATCAAGATTTATAACAGGAAATAGGTGCGAAAGAGGAGCTGGAGTAAAACAAGAAGAAACTTTGGCAGATCTTAATATGTACAAATTTAAAAATAAACTTTTGTTTGATAGGAAAACTTTGGGAGAAAGAAATATTCTTGGAAAAGTTGGACTACCAAGAGTTTTAAATATGTACGAAGATTATCCTTTCTGGCATGAATTTTTCACTTCCTTAGGTTTTGATGTTATTTTATCGGATGAATCAAACAGGAAAATTTATGAAAAAGGGATTGCAACAATTTCATCAGAAACTGCTTGCTATCCTGCAAAAATTGCCCACGGCCATATAGAAAACTTGCTAGAAAAAAATATAGATATGATTTTTTATCCTGCAATTTTTTATGAGTACAAGCAATTTGATAAGGCACAAAATCACATGAATTGCCCAGTTGTGTCAGGTTATCCTGATGTAATTGAAAATAATGTTGATGGACTTAAAAATATAAAATATTTAGCACCATATCTTTCATTTGAATCTGAAAAAATTATTGGAGATAGGCTAGTCGAAATTTTTGAAGGCTACGAACATGATGGATATGTTTTGAAGAAAAATCAAATAATAAATGCTGTAAAAAATGCTTGGCAAAAACAAGCTGATTATCATGAAGATATAAGAAAAAAAGGAAGAGAAATTTTAGAATATGTTCATGTAAATAAAGAAAAAGCCATCGTTCTTGCAGGTCGTCCTTATCATATAGATCCAGAAATAAATCATGGAATTCCAGAATTAATTGAATCAATGAGAATTCCAGTTTTATCAGAAGATGCCCTTGCTTATTCAACAGAAGATTTGGAAAAAGAAACAAGAGTTTTGGACCAATGGTCTTATCATGCAAGATTATATAGGGCGGCAGAATTTGTAGGCAAAGATCCTTGCCTTCAATTAGTTCAATTAAATTCATTTGGTTGTGGTCTTGATGCTGTTACAACCGACCAAGTTCAAGATATTTTAGAGGCAAACGGAAAAATTTATACTTTGTTAAAAATTGATGAGGTTTCAAATCTTGGAGCTGTAAAAATTAGAATTAGATCATTAATTCAAGCTCTAGACCAACAAGATGACAAAGACCTTCATTTAAGAAAAAGAAAAGATAAAATTTCTTATGAAAATCATGAATTTACAAAAGCAATGAAGGAAGAAGGCTATACAATTCTTGCTCCACAAATGGCAAGAGAGCATTTCCAAATTTTGGAAAAACTTTTTAATGGAAATGGATACAAGATAGAATTTTTAAATAAAGTTGACGAGAAAGTAATAGATAATGGATTAAAATATGTAAACAATGATTCATGTTATCCTTCAATTACAGTTGTAGGTCAATTTATGGAAGCTGTAAATTCTGGAAGATATGACCCAAACAAATTAGCACTTCTTATGACTCAAACAGGAGGAGCTTGTCGTGCATCAAATTATGTAGGCTATATTAGAAAGGCCCTAAAAGATGCTGGCTATCCACAAATTCCAGTTATTGCCTTATCAGCTCAAGGAATAGAATCACACTCAGGTTTTGATTTAAAAAAAGTTTCAAATATTCCTTTACTAGTAAATTCACTAAGAGCCTTGTTATTAGGAGATTTAATAAATAGAGTTTCAAACGCTACAAGACCTTATGAAAAAGAAAAAGGCTCTGTAGATAAATTGAAAGAAAAATGGATTGAAATTTGTAGAGATAATATTGTAAAAATGAGTTCAAAATCTTACAGAAAAATTATAAACGATATTGTAGAAGATTTTGATGAGATTGAAGTTTTAGATATTAAAAAACCAAAAGCAGGAATTGTTGGAGAAATTCTTGTAAAATATTTAAAAGAAGCAAACAACCATCTGCAAGATACACTAGAAGCTGAAGGAGCAGAAGTAATAGTTCCAGATTTGATAGATTTCTTTATGTATTGTCTTGCAAACACACAAATAAAAAAAGATTTATATGGCAAAAGTCCAATGACAGCATTTTTTGGAAAAACAGCCATAAACACAATAGAATTTTATAGAAAGCCAATAAGAAAGGCTTTAAAAAATTCAAAAAGATTTGATGAGCCAGTCTATATAAATGACGTTAAAGACTTTGCAAAAGAAGTTACAAGTCTTGGTAATCAAGCAGGAGAAGGATGGCTACTTGCGGGCGAAATGATAGAATTAATTCATCAAGATGCACCAAATATAGTTTGTATACAACCATTTGGTTGCTTACCAAACCACATCACAGGCAAGGGAGTAATGAAAAAAATCAGAGAAATTTACCCACAAGCAAACGTAGTAGCAATAGACTACGACCCAGGTGCAAGTGAAGTAAATCAAATAAATAGAGTAAAACTAATGATGAGTCAAGCAAGAGAAAATCTAAAAGAAAATGTAAAAGCATAAAAAAATCTAGCAGTTTTTGCTAGATTTTTTTTATAAATTTTTCAACATGATTTGTAATAATTCCATTTGGATTTAAAATTTCTAATTTTTCATAATCTTCCTTTTTATTTGAAAACCAAATATTAGTCAAAACTCCCATATTTTTCAAATCAATAATTTCTTTTTGACTAACGGCAGTATTTTTTGGATGATAATATTGCAAATTTAAATCCTTACAAAGATTTTTAATATTATCAACTTTTTTGCTAGTCAAATAGGCAAGAGGGATTTCAGTGTCAATTTCTCTAATTTTCTTTAAAGAATTTAAATTAAAAGAAGAAATAATAATTTTATCGACCAAGCCATAAGCATAAATTTTTCCCATCAAAAGTTTTTCAATATTTTCGTATTCAATTACATTTGTTTTTACTTCAATATTTGTAATAATATCCTTGTCTTTAAAATAAGAAAAATATTCATCAATATCAGAAATTTTTATATTTTCAAAATCCTTATTGTAAGAAAAAGAATATTTTTGTAATTCTTCTAAGCTATGATCTTTTATAAAACCAGAACCATCACTTGTTCTGTCGATTTTTTCATCGTGAATTATAATTAATTCCTTATTTTTTGATAAATGAACATCAAGCTCAATAGCATAAACTCCCATTTCATAAGCTTTTTTAAAAGCAAGCATAGTATTTTCTGGATAAAGGGAAGAAAAGCCCCTGTGCGCAATAATTTTCATAAAACCTCCTACTAATTTATACCCAAAATAAAAATATAAATATTTGACAAGACATTTAGAACTTGGTATTATATTTAAGTACTTGCAGGATTGGCGGAATTGGCAGACGCGCAAGACTAAGGATCTTGTGTCCGATTTTAGGACGTGGAAGTTCAAATCTTCTATCCTGCACCA
>QWBY01000390.1_pt1 | contig 32074 bp, 31 predicted proteins | sample 1972471 | NCBI WGS metagenome assembly QWBY01 (sample SAMN09866722, study PRJNA288562) | Human gut metagenome isolate term6_stool, whole genome shotgun sequencing... | reverse complement strand
AACAAACAGCTTGAAAACAATTTGAAGAAAAGCAAGAAAGGCAAGCGACAATATCATATCCGGACTTAAATCAATTCGCTCCAAACCGGGACCTCCACCTTCATAACCTATACAGCCAAATAGGAAGACGACAACCATCGTCGTCTTTACAAGGGATGAAATTTTTTCCATGTAATTAACAGAAAACCTATCCTCCTGAAGAATATCTTTTAGAAGAAGGTTTAAGTTACGAAATGCAGACCCTACAATTACCAATATAATAGCACAAAATATTTGAAACACGAAGTTTCGTAAATCGATATGGCCCACGTATATATCCTTAAACATAGAGCCGATCACCAGTACGGGTAAGACGAACCATATAAAATAAAAGACCTTCGTAAATGTGTAATATCTTTCAAGTTTATACCGTTCCACCATTATGCCTCCTTGTAACTCTAATGTTAAATCCGACATGTCTAATAAATTACATTTCAACTTTAGACGCCTATAGCTACTTTCCTTTACGTTTCATCCGGTTCTGTTAAGGAATATTCTTTATTGTATACAATTATATTACTGTAACTCGGAAAAGTAAATCCCACGCTGATATTTTTATGTCATTAAATTGACTGGGATTATGTTTTTAAAATCAAAATTTACTTTTTTAAAAATAAAAATTATTATTTTCTCTTTCTTCGATTAATATTAGTCTGTTCAAAAGATCGGTGATGGATGGCTTTTAAGAAAACATAAAGGAGCCCAGTTTCACTAGACTCCCCAATGGTTGACATAGAACTAAAAAAACCGCCCGCAGGCGGTCTTTGTTATTCGTTTAAATCACTTTCATCCATAAAAGGTTCGGCGCCTTCATATTCTACATCGATTTCGGTCGGATCGTTATAGTCATCGAAGAGATCGTAATCGTCGAGATCGTATTCATCGAAATCGTCGTACCCTTCATCGTCGTAGACGTAATCTTCAAGTTCAGCTAAATCTTCTTCCACTACGTCGACGTAATCTTCGAGATCTTCAAATTTTTCGTCGAGAACTTCTGTAAGTTCAGCTACAACATCGACAAGTTCCAAGAGAATTTGACCTTCTTTGGAATTTTCTTCCAATCCCAAGCCATCAGCTAATCCTTGGACGTACGCAATTCTTTGTAAAATATTTTTCATGGCAGCCTCCTTCACTAAACTCTGGACATATACTCGCCACTACGGGTATCGATGCGAATTTTATCTCCGCGATCGACAAATAGCGGTACAAGGAGTGTAAAACCGGTCTCAACCGTTGCAGGTTTTGTAGCGCCTGAGGTCGTATCGCCTTTGACGCCGGGTTCGGTTTCAGTAACTTCAAGTTCTACAAAGTTTTCGGGTGTAACGTTAATGGGTTTGTTTTGGTAGATTTGAATCGTCGCCATGTCGTTTTCCCGCATAAAGTTCAACGCATCTTCGACAAATTCCTTTTCAATCGGGATTTGTTCGTAAGTTTCGTTGTCCATAAAGTAATAAAGCTCGCCGTCGGAATATAAGTATTGCATTTGCTTGGTTTCAATAACCGCATTTTCAAATTTTTCCGAGGGGTTAAAGGTCGTTTCTTTCGCGCCGCCGTTTAATACGGAACGGATTTTTGCACGAACGAATGCCGCACCTTTACCGGGCTTTACGTGTTGGAAATCGACGACTTGATAGACATCGCCATCCATTTCAAAAGTTACACCTTTTCTAAAATCACCTGCTGAGATCATATAATCCTCCTTCTTTGTACTGCTAACACATTATACCAAATTGTAAAAAATCTCACAACTAAGGAGCTATTGCTCGTAAACTTTTTTCATATGGAGATCATGGATTTTTATAAATCCGGGGAACGGGTAGAGAACCCTTTCCGTTGCTTTAGGATTGAAGGCGACGACGGCACTCTCCGGCTGATTCCCTAAGATAAGGCCGTCACAGGATAGCCGACCCTCAATTCGGGCACCGGGCTTTATCATGCAGACGCCCTTTACCTTTAAATTTCCTTTTATCACGGCGTCTTCATTGATGACTGCAAGACCTTCCATAGCCGTGGGCGTCTTTAACGTGACCTCGCCTCGTATAAAGATGCGCGTCGGCAGATCGGGAGAAAAACTTGCGATCTCATTGTCTCCGCGGATCACTCGAAAACGCCTATTGTCGTATGTTACATAGTCACCATTGGCTGTCGTCCAGCTATCGACAGAAGGCGCTTTCATGTAATCGGGATCTTCTTCCAGAGACGCAATCCAAGGTGAGACGATTTCTTTAAAACCTTTTGCCCCAAAATCCAGGTGTCCGCTCTCAACATTAAAAATCGGATTGACCAATTCCCCTTTAAGTTGAGCGAAAGAACTGATCCCCTTATAGGTTGCCCGCGTCAAAAGGGAAAAGGAACAGTATTTTCCCTCTTCCTTTAAAGGCTGAAGTTCCGCCGTCTGCGCCGTAATATCGCCGTACTGCGGACGTGGAAGCGTTTGTTTTCCGCCGGTAATAAGGGATGCCAGTTTTTCTTCTTTTAGGTCATTCCATGCCAAGTACGCCAGAGATTCTGCGTAGTATCCGCTCTGCGCACTGTCTTTCATAGCGCGGGCCGATAATGATTGGGTTTCCAGTCTCGAAAATAAGTAGAGAGATAAGAGGGCTATAATGGAAAAAATCATAACTGCCATTAAGGAAACGGATCCGGATCGCTTAGTCATAGCCACCTCTCAGCGCCACAGAGCGCGTGTACTCTCTTCCGCCTCGCGTAAGGCGAATCGTCAATAAATCGCCTTCTCTGCGGAAATGGAGCTCTTTTACATCGTCTAAGATAATATTTCGTACGCCCGGTCGCTTCCCTATTTTTTCTTTACTGTACTTTGCACGATAATAATCGCCGTAACGTGAAAGTGTGCGGTTTTGCAAAACATAACTCACCACTTTATGGCCGTTTCGCCCTTTTTCCCGTACATACAGCTGCAACCCATTATCTTCGATGAAGTAAAATGCATCGGCGCTGTGAATCTCGTCGATCATCGATTGCAACGCAAAAAATTCGTCATTGGTTCGCGTCATTTTCCGGCCGAGTCCGGCAGAAGTATTAAGGGATGTGAGTAAAACATTTCCGAGAACGGCCATTAACAGCGACCCAATGGCCAAGGCGAGCATTAATTCAAGGAGTGTAAATGCTTTTTTTCGGCCGAAGCCCGCGAAAAAGAAGTTTTCCCGTCTTATCATGGAATACCTCCACTTGCTCTATTCCTTCACTATAATTCGTAATCTTCACATGGCAGTGTTTTGACTCCATAGTTTGATATGCCATGGCCGCTTCCATTACGTCTTCCCCCTCGCTAGTAGCGTCTCGATCGCGGCTTAAACGGCCGAATTGAAGGGCACTCCCGCCTAAGGCGGCACTCAACATCACGACCAGAAGGGCTACGATCCCGAGGGTCAAAATGACTTCAATCAAACTGAAACTCTTATTTTTCATGGAACCTCTCCACTCGAATATGGCTGTTTACGGGCGAAAGAATGAGTCCATAGGATCTTTTCCCGATTTCAAAATATATCGTTCCACTATTTGCCGGTCTCCCCGACGGAGAAAAGCTCAATCGATCTTTTCCGTTAGACGTCTCGCTTTTTGTAAAAACAAGTTTTGGTTCGTAAGGCGAAAAAATTCCTTCTCGACCCTTCATTCTCTTTTTGTACCCGTCGGTTGAAAAGCTCATGGATGTTTCTTTCCGTTCCGTCATGGCCATACGCCTTAAATCGCTAAGCTCTCCTGCCATCATATGTAATTGGCGCTCAGCTTTAAATTGCCGAACGCCAAGGAGGCCCAACGTCGCAACGGCTACCGTCAAAGCTAAAATAGCGACGACAGTAAGGACTTCGACGAGTGTCATGGCCCGTATTTTATTTTCCATGGGATAAAATTTGAACATTTTTCATGGGGATGTTGACCGATACTCCACCCGGATCTTGGAATTTATAGCGCATTTGCACGACGCGCATGGTTCCGTCCATACCGTTTAAGGGGAAGAACAGACGGGTGTATCCGTCGCCTACATCTCCTTTACGGGAAGGCAATACTTCTTTTGTATGGCCCGAAAGATCGGAGAGCAGTAGACTGAATTCGCCGCCTACATTTGCGTCGGGAATAACGTCGATTGTAAATTCGTAGCCGTTTTTCGGCAAATAGAATCCGCCCGTATCGAGGAAGATTTCGCGTTTCAGGGCTTGAGCCCCTTCTTCAAGAGCCGGCGTCGTAAAAGTTAAATTACCTACTCGGTTTTCTTTTGCTACATTTCCTGCGCCGTCGGAAACAAAGGACGTCTCAAATGTACCGTCGCCTGTTACAGTTAAAATCGTATCCATAACGGAATAACGTGTAATCGGCGGTGCCAAATATACGGTTTCCGATGTCATGGGCGGTTTTTCCGTTTGAGGTTTCACTTGATTGGTTTTAGCCGGGCTCACCGGTTTCTTTGCGGCGGGTTTTTTCACCGTGGTAGTGCTTGGTTTTTTCGCCGTACCGGTAGAGGGGCGAACGACCGTCGTAGGGGTTCTGCTATAGGAAGACGAGGAGCTTGTAGACGACGAACCGCTGCCTGTCGTAGGTGTGGCCGTCGTTTCCGGCGTTTGCGTAGCCGGCGCAGACGGCGTGGCCGGTGTCGTTTCAAATGTTTTAGATGCCAAGCTGTTATCGACGATTTCGTAAGGAATAGACAGACGAATGGTCGTCGTTTCCATATTGGACGGATCTTTGCTGTAGGAAACGGAATCGACGGTGACCTTATAGGGCAGTGATTCTAAAGTTTCCAAGTATTGGGTAAGGGTTTCGGTAGGTCCATTATGCTCAACTACAACATTTAGGCTTCCCTCGCTACCTTCCCCACTCGCCACTTCTTCATTGGAAATGGAAACATTGGGATCCGATGCAATATCATCTTCCAAGGCTTTTTCCACATCCGTTTCTTTAAGTGTCGTCTTCTCGTTTTTCATTTGGTTCGCATCCGCTTCCTGAGCGTGTGCTACCGATGTTTTCATTGCGGCCTTTAATGCTTCCTGCTCGGCGAGAGGCGCATGAAGAAAAGCACCATAACCGATGCCGCAAGTGGCTGCAAGGAGAAGAGCGGCAAGGGCAGCTTGTTCCTTTTTAGAAACTTCGCCTCGTTTCAGGCGAGCAAATGTATCTTTAAGTATAGGTTTTAGTTCATCATTTCGATTGGGAATATTATTATTTCGAAAAGGCAAAAAATCAAAATTCACGTGATCACCTCTATAGGTATTGTACCATTGCCCTTTCCCGGTGTCGACGGCTTCATCGCATTTTCACACCCCAAGGAGCAAAAAAGACTCGCCGAAGCGAGCCTCTTTTACAATTTTAAAATTTCTTCATACACCGCATCGGCGATAAGTTCGTGGCCTTTTTCATCTAAGTGAATGCCGTCGATAAATCGCGCGTCGTCTCTTGCGATAACGCGATCGAGAGACAGGCCTTCACTTATAGCGTAAAGTTCCGTTAACTTATTTTTTAAGGATTCGATCATGGCCATTCCGACAAAAAGTTCGTCAGAAGTGATGCTCGGCATCGGCGGCAATAGGATCAATACCCGGGCTTTCCGTTCACGGGCCATGTTTCGAAAATGCTCGTAAGCTTTTTCTACATCTTGTGCCCTTCCATCGCCTAAAAGATCATTACATCCGCCTAAGACGATTAAAAGATCGTCTTCTTCAAGAGGGATCGTAACTTCCGCCCGCTCGGTAATCCAGGCGCCATTCACCCCTAAATTAACGATGGGCTTTTGAAGTTTCTCCTCCAGTCGATCGACCCAAGATTTACCGGGCCTTACGCCGTAGCCGGCAACATATGAATCGCCGATGGCATAAATCTTAGTCAATTTTCTTGCTTGCGATTTCTTCTTTTAATTCGGCTACGAAATCGTCGAGTTTTAATGCGGAACGTTCTTCGCCGTCGCGACTACGTACGGAAATTACGTCGTCGCTTTCTTCTTTTTCGCCGACGATGACCATATAGTTAATACGTTCCATTTGTGCGTCGCGAATTTTCTTGCCGATTTTTTCATTGCGTTCATCGAATTCGGCGCGGATGCCTTTAGCCTTCAATTCGTCGGTAATTTTTTCAGCATAGCCATGGAATTTTTCACTAATGGGAAGAACTTTAACTTGAACCGGAGCCAGCCACAAGGGGAATTTACCGGCAAAGTGTTCGACTAAAATACCGAAGAAACGTTCCATGGAGCCCATGAGCGCACGGTGACTCATTACCGGTTGTTGTTTTTCGCCGTTTTCGTCGACGTAAGTCAATTCAAAGCTTTGAGGCATTTGGAAATCCAATTGGATGGTGCCACATTGCCATGTTCTGCCGATAGCATCGCGCAAGTGGAAGTCGATTTTCGGGCCGTAGAAAGCGCCGTCGCCTTCGTTAATCTCGTATTCCATTTGTTTGCTGTCGAGGGCTTTGCGAAGGGCGTCGATGGCCATATCCCATTGTTCATCGGTACCCATGCTGTCTTCCGGACGAGTAGATAACTCGACGGTGTATTCAAATCCGAAGGTATTGTATAGTTCGTCGGCCAAGTCGATAAGTTTAATAACTTCTTCTTGAATTTGACTGGGGAGCATGAAGACGTGGGCATCGTCTTGAGTAAAGGTACGAACGCGGAAAAGTCCGTGGAGCGCGCCGGAAAGTTCGTGACGGTGTACTTGACCGAATTCCATAAGTTTAATCGGGAAATCGCGGTAAGAGTGCATGCTTTGTTCGTAAACCAAAATGGATCCCGGGCAGTTCATCGGTTTGATCGCGTAATCTTCGCCGTCAATTTTGGTGAAGTACATATTGTCGCGATAATGATCCCAGTGTCCGGAACGGTGCCATAAGGCTTCGTTTAAGATGATGGGCGTCTTGATTTCCCCGTAACCTCTTTCGATTTGAAGGTCGCGCCAGAAAGTTTCCAATTCGTTACGTACGATCATTCCCTTGGGATGGAAGAACGGGAAGCCAGGTCCTTCTTCGCGGAAACTGAAGAGATCTAATTCTCTGCCGATCTTGCGGTGATCGCGGCGTTTAGCTTCTTCCATACGTTCCAGGTATTCGTCCAATTCTTTTTTCTTCGTAAAGGAAATACCGTAAATCCGTTGAAGCATTTTGTTCTTTTCGTCGCCTCTCCAGTATGCGCCTGCAATAGAGGTTAACTTAACGGCTTTAATGTCTTTTACATTTTCAAGATGGGGTCCGCGACATAGATCGACGAAATCCCCTAAACGATAAATGGAAATTTGTTCATCGGCGGGAAGATCTTCGATTAATTCAATTTTATAGGGTTCATCTTTAAAAATGGCTTCCGCTTTTTCTTTGGAAACGACTTCTTTTTCAAAGATTGGGCCTTCTTTAACGATGGCCTTCATTTCTTTTTCGATGGTTTCCAAATCGTCCGGGCTTAATTGTTGATCTAAATCAATATCGTAATAGAAGCCGTTTTCTATGGAGGGGCCAATGGCAAATTTCGTAGCGGGGAAAAGTCTTTTAATAGCATAGGCCATTAAGTGAGCCGTAGAGTGCCAGAAAATTTGCTTTCCTTCGGGATCTTCGAATTTGACCACTTTAAACGTGCCGTCTTCGTCGATCACATAATGTTTATCTACAATTTCGCCGTTAAAAACTGCTCCGACGCTGGCTCTCTCGAGACCTTCGGAAATATCGGCGATTAATTCTTTGACCGATTTCTTTACTTCATATTCTTTTACGCTTCCATCAGGTAGACTTAACTTAAACATAATTCACCTCAATAAAAAAACCGACCGCCCCAAAAGGACGATCGGTACCGTGGTTCCACCTTCATTACTTCTCAAAACAGATAACGCCTGTTATGCGCTGCCGATTAAGGCAGAAGTCAGGGTTGGTATTCCGCAAATGTAAGAGCTCACACCGTCCTCTTTCGCTGATGGCTTGCGTACTCGTCCCTTCATACTTGAAAAGTAGTATAGCAGAAAGCAATTCATTTTTCAATGAATTTACAAAATTTTTATGATTATTTCTTTACTACAGATAAAATCTCTTCGACCGTTAAACTCTCTTCTTCCCCCGTTTTCATATTGCGAAGTTTCGGCTTACCTTCTTCTACTTCCGATTGACCCAACACGATGGCATAGGGAACGTCGATATGGTCGGCATACTTAAATTTCTTTCCGATTTTTCCGCTTTCGCCGTAGAGCTGGCAGGAAATACCTTCGTCGCGCAATGTTTTGAGGAGCTTCAGACCTTCGATTTTCGCTTCGTCGAAGGGAATGATCAGGCAATCGCATCCCTTTTGATCGTAAGATTTTAAGAGTCCCGCTTCGTTTAATTGGTAGTAAAGACGGGAAAGGCCGATGGAAATGCCTACGCCGGGTAGTTTTCGTTTCGTGTAATGGCTTGCCAAATCATCGTAACGTCCGCCACTGCATACGGAGCCGATGGATGGGTAATTGTCCAGAATCGTTTCGTAAACTGTGCCCGTATAATAATCCAAGCCTCTGGCAATTTTCATGTCGGGAATCATGTGCTCGCTTTTAACGCCGAGGGCGGATGCGATTTCAAATACTTCTTTAAGCTCTTGAACACCTCGTCTGTAATCCTCATCGTCAACTTTCAAAGCATCCAACTGATCGAATATTTCTTGAGTTGTACCGTCGATGGCGATAAACTCCGCGATTTTTTCGATGCTATCTTGGGAAAGGCCCAACTTTTCCAGCTCTTCTTTTACACTGTCGATTCCGATTTTATCCAGTTTATCCACGACGCGCAAAACATCCGTCGTATCGTCGATGCCGAGAGCACGATAGAAACCGTTTAATATGCGGCGATTATTGATATGAATGGTAAAGTCGTTGAATCCCAAATCCATAAAGGTACTCTCAATAATCGAGGGAATCTCGCCGTCGTTTACGATGGAAAGATTGTCGTTACCGATAATATCGATATCGCATTGATAGAATTCTCTAAAACGCCCTTTTTGCGCTCTTTCGCCGCGGTATACTTTCCCGATATGGTAGCGACGGAAGGGAAAACTTAAGTCGCTATAGTGTTGTGCGACGTAACGCGCCAAGGGAACGGTTAAATCAAATCGCATGGCGATATCGGTGCTTCCCTTTTGGAAGGCGTAAATTTGTTTTTCCGTCTCTCCCCCGCCTTTGGCGAGGAGCACTTCCTGCTTTTCCAACACCGGCGTGTCGATGGGCAAAAAGCCGTGGCTTTCGTAATTGCGTCGAATAATATCTTTCATTCGATTAAAGACCAGTTGGTCTTTCGGGAGCAATTCCATAAATCCCGGCAACGTCGATGGCTGTACTATATTCTTCATTTTATTCCCCCAATCATAAACATGGCGATGGATGTCGCCACATTGGCATTTAATGAATCGATGGTTCCTTTCATCGGTATGCGAAGCATATGGTCTACTATTTCTTGAGTTTCTTCACGAAGTCCTCGCGCCTCGTTGCCTACGATCAGCACGAGGTTTTCCTCTGTTGTCAAATCTCTGCCTATGTCGCATCCACGAATATCCAAGCCGTAAAAAGACATATTTTCATGTAATTTTTTTAAGTCGTCATCTGAGATTTTCGCCATTGGCACGCGGAAGGCCGACGCCATAGACGAGCGAACGCATTTGTCATTTCCGGGATCTACCGTTCCCTTTCCGAGCAAAATACCGTCGAAATGAAAGGCTTCCGCCGAGCGAATCATGCCCCCTAAATTACCGGGATCCTGTACGCCGTCGGTGTATAGGAATTTCCCTTTTGGGGGAAATTCTTTCAGATCGCGTATAAAATGGCGACAACGAGCGATAATACCCTGGCTGGTTTCCGTCGACGTCAGCTGTTCAAATAAAGAATGCTTTAAAACCGTAACGGGCACGTCTTTATCTTCAAATTTTTCTGCCAAATGAAGTTTTTCATCGTCGATTAAAATTTCCTTAACGTAGCCTTCGCGATAAATCTCTTCGACGACTACCGTACCTTCCACTAATAACTCGCCGAAGCGATCCCGGTATTTTTTATCTTTTAATTTTTTCCAATTTTTGAATCGTTCATTATGTTCAGAATCAATTCTTTTCAATTCCATGTTCCTTTTGGATTTCTTTCAAATCTTCGTCGCTTCCGAAGAAAATAATCGCATCGCCTTTCTGTAAAATTTCATCGGCAATATTATGGACGATCAGCCCCTCGTCCCGCCGAATGGCGATGACATTGACGTGGAAGTGACTTCTGAACGCCAATAACCTTACCGTTTTTCCAACCCAATCTTCCGTTACCTCATATTCGATGACGCCATAATTTTCGGAGATCTCGAAATAATCGGAAATTCCGTTGTCCGACAAACTCTTCGCAAGACGAACGCCCATATCCACTTCGGGATAAATAATTTTATGGGCACCTAAGCGTTTCAGTATGGCTCCGTAACGTCGCGTCGGAGCCTTTGCTATAATCATGGGAACATCCGCTTCGACACAGGATATAGTCGCCATAATCGCCGATTCCAAACTGCTACCGATGGCGATCACCGCACAATCGAAATTGCTCAGCCCTAAATCCTCCAGTACGTCTGCATCCATAATGTCGGCTTGAATGGCGGTGGTGACGTCTTCAGAAATAGTTTTAATCTTCTCTATGTTTACATCTACCGCCAATACGTCGTTATGCATGGCATATAACTTCTTGGCGACAGTGGATCCCAGTCGGCCGATGCCGAAAACAATAAAACTTTTACCCATAGCTCGCTCCTAACCTACTATATATTTTCCTTCCGCATAGCGGTATTTCTTTTTATGTTCGTCGTGGAACAGGCCCATAGCAAAGGTAGTGGGCCCGATTCTACCAATATACATTGTAAACGAAAGCGCCAGTTTCGAATAGCTGCTTAAACTTCCTGTAATGCCTCTCGAGACACCGACAGTGGCGAAGGCGGAAATAGTTTCGAAGAGAATGTCCATAAACTGAAAGACGCCTTTTTCAAAAGCCACTATAAAGGCTGCTACGGCAAAAACGAGAGCGATGGCAATGACAAATAATGAAAATGCCTTGCGTACCGTCTCCTCTTCCACTCGCCTTTTGAAAAGAACAGTGTCGTCCTGCCCCTTCAATGTAGCAAAAGCAGAACTCATAACGATGGCAAAGGTGGTAGTTTTAAGCCCCCCTGCCGTAGAACCCGGCGATCCGCCGATAAACATTAACAAAAAGCTGAAAAATACGGTGGCGTCGCGCATTTTCCCCATATCGATGGAATTAAATCCCGCCGTACGAAAAGTCGTCGATTGGAAAAATGAAGCCAGAATTTTCTGAGGAACGGGCAAGGCGGCAATAGTATCTACGTTGGTCGCTTCAAAGAAATAAAATAAGAAAGTTCCCGCAACGAGTAAAATGGCCGTCGTCGTAATGACAAGTTTCGATTGCCCCCGTAATCGGCGTTTTTCAGGAAAATGCCAAAGGTCGACGTAAACGATAAAACCGAGACCGCCTAAAATTATCAAACCGGCGATGATCAACGTAACGTAATAGTCGCCCTGGAAAGAGACGAGAGAATCGCCGAAAAGGTCGAAGCCGGCGTTACAAAAGGCGCTGATCGAATGAAATACGGAAAAAGCGACGCCCTTTTTGATGCCATATAGAGGGATCAGTCGAAAGCTTAAAAGCAGAGCGCCTATACCTTCTACCGAAAGTGTAAAAAGTGTGGCGAAGCGCATAAGGCGCACAAGGCCTTTTAAAGACTCCGCACTCCATTGCTCTTTTATAAACATACGCCCGCTAAGGCCAATTCGTTTACCGATTAAAATAGAAACCCACGCCATCATGGTCATGGTGCCGAGGCCGCCGATTTGTATCAGGGTAATAATGACAATTTTCCCGAATATACTCCATGCTGCCGCCGTGTTTCTTACAATAAGCCCCGTTACACAGGAAGCCGACGTGGATGTAAAAAGCGCATCGACAAAGTCTAAACTTTTACCGTCGGCAGATGCAAAGGGCATGGTTAAAAGTACGGCACCTGCTAATATGAGCACGATAAAGGATAAGCCTAACACGAGGGATGGGTTTTTCGTGATTTTTTTATGAATAAAGTCAGGTAATTTCAATGGTTGCTCCATATAAAAACACCCTACAGGGAGTCTTCCCTACAGGGTGTAGCAATTATTCTCCCTTAGCTACTTGAACAAGTTGTGCAAATGCTTCCGGGTCATGAATTGCGAGTTCAGATAAAACCTTGCGGTTAATATCTACGTTCGCTTTTTTAAGTCCGTTGATGAAACGGCTATAGCTCATGCCGTTTAAACGAGCGGCCGCGTTGATTCTCGTAATCCAAAGTTTACGGAAATCTCTTTTCTTTTGCTTTCTACCTGCAAAGGCATAGCTCATAGAGCGCATAACTGCTTGGTTTGCAACTCTGTAAAGCTTGGATTTAGCTCCAAAATAACCTTTAGCTTGTTTTAAAACTTTTTTATGACGACGCTTAGCGTTAACGCCTCTTTTTACTCTTGCCATATCTTAACTACCCCCCGATTACGGAATCATATGGTCGATACGACGCGTATCGGCTGCGGAGACCATGGATCCTTTTCTTAGATTACGCGTTCTCTTAGCCGTTTTCTTACCGGTCAAGTGACCTTTATAGGCTTTAAATCTTCTCAATTTACCGGTTCCCGTTCTTTTGAAACGTTTTGCGGAACCTCTATGTGTTTTCATTTTACCCATAGCATTTCCTCCTATTAGTTATCTGACTTGGAACTGAAGAACATGACCATGCTTCTGCCTTCCATCTTCGGTTTCTTATCGACTTGACCATATTCCGAAACAAGCTCGGTGAACTCGTCAAGCACTTCGCGCCCGATTTCAGTATGGCCCATTTCTCTACCGCGGAAACGAACCGAAACCTTGACGCGATTTCCGTCTTTAAGGAAATCAATTGCTCGATTGGCCTTAGTGTTTAAGTCGTGAAACTCGATCTTAGGCGTAAGACGCAATTCCTTAACGGTAATGGTCTTTTGCTTTTTCTTGGATTCCTTTTCTTTCTTCATCATATCGTAGCGATACTTGCCGTAATCCAATACTCTACACACCGGCGGTTTCGCTGTCGGTGCAATGTTGACGAGATCTAACTTAAATTCATCAGCAATTTCTCTTGCTTTGTCAATGGACACAACTCCCAATTGCTCTCCATCGGGATCGATAAGACGCACTTCTTTTGCGCGAATTTCACCATTGATTTGAACTTCCTTAATGACTAAACACCTCCATAGGCAACAAAAAAAGCGGGCACAAAAAACCCGCCTTCACATAATCTGGAACAAACCTTAAAACGTAAGTCGTAAGGTGAGAAACGGACTTCTTCTTCATACAAGCGTTAGTATATCAGTCAATTCCACCTTTGTCAAACTATTTCTTCCTGCTGTTTAATATATGATCGACTTTTGTCTGAATTAAATCCAACGCCACTTTATTATAACCGCCCTCAGGAACGATAATATCGGCATAACGCTTCGACGGCTCGACAAATTGTAAATGGGCGGGCCGTACCGTCGCCATATACTGATCGATAACAGAATCTAAGCTTCTCGCCCGCTCCTTCATATCCCGTTTAATGCGCCTTAAGATGCGCACGTCGCTATCGGTGTCGACAAAAATCCGCATATCCAGGAGTTCCAAAATGCGCGGCTCGGAAAAAAGTAAAATTCCCTCAATGAGAATAATATCTTTCGGTTCCAGCCGAATGGTTTCTTTCTTTCGATTATGAACGGAAAAATCATATTCCGGCATATCCACTGACTTCCCTTCGCGCAGCAATTTCAAATGCTCGATGAAAAGATCATTATCAAAGGCGAAGGGATGGTCGTAATTGGTTTTTTGTCGATCTTCAAAAGAAAGATGGGACTGATCTTTATAATAATTATCCTGGCGAATGACCGTGCATCGTTCGGATCCCGTGTTCGCATATAGTTGTTCGGTAACAGTGCTCTTTCCGGATCCGGAACCTCCGCAAAGGCCGATTAAAACTGGTCGCATATTAATCAATCTTCTTTCTGATCATATCTTTTGCTTCTACTGCGCGGTCGAGGCGAGCTGTAAAAATTTGTCTCGCTTTATTGGCTACCTCGATAGGCTCTCCATCTTCATCTCGCATATCTTCGATCGTCCAAAGGAAATAGTCTTTCCCCGGCCCGAAGATCTCCACTTCGTCACCTTCAAATAAGCGATTGCGCTGCTCGATGGTGACGCGCTTATTCTCTTCATCGTAATCCAATACGACGCCGACGAAATCGTAATCTCTGATGTAGGTTGTGGAGTTACTGATCCCCCGCGTATCCTTCGCTTCTCCGAAGTAAAAACCCGTCGTAAAATCCCGATGGGATACTTTCTGAATTTCTTCGAATAACTTTTCGTCGTACACGTAATGTTCAGGGTCATTATAGTAAGCATCGATGGCCATGCGATAGGAACGAATGACGGTGGCGAGATAATAAGAACTCTTGACCCGTCCTTCTATTTTGAAAGACCGAATGCCCGCTTCGATAAGTTCGTCGATGTGTCCGATCATGGAAAGATCTTTTGAATTGAGAATAAAGCTTCCCTCTTCCGTGGAATCGATGGGGAAATATTCTCCCGGACGATTTTCTTCGACCAAATGGTATTTGTAACGGCACGGCTGCGCACAATCCCCTTGATTGGCGTCTCTTCCCGTCATGTAATTGCTGAGCAAGCAGCGTCCGCTGTAACTCATACACATAGCCCCGTGAACAAATGTCTCGATGTCGATGCCGTCAACTGTGTCGACGATATTTTTAATCTCGTCTAAAGACAATTCCCTTGCGAGAACCACCCGCTCGGCGCCGAGATCCCTCCAAAATTTTACAGTGTCGCTATTGGTAATGCTCCCTTGGGTGCTCATGTGGATAGGAATCTTCGAGATACTGCGCACACGCTGAAAAATACCGGGATCGGAGACGATGACCGCATCGACACCGATAGATTCCAAATCTTTTACATAGTCCTCCAACCCGTCGAAATCGCCGTCGTGGGGGACGATGTTTAGCGTAACGTGGACGGTCTTTCCGCGGGCGTGAGCGTACTCTACGCCCTCTTTCATAGTCTCCAGGGGAAAGTTTTTCGATGCTTTACGTAGCCCAAAAGCTTCGCCGCCTAAGTAAACGGCGTCGGCACCGTAGTCGATGGCCGTCTTTAACTTTTCAAGATCTCCGGCAGGAGCCAATAGTTCTACTTTATTCATTCAATCTCCTTATCATCAGCACACCGTCTCCAACGGGTAGTAAGTTGACACTTAATTCATCCGATTGAAAGACCGTATGCAACATTCGCTTCAGTCGCTTAACGATAGTTATCTTTCGACGTTTAAACAAAGCTTTCGACGCCAACATGCCGTGAAAAAGGACATTGTCCATACAAATTACGCCGTCCTCATTTAAAAGCCTGAGGCATTCTTTCAAATAAACTTCATACTGCCCCTTCGCCGCATCGATAAAAATAAAATCGTAAGATCCCCGATCTTTCGTAATAAATTCCGCCGCATCACCTACGATGAGATCCACTCTATCTTCCAAATGTTGGTTCTGCAAATGGGTTCGCGCATTAATGGCACGAACAGAATCCAGCTCCACCGTCGTAATGACGGCGTTCGTCGCGCGGGCCATAACCGATGCGGAATATCCGATGGCGGTACCCAGTTCCAAAATGGTGCGCGGCTTTAATACCGATAGGAAGAAAGCCAAATAATTTTCCACCTGCCGGTCGATAATGGGAACTTCTTCCTCTTCGGCAAAGCGCCGCATTTCTTTCAAGTAATTGTCTTTTTCCGGCACGAGTTCATTAAGAAACTCTTCGATAAATGGTTCTGTCGTATACATGCTATAAAAAAGCCGGTTAAACCGGCTATTAAATATCCATAATAATGGGAAGAATCATGGGGTTGCGTCTAGTCTTTTTAAAGATGAAGTTTCTCAAGTCGTCGCGAATTTGCGATTTAATGGCAGACCATTCTTTCACATTGCTTTGTTTGCAATTCTCAACGGATTTCGACACGGTGTTACGCACATCGTTCATTAAATCCGTCGATTCGCGAACGTAGACGAAGCCCCTGGAAATAATGTCGGGTCCCGAAACCATTTCGCCGGTCTTTTTGTTCATGGCAATAATGGCGATTATCAAGCCGTCTTCGGAAAGATGTTTTCTATCCCGTAGGACGATATTGCCTACATCGCCGATGCCCAGACCGTCGATAAGCACTTGACCGGATTCCACATCTTTCACGCGATGGGCTTCTGTCTTATTCATTTCCAAACATGCTCCGTTTTCGAGCAGGAAAATATTGTTTTTCGGAATACCCATACGTTGCGCCACTTCCGCATGCTTTAAAAGGTGCTTTACTTCACCGTGCACGGGAATAAAGAATTTCGGCTTTAAAAGACTGAGCATAAGCTTATGCTCTTCCTGATAGGCGTGTCCGGATACGTGAATTTCGGATAGAGATTCATAGATAACGCGGACGCCCTTATCCAACAAGGTATTGATGACAGTATTGACCGCATTTTCATTACCGGGAATCGGATGGGATGAAAGAATGATCACATCGTCTTTTGTCAATTGAATGCGTTTATGCTGACTATTTGCAATACGCGTCATGGCACTCATAGGTTCCCCTTGGCTACCGGTTGTAATTAAAACCAGTTGCTTGGGATTGTAACGATCCATGTCCTTAATGTCGACGATGGTATTCTTCTTTACACGAAGATAACCGAGATTCTCGGCGATACCCATGACATTGAGCATGCTGCGACCGCTTAAGACGACCTTCCGGTTATAGCGCTCGGCAGCGTTTATAATCTGCTGAATCCGGAACACATTAGATGCGAATGTGGCGATGATGATCCGATTGTTCCGCATAAGGGCGAATAATCGATCCAATGTAGCGCCGACTTTTCGCTCGCTCATTGAAAAGCCTTCCCGAAGCACGTTGGTCGACTCGCTGAAAAGTGCCAATACGCCTTTGTCTCCAATTTCCGCCAAGCGGTTTAAGTCGATGGGCGCGCCTGCAATGGGCGTAAAGTCAACTTTAAAGTCGCCGGTGTGTACCAACACGCCGAGGGGCGTCGTAATGGCAAGGGCTGCCGCATCGGGGATGGAGTGGTTGACACTTATCCATTCGATATCAAAGTATTTGCCTACCTTCATAGGTTTTTTATAACTTACGGTCACGAGTTTTGTCGAGCGAAGCAAACGATGCTCTTTTAATTTATTCTCGAGAAGTGCCAATGTAAGTTTGGTTCCGTATACAGGCACATTAATTTGTTTTAAAACATAGGGAACGGCACCAATATGGTCTTCGTGTCCGTGAGTGATGACGATTCCCTTTATTTTTTTTCTGTTTTTTAATAAATACGTTATGTCGGGTATGACGACGTCGATTCCCGGCATATCATCTTCCGGAAAGGTCATACCGCAGTCGATCAGTATTATCTCGTCACGATATTCGATGACCGTCATATTCTTCCCAACTTCATGTAATCCTCCTAGAGGAATTATACGAAGTTTTTCCTTAGTCTTCATCAGACTCTCCTTTCAACTTCTGTGCGCATTCTTCACAAATGCCGTAAAACTTTAAATTATGATCCGTTATATGAAAGTGAACCGTTCGTTCAATTTCTTCTTCTAAGTCATCTAATAAATCCACATTAACTTCTGTAATTTTGTGGCATTTATTGCACACCAGATGGTGGTGAATATGCTTTTCGCCTCTCAAACGGCGTTCGTAACGTGTCGTACCGTCCGAAAGAGTTAAGGCCGTTAAAAATCCGATTTCCTCCAAGAGGCTAACGGCACGGTAAACTGTCGCGATGCCGATTTCAGGCATTTTTTTAGAAGCGTATTGAAATACCTCTTCTGTCGTCATGTGTTCGTCATCATGTTCGATAAAAACATCCATTACAACTTGACGTTGTTTCGTGTATTTATAACCTTTATCTTGTAGAAAATCCTTATATTCATTTGCCGGCATAATTCACCCACCTATTCCTGTACATGTACCTTTTGACATAAAAAGTGCGCCTTCTTTGGCGTAAATTAAAGTGACTGTTGATCTAAATATGTTTGTAAAATGAGTACGGCGGCTAATTTATCCACGTGTTTTTTTCTGTTTTCACGTCGTACACCGCCCTCCATCAGCGCGCGAGTGGCGGAAGCCGTCGTCAATCGTTCGTCGACAAATTCGATCTCCATAGCGAGGGCTTCTTTTAAATACTCGGCGTAATTTAGCGTACGGGTCGCTTGAAAGCCCATGGAATTGTTCATATTCTTCGGTAGACCGACGATTAACTTTTCCACCTTGTATTCGTCAATAATGCGCTTTAACGCCTTTACATCTTCTACTTTGGAACTTCTCATAATCGTCGTAACGCCCTGAGCTAAAATGCCGAGGGGATCGGATACGGCGACGCCGATAGTTTTATTGCCTATGTCTAGGCCTAATACTCTGTTCATTTAAATCACTTTAATACAAAATTCCGGACACACCGTGGCACAATATCCACATAAAATACAATCTTCATTCGGTACGGCTTTCCCGTCGATGACGTGAATGCCGTTTTGTTTGCAGCGATTTTCACAGCTGCCGCAACCGATACAATAGTCGCCGATAATTAAATGGCGTTTTTTACCGGAAACATCCTGTAATGCTTCCTCGTTTTCGCGATGGTTTAAAAATAAATCGACATTATAATCGATTTCGCTCTTAGACTGCATGCCGATCGCCGTTGCGTCGATGCCTTCCTGTTCACGAATCCAATGAAGTGCTTCGCGATTGTCTTGAATTAAATGGCCGCCGCCTAAAGCTTTCATGGAATAAATTCCAATGCCCTTGTCGTGGCGCGCTTTAATGGCGTTTAGCATTTGCTCGGCCGTACCGTCTTGTATCCCGATTCCCTTTTTATTGATTATCGGGTGAATGACTTCGATCTCGGGAAAAAGCGCAGTCGCATTGACACATCCGATGAAGTGCGTAGATATGCCTACGGCGCGAATTATTCCTTCGTCTTTAAACTGCTTTAGACGCTTTAAAGCCTCGCGGTGACCTTTAAGCGTTAAAAGCGATTCCTGCTCGTGAAGCATAAAGATATCAATATAATCGGTATTCAGTTCAGTCAGAGCTTTTTTTACACTTGCCTCTGCTGTTTTAGCATCATAGCAGTAAGCCTTCGAAGTGATAACCCACTCATCGCGACCTAAAATTTTAATAGCGTCGCGTATATAAGCGTAATTATCATAAATCTCGGCGGTATCTATGAAGTTAATACCCTTTTCTCGGGCATATATTAATAATTCCGTGCCTTTTTTTAAAGATAAATTTGCTTGAAATCTGGAAAAGGTCAAGGAGCCAAAACATAAAGGCGATACTTCGATCCCCCTCTTTCCTAAAATAGCCATAGATCTCCTTTGTAACATTAGAATAGAGATGAGCCTACGCCCATCTCTATTTTTCTTTTAAATAGAATTTTAACAACTCTGCTAAAAGCTCGTCACGTTCAATTGATTGTATGATGCTGCGTGCATCTCGATGACTCGTTATATAGGTGGGATCTCCGGATAATACATAGCCAATAATTTGATCGACCGGGTCGTATCCCTTGTCTTCAAGTGCATGAAACACTACGGTCATACCTGAACGAATTTTCTCGCTGTCACCGCCTGATTTTTCAAATATATGCGTTTCAAACTGATTATTGTCCATATAATCTCCTCCATAGAGCTATTATAACACAAATATCAGAATCCGACATTATTTTGATAAGGCTTGTAATATTTCTGCCACACTGTTCATGGCTTCCTTCACTTTCGAAGGATCTTTGGCACCGGCCGTCGCCATATCCGGGCGTCCGCCACCGCCGCCACCGGCAATTTTCGCAACTTCCTTCACAATATTGCCCGCTTTGCATCCTTTTTCGATGGCTGATTTGGGAGCCGCGCAGACGAAGTTCAACTTGTCGTCATTAAGCGTAGATAAAACGACGACGGCATCGTTTTTATCGCGCATGGTTTCCGCCATGTTCCGCAAATCTTCGACGGATACATTTTCAAAACTTCCGCGAACGAAGGAAATATCGCCCACTTTTTCCACTTCGCCGATTTCATCGCTCATTTTTGATTTTGCAATTTCGGCATTTAAGCGATTAAGTTCTTTTTCAAGGCTCTTTTCCTTTTCCAAATGATTCTTCAGTTTTTCAAGGACGTTGCCTTCCGTTGTTTTTAAAAGACGTGCCGTTTCTTTCGCTAAGTTCTCTTTATCCTTCGTAAAGCGATAAGCGCCGGGGCCTGTGACAGTTTCCATACGTCGTACACCGGCGGAAATGCCGTTTTCCGATAAGATTTTAAACATTCCGATTTGGGCCGTATTATCCACATGCGTACCGCCGCAAAGCTCTTTCGAATAGTCGCCCATGGTCACAACGCGTACTTCGTCGCCATATTTATTTTCAAAAAGACCAACGGCGCCATCGGCTTTTGCTTCTTCGTAAGACAAAAGTTCAGTTTTAACCGGAAGAGATTCAAAGATTTTTCGATTGACCAATTCTTCGATCGCCTGAAGATCCTCTTCAGAAACACCTTCGTAATGGGTAAAATCGAAACGCATCATCCCGGGAGCTACGTAAGAACCCGCTTGATTGACGTGATCGCCCAGCACATCTTTGAGCGCTTGATGTAATAAGTGGGTGACCGAGTGATTGCGACGAATCATTTCCCGTCTGTCTTTTTCTACCATCGCATCTACTTGTCCGGCTTTCGCTACGCCTTCCACAACTTTCCCAATGCAATAAATATGACCGCTCTTCGTCTTTTGAGTGTCCTCCACTTCGATGGTGAAGTCTTTCCCTTTCAATACGCCGGTATCGCCGATTTGCCCGCCGCTTTCAGCATAAAATGGCGTCGGGTCGAGGTAGAAAATGCCCTTTTCTCCCGTCTTTAACTCGCCGATTTCTTCATCTTCACAAATGATATGCAAAAGATCAGCGTCTTTAACGCTTAGGCTATCGTAGCCGACAAAGGTTGTCTCTTCAGCGATTTCGTTGAAATTGAATCCGCCGCCGGCCGACCATCCGATGTTTTCAGAATCGTCGCGAGCGTCGCGGGCACGGTTTTTTTGTGCTTCCATTGCATCATTAAATGCGATTTCATCGAGTATCATGCCGTTATCGGCAAGAATTTCCTTCGTCAAATCGACGGGGAATCCATAGGTGTCGTATAGCTTGAAGGCATCGGAGCCTGAAAATTCGTTAAGCCCTTCCCGCTTTTTATTTTCGATTTCCGTTTCGAGAAGGTTCATGCCCGTTTCAAGCGTCTTTAAAAAGCGTTCTTCTTCGCGTAGAATTACCCGACGAATAACCTCGCGATTTTCATCTAACTCTTTATATTGCACTTTCCATGAATCGATGACTTTATCGGCGAGCTTATATAAAAAGGCCTCGTGAATACCGAGATTGCGCCCGTGTTTTGCTGCGCGGCGCGTTAAACGCCGTTCCACATAGCCTCTGCCTTCATTTGAGGGAATAATGGAATCCGAAATCATAAAAGTAATGGCGCGAATGTGGTCGGTAATAACGCGCACCGATTCGTCCTTTTTGCCGTCGGTTCCGTAAGTGTAGTTCGCCATGCGGCATACTTCTTCTAAAATATCGTGGATGGCGTCGATTTCAAAAATATTATTCGTATCTTGAAGTACAGTTGCAATCCGTTCCAGACCCATACCCGTATCGATATTGGGATGCTTCAAGGGGTGGTATTCGCCCTCTTCGTCTTTATCAAATTGGGTAAAGACGAGGTTCCATACTTCGATGTAACGGTCGCAATCGCAGCCCGGTTTGCAATTCGGATCGCCGCAGCCGTGCTTTTCGCCGCGATCAAAATAAATCTCCGAACAAGGACCCGACGGACCGACAGCGAGTTCCCAGAAGTTGTCATCTTTCCCCAATCGTACAATACGTTCCTTGGGAAGGCCGATGACTTCATTCCAAATACGGAATGCTTCGTCGTCATCTAAATAAACTGTAGCCCATAAACGTTCGGGGTCAATCTCCAATACTTTTGTTAAAAATTCCCACGCCCAGGGAATAACTTCCGGTTTAAAATAATCGCCGAAAGAGAAGTTTCCCAGCATTTCAAAAAATGTAGCGTGCCGATCGGTCTTGCCTACATTTTCAATATCGCCTGTGCGAATACATTTTTGTGACGTACATACCCGTGGTGCGGGAGGTGTCGCTTCTCCGGTAAAATACTTTTTCATTGGCGCCATACCCGCTCCAATTAAGAGAAGGGATTTGTCGTTTTGAGGAACCAAAGAAAAACTCGGCAAGGCCAAGTGTTCTTTGCTTTCAAAAAATTCTAAAAATGCGCTTCTAATTTCGTGTAAACCCAATGATTTCATGTTTCCTCCCGATGATCTGTATAATCTTGATTATGAATAAAATTATAAAGTTGGATAGATAGAATGTCAATTTGAATACTTTATTCAAAAATAAATAAGCGGCGGCCATGCCGTCGCTTATTGAACTTTTTTCACTTCATTTTTACGTTGTTGGCTGTCTCGCCACTTCATGATGACAAAATTCTTAAGAATCATTAAAGTCGAGAAGACCGGAACCGATAAAATCATGCCGATAACGCCAAAGGTTCCGCCGCCGACAAAAATACAAAGCAAAACAACTGCCGGATGTAGCCCTGTCCGCTTTCCTAAAATCTTAGGTGCAAATAAATTGTTTTCCGCCCATTGCAGGAAGACGAAGAAAATGCTGACCCAAATGGCCTTCGTCCAGGAGTCCATCACGGAGAAGAAAAAGGCGGGCACAAAGGCCAAAAACGGTCCGATATAGGGAATAATATCGGCGATGATGGTAATCAGACCGATGGCAACGGCAAAATTGACGCCGAGGATTAAAAGCATAATCGTCGTCATAACGCCGACGATTACCGCCAGCAACAGTTTTCCCTTTACAAATTCCAACATGGCGGTGTTAATTTCAGACGCCAAATAGAGGATGTCGGAACGGTAAGTTGAAGGAATCAGTTTATACATTTTGACCTTGATCCGATTTTTATCGACCGTAAAGTAATAGGTTAGGATCAAAATTAAAACAAAGCTTACCATTCGCCCAAGAGCTGCGTACATTCCAGACGCCATAAAACGCAATCGATCCAGCAAACTAGTTTGTACTGAATTTAAATACTGTTCGATACCCTCTTGAATATTGTTTAAAATGCGGCTCATGTCGATGTTCGTTACTTTTTCAATATGATCCGCCAAATCTAAAATTTGAAGGTTCACATCGTTCACCAAATGGGGTAGCGAAATCAGAAGATTTCGCAGCTCCTCGATGGTCTTGGGCAAGACGACGAGAAAAAGCACGACGAGGATCAGGATAAATCCTACATAGACGATGAGGACGCCCAAACGTCTGGATATTTTTTTTGTCTCCAAATACGTTACTAAGGGATTAATAATATAGGAAAGAACGACCGATATCACAATCGCCGCCAAGGTCGTAGGCAGTACGGGAAATCGATGAAATATATAGCGCAGGATAATAAAGAAAAGGATCGCCGATAAAAAGAGACCGACGCGCTTTAAATCGAAGCGTATCCGCTTGCTCTTATCGATGTGCTGATTTCCGATATTGATTAAATAGTAAACACTGAGCCCGATGAGTAAAATTAATAATAAACCGCGGATCACCACGAGAAAATTAGGAGTGACCACGTCGAAAAAAGAATCGGCTTGTCCCATAGCTACCTCATGTCTTCAAGTGTCATAGAGTATAAGACATCGTCGACTTCTTCTTGGATGCGATCCAAAATCGTTTTTGCCGAGCAATCTCGGCCGCGATCACAATTGTGACCTTCCTCGCTGCTGCAACATGAAAAAGCCAATTCCCCTTCCAGGGCTTCGATGACATCGCCTATGGCAATTTTTTCCGGCGGTTCCGTCAATACATAACCGCCTTGTGCGCCGCGAATACTTTTTACCAAATTGCGTTTTTTTAAGCGTGAAAACAATTGTTCTAAATAAGCCACGCTGAGCCCTTCCTTTTCAGCAATATAGTTCACCGAAAGAGGGCCTCCTCCATAATTATTCGCTAAATGGGACATGGCCATGAGACCGTAACGACCTCTCGTCGATAACTTCATGTCTTCACCTCCTTAATTCCGAGTAATTCTCTGTGAATAAGATACTCTAAAGAAAGCGTACTGTCAATTACTTGATAACGACATTTAATATCTTACCGGGCACGTAGATTTCTTTGACGACAGTTTTGCCTTCCGTTTGCTTTGCAAAATCTTCGTGTTCGTGAACGACTTTAAAGGCTTCTTCTTGAGATGCGTTTCGATTTAAAACCACTTTAAAACGAACTTTTCCGTTAAATTGTACGGGAACTTCGATGACATCTTCCACCGTCTTCGCTTCATCGTATGTGGGCCAGTGGGTCTCGCATAAATAGCCTTCGTAATCGAGCGCTTCCCAAAGCTCTTCTGTGATATGAGGTGCTACGGGATTTAAGAGAATGAGGAAATCTCTAAATTCTTTACGATTAACGCCGTTTTTTTGGAAGATATTGACCAAGGTCATAAGTTGGGCAATGGCGGTATTGGCCTTTAAGTGTTCGTAATCGTAGCTGACTTTTTTAATGCTTTGATGCATTAACACTTCCATATCCTTGCGATATACATCGCCATCTTGAATATCTTCCGCTAAGGACCATACTCTTTCCAAGAATCGTCGACAACCTTTGACGCCGTTTTCAGACCAGGGCACGGATTTTTCAAAATCGCCGATAAACATTTCGTAAGTTCTCAACGTGTCGGCTCCGTAGCGATTGACGATATCGTCTGGATTTACGACATTTCCGCGGCTCTTACTCATTTTGCCGCCGTCTTCCCCTAAAATCATGCCGTGGCTCGTCCGTTTTTGATAAGGCTCGTCGGTATTGACGACGCCGATATCGTAGAGGAATTTATGCCAAAAGCGCGAATACAACAAGTGAAGCGTGGTGTGTTCCATACCGCCGTTATACCAATCGACGGGCATAAAGTATTCGAGAGCTTCTTTCGATGCCAGGACGTCTTCGTTTTTCGGATCGGTATAGCGTAAATAATACCAGCTGCTGCCGGCCCATTGAGGCATGGTGTCGGTTTCGCGTTTGGCCGGCTTACCGCATTTCGGGCAGGTTGTGTTGACCCAATCCTCCACCTCCGAAAGGGGGCTTTGTCCATTATCTGTGGGCTCATAATTTTCCACTTCGGGAAGCTCTAAAGGTAATTCGTCTTCCGGAACGGGAACCCATCCGCATTCGTCGCAGTGAATGAGGGGGATCGGCTCTCCCCAATAACGTTGTCTCGAGAATACCCAGTCTCTTAATTTATAATTGGTTTGCTTTTTGCCCAACCCATTTTCCGTAATCCATTGGATCATCGTATCGATGGCATCTTTTACGGATTTTCCGTTTAAGAAATCCGAATTGATCATAATGCCTTCCGAAACATCGGTATAAGCTTCTTCTTCCACATTGCCGCCTTCGATGACGGGAATAATGGGAAGATCGAATTTTTTGGCAAATTCCCAGTCTCTTTGATCGTGTCCGGGTACCGACATAATCGCGCCGGTGCCGTAGGTCATTAAAACGTAGTCGGAAATCCAAATCGGTATTTCTTTTCCATTGGCAGGGTTAATGCCCACAAGGCCTTTCAGCGGAACGCCGGTTTTTTCTTTGGAAAGTTCCGTACGTTCAAAGTCGGATTTCTTTTCAACTTCCGCAAGATAAGCCTTTACTTCATCCATGTTTTCGATTTTATCGGCGTAATCGGTCACGATCGGGTGCTCAGGTGCTACTACCATATAGGTGGCGCCGAAAAGCGTATCGGGTCGCGTCGTGAACACGTGAAGTACCGTATCCGTATCTTTCACTTTAAAGTGAATTTCCGCGCCTACGCTCTTCCCGATCCAGTTGCGTTGTTGAATTTTTACGGGCTCAATAAAATCTACCGTATCCAAACCTTCCAACAGGCGATCGGCGTATTCGGTTATACGAAGCATCCATTGACTGCGGCGACGATGTTTTACGACAGTGCCGCAGCGTTCGCATTTACCACCGACGACTTCTTCATTGGCGAGGCCTACTTTACAGGAAGGGCACCAGTTGACGGGCATTTCTTCCTTATACGCTAAGCCGCGTTTAAATAATTGCAGGAAAATCCATTGTGTCCAGCGATAGTATTTCGGATCCGTCGTATTGATTTCGCGACTCCAATCGAAACTAAAGCCTAAGCTTTTCAATTGCTTTTTAAAATTCTCGATGTTTCGCTCCGTAACAATGCGAGGATGGATCTTATTTTTAATAGCGTAGTTTTCCGTCGGGAGACCAAATGCATCCCAACCCATGGTAAAGATGACATTTTCGCCTTCATAACGTCTTTTACGCGCTACAATATCGAGGGCCGTATACGGTCTCGGATGGCCGACGTGAAGGCCTTGTCCGGAGGGATATGGAAATTCTACTAAGGGGTAAAATTTCTTCTTTTCGGGATCCAAAGTCGCTTTATAGGTTTCGTGCTCGTCCCAAAAATCTTGCCACTTCTTTTCTATCTGTTTCGGATCATATTCTTTCATGGGAGTGCCCTTTCTAAAATTCTGCATTGCCTACGGTTCTCGGGAAGGGAATGACGTCGCGAATATTTTTCATGCCCGTAACGTACATGACGGCGCGTTCAAAACCGAGACCGTATCCCGAGTGTACGACGCTTCCGTAACGGCGCAAATCGAGATACCATTCATAATTATCACCTGTTAAACCGAGATCCTTCATCTTCGCTTCCAAAACGTCTAAACGCTCTTCTCTTTGAGAACCTCCGATAATTTCGCCGATGCCCGGTACGAGTAAATCCATTGCGGCCACGGTTTTCTTATCTTCGTTTTCTCTCATGTAGAAGGCCTTAATTTCTTTCGGGTAATCCGTAATAAAAACGGGCTTTTTGTAAACTTCTTCGGTAATATAGCGTTCATGTTCTGTTTGAAGATCGATTCCCCAGGAGACGGGATACTTAAATTCGCGATCGCATTTTTCTAAAATGTCGATGGCTTCGGTGTACGTGATGCGGACAAAATCCGATTCCATTACATTTTTCAAACGATCGATTAAGCCTTTATCGATAAAGGAGTTGAAGAACTCAAGCTCTTTCGGAGCATGTTCGAAGACGTAGTTAATAATGTATTTGAGCATGGCTTCCGCCACATCCATGTTTACATTGAGATCGGCAAAGGCCATTTCCGGCTCGATCATCCAGAATTCCGCCGCATGGCGTTGGGTGTTGGAGTTTTCGGCACGGAATGTCGGACCGAAGGTATAAACATCTCTAAAAGCTAGTGCATAAGCTTCCGCTTGTAATTGACCGCTAACCGTAAGGTTCGCATGCTTACCGAAGAAGTCCTCTTCAAAATCGACGACGCCGTCTTTTTTCGGAACGTTATTTAAATCAAATGTCGTTACTTGGAACATTTCGCCGGCGCCTTCCGCATCGGAAGCCGTAATAATGGGCGTATGCACGTAGACGAAGTTGCGTTGTTGGAAAAATTCATGAATGGCAAAAGCGATCAGACTGCGTACGCGGAACACCGCTTGAAATGTATTAGTACGAGGACGTAGATGCGCCTTGGTTCGCAAATATTCAAATGTATGGCGCTTCTTTTGAAGAGGATAATCCGATTCCGCCAAATGTAAGGGTTCGATTTTTGTCGCGTGAATTTCAATCGGTTGTTTAGCGCCGGGGCTTTCTACCAGATTTCCTTCTACTCGAATAGAACTGTAAAGGGGATATTTTGAAATTTCTTTAAAGTTTTCAATATCACCTTCATAAACCACTTGAATTCCGTCGAATCCACTGCCATCGGTAAGTTGAATAAAACCGAAATTCTTGGAATCTCTCGACGTCTTAATCCAACCTTCAAGCACCATTTCTTGGTCCAAATAATCGTTATAATGTTCTAATACTTCACGAATTTTCACTCTCGTCCTCCTGATGTATTTTATTTAAGTACTCGTTTATCTTTATTTCATGTCCTCGATCCGAGGGTTTGTAATAGGCCGTTTCTTCCATGTCCAAAGGCAAATAGCGTTGGGTAACGTAAGCATCGGGATAATCGTGAGGGTAAAGGTACCCTTCGTGTTCTTCCAGAGGTTGATGCTGATCCCTTAAATAAGGCGGAATGACTCTGCCGATTCCGCGCTTCACATCTTCCATCGCGCGATTAATCGCCATGTAGCTTCGATTGCTCTTTGGCGCCGTCGCCAAATAAGTTGCCGCTTGCGCCAGTGTAATTCTCCCCTCGGGCATTCCGATAACCCTAAGGGTTTGAAAGGCGGAGACCGCCATGGTGATGGCATATGGATCGGCGTTTCCAATGTCTTCCGATGCAGAAATCATCATGCGTCTGGCGATAAATTCCGGCTCTTCACCGGAATCCAGCATCTTGGCTAAATAAAATACGGCGGCATTCGGATCCGATCCGCGAATGGATTTTATAAAGGCTGAAATTGTATCGTAATGTTCGTTTCCATCCCGGTCGTAACGTTGAGAACGTCGTAATGACGATGCCGAGACATCATCCGCCGTAATAAGAATCGTACCATTTTCTTTAGGCGGGGTACTCAGAACGCAGATCTCCAAAAGATTAAGAGCCGATCGCCCATCGCCATGAGCCATGGCGATGAGATTTTCGAAGGCGCTCTCTTCAAACTGAATATCCTCTTTTCCAAAGCCCCTTACCTCATCGGCAAGGGCACGGTGTAAAAGCTCCCTTATGGCGTCATCGTTTAAGGGATTCAACTGAACCACCTGCAGTCGAGATAAAAGAGCGGAATTAACGTAAAAATAGGGATTTTCCGTGGTGGCACCCATTAAAATGATCTTGCCTTTTTCCACATAGGGAAGCAACACATCTTGCTGGGATTTATTGAAGCGATGAATTTCATCGAGGAATAGGACGGTCTCCTGTCCCTGCCCTCCCAAGCGATCTTCAGCCTCTTTTAAAACTTCCCGCAACTCCTTCACATTGCTTGTAACGGCACTGATGGCGGCAAATGCGCGATTCGATGTCTTGGCTACGATTTCTGCTAACGTCGTTTTACCAATGCCCGGCGGCCCGTAAAAAAGAAGGGACGGCAAAAATTGCGTACGCAAAATCCGATCGATGTACTTTCCCCGTCCGACTACGTGATCTTGGCCGACGTAATCGTCGAGTTTCATAGGGCGCATGCGTTCGGCTAAAGGTGCCGTCTCTTTTAAGTGATTGTTCATCTGAAATTCAAATAAATCCATAATCACCTACTTTTCGTTGTCGCGTTTTTTAAGCTCTTCCAATTCTTTTAGAAAACTGTCGATGTCCTGAAAACGTCTATAAACCGATGCAAAGCGAACATAAGCCACTTCATCGAGATCTTTTAGCCGTTCCAAAATCATTTCGCCGATTTCATCGCTGGTAATTTGTTTTACCATTTTGCTCTGAAGCGTAGCTTCGATATCGTCCACTACGGCTTCCATAGATTCCAAACTGACCGGCCTCTTTTCACATGACTTAATAAGGCCTTTTAAAATTTTATTCCGATCGAACACATCGATGCCGCCGCTCTTTTTTTTAACGGTCATCGGCACCACTTCGATTTGTTCATAGGTCGTGAATCGTCTTCCGCAGGCAATACACTCTCTCCTGCGCCTAATGGACGCGCCTTCCTCCGTCGGGCGAGAATCGACGACCTTTGAATCCAAATGATGACAATAAGGACAGCGCATGATTCACCTCCTAAAAGTAAAAGACGTATCCCGCAGGATACGTCAATGATTTACTATCTCATTCTGCGAAGAAAATCCGGAATATTTAACTCGTCGTCATTTTCTTTCTTGCCGGATCCGCTCACTTTTTCATTTTGATCGTCTTTAGCCACGTTAAAGCCTTTCGCCGGTTTCTTCGGCTTTTCGTCATTGCCTTGATCGAATTCCGTTGCGATAACGGTAATCTTCACTTGATCTTTCAAAGATTCGTCGATACCTGCGCCGAAAATAATGTTGGCATCTTCATCGACTGTGGAACGAATTAAATCGGCCGCTTCGTTCATTTCAAACATACCTAAATCGTTGCCGGAAGTAATGTTTAATAGAACGGACTTAGCTCCTTCAATAGAAGTTTCGAGTAAGGGACTTTCGACGGCATTGCGAGCAGCCTCAGTTGCTCTGTCGTCGCCGGATGCATAACCGATACCCATATGAGCGATACCTTTGTCGTGCATAACGGTCTTAACATCGGCAAAGTCCAGGTTAATGACATTGGGAACGCTGATTAATTCGGAAATACCTTGAATACCTTGTTTTAAGATTTCATCTGCCATATTGAAAGCTTCCGAGAAAGTCGTTTTCTTGTCGGAAATATTAAACAATCTGTCGTTTGGAATAATAACTAAGGTATCTACTTTTCCTCTTAGTTCTTCAATACCGCGAATGGCTTGTTTCGTGCGGCGAGCACCTTCAAAAGTGAAGGGTTTCGTTACGACGCCTACCGTTAGGGCGCCTAAATCTTTTGCCACATCGGCGATAATGGGAGCTGCACCTGTACCGGTACCGCCGCCCATGCCGGCAGTAATGAAAACCATGTCCGCTCCGCTTAATGCTTCGCGAATTTCATCTAAACTTTCTTCGGCCGATTGTTCACCGATGTCGGGGTTTGCACCGGCACCGAGGCCTCTCGTAATTTTTTCACCGATTTGAATTTTCGTTTCAGCTAAAGAGTTCTTTAGCGCTTGACGATCGGTATTGATGGCGAGGAATTCCACGCCGCGTACACCGGCATTAATCATACGGTTTACGGCATTGTTTCCGCCGCCGCCAACGCCGGCTACTTTAATTTTTGCAAATTCTTCGTGATCCATATCAAAATCCAACATTTAAATCCTCCTAATCGCGCAAATAGCCATGAAATCGAATCAATTTATTACATTTTATAGAGAAAATCTGTACAAGTCAAGAAAAGGCGGTTTATCTCGTTTTTTCTTCTTTATCCGTACTTTTTTCTTTTTTGCTGTCGCCGGAACCTTCCTCTTTTTGAGAAGGTTTTTTTGAACTTTTTTCGGATTTCGTCGGCTTTTCGCCTTTATCGTCCTTATCATCTTTCGGGGAATCGCTTCGCGCATTATCCTGTTCCCCATCCGGTTCCCCTTCGTCCTCATCCATGCTCGAAGGCTTCACGGCGATGGGGTGATCACCTTGATCCAGGAAAATCTCCCGGTAACTTTCATCCTTCGTTTTCATTTCTTTCCGAATTTCTTCAAGCTGCTTCACTTTATAATCAGCGTCGTTAAAACTTCCTATGTGAACGATGGTGCCGTCGGAAAACGAAATTTTAACTCCTCGATCCAATATGGCTAAGGTATTAATGTCTTTCTTTATTTCGGAGCGGAACAACGCACGAATCATGGCAATTTTCTTTTCATTGCCGGTTTCGCGAAACGCCACTTGACCGAGTTTAATGCCGCTTGTGGGAATGCCTGTAATTTTCGGGAGATCCGTATCATAGGATCTCGTCTTCGCCAAGGCCTTAAAATCCTCGTTCACGAGGATGTATCCGTCACCGCTGTAAAGCTGCGCCGAAGGTGTTTCCTCCTCAATGGCAATGGTCAGCGTATGGGGAAAAGAAATGCCGATGTCCGCACTCTTGACGTAAGGCAATTGTTCTAAACGATTTTTCAAGCTCTTGCGATCCATCGTAAGATAGCTTTTGTTTACGTAATCGTCTGCGATTTGGCGAATGGTAGTCTTCGGTATTTTCTTGGTGCCCGAAATCGCCACCCCTTGCGTCGCCGTTAAAGATGAAAATAAAATACAACCGCCGCCAATTAAAGCGATTAACACTACGGCGAGCAAAATTCGCCGATTGCGATATTTACGTTTCAGTTTTCTCTTGCGTTTCCTTCTGCCTTCTGTCATGGTGCCACCACTTCTAAAATGGCATCCAC
>QWBY01001844.1_pt1 | contig 32661 bp, 24 predicted proteins | sample 1972471 | NCBI WGS metagenome assembly QWBY01 (sample SAMN09866722, study PRJNA288562) | Human gut metagenome isolate term6_stool, whole genome shotgun sequencing... | reverse complement strand
TTCCACCAACTTTCCAATTAATTCTCTATCTGTCATATTTAAAGCATCTTTGAATTTATTCAAATACTGAACTCTAGTTTTATAGTAACCATTTCTTTCGTTTAACAATTTTATGTATACATTAAATTGCTCTTTCACTTTATCCATAGGATTATCATAATTTAAATCACTAATTAAATGATTATTAATCTCTTCTTTAGTTAGAGTATTTTTAAAATTATTTTTTAAGTCTATCATCTTCAAAAATGGAAACTTGGGTTCTTTGATTTTAATATTTGTCTCATAGTCGAAAATTTTATACCCTCTCACGCCTTGCTGAAGGAGGTTTTCTACATATAGAAGACCATTTACATCAAGAGAATATAAAAGCCCCTTTAAAAGCCAAATATCACGATATTTTATGTCAAAACCTAATAATTCAATATCTTTTTTATATAGTAGATCAGATATCTCTTTTCTACTAAATTTAAATAACAAAATATTATCAGTATTAGTTATTCTTTCTATTTCTCTTTCAAATATAATTTTTTCTATGAAAGAATCAATTTTATACAAAGCTGTATAGAAAATATCCTCGTAAATGAAACAGTCAAACAAACAATACATTTTTTCGTTTTCTTCTAGAAAATCTTCGTAAATATTTTTATTTAATATCTCGTCATATTCATTTGTAGAAAATGTTATGAATTTTTGTAAATTACTTAAATAATTTTCCAAAATATCCTCCTAAAAAATTAAGCCCTCAATGATGAAGGCTTTTTTACTGAATGTATTGTCGACAAAATAATAATCTCAACAGATACTATTATTGAAATAATCTCTGCTATAGTTATCTTTTGATTTTTCATTAATGAATTAATAACAAAAGCTAAAACAATTATTGAAGTATGCCCTACTACAAAATACATGAATTGTTTTCTTTCAACTGTTTTTTTTGTGTTAAGCTTTTTTATAAACTCTCTAACAGATTTAACTTTAGTCTGTTTACCGTTACAATAATCGCTATACATCCTATATGACAATACCCTTAAAATTGTAAGAGTAATTACTATTACCAGATTTGACATAGGCACTAAAAAGCTAATATAGTTTAAGAAAATACCATACACAAAAAATATTGCTATTTCAAAAAAACTTTTTTGTAAGCTATCTATTAATATTATGCTAAACTTTCTAGAATTCTTTCTTAAGTTAAAAACTACCAAAATATTTAAAAGCAAAGTTATCAGAACAAACAAATATTTTAAATTGTTGAACAAACAAAATATTAATAGTCCATTACCCAGTCCATATATAGCCGATAGAATTAGAAATTTAAAATTATCTTTCAAGGTCGTTGAAGTATGGTCTTGGATCATTGACATCTTTCATTCCGTCTCCATCTGAATCAATAAAATCATTTTGTAATGGGTGCATATCAATATAATCTGGTATTCCATCCATATCTGTATCTCTATTATAGTATTGTTGATTGTTATACTCTAATTCCTTGTTTTGTTGGTATTCTCTTTGTTTATTTTCTAACTGCTTATTTTTCAATGAATTTAAAAACATTAGAAATGATATATTGTTTATGTCATGAAGTCCGTCATTGTTTTTGATAAGTTTGTTTATTTGAGATCCATTAGTAATGTGATTAAGCTTTATTTTGTAATTTGATTGAAGAAACTCGTCTATTCTATCGTATAGCTCATTATCATCTAATTTATAAGCTTGTTCATTATTAAAGTAGCTATTATTGTATTCTTTAGCTAAATTTAAAATTAAACCTTCTTCATCTTTAACAGTTGTCTTGTTATTATCTTCATTAATTTCATTTGAAATATCAAATATTTTCAAAGTTATACCTCCTTATTTTAAAAACACGCCAATAACTATTGTAACGATAAACGGAACCATTGCATAAGGCAATACCTTTGTTAAAAACGGTTTGTCTTTTTTGTAATTCACATAAGCTCTTATTCCAAAAGTCATTATAGATCCAAAGATTATAAGATTTGAAATAATTATCTCAAACAAATTCTTATTAAAGAAAAAGAACAAAATAGCTAAAACGATTAAAATCGCTGTACCATAACCCACAAATTTAACATCTGACATGTTTTCATAGGTTGCTTTGTAAATTTTTTCAAAAAATCCTGATTTTTTATTATCTTGCATTTAATACCCCCTTATTTCTTAGTCTTTCTTTTAGGGAAATCTACAGATATATTTGTTTTGCCATCTTCTTCATTTACACTAAAAATAGCACTGTATTTTTCGCCTTTTTTACTCTTTAACCCTTTTACCATAACCCCTGAAGAAGAACATAATTGCTTTACAAAATCATCTGTTATTGATTTTTCTTTAATACCGAAACTTTCGAAATATTTATTTTTCTTCCATATCTCAAAATTACAATCTTCATTTTCACAATCGTATTTCAATCCTTGATTTAAAACCTTCTTGCCACAGAAAGGACAATCGCAAACTTCTATTCTTAAATCATCCAAATCTTTTACCCTATCTATTTCATTTAATATATATTTTTCTATGAAATTTAAGAAGGTTTCTTGTTCTATATTACCTAATCTTACTTCTTCTAATTTTTCTTCAAGGGCAGCAGTTAAACCAACAGTTTTTATTTGTTTTGATAAAAGTTTGTACAACAATCTTGCTATTGGAGTTGATGTTAATGTCTTTTTACTTCTTTCTATATATTTGTATTCAACAAGCTTTTCTATTATTGAATCTCTAGTTGCAGGAGTTCCAATTCCTCCTTTGTATTTTTCGTCAATGTCTTTCAGATTTTCCATAGATGATACTATTGTTGCATCCGTAAATCTTGGTTTAGGCTTAGTTTTTGTTTTCTTAATTTCAAGATCACATTGGAAGTTTTGACCTTTATTTAAATCCAAATTATCATTGTATTGTAATTTATTGTATTGAATTTTGTTAAAACCTTCTTGCGTAGATTTTCGTTTTTTACCAGAAAACTCATCATTAAGCTGAATATCTTGTTCTATATATTCGAAGTCTTTCATTGTGGCTTCAATCATTCTTCTAGAAATTAAATCATAAATATTTCTTTCATCTTTAGATAGATTGTCAATTTCTTTTGTTTTAGTATTTACAATTATAATTGCATAGTGTGCATCTTTTTGTGCTTTTTCATCATTAATACACTTTTTAGCACCTTCGATATCATCTTTTTCAATAAACCACGCTAGGTATAGATTCTTTAATATTTCAGAGAACGATTCTTCTAAGTCAGCCGGCAAATATTCCATATTACTTCTTGGATATGATGTTATCCCCTTTAAGTACAAACTTTCCAAAATATTCAATGTTTGTTTCAAAGTATATCCATATTCAACATTGGCTTGTTGTTGTAGAGTAGATAATTTAAACAATTTAGGTGCTTTCTTCTTTTTCTTTTCTTCTACTATATCTACTACTGTAAAGTCTTTTAAATCTTTAAATTTATCGCACTCTTCAGGAGCATCGAACTTTCTTTTAAATTGAAATCCATTATATTCTCCGACTAAGTTATATATATCGCTTTCTTCGAAGTTTTCTATCTCTAAATCTCTTTCTATAATTAAACATAGTGTAGGTGTCATTACACGACCTATTACAAACTTTCTGAAAAATTTAAACATATATAATCTTGATAAGTTCATACCTATTAGCCAGTCTGCCTTACTTCTTGAATCTGCCTCTAGGTAATATCCGTCATACTTTTTTATGTCTTTTCTTTCCTCTAAAGCTTTTAAAAGTCCGTCTTTATTCGTTGTATTGCACCACATACGAGTAACCTTTGTTTTGCTCTCGTCTATATCTAAGTGATTATATAGAAGTCTAAATATTAACTCTCCTTCTCTTTCAGCATCGCAAGAGTTTATTATTTCATCGTATTTATTACTTTTTATTAAATCTTCAATCTTTTTAAACTGGTCTTTATTACCTGTTAGTTTATATTGGTATTTATTTGGAATCATAGGTAAATCATCTATACTACTATCAGCCCATTTTTTATCCCATCCTTGATTTTTGTATTCATTCGGCTCTTTTAAGCCAAATAAATGCCCCCAAGTCCATGTAACATGACAATCTAAAACATCATAATAACCATCTTCCGGTGTAAATTTACCAATAGAATCCGCTATTTTCTGTGCCATGTCTTTTTTCTCTGCTATTATTAACTTCAACTCTATCTCCTATTATTGCGGCGTTTCTACATTAAACGAATCATCTTCAATTTGTTCTTCGCCATCAGTCTTTTGTTCTACTGTCTTTTTATCTGATTCTGTTTCTATTGAATTATTTTGATATCTTGTTTGGTTTTCTAATACCAGATTGGTTCCTTTCTCTACTATAACTACATCATTTTTCCCTAATGTAATTAATTCATTTGAATTTTCCATATCAAAAGAATCTGTTGGTACATCTGGAATTATCGGGTATATTAATACTCCTTTAATATTTCCTTCTACTTTATACGATCCAGCTTTTACATTGCCTTCTCCTACACGATATACACCAGCTTTGATATTATTAGGATTACTAGGCTTAAACTTTAGTTTTTCTATCTTAAAACCATCAACCTCAATTAAATCACCGTTTTCAACCTTTAATATCGTATCGTGTTTGTATACTTTAGTTATATTACCAGCAGGTTTATTAACCTTAACAATAGGTTTTTCTATTAGTCTTTTTAAGTAAATATCACCTTGCTCTATATCTTTACCAACCTCGATATATTTATATGTGCTTTTTACGGGTGTTGTCTTTATTCGAGTTGCAAAAGCTGTATTATCAAGGTTCATGGATAACTTTTCTTCCGGTATTTTAACCAATTCGCCACTACCAATATATTTGGTTGGAAGTTCTACCTTTTTATCCTTGTTGCAACTTGTCATTATTAATATTAGTGCTATGACGGATATTGCCATTAGCTTTTTATTCTTCCTCAATTGAAAAATCCCCTAACATTTCAAATACATTATTAATAGTCTTGCATTTACTTAAAACACATTCAGCTAGTAATATTTGCAAATCATCCTCTGCTTGTTTTAAGTCTTTTTTCGCTTGGTCTAAATCACTTTGTTTTTTATCAACAATACTTCTCTTTTTTTCTATTCTTTTTTCTTGATTTTCAATTTTCGTTCTAAAATCCATAAAATCCTCCTTTTATTCCTTTATCTATCCTTGTTATACCCACAAATTCAGTATGTTTGGAAAATAAAAAAATGTTATTTGTAGATTAATAACATGTATTGTATCTACAAATAATATTCAGTTTGCGTTTAGTATTTTTTCTATTATATAACCCTTATATCCCTAATCCTTTTTTAACACGCATTGAGAAGGAAATCCCCCATCCTCTATAGGTGGTGGATGAATTTCGCTATACAATGCGTAACCATTGATTTTATGCTATATTTATAGTATAATATAGTCAGTATTAATAAACATATAACGGAGCTATACAATGGTATTAGACACAAATAATCATTCGGTCTTTTCGCTACATTATCATCTGATAATGTGTGTTAAGTATCGAAACAATGTAATAGATGATGAAATAAACGAATTTCTTAAGAGCGTATTTGTTAAAATTCAAGATAGATATAGTATTAAATTAGAAGAGTTCAACCACGATAAAGATCATGTTCTTATTCTTTTCAAGGCTGAACCTAAAAGTGAGCTATCTAAGTTTATCAACGCATATAAATCAGCAAGTAGTAGGCTTGTTAAGAAACAATACCCTAGAATAAGAAAAAGTCTTTATGATGAAATGTTTTGGTCTCAAAGCTTTTGCCTATTGTCAACTGGTGGAATAACTATTGATATAATAAAAAGATACATTCAAGAGCAAGGAGAAAAGGATGAGAAAGAAAAAAGGAGTAAAAAACAAAGCTATAAAATACAGATTGTATCCAACGACTGAACAAGAAATATACTTTTCTAAGTGTTTTGGATGTTGTAGAAAAATCTGGAATTTGATGCTTTGTGACAGAGAAAAATCATATAAAGAAACTGGAAAGACTGTTAAAAACACACCTGCTTCATATAAGCCTGAATATCCTTATCTTAAAGAGGTTGATTCGTTAGCTCTTGCCAATGTATATCTTGATTTAGAACTTGCATATAAGAGCTTTTTCAATAAGAAGAATGGTTATCCTAAATATAAGTCTCTAAAGAAATCAAGGAAATCATATACTACTAATAATCAAAATGGAACTATAGCTATTACGGATAATGCAATAAAACTACCGAAAGCAGGCTTTGTTAAGGCTAAGATTCATAGACAACCTAAATCTGATTGGAAACTAAAATCAGCAACAATTTTTCAAACTACAGATAGTCTTTATTTTGTATCTGTTATCTTCGAGTATGAAGAAAATATAGACAAGACTACTAACTTTGACAATTGTATAGGGCTAGATTATAAGTCAGATGGATTGTATATGGATAGCTTTGGTAATGTAGGAACTAATCATAAGTTTTATCGTGAAAGTCACAAGAAACTTGCGAAAGAACAAAGACGTTTATCTCGTAAAATAGGCTCTAAGAAAAACGAAAAGAAATCAAATAACTACTTAAAACAACTTGAAAAGGTCAATAAGATTCATAGACATATCGCAAACCAAAGACTAGATAATTTACACAAAAAGTCAAATGAGATAGCCAATCGTTATGATGTTGTGTGTGTAGAAAATCTTAATATGAGAAATATGTCTAATAAAGGATTTAGAAATGGAAAAGCCACTATGGATAACGGATATGGTATGTTCTTAAATTTCTTATCATACAAGCTAAATGATAGAGGAAAATACTTTATCAAAGTCGATAAGTGGTATCCGTCAAGTCAGATATGTAGCGTTTGTGGTTCTAAAAAGAGACTAGCATTAAACGAAAGAACTTATATTTGTGAGTGTGGAAATGTCATTGATAGACTAAAAGAAATGGTAGCCTAAAATAATATATCGTAGGCTAGGAACTAGCCGAAGTTACGCTTGTGGACTTTGTGTAAGACGATTAATCTGTTTTGATTTATCAATCAGATTCATCGCAGTAGAGGGTGAAGCAAGAAGCCCCCACTTCAAAAGCTGTTAAGCTTTAAGTGGTGGGTAGTTCACCCTGATAGTTATAGTAGCCATAAAATCACTCTCTTGCTGTGCTACATTATAAAGGCATCTACAATTGACTGGAAACAACATTTCTGACGTGTTCTCTATTGCTGATATTTATCTTATTTTCTTTAATCAGATATATAATCTTTTTTAAATCATTTGGATTTAGAATCTCTTTATCCGAAAGTTCTTCAATGTTTCTAGAAACTTGTGACATCTTGCAGATAACAGAATCATTGGCTTTAACTTTGATTTTAGCATCTGGAGAAAATGCAACAATAGAAAAATATTTAATGTTTGGATAATACTTCCTCAAAATTGATTTAACAGCTTGAATGTGTGCGTAATTTTGTAAACTTGGATTCATAAACTCATTCTTATTTCCATGAATATTTTGAATCCACCTCTTGCCGTACTCAGAACCGCAAATCAATCCTTTGTAATTCTTCGTTTCAATTGAAAAAATACCATAAGTTGAGATAACGAGATGATCGATTTGCGTAGAATAAGTATTTCCACCCGAATTTTCTAATACTAGATTATTTATAACGCTGTATTTATTCTTATCAAGACTACTTAATTCCATCTTAACCATAGCCTCTCCCATGTACCCCTTGATCCTTGGCCACAAGCTTTTCAAGACTAGGCAAAGTACAAAAAATATTCCAAATGAAATATACAAATCTCGCATATATCCTCCCGTATCTCTTATTCTTTATTAGAATTGTTTAGATTTTTCAACTTTTCTATAAATCTTTTCAATGCTAACTTGATCTACACCTCTTTTTTCAGCAACTGTTTGACAAGCGTTCATTACTCTAATACTATAAGTTCCACCGTCACTTACCGACTCTTCAAGTGTTTGGCTTTTCAAATCATCTGAACTAACAACAGGGGTAGTTCTTTCTATCTCATCTTCCACTTCATAATAAATTTTCTTATCCAAATCTGTTATATCTTCTACTCCACCTTTAAACCTCATATCTAGTATATAGTCCATTCCTCTACCCATAAAGTTTTCAGAACCACCCTCTAAATAATTAGCGAAAGCTATCGTTCCGTAGAATTTATCTACATCCCTTTTATCATCATAGAAATAAAAATTAACAGGCTTATTTTTTAATTTTTTCTTTTCTAAAATATCATCGCAAATTCTTCTTAAATCTTTTTCATCTTTTTTGTCAGTTAATATATAGAATTCAGTTAGCTTATACTCGTAAAACACATCCTTATTAGGCTTGTTTTCATCTTCAACCTTTACCTCATCTATTTTATTTCTTTGATCTTCTTCAAGCTTCTTTACTATTGTATACGACAAAGATTCAACTTTTTCTTCCTTTTGTTCTTCTGTTTGTGGAAGGTCTTGTTCTGGTGGTAAGTATGTTGTTTGTCTATATTTAAAAAGAATAGCAAAGTTTAATACCAAAGATATAACTATAGCACCTACAATAATAAATCTATTAACTTTAAACACGTCAAAATCAACATTATTTTCATAATGCTTTATAAAAGTTATTACATACGGAACAGCTAATATTAAGACGTTACACGAGATAACAATCTTTAATATACTTATTGTGCTTACCATATATGTTGGACTTAAGTACAAAATCTTATATGAAAGAAATGACACTATAATAGACAAAGCTACATATAATAGTATCGGTGATCCATATTTAAATATTTTAGCATTTTCATCCTTTTGTAATTTAAATATACTTATCGAAAGTGTAATATATATTACAGAAAATATACTTACAATTACTGCTGCTGCTATTAGCGATTTTAACATTTATCTACCTCTTTTCCTTCTTTTTCTTTCATCTCAATATAATATTTCTCCAAATTATCTAATGACATTTCTTTAGGATAATCTATGTCTCTAGAATAAATATCAAAACTTAGCTTTCCTACGCCATTTCTTTCTAAAAAATACTGTGATACAGCGTATTGATAACCTTCTAAAATTGATTCTTTTCTATTAAAACTATCTACCATTTTTGCATCTTTAATGAATTCTTGATTATTCGAAAGCTCTTTTTGTCTTTTTCGCCTTTCTTCTGAATCTGAGCATTTATCTAACCCATACTTTTCTCTAAAGTCTCTTTTTATTTCCTTTTCTTCTTCTGTTGGTTCCAAAAGCTTTTTATCTAAAACCTCATTAATGAACTCATAATCCATACAAGTTCCTATATAATTTATATGTTTTATTAGATGTCTTTCCAAATAATCTGTTCTAGCTCTTTTTACTGCCAACCCAGAAACTTCGCTTATTTTATCTCTTCCATATTTGGAGTTAAAATGAATACTTGACTTCATTATTCCTCCTGATTCTTTTTTCCTATCTGGTAATTGAAATTCATAGAGAGAGGAATCGAATATACTATAAAGATATCTTTCTATTTCCGAAAACTTTTTTCTTTTCTTCAAGTCTGAATCTGATGTTTGATCCCAGCACCAACGTTTTTTTTCTACAGGATTGGTAGATGATAGAATGCAATAATACGTCTCTTTTCCCTCATAATTACCTTTAGCATATTTTGTATTCCAACGAAATCTATTTAAATCGTATAAAAACGTTTCGTATTGTCCTGATGCTACCATTAGATATTCAAAAACCATTTTAATAATCTTTTTATTATATAATACGTTTTCGCCTATATATATACATCCTTCTTCATCAGCCAATAAATCTTTTTCTATCGCATATAAGCAATCAATATAATCTTGGGGAGATATATAATTATAATAATGAAGGTCTACTTGATTTTCTACTATAAAATCAAATCTTCCTTTATTTCTTCCAGACATAGACTCTTTCCAATCTTCTAAACACCATTCTTCTCTATCTAGTAAAAGTCTGTCTTTCCTACCATATTTATCCACATGCTCATAATATACTAATTTAACTACATCCTCTTTTGGAGGCTCATAATCATAAGTTACATCGTCATCGAATTTATCTATATCAAACGCATATTCATTATCTGGTATATATTTTGGATTATATAACATTTTACTCTTTCCTTTATTTATAATATTTTACTGATCGTTTTAGATGCGATTATTAATTACTATCTTTTCTTGTAGAAAACATAACCTCCTGCAACCACTACTACTGCAAAAACTGCAAAAACTAATAATAGTTTCATGTTCCTAGTGTTTTCTAACTCTTTTTGCTTATTAATCAAAGCCTGTTTTTCAGTAGGCTTTAACACAATTTCATCATCTTTTTTATCAGAATCTTTATTATCTTCTTTTTTTGTACTATCTTGTGGTTTCTTACTTTCATCTTTTTGCTTTTGTAATTGTTCAGCTTTTTCTGCATCTGGGTTTACTACTGATATATCGACAACTTGAAATCTTGTTTTTTCGGACACATTTATTTGCTGTTTTGATATATTTATTTGAAAATTAGAAAAATCTTCATCATCTTGATATACTTTATAGATTGTGTATTTCCCGAAATTAAAAGCTTTATCTAGTTGTTTACCAGTTCCTACCACTACCTCATACACATCTTTTGTTTCATCATTTGATAGAATAATTCTAAGAGGTTGTTGATTAGCTTGATTCATCACCGAATGTTACCCAATTATTTCTAATTTTTGACTTTTCTCCGGTTATTGCATTTACTAATTCTCCCTTTCTATTGTAAATGCAAGTCTCCAGAGAATCAATAAAAGCCCCCGATAAATCAGGGTTAAATGTTGGCTCGTCACCCTTTTGTTCTATTATATCTTGTTGTCCGTCATAACTTGCCATACTTTCTTGACTAAAAAGAAGAAATATCGCCATTACAATAATAAAATATTTTAATAATTTTTTCATAAAATTTTAGGGGAGATTTAATCTCCCCTTATCTCCTTTCATAAAATTTTAATTTGTTTCTTAATGTTTCATCATATTATTATTTGTTTTCTCTACTCCAATATATATAAACACTCCATTTCTTGCTCTTATATATCCTGGTGAAAGTAATCTTTCGGAATATTCTTTTGGTATAACGTTAAATTCGCTGACCCAAACCGAGCCATCAGGATTAACTGCTTCAACAAACATTATGTGTCCGTATGCACCACCTGTTGTTGATAATGCACAGCCAGGAACAGGCTTATCTATAATATACGTATTACACTCTCCTCTTTTTGCCGAATAACGCCACTTTCCTCCATCTCCCATGCCAACTAAGTGGAATCCACCTAACTCTCTGGAACGATTATAAACATACCATACACATTCACCCCAAGGAGATTTATTAGTCCAGTTAGCTCCTGTTGAGTGGGGTTTGAATACTCTAATATCATCAGGGATTTTACCCATCTTAGATACTTGTCTTGAACCAGCAAAACCGTAATTTCCGTCATATCCACCAGTAAATTGAGGGGCAGAATCTACCTTACCCAATGAATCTTGGAATTCTTCAAAATCATTTTGCATTGAAGCCCATCCTGTTTCAAGCATATAGCTTTTTGCGTTCTTTTGATCTATAATACCAGAACTCATACGCATTGCTGGGTTAAGATAAGCTCTTCTGATTTCTCCTTTTAAGAATTTGTTAATGAATGATTCATTTTCTCCCGGCTTATATTGGTAGAACATGTTCATATATAATACAGATTCATATTTTTCAGTATCATTAGCCGTTTCTTTAGTCCTTTTTATTTCTTTTGTAGGATCTACTTCATTTGGATTAGTATTAAGTTTAGTTTTAGTATGAACATCAATTTCTAATGATTTTTTACCAAAAGCTATCGCTTCTTCTTTAGTATTAAAAGCAATCTTAATATTATATCCTCTAGTATCATTTGTGCTACCGTCTACAGTTGCATTACCATATCCGGGTATTTCTACCTTAGCACCTTTAGCGATAATTGATCCATCTGCTAATATTATACCCTTTTTAATAGGTGTTCCATTCGGCGTATTAGGATTTTCCTTAGTTGGATAAATACCAGTAGCTGTAACCTTAACCTTCGTTACTAGATCTGGAGAAATTGAATTATTTTCTGTAGGATTAGTTACGGGTTGATCTGGTGATTGAGTTTGATTATGTTTGTTACCTAATGATTCTTTTTGAACAGCCTCATAGATTCTAGCCATAAACAAACTAACACTTGTTTGCCATCCCCTTGAATCACTACAATATAACTTACTAACACCAGCTACTGATTGACCGTTATAGTATCTACCACCCGGAGTTAAATACAATGTATTTAACTTGTTACAAACAAAACCATAACATTCTGCAAAATTTCTAAAACCATTTGCGTTAGTATATGTGTTTATGTCAGTTGCGTTCCAAGATAAGATATTATTCTTTTCAGCAGCAACTCTTGCACCATAACCAAACTTACCAAAAGCACCACCATTTTCTGTTTGTATTATCGCTAACATAAACGCTGGACTTATTCCTGTTCTTTTTTCAGATGCAACTACTTCGTCAAAGAAACCTGCTGCGTTTGGATGATTTTCTACTAACATACTTGATCTTGGGAAGTATTTTCTAAATACTCTAGTCCATTCTTCAGCTGTTAGATTGTATTTATATAAAGGCGAACCCGGATCATTTGGATTAGTAGTTAGTGGGTTTACAGCAGTTGTACCCAATGCTGACATATCATTCCATCTAGGTTTAGGTTGAGCCTTTTGAGTTAATTTAACTGTACCTAAAGGATCACCTGCTGAAACAATATAATTATTGTTAGACTTTACTATTTTATCTTTAATACTGTCCATAGAAGACTTATCAAGGCCACCTATCATCATAATCATCATTTCATCATTTGATTCATCTGATGTATCTTCAGATTTGGTATCTTTTTTATCTTCTTCTTTCTTTTTGTCAGCTTCTTTATCTTCCGCTTCTAAATCTACCTTTTCGCCATCCTCATCTGTAACATCCCCTTCAAATTTGTGTTTTTTCAATACGTCTTTAATGATTACATATTCTCCACCCATTCTGTTTGCTTGTTTAAGTTTTGTGTCTGAATCTTTGAATGAATTTGAAGCAACCATTACTTTACCATCCATTGGTGCGTAGATTGTCGATGCGTTTGGATCTATCTGCTTATCTGTTCCATTTCCTGTGTTTGAAACAACCACATCTATTACTGTATTTACATCCTTGTCATCATCTACGCTTTTGTCTTTGTCGAAAATCATTCCTATTGATTTCAAGAAACCAATTTTATCTTGATCTCCTTCGTGACCATATCTTCTTCTGATATATGTTGTAGGAAATTCATAAGGGTTATTAGAGTTTTTAATAACTTTTGCATCAACTTCGCTGTAATAAGTTTTAGGATTTCTTCTTATCCAGCCTATACCCTCCCCAGTTTTCTTTTCATATCCTAGTGGATTTTCGTATTCGTATACAATGTTGTTCATCATATCGTCTAGAGAAGATACACGTTCTCCACCACCTTCTATTAATGCTAATCTATCTATACCTAAGTTAGACTTGTAAATCATCTTATCTGGTGAGTTGTCTTTTATTTGTGAGAACTTTTTAATAGCGAACGGATTATACCAATTATCGAACGGTACAGAGCCATATTTATTTCCTTGAATAGGAACAGTTCCTTTTTTATACCTAATCATATTACCTGACGAATCTTTTCTATATCCGTAAACATCTACTCTTCTAAGCGTTATGTTTTTTGAATAAGCTTTATTGTGAAGTTCGCCATGTATTTTCATAAGCATTGTAACAGGGTCTCTATACTCTATGGCTGATCTGTTTTTTAATTTTTGAACTCCTCCTAATTCCTTTGGATAGTTTATTTCATAATTACCATGCACACCATTAGCTTTGTTTCTAATATTAGTTGCAATATCTCCTAAATCCATTTCTTTTAATTTATCCTTTGATATATTTGCAAATTTTGCTTTCGTACTAGAAAAAGCTTGTGCCGGTCTTTCTATCTTAGAAGACATATCCTTATCGTAAGTTGTGAATTTTTCCAGGTTATCATCCGAATAAAGTGTTTCTAAATAGTATAACAACCTTAAAGCATCAGTTCTTATGAAGATATTGTTGTCATCTTCTTTTTTTCTAAATGGCTCTTGAATTAATTCCCTTTCTACCATTGGAACATGAATTGGACTTGTTAACACCCCTTGTTGTGTTTGATTATATTTTGTTCTTGCTTTAGACAACATTTCTTTGTATTGTTTATTTGCTTCTTTATTCTTTTCATAATCTAGTTTTGTAATCCTGTCATAGAATCTTGTTGCAGGGTCATATTCCTCTCTAACCATGAACATATCGGTTATTATTGTAAAACTTCCCATAAAAGACAAAACTATTATTAAAGCTGATGAAACAGCAACAATAGGAACTAAATTAGCTGTTACAAAACCAACAAAAGCAGCTACAAATTTACCAACAGCCATTACCAACTTTGTAATTGTTGCTTTTACTTTCGCTAGAAACACAGTAATCTTTTTAACACGTTTCGGAATTTTTGTAATTTCTTTTCCGACCTTTTTTGTAGCTTTCGCAACTTTTTTAGCTGCAATAATTGATGAATGTGCCTTTAAAGTAGCATTTGCTAAGTCTTGACCATAATCATTTACATATCTTACATTGTTTAATGCTCTTAAGGCTAAAATAGACAGTTTTTTCTTTCTTGGCTTGATTAATTCAGCTTTTCTTCTTTTTGCATTTAAAGCCGCAAATAAAGCTTTTTGAGATTTTCTTAGGTTTCTACCCTTAAAGATTCTAGAAGAAGCTAAATAATATTTCTTAAACAATCTATAGAAGTTTATTGAAAATATTGATGCCCTAAAAGGTGTAGCAATTAAATATCTAGCAATATCGTAATTTAAAGAATATATCCTAGCAGTTCGATAAAAGTCTGAAGCGTATTGATTATCTTTAAGCCCTGCCTGAATATACCTTGAAACAACCATGTAAGTATAAGCCCTTGTCATTCTTCTTTGAGCTTGTTTTCTATACTTTTCAGATAAAGCTCTGTTTTTGTCTAGTTTTTTGTCTATCTTTTCAAGTTTTTTCTTAGCGAAGAAATTCATTTTCTTATTTCCTTCGGCTATATCTTTAAGATAGTTTATTTGTTTTTCTTTTGTACTTAAAAGCTCAATATTAATTCCATACTTCTTGAAAAATCTATTTGTCTTAAATCTAGCTTTTTCGCTTAGATTATCTTGCAATGACTTTCTCATGCCCTTAAATTCGATTTTTTCATGTAGCCTAGGATCGTTTTTATATATTTCTCTTTCAGAATTAATAAAAGTTTTTAATTCTTTGGCTTTTAGATTTGTCTCTATCCCTAATTTCTTTGCCATAAGCAAAGTTGTAAAAGCATGAGAATTTTGATATCTTGCAGTTAAATCTACGATTACTTTATTTTTCATATTTCTTAAAGTATCGGGTTGAGATTTTATAGTATCGTAAACCTTAAAGTATCTATTCTTAGTATCCTCTTTAACAGTTTTATTTATAACTGACTGAGTGATCTTTTGTATCTGATTATCTATAGCCTGATATTTCAAATGCTCTTTTGCAATTTTTGCTGAATGTTTTGAAATCATTCCAGCTACATTAATAATATTTTCATGCTCTTTTTCTAGTCCTAATCTAGTAGCCTTAACTGAGCTTTTAATAAATGGTCTCATTTTATTAATGCCTATGCTTGCATAGTCATTATATTTTGAAATCATTTGATTTCGATGTTTTTCATTCGTTGTTTTTGATAAAAGCCTAGAATATTCTTTTATAAATCTTGTATTGTAGTAGAATTTAGAATATTCTATATTAATTTCATCTTGACTATATGGCTTAACCTTAAGCTTATCAGCGATTGAATTTATTAAACCCAAATCCTCATCTTTTAATAAGCTATTAATATCGTCATGAAACGGATTAGGACTAGTCCTATCTAAACAATCCTTTAAAAGAATATCGTATTTTATATACTTAATTTTACCTTCATTTGATTGTACTTTATATTGCTTTTGTCTGTTTTTAAGATAATGGTCTACTCTTATTTCTAAATCTTCATGATTTTTCTTACTATTTAAAATATATTCTACTCTTTTTCGATCTAGATTTCTTTTATATACTTCAAAAGTAAGCTCTTTTCTATATTGATTTTTTAAATCATTAATAGTTTCTACTGCATTTTCAATTTTTTCTCTATTAGCATAAGAAACTCTCATATTAGCTAAAATATCTTTTGTTACATCTTTAATAGCATCCTGGTTTTTATTTTCAAGATTCTCAAACGATCTTCTTATATTGCTAAATTCTTTATCATTGTATATTAGGCTTTTGAATTTTTTATAATCAATGTCTGCACTTTCTTGTTGAGACAATGTAGTTTTTAATAATTTAGACTTTTCAATTAAAAATTCTCTATTACTATTTGAAATCTCTAATTTTTTATCTACTACTACATTACCATACCTATTTAAAGCACTTTCTTCCTCGTCTTTTGGATTGTCAAATTTATCCTTTGGTAAATCAGAAAATCCTCTGTAAGAAATTATGCTATCTACTACCTTTTCTCTAACCTCTAACGGTTTTCTTGTAGTTTGGGCTATATATCTTAATTGAGTATTGGTAATAATCCCATTTGTATAACAATCTTTTAAAAACCTTTTAGAATTTTCATCAAGCTTTGTAGAATATCCTTTAAATAGACTATCCGACTGTTCTTTTATTGTAATAATATCGGGTGAATTCTTATTAAAGTTTTCAAGAAATTCTTTTTTAATACTTGTTGATACATACGGTATTTTAGTATCGTTAGCTTTCAAAAACCTATCAAGCTCTGTTTTGTCACTAGATTTAACGGTATTTAGAATATATTTTACTCTCTGATTACTAGTAAAATTAATCTTATTTCCCTTAAACCCGTTTATCGCCTCCTCGAAGTCACTATAGTCTTTTATATTTTTTAGGCTTTTACCTATATCTATAATATCGGGGATTTGCTGGTTAAAGGAAACAGGGCTTTTTTCATAGTTTTGTACCATTGTTGTTAGTACATCTTTACCTACATTAGTATCGTTTTTTGATGCGTAAATTATGTTTTTAAATTGCTGTTCACTAATAAGCCTATGATCTTTTGCATCTATTAAAAACTTTATCTTATCATCGGATAAATTCGTTTGTATAGCGTTTGTATATTCGTCTTTTGTAAAAGCTTTATATTCAAACTCTCCTCTTTCGCCTTTGACATTCAATAGTTGATATTTAGAGACATCGGAAGGATTATATGCAAACACTTTTGTATAGTCTTTTTTAAGATTCTCAAATTTTAATGTGTTTGTTCCTGCATTACCTACTGTATATCCTTCATCTGTATGAAAAGTATCTAGATTTATTGTTCCGTTAGTTGCTGTTCTCTCATTTACACTTTTGGATAAACTAGCTGTAGAAAAATTCTCAATCCTACTATCACTAAAGTCAGCAATTTTGTTATCAACATTATCTGTAATATTAACAAACGATGAATTATCGTTAGACTTATTGCTTAAATAGTTTTCGTATTTATTAAGGATATTATTTGATTTAAAATCAACATACTTATTAAAATCTATTTCTCTTATATCGCTTAAAGGTTTTAAGTTATCATAATCAACCTTTAACTTATCAATTTCCTTAAAGTTTTCATCAACAATATTTTTTGCGTACTCGTATTTGAACTGATCTTTGACATCTTGATTTGTTATTAATTTTCTTTGATTTAAAATAGCAGCAGTTTTAAAGCTTTGTAATGGATTTTCATTTATGTTTTCTTTGAAAAACTTATTAAGATTATCATCTGTAATTTTAGATGCAAACTGATCTACATTTATTGTTCTTAATGTGTCTTTATTTATCTTTTCAAAGTCTAAATCATCTTGTTTTTGTTCTTTCCATACTTGCAAATCTTCTTGCATGTCTTTAACGCTGAATTTATCTTTATTATTTTCTTTGAAACCGTATTGATAATTTAGATTTTTGTTTGATTTATCAATTAAATCTTTAAGCTCATTTTCTGTTATAGAGTTATTTTGAGTTTTATTAATTATTTCATCTAAATATTGATTATTAGGATTTGAAACAGCATTTTGATAAATTATTTCGTCTACCTTGTTTTCAATATTAGAAATTCGAAATTGTTTATTCTTTAATTCTTTTTGAACCAAATTAATAGCATCTTGTGATGTTATATTGTTAAAAAATACATGGTCTCCAAGCTTGTCTAATAACTCGTTATACGCCTTATTATCATTTAAGATAGGAGATTGTATGTTGATACTATCTTTAAGTTCATCTTTAAATTTTTTTAATTTTAAATCTTGTGCTTTAAAAACATTTTCGTTATTTAAGTCAATTTCCACACGATTCTTATGTTTTTGTTGATACAAGATATAGTCTTTAGCTTTTATTTTAATATCATCTTTTTTATTATTTGCCATTAAAATCTCCTATAAAACAAAGCCTCTAATATTAAGAGACTTTGTTTTTTTCTTCCTTAAACTTCGATTTTAAATGGAACGAATACTTAATATCATACATCTTATTAAGCTTATCGTTAATTTGGTTTTCAATATCTTCAGATTTGTTATCTTTATATTCTTCCATAAGCTTATCAAAGTCTTCTTTAATCTTTTCATCTTCTGCCCTATATCTCTTGATATCATTAGGATCAGATGTTGTAAGTTTATATAGTTTCGAATCTTTTGCTATTATGTTTTCAAAAGGAACAGTAACACCTTCTGTCATGATTAAACCTTTACCTTTAGAAGCATTGTAGATGTATTTTTGTTGCTCTTTCGATAATCCGTAAAGCTCTGTTAATGTTGCCAAATCATCTTCTGATTGGTTTAATAGACATACATAACCTGTTGCGTTGTTAAACATTGTTCTTGCGTTTTCAGTTCTAAGCATATCGGAAATATTTTGTGTAATACCTGTGATTACGCCATCGTATTTTCTTGAACGCTTAAATAATTGATATAAGAATGATGTTGAGTATTCATTATTTAACATCAAGTAGAACTCATCAATGAAAATCCATGTTCTTTTTCCTTTTTTCTTATTTTGAATAATTCTGTTCCACACATTATCAAGCATGATTAAAAGACACACACCTTTTAAGTTTTGTGTAACAGAGTTTAAGTCGAAAGATATTACTCTGTTTTTAATATTGATGTTTGATTCTTTAGAGAATATATTCAAACTACCGTCATTAACATAGATTTGTAATACTTGTGCAAGTCTTGTTGAAGTATAATCAGCCTCTTTTACAAGAGTGTCATAAAGAAGATTAAGAGTTGGAACTCTATTTTCTTTTTCGCATCTTTTATATAGCTTTCTACCTACAACATCTATTGTTGAAATTTCTTCTGGTGTTAAACTACTTGAATCACTATTTTTATTAATTCTAGTAATCATTGCAAAGAATGAGTTTAAAAAGTCTATTTTTGTTGATACTGGATCTGGTTCATTTTCAAACATTTCATTTTGAACGAAATCATTCTTATCTATTTCTATTTGTTCTTCCAATTCCATTGGGTTAATATAGTTACCTTTGTTTTGACCTAATGTTATTATTTCTCCGTTAAGTCTATTTACTAAAGTTCCATATTCACTTTCTGGATCGACTATTACAATATCATCATCTGTAGATAAGAAAATATTAGCGATTTCGTGTTTTGCGGCCATTGATTTACCAGAACCCGGTGTTGCCATAATAAAGCCTGATGGATTTTTTCTGCTTAGTCTATTAAGTAAAATAATTGACTTACTTGTTGGGTTTACACCGTATACAAATCCACCCGGTTGATAGATATCTTGCGTACTAAATGGTTCAAATATTCCTAAAGATTTAGACAATAATTGACGTGAAACATCTAGTCTGTTATATCCAAATGGTAAAACCGTATTAAACGCTGCTTTTTGTTCCCAATCTAAATTACCTAAACTGATACCATGACTTCTACAAAGAGTGTCTATTCTGTAATTGTTATCCATAAGTTCATCAATTGTTTCAGCCATTGTCATAATGCAAAATGTTGTCACAAACATTTTTTCGTTTTCTTCTTGAATCTTGTTTTGTATCTTTTTAGCCTCTTCCAAGTTTTCAATTAATGATTGTGCAACAAATTCATCACTTACACCTAATCCCTTACCTGATAATTTCCTTTTCTCACCAAACTTCTCTGTATTCATAAAAGATAGTTTAGTTCTAATCATTTGCTTAGTTTCATCCTTTGGAATTGGATTAATATGGATTGAACATATCATGTTGATATTTTCAGCAGTCAAATCTTGAATAAATTCATCCGTCATTTCTGTCGGTATATCCTTGATAAATCTTACTTGACCGTAATATCTTCCCCACTCAAATATTGATTTATCAGTAAAATCAGCAGAATCCTCTGCTAAAAAATCTTTAGATGTTAGTCCATGTCTAAAGTACATTCTATTGTCATATTTTGAATTAGAATGATTCATAGGATCTATTATAGTCTTAAATAACTTTAATCTTTCTTTAGCCGATAATACCTTTACAACATCATCAGAATTTATTGGATAAATGTCTTTTAATCTTTCTTTAATAGCTGTTTCGGCTCTTTTAAGCTTTTCCGTAGCATCTTCTAAGTCATCAGCTAATACCGTATAGGTTATAAACTTTCTTCTATTTATCCTATTGTTTTTATCTGTGTCATATTTTGCTATGTTTTGATTATTAAGCTCAATTCTAAACTCATCATAACCGTCATCTTTTAAATTGATATTGACATCTTTTACAAACTTATCATAGCTTACCAATTCATTATTAAATGACATTTCATACGCTATATTTTCATCTAGTGTATTTAAAAATTTAACATAATTTAAGAAAAGCTCACTTTGTTTCTTTTCAGCTAATAATTTATAGTTAATATCTGCAAACTCTATTGTCCTTGAATAAAGTAGATTTTCTCTTATTACTAAAGTTCCGTCACTTAGAAGCCTGTCATAACCTATTAAACTTTGTGTTGATGCATTTTTTTTGTTATATATATCGGCTTTAGAATTTTTAACTTCCTTTTCTTTTGATTTCCTTAATTTTTGTTCTTGTTCTCTTTTACTAATAGCTTTCTTTTTTATATCTTTATTATTTTTAAGCTTTCCTGTAGTATTGATATCTTTAGCAATTAATACATTTTCATCTAAAGGGGTGTTTTCTTTCTCTTTAGATTTCTTTGGCTTTTTATTTTTAGAATCTATTGTTGCTATTTCTTTTGTTTCCTTTTTTTTCTTTTTAAATAATCCCAATCAACTCACCTCTCTCGTCAAAATCGAACAACGCATCTTCTTTAGGTTTACCTTTTTTATATTTTTCGGCTATCATCTTACGATATTCTTTTGTTTCTACTCTATGGTTTATTAATCCAACATAGTTGTTTTCTTTTTTATCGACTAAAACCTTGTTGTTCAATAATTGAGTATAATCATTTTTATTTAATATCTCACCAGACTTTATATCAAATTGTGTCATTTGGTCTTCTTTAAAAACAAATCTCTTTCTTTTTTTGTTATTTATCATATTATAGAAGTTTTGATTAACCTCTGTTTTATATGTCAATTTATTCACTCCAAATTTACCACGATATAACTTCTTAAGATAATCTTCCATATTTAAATTATCTTTTTTAACAAAGCCAATCATTGCTATTGGAACTACTGTTAAAAATATTAGATAAGCTATTATGTTCATCTTTAAAAACTTAGATAAAATTATTGTCTCTAAAATTGCTAAAACTAAGCCACTTCCTAAAGCCAATAATTTTCTTTTAGTAAGATTTAAAAATATCTTATTTTCATATTCTGAGATATCTTTTGGTATGTTAACTTGTATCAAAATTATTCCTCCTAATTAAAAGCTCCACCTGTTGCTAAGTTCGCAACCTGTTTTGACTTTTTAAATAACGTCAACGTAGTTAAACTCATAAGCATACTTCCTGCAATAACCTTTAAACTTAGTGTAAATGCACTTCCTATTCCCAAAGATTGCATTGTTTTTGCTGGATCAGCAGATGAGAACACTTTTATAAATGTCTGCGGACTTGCTACAAGACCACTAAATAACACATTTCCTATTCCACTTCCATTCTCTATCGCATTAAAAACATTTAAAAATAACTGTGTTGATATTTTCGTGGCAACTAAAATCAGCAAAATGTTTAAACCTATACTTAAAATAGTTTTTAAGTATGTAAAACCGGTATTAGCCCATTGTTCACAACTTATTGATGCTACAGCTATAGGTGCTGCAAAATAATAAAGTATACAGTCTACCATTACACCTAATATATAAAACCCTATCATTAATGATATTGCTAACATTGCAATTGCTCCGAGTGCAAATAACAGAACTAATATTATTGATGATAATTTCAAAGTACTAGCCATGTTGTCTATTATTTCTTCCTTGATAGAACCATCTGAATTTAACATACCAACTAATACTGAATTTGCCGAGTATGCATGATCTATAGTCGTAATCTTAGAAAAATTTTCCACATAGCTCGCAAACCCTGATACTACCGATAAAAATATTTCTTGAACACTTTCTATCAACATTTTTATAATCATTATTTTAAAGAAGAACTTTAAAGGTATTACTATACCTTGTGCCTGAACAGCATCGTGTTTAGATGCCATTGAATATAGACCTAATACAAAGCCTATTGCAAGTATCGTATAAGCCACAGCTAATATTATATTGTTTAACCCTGATAATGTTTGATCGCTTAATATTGTTCCAGATGGCGATAAAAACATATTCATGTTTTGTCTTGTAAAAAACCCACCTACTTTTGCTGTGACATCCTGCATTTCAACCATAAATTTAAAAAGCGAAAGTATCGCTTCACAAAACATCTTCCACATTTAAAAAACCCCTTTCAAAAATATACTAAAGTTAATTACTAAAGGAGAATTCCAATCTATTTCGGGATTTGTCGTAAGCTTTGGTAAACTTGTTAAAATCACTGCAACACCAAATTGTATTAATGACCAAGCAATTGTTAATGTTGCACCGTATTTTAGAAAATACATACTAGCATCTAATAGCCCTTCAAATTTTAATTGTCCGTTTGTTCCAACTGCACCTATTGCAAAAATCAAAAATAGACCAAACGCAACTGTGTAAAATCCTGTCATTAACTTTGATGTATCTGTTAATCCTTCTGCTAAGTGTGAACCTATCATTACTAAACCACCAACTATAGTTATAATACTAAATATCTTTACTATGTTTGCTATTAAATTAAAGTGTGAATTAAAAGCTTCTGATAACGGGTTAGTATCTACTGTTTGAGCAAAAGAAATTGAAGATAAGTTATGAGATACAAGAATTACCAATAATAAAAAAATTCCTATTTTGTAAATATTTTTATTTTTTCTCAATTTTTACTCCTTATATATTGTGTTTAGCCTTGTAAAAATATAGGGCTTTTCACAATTTTAAATTAGCAAAGAATACCCACTTTAATTCTTTGCTAATTTTTCTAAGACATGAAATATTTAACTATTGTTGGTAAAGATAATCCAAGTACTACTAGAGCAACTCCACCAACGAATTGGTATAATTGCGATTGTAGTTGTTGACCGTTATTAATCGCTGCAAAGCCACTAGCAATACCAATCGCTGCTAATATAGCACCTACTATTGCCATTAATTTACCGAAAAATGATACAACTTCAATCATTAAGTCATTCGCTTTTTTTGAAGCTCCTGAATTGATAATTCCTGCTGCAAAACCAGATCTTACTGTTAATATATATGCAGCCATAATAACTAAGGAAGCTAAAATTATTAAGTATTTATGTTCCTTAATAAACGCCTTTGCTTTAGATAAAAAGCTTTCTTGTGTATTTAAAGTCATTGTGTTCGTATTCATTTGTATTAAAATCTCCTTTTTAAAATTTAATATGATAGCTATAAAAGTGGGATTTGTTTTGTATTTTAAATGCTATCATTTACGTTCTTGTTATACCCACGATAAAGATGTATTTGAGGCAAAAACATTCAGCTTTTATGTTAAATTGCACAAATCCCTAATTAATTATCATAAATAAGGACAGTAAAACTAACATTAAGAGCAAAAAAAAGAACACCGCTACTGCGATGAACTCTTTTCCCAATTATTCTAATATTTTTCCCTAAAGTTTTTTAAACTTTTCTTTGAAACCTCGCTAAGATTTTCGCCTATCTCTCTCATTGTTAAAGTCTCATCTACGAAAATATTAGAAGGCTCATATTCAATATCTTTTTGAAGATTTTCTCTGCGTTCTATATATTTTTTTATTTCAAGTTCGTTCATAAATCTCACCTCATTCAAAAACATCGAAATCATCAATGAAGTCACTTTCTTGATTTTCTGATATATCAGATTTATCTTCACTTTCTATATCTAAGCTTTCGGAATCTGTATCTACAGATATTATAACATCTTCTTTTTTAATATCTTTATCTACTTCATCTTTGTTGTTGTCATTATCCACATTGAAGAAATCATCTATGTTAAAATCATCATCTTTTTCTTTTTCAACTATTCTAGATAATTCCAGTTCTTCTCTAGCAGAAATTTCAGATTCTGTATCTTTCGATAAAATTGAATTTGTAAGCTCACGATAATTACCATCATATATCCTAACTTTTGGTATACTTAAAATCTCATCTCTAGTCATTATACTCGACATATCTTTTTGAATCGGCAAATATTTTACATCAAATCCTTCATCTTTTATTTTCTTTCTAATCTCATACATTAGCTTTTCTCTTTGTTCTATCGGTGTTCTGTTGTAAATACGATTTAAAGTTTTTTTGCCTTTTACACCAGCTAAATGATTAATGTTTTGATGTTTTATGGTTTTATACTTATCATCTTTGATAGGAAACTTTCCATTAATAAAAAGAATTGCACCTTTATATACAGCAACTTCCTCCGCAGTCATCAAAGGTCTTCCTGAAACACTATGTGATTCTGATACGGAAGATTCTTTACCTCGGGTTTTGTTGTTTGTAGAATACTCAATAGTTGTTTTTCCTATCATATCTGAAATTTTACCTGTTAATGTAGACTTATCTTCACCTCTACTACTACCTGCTCCTAAAAACAATATATAGTTTACGTTAGCCATTATAGCCTCCAAGCCATTCTCACCGTATACGTCTTTGATTTGCACGAAAGATTGAGCAATCATCGTTATCCCTATGTTACGACTACGGTTTGTAGAAATAATTCCCAAATAATCTGGAAGTTTTCCTATATTTGTAAACTCATCAAGCACAATCTGTAAAGGTATAGGAAGCTCCCCATTATCGTAACGTCTTGCCATTTCATACATCTTACTAATTAATTGATAAAACAAAATAGAAACTAAAAAACCTAACGATTTGTCGTTATCTGGTGTGATTATATACAGAATACATTTTTCTTTTCCGCCGAAATCTTCTAATTTTAATTCATCTTTCAAGGTTAAATTTCTCAAAGCTGGTGATGAGAATTTTGATAGTTTACCTTTTGCAACAGACAACATTGAAGATAATGGCTTTTCAGATTCCTTAGAAAACTCTTGCCATAATCCAAAAGTGTACTGCTGATATTCAAACTCTTTGCTTGTTTTTTGAATATTTTTCTTCATATCTTCTTCTAATTGACGCATCCTGTCAGGAAACTCCCCTTGCTTTGTTGCAGGATCAATAGACCTTATTAAATTTAAAGCCTCCGTTGGGTTTTGCTTTGACCTATCCGTATTTACAAACTTCAAATATGCAAATACACACTTGATTATATCCTTTCCCTTTTCTTCCCAATACTCGTCAGTTCCTTTAGATGATGAATCCTCTTTGTATGAAGCAAGAGCAGAAACTATTTTTGTTATATCTTCGATTGATGAGATATATTCAAAGAAGTTATATCCATCTGAATTGTACCTATCCTCTTCTTTGTCTGCCTCTGTTTGAACGAAGTTTAGTATCTTGATTTTCCAACCTCGCTCCTCCATAAATTTACCTGTAGCTTTTAATACGCCACCTTTTGGATCTACAATAATTTGATTGTAATTTGATTCAAGGACATTCGGTGTTACAAAAGTCCAAGTCTTACCTGAACCTGAACCCCCAATTACCAAAATATTGTTGTTGTCTGCACCACTAATATCACGATTAATCGATGGTTTTACGTTATTTGTTAAAATAAAGTTATTAGTAACCTTAATTCCGTTTGTTTCGCTTTTTATATCTTTTTCAGTATTATTTAAGCTTTGTACGCTTTCCCATCTTGCCGCTCCATGCTCAATTCCCTTTGTGACATAATCTCTTTTACCAGCATTTCTATAATACCAGATATATATATACATCGATGCCACAAGAACACCAGATAATATAGCTATTAAGTTGAAATATATAAGTGGATGTAGAACGATTAAGCCGAAGAGTTGATAAGGATTATTTAGCAAAAAATCAACCTTACTAAAATATGTTTCCGGGGTTTCTGACAATCCAAAACCAACAATTTGATTTGCAATATAGAAAAAAATGAAGGTAAATAAAGCTGTAGTAATAAACCTTGTCTTTCTTTTGCTTTTTTCAGTGCTTACATTCTTAACCTTACTACCTTTTAATTCTTGTAGCTCAACATCATTATCTATATATGCAAAAATTATATTAAGGCATGTCATATCAGTTTTCGTAAGCATTTTAGAAGATTTAGAGAATCTGTTGTTTAAAAAGTATATATAACCCTCTAGTTCGTTTTTTATATCAAAGTCTGTAATATCCTCAATAGATACTCTTATTTCGTTAAGTAAATCTAAAAAATTTGATACAAAAATAGGTTCAGAATAACCATCAGTAATGTTTTTACTGTACTTATCTTCAATATCTATCAATTCTTTTTCGATAGATTTTACATCATATTTTCTAAATTTCTTATTTAATTTTTTGTATTCTTTAATAAATTCAATTCTTTTATCGGATATATCCTTTTGCTTATAGCCGATTTCGTTTTGTAATATTAAAGAATTTAAAAAACTCTCTAGCTGGATAATAACCTGTTTTGTTTTGTAAACATTAATGTTATTTATCCATTTATCAATATAAGTATATACGTTTAATTCTTCATCTATAGATTCTTTTTCTTTTTCTGATTGATCAAAGATTAATGTTATTACTTTATAATCTAGTTTTTCCAGATTCGTTAGTTTCTTCTTTTGTTTTTTTCTTTCTATTGTTTTTTTTCTTATTTTAAGATTATTAAACACCTGCGTGTTATTATATGAAAAATCGATTTTTTCAATTTCTGTTAAAAGATATTTTGAAATATCTTTGTAATTTACACCATTTTCTTCAAAATATGTTTTGAAATCAAATTTGTCCTTGTTATCAGCTATTTTATAATCTGTAATGAAGTTTATTTTAGACTTATCAGTTGACGTTTCAATATAATACTTAAAACTTAAATCCTTTAGAATTATTCGGTCAAGATATTTGACTACATCTAATAACGATAATTTCTTAGAATTAAACTCTGAATTGTTATATAGAAAGTAAATAATATTTGCGTATCTTTCTTGTATTTCATCTTTAAAACAATTTTTCTCTTTGAAATTAGTATATATTTTATCCAAATCAACTGCATTTTTATTTTCAATTGAATACTGACTTATTTGCGACAAGTTTTCCATTATTCATCACCAAAATCTAAATTATTTTCCAAAGACATAGATCTTCTCTCCATTTCTTTTTCTTTTTCTAATGCTAAGCGTAATTCCTTTCCTAGCTCGATTTGTCTTTCTACATCTATTTCTTTTACGGTTTCTCTTTGTGATGTTTTATAGACATTATAAATTGAATTTGCTTTAACTTTACTCAAAACATCGAATCCCTTATCATGTCTGATTACATCAAACCCCTTTTCTTCAAGGTAATAAACTATCTTATCGGTTATTGTTTCATAATAAAAATCATCTTTAACATCGTATTTTTCATCTTTTTTATTTACAATTTCTTCAATCTTTTCTTTAGTAAATAACCACGAATCAGAATTTTCTTTATTAAGAAATCTAACCCTATCTAGTACTTTTACTAAATACGAATCCGTTTCAATTGCTAAGTCATACCCTAAAATGTAGGTTATTAACTCTACATTTTCTCCTAAGTTAATAATATTCTCTGCCAATTTCCTTTTCCTCTATTTCTTTGTATTCATTATTCATTTCCATTTCTTTTTCTCTATTAAATAGCTTGTTATTTGCTTTTTCTATTAACATATTAAACATTTCTTTCACTTTACTAGTGTTAGAAAAAAGTAGTTTTTTTAGATATTCGTCATCCTCATCTAAATCAGACAATATCTTAATTTCAAATGCTGATGATTTTGATATAAAAATCTTTTCTTCCTCTTTGTATCTTCTTCTGTAATCATCAAACGATTCATTCTCTTTTCTTTTAACCTTTATACTAGCAAACATATTTTTCATATAAAAGTATTTCTCGTGAACAGAAAGAACATTATCTCTTAATGTGCTTAATTTTTTCACATCTTTGCCTTTTAAAATATCTTTAATATTTTCTTTTGGTAATTCTTCTTTAGGTTTTTCATATAATGATTTGATTTCTTTATCTAAATCACTCTTCGTATTAACCCCAACTATTACTTTAGAAAGTTTTCTATATCGATCCTTTTCTTGATTTTTTATATATATAATTCCATTTTCTTCCTTTACCTTTAAACCTTTTTCTTTAAAAAGTTCTATTGCATTATTAGCACTATATGCTTTCTCATAGATAATTGATCGTATTTTAAAATCTAAAATTTCTCTTTTACTGAATTTCTTTTTATTTCTATACTTAAAATTAATATCTATTTCTTTATTCTTACGTTCTAACCTTTCACTCGGTTGATATATCCTATTATTAATCTCGTTCCAAATTAACTCATACATACTTGATAGACCTCTTTCAATACAAACATCATTTAAATTTTTCCTGAGTTTCGATTGTATTGAATATAGTCTCTCGTAATTATTTACTGAATTGTTGTAATAGTTTGATACAATAGTATGCGTATGGATATTACGACCATTAACATGACTTGCCAATACCATTGGCTGATTAGGAAATTCTTCTTTCATAATCTCTTTTGTAATTTCTAAAGCCTCTGTAACGGTTAATTTATCTTGTGGATCAAAAGAACAAATTATACTTAATCCTTCGTTTTTTAATTTGTTTTCATATTCAATTCCATACTTAACAAAACTATCACATGCTATTATTGGAGAACTAACTTTATTTTCTATTTCACATCTTCCACCATTTAATTCGTTTACCAATAGTCCATAATAAGTCTGCTCATCTTTTTCTATGTAATCTAGTGAACTAGATATATCTTTTATTGATCTAACCTTTAAATATGCCATGCGTTATCTCCTCTCTTTATTGTTATACCCACGAAAATATGTGATAGAATATGATTGAAAAAATGAAAAATAATAACCTCGTAACACAATGTTGTTATTTTATTTGTATTTATAGTTGTATATAGTTGTATATATAGTTGTAGGTCTTCTGTAGTGGTTTAAAACACTAAGTTTCAAGAGGGTCTTAGACGACAATTTGGGTAGGTATAGACGACATATTGGGTAAGTAAAGACGACAATTTGGGGAGTAAAGACGACAATTTGGGGAGACATAAACGACATTTTGGGTAAGTAAAGACGACAACTTGGAAAGTAAAAATTGTGGATAACTTTTTTGTGGATAACTTTATCAATAAAGACGAAAAACATTTACATAAGTCGTCTCTTTGTGGTATTATATAATTATAAAATAATATTAACAGGAGAAAACTATGCCAAACGAACCAATAATTTGGGATAATAAAAATCTTATTGAAAACTTTGAATACAAACGTTCAGTAAATTTTAACAATAGATTTAATACCGTACCTCTTCGTAACTTTAACGCTACCGAACTAAATATACTAATGTATTTGTGTTCAAAGTTAAAAAGACAAAGGGATAGAATTATCGACATATCTTTTGAGGATATAAAAACATTAACTAAATATGGAAGCAAAGATAAAGAAAGATTTATAGAAGATTTGCAATCAACAAATAGAAAATTATTAGACTGTAAATTCTCGTACGAAACAGAAGATGATTTAATAGATTTAGTTTTGTTTACGACATTTAAAATAAGTAAATCGCAAGGCAAATTAACCGTAAGAGTTAATGATGATTTCTTATTTCTTCTTAATGATTTCACAGAACAATTTACAAGATTTGAACTTAATGAATTTGTTGATCTAAAGAGTAGTTACACAAAAGAGTGCTACAGAAGACTTAAACAATTTAGCGATACAGGTCATTGGTTTGTCTCTATTGAAAGATTTAGATACGAACTAGACATACCTGATTCATATAGAATGTATGATATTGACAGAAGGGTTTTAAATCCAATTAACGAAGAATTATCTGAAATCTTTGATTATTTTAGAATAACAAAAAGAAAAAAAGGAAACAAGGTTATTGCTCTTCAATTTGACTTTTCAAGAGAAGATAGAAAGAAAAAACAAAAATTAGATGCTGACGAAGTTATCGAAGAATATATTGATATGCAACAAGAATTACAAAATCAACATACTGGAAATTTTTATTTGGAACATAAAGAAGAAATTGAAGAGAATAGAAAAAAATTTTTAAAACTTATGGAGGATAAGAGTGAATAAAGACAACTTTAAAGATCTACCATTAGGAACAATTATTATGATTAAAAAAGATAACGGATATAAAGATATAGTAAGAATAACTAAAAAAAACACACCTAATCCATTTGGTGATGATGAAACGATTTATGATTATTATGGCACTGAACCATATCCAGTCTTGATACCTGAACAACTATATTTTTTCTATAATGATGATGTTATTGAGATCATTAAATATCCTGAAAATAAAAAACAAATTAATTAAACATATCGACTATTGCTATAATTAGCGATAGTCTTTTTTATTGCTCTTTCAATTTATTTTCCAAAATGTCGTCTGTTAAAAATCGAGTTCCAAAATGTCGTTAATAAGGTGTAGAATAAACCAAAAGTTGAACAGAAATACAGATATAAAACACATTCCCCAAAATGTCGTCTATTAAAAAAAACAAGTTCCAGAATGTCGTTTTTACGGTATGAAATAAAACAAATTATCTATAAAGAGTAAATACAAAAACAACACCACCCCAGAATGTCGTCTGTTAAAAAACGAGTTCCAAAATGTCGTTAATAAGGTGTAGAATAAACCAAAAGTTGAACAGAAATACAGATATAAAACACATTCCCCAAAATGTCGTTTATTAAAAAAACAAGTTCCAAAATGTCGTTTATATGATGTGAAATAAATTAAATTATGAATAAAAGGCAAATAAAAAAAACACTCCCCAGAATGTCGTCTGTTAAAAAACGAGTTCCAAAATGTCGTTCATACGGTGTGAAATAAATCAAAAAGCGAACAGAAACATAGATAAAAAATTTCTTTTCCCAAAATGTCGTCTATTAAAAACACAAGCTCCAAAATGTCGTTTTTACGGTGTGGAATAAATCAAATTACGAATAGTAACACAGATATAAAATCAGGTTCCCCAAAATGTCGTCTATTAAAAAACGAGTTCCAAAATGTCGTTCATACGGTATGAAATAAATTAAATTGTGAATAAAAAGCAAAGACAAAAATTATATCCCCCAAAATGTCGTCTATTGAAATTATGAGTTCCAAAATGTCGTTTTTACGGTATGAAATAAATCAAATTATCTATAAAGAGCAAAGGCAAAAATCATATTTCCCAAAATGTCGCACTATGATTTAGTAATAAAAAATATGCCTAAAAAACAAATTAAAAAACCCAACAAAAACATCATCTACACCTTACATTATGGCTTAAACAATAATTGCCTCAAAAATAGTGCAAAAAAAGTCTAAAATTATAGGAAAAAAACGGGAGATAAAGTATTAACCATATCCCCCAACCAATGAAATAAGAATAGCACGATAGTTATATAAATGTTAACTAAGTGTTTTCTTATGTTTTAGAAATATCGTAAAAGGGATTATATAAGTTTTATATAACACCTTCTTGCTGTACCAAATAGAATACTAACAAAAAAGAGCAAGCATTATATAAATACTTGCTCAAAATTTGTATTAACATTTTAGAAGATTTATATCATCTTCTTCTAAGCCATAACGCATGGCATAATCAATAACTGTATCGAGGTTATCAGTTTGCAGAATGTATAATTCATCTTGCCAACAGTTTATAGGAACATAATATAAGACTGTATATTTTCTAGGTTTTCTTCTTTTACACGGGTATGTGAAAAGTTTTGTGTATCAGCTCCTCCTGATAGGTTGTGAGCTGATATTTTTTTGATTTTAAAAAAAATATACTTTTATTACTAAAATCTGAAAGTTCAGATATTTGTAACCTAATTTTGGCACAATTAAACTAAAAGGTCAAGATTTTTCTAAAAATCT